>Ga0209645_1000003_pt1 | contig 128446 bp, 178 predicted proteins | sample ETNvirenome_6_30_FD_184070 | JGI IMG/M metagenome (GOLD analysis project Ga0209645, IMG submission 184070) | Marine viral communities from the Pacific Ocean - ETNP_6_30 (SPAdes) (version 2) | ecosystem: Environmental > Aquatic > Marine > Oceanic | place: Pacific Ocean | collected 2013-06-19
TCGCACAGTACACCGTCGACATCAAATATATATTTTATCATACAATATACTTATCCGTTGAGTCGCCTGGTACTTTAATGCAAACAATAGTACAATCTTCATAGAAGGTTGGATCAGCAACCTCATTAGGTTCAATAATAAATGTATCACCTGCTTCTAATTCAGTATCGCAAACATTCATTTTGCCTTTTATTAGTATATTGTATTCAGTGCCAAGTTTGTGATAGTGAGCAGGCCACTGCTCACCTTTGAGATGTGTTAAAATTCCTACTTCAAAATCTTTAGTCTTTAACAGACTAGGTTCAAAATCACCAATGACCCAACCTCTCGTTGTGTCTGATAATTTACCTACGATCACTTTTCTAAGTATTCTGCTAAATCTTTGGGGGTGCCTATAAATGAAATATCATCAGGCATAATTTGATAGAAGCCTGCGTCTCCTTGGAACCAGTTATAAACAGGGCCTATATAGTATTCGCCTTGAGACTTGATACCTGATTGCATCATTAAACGAGTGCTTACTACAAAATCTTTACCTTTCTTAAAGTAATGCAATCCAGTCAGTGCCATGTTACCTGACTGTACTTCTTTTTCAAAGATCGTACCTGATACCATATCTAAATAACTGTGTTTCGGATCATCACTTTCAATTGTGATAATGCCTGCATCATGTTCTCTTAGTTTTTCAAATACTTCATCACGTAGTTTAGGATCCCAATGCATAATCTGATCACAGTTTGCAATTAACAATTCTTCATCATTCTCAATAAAGTTTACTGCTTGAATTGCAGTTTGTGCGGCTCCCTCTGTATGACCTACGACAATGAGTACTGTACAACCAGGGAACTCATCTTGTAAACGAGTACCCAAATCTCTATGGGTATCATTTATCATATCCTCTGGTAGTAAAAAGATGAACTTGTTGTCTGGGTGTTCTAGCCCTAGACTTCTAGCGGCAGCCACTAACATAGGCTCGCCCTTAACATCGATTAGATTTTTAGGTTGGTCATAGTGTCCCTTAAAACGAGACCCTCTTCCTGCGGCTGGTATTAATATGTTCATGTATATATTTAGTAGGTTTTTAGACTGCAAAAAATTTTTAAAAAGGCTTGACATTTGGGTTAAAATGCCGTATAATGATATATAGATTAAAAAGGATAGAAAAATGTCTCATTTCTTTACAGCAGACTTGCATTTTGGTCACAAAAATGTGATCAACTTCACTAATCCGGATGGCACAAGATGTCGTCCGTTCGATACCGTTGAGGATATGGAAGATGCTATAATTCAAATGCATAATGAGATTGTAAAGCCCACAGATAAAGTCTACATGCTAGGCGATATTGCTTTCAATAACAGAGGACTTGAGAAAGTCAAGCAAATGAATGGCATCAAAATACTTGTCAAGGGTAACCACGATCAGTTAAAACTGAGCAAGTACATAGATGTGTTTAAAGATATTAGAGGTTGTCACATTACTAATGGTTTAGTGTTTACTCACATACCAATACATGTTGATCAACTAGGTAGATTTGGATGCAACGTACATGGTCACTTACATGGTGGTAAAGTGATGCAAGGTGATAAAATTGATCCAAGATTCTTGTGTGTATCTGTAGAACATACAGACTTGAAGCCCATATCTTTTGATGATATGGTAGATAGGATCATAGCACAAGGTGGAAAGTTGGGCATGAAAAATGGTAACGGTCCTCAAAAACAAGTTACCCAAAATGCTTTATCTTCCGATCAATAAGTCATATAATATCACACATGACACAAAACGTTAAATTGCTATTGATTGCTAAGGGTTGTGTCAAACAATTTGAGTCTCTTCAGGCGTCCGCCGAAGGGCTAGGCAAGTCTTAAGATTTGCACTGTTAGAGACTCTCTTTTTTTAAGGAACAAATGGAAGCAGTAAAAGAATCAAAGCCAACACAAAAAGGTAGATTTTGGTGTCATATCAGAAAGGACTTTTTTAGTTGGGACGAACTCATCGCATATTACAGAATGTGCGATTTAATTGAAAAACAAAATCAAAGAAAGGGCTAATTATGACAATAATGACTCCGGATCAAAATTGGACTGATGAAGAATGGAACAGTTTTAGATCACAAGTGAAAGATGTACTCGTTAAGGATATTGTAGAAGTTACTTTTACAAAAATCAACGGCGATGAACGTGTGATGACATGCACACTACATCCTGACAATTTACCTAAGCCAGTTATCAAAGAAGGCGAAGACAAGAAAGAAAGGGTAATTAAGAATCCTGAAAACAGTCTTGCTGTATTTGATATGAAAGCAGAAGGTTGGAGAAGTTTTGTAATAAGGAATATCAAATCAGTCAATACAAGCCCGCGCCTGTAACTCAGTTGGATAGAGTACCTGGCTACGAACCAGGAAGTCGGAGGTTCGAATCCTTCCAGGCGCGCCAAGTTCAATCAACGTAAGGAAACAAAAAGTTTAACCGCTCTTAGTTCAGTGGATAGAACAACTGCCTTCTAAGCAGTAGGTCCCAGGTTCGAATCCTGGAGGGCGGGCCAGTTTGGGGTACGGCTAGAACAACACTAGCCTCAACCGGATGCTTGAGACATGCAAATCCTGTCACTCTGCCCCTCCCCATAAATGGGCCTATAGCATAACTGGTTAATGCAACCGACTCATAATCGGTAGAGTCTAGGTTCAAGTCCTAGTGGGCCCACCAAAAAAATAGGCGACTAGTGTAACGGTAGCACGGGACTCTCCAAAAGTTCTAGTCGGGGTTCAAATCCCTGGTCGTCTGCCAACTTTAGGAGAAGAAAATGAAAATATTCAAAAGAAGGGTGTATAAATTTAGCAATCAGTGGACGCACGAAAAAACTATTTACTTGCTTCCGTCAGTCTCTATCAGTATGCATGAGTATTGCTTAGACATTTCGTTTTTGTGTTTTAAGTTTTACACATTTGTGGAGTACAAATATGGCTAAGAAAAAAGAAAGGATCCCCTTGAAGGGAGGGGACGAATTTGATGCTCTTACTACGGCTCGTAAGTATTATGTTTATCTAACTCGTTCCGGTGTTGCAAAAAAGATTAAACAGCAATACAACAAACGTTTTAGAAAGAAACAAAAACAAGACATCAAAAAAGATTTGGGCACATGAAAATGTGTAGGTCATTGAAATCCCAATAAATATTAGTATGCAAAAAGTAGAACATATTGATATTACTAAATTGGATTTAACAGACTACGTTGAGTCGTTAAAGAACACATCTTTCTCGTCCAGAGAAATTTACAATGCTTGTCAAATCTATAAAGATATGATAGATGATCCTGACTGTACAATCATCTTAACGATTGCAGGATCAACGCAAGCCGCTGGTTGTCTTCAACTATACAGAGACCTAGTCAAATATAAAATGGTTGACATTATAGTTGCAACTGGTGCTAGTGTTATTGATATGGATTTGTATGAAGCCTTAGGTTTTCATCATTACATCGGCACATCAAAAGTTGATGACAATGAACTGAGAGAACAGGGTATTGATAGAATCTATGACACTTATATCTATGAAGAAGACTTAAAGAAAGTCGATCAATATATTTGCGACATTGCAACTGATTATGGTGAACCCAAGCCACAAAGTTCTAGTGAATTCTTGCATCTACTAGGAGAAAAGACTCCAAACAGTTTAGTAAATGAATGTTATAAAGCAAACGTACCTATCTTTTGTCCTGCTCTAAACGATAGTGCCGCAGGGTTCGGACTATTGAAACATAAAGTTGAAAATGAACGCCATGTTATTATAGATAGTGTACAAGACTTGAAAGAATTGACAGAGTTAAAGATTCAAGCAAAGAGTACAGGTCTGTTTATGATTGGCGGCGGAGTTCCAAAAAACTTTGCACAAGATATTGTAGTAGCGGCAGAAATGTTAGGGCATGACGTTCCGTTGCACAAATATGCCATACAGTTTACAGTAGCAGATGTAAGAGACGGTGCATGTAGCAGTAGTACATTAGACGAAGCAAACAGTTGGGGTAAAGTTAGTGATCAAGCAACACAAATGGTATATGGAGAGGCCAGTAGTATCTTACCAATTGTCGCAAATTATGCATACGTTAATAAAAAATGAACTTCTTAGGAGTTGAATCTCACTCGTATGAAGACTGCAATGTACTTGTAGTCCCGTATGGCAATGAAGATAATGTATCTTATGGTACTGGTACTTTATATGGACCTCAAGCCATTATACGTGCTAGTCAAGAGGTAGAACTACATCCGTATCCTGATAATTTAAAAATACACACGTTATCGAAAACAAACGATCTCAGTCAAACTGTTAAACAAGCAAAACAAGACGGCAAGTTTGTAATGATATTAGGCGGAGATCATAGTCTAACATCACATGCTTACCAGCATTACAACACAGATATTATACAGTTTGATGCTCATTGCGATTTAAGAGATAGTTATTTAGGTAATCCACAAAGTCATGCTTGTGCAATGCGTAGATGTATGGAACTAAATGAAGATACAAATCTTTATAGTTTTGGTATACGCAACATGAGCAAAAGTGAAGATAAGTATATTCAACAAAACATACACAGAATATACAGAGACGTTACACCAAAAGGAAAGGAACTATATCTAACGTTTGATGTTGATGCGTTTGACGTATCAATTATGCCTGCAACAGGGACTCCAGAACCGGGAGGATTGTTATGGGAAGAAACGATAGAATTAATTAAGGCAGTCTGTAAACAAAACACGATTGTAGCAGTAGACATAGTTGAACTTGCACCGATTAAACATATGCCGGCATATGATTTTGTTGTCGCAAAACTATGTTACACCATTTTACAAGAACTATTTAAAAGGTAAAAATATGGAAAAAGTTGTTCCAGAACACAAGCACCTCATTATTCGTGCTGAAATTAAAAATGCTCCCAAAGATCCTGATTGGGTAAAAGAGTGGTTATCATCGTTAGTAGATAAAATTGATATGAAAATATGTAGTGGTCCACATACAGCATATGTAGATATTCCAGGTAACTCAGGCGTGACTGGCGTTGTAGTTATTGAAACAAGTCACATTGCAGTTCATGTATGGGACGAGCCCGACCCTGCACTATTTCAATTAGATGTTTATACATGTGGACCTTTTGATATGGATGTTATTTTTGATGACATTGATCAATTTAATCCATCTAAGGTAGAATGGAAATACTTAGATAGAGAACACGGACTGAACGAAGTGAGTAAATCTACCCAATAACTATTGAATGGCTTGAGCCTTTATAGTAAAATATTTGAAACTGATGCGTAGAGTAAATAATATTACTCTAATGCAAAGGAGATAACTATGAAGCAGACTCTAATAAAAGCCTGTGTGTTAGTTTTGATGGTATTTAGTATATCAAAACTAATCGAACCCAACCCAGCACCTACACCCCAGGTGCAATATGTTCAACCCCAATGGTACAAAAAACCTGAAGTCGTCATTATCGAAGTTCCGGTACGTGAGTATAAGATAGTTGAAGAAGACATGAAACCTCAAGTTGTCGTTGTGGATAACTCTGAAATGGTGTATGAAGATATAGACGTATTCTGTCTAGCAAAAAATATCTTCCATGAAGCAGGTACTGAGCCAGATATTGGTAAGTATGCTGTTGCTCAAGTCACTCTTAATCGTGTAGCAAGTCGTAAATATCCCAATACTGTCTGTAAAGTAGTACTAGACAGATATCAGTTTTCATGGGCAAATCAAAGGAACCGACACTGGACACGCCCAAAAGGACCTAATTGGGATAGATCATACGAGATTGCTCAACAAGTCATGGGTGAAGGACATCGTGTAAAAGGACTAGAAAACTCCAGATATTATCACGCAGACTATGTAAATCCACATTGGAATCGCAAAATGAGGCAAGTGGCCACTGTAGGTAGGCATATTTTTTACACAAATGATGCAATCTATTGATTTATAAGAGGAAATAATTTCACTTTTTTTGCAAAAAAGGCTTGACATTGGGTACCCATTCCAGTATAATATGTATATATTAAACGATAAAGGAACGGGAAATCTATGCAAATCAACACTCAACTAGCAAAAGCCTTCAACCGAGCAGTCACTACTGCTGAAAATATCAACGAAGATGGTTCTATTAACTGGAACTTTGTTGATGCTGACTGTTACATGGATCTCGCAGATAATTTCTACTTGGAAATTCCTGCTAACATCAATTACATTGAGCAATTCAACTATCTGGCTGATTGCTACACTGGCAAGATCACTCTTGCTGATCGTATTCAAATCCCTGCATAAGGACTCTTTATGTCATTCTATACGCACACCGTCAATCCTATTGGCGTTTTCACTGAAAAAGATTGTGGCAACTACTTTGAGTGGTCTGTCAATGATGATCCAATGTCTTGGTGCGAGGACTTCCCTCACAAGATTTGGGTAGGTGACACAATAGGTTCCCCATACCGATATGGTTTGGTCAAAAAGACTGTTGCGTATGTCTGTGTCGATGAAGACGAATTTGGTCTTCCAGTAGTCGAAAAATGGGCACTAAAAAAATGTCAAAAATATTGAAAAAAGGCTTGACATTGGGTACCCAATTTAGTATAATAGTTGTATAAATTAAATCAAAGGAGCGTTTATGTCTATAGTTAGCAACAAAGAACTTGACAACATCAAGTCAGCAATTTCAAAAGGTCATTTTAATCTTGACCAACTGAATGATTTACGTCAGTTCATCGTTTCTGTTTCTGTTAGCAATGCTAAATCTCAAATCAAAGTTGGAGATTCAGTGTACGTTGTTCAGAAAACTAAAAAGACCCTTGGTGTTGTTACAGACATCAAAATCAAAAAGGCGATTGTCAGAATGAATGGTAGCATGTATAATGTACCTCTTTCAATGATAGAGCCGGTGGAGGAATTGTAATGCAGGCAACAAGTAGTTATAGCAACGAGTTAGTTCAATGGTGGACTGTTGCGAACATCAACGGTTACCCTCAAAGGGTTTACTGTACTGCGGCGAATGCGTTTGAAGCAAGTAACATCTTCAAATCACTGTACGGCAGTCAGTTAATCAACGAGTACGCCAGTAGGGTGTAAAGAATTTTGGTAGGGTTTCGGCCCTACCTTAATAAGTGTGCAATGGGAGTTGCATGTATTTTAATGAGTTAAACTTAGTTTATATTTTAGGAGAAACATTATGACAACTCAAACCTTTTCAGTAATCGGTATTACTGAGCATAACGGAAATTCAAAAGTCCGTTTCACAGATGACATGGTAAGGCGTGTCAAACAGTTCAGCAAGGGCGGAGCGACTCGTTGTGAGTTTATCTCTCTTCCTGAAGCAATGACTAAACTAGATGGATTGGAATATATGCTTACGCATCCTTCTTTTCAATCACCTGAAGATCAGGCTACAATCTCTGATGCGATTGCTGATCGTTCTAAAACATCTGGTAAAGTAAAAGTGACCATGTCACTTGATGCTATCCGTGAACGCGGTAAGCAAGATGCTGATACACTAGAATCAGTGTTGAATGCTGTAGTTAGTTAATAACAACAGCCACAAAAAAAGGGCTTTCGGGCCCTTTTTTATTGGATAAATTTTATACTGTTGGTGCGGCGTTTTTATATGGGTGACTTACTGGTAAATTACTTTGTAGTCCCCACTTCCATGCTAAGTAACCTTCTGCTTTCTCTACATTAGAGACATCAGTACCACCTGTACCTGTAGGTCCTGCTACCCAAAAGAATTCAGCGGCTTTACCTTGTAATTCAACAGAGGCTCTGTTACGCATTAATCTAAAGTCTGCTGTAGAACTCATAGAGGTATTATATGGATCACCGGCTGTTGCAACTGCCCCGTTTATTCTACCAAAGATTTCATTACCTGTTTTATTAAAAGTTGTAGAAACTATAGTCCAAGTGTTTATTGAAACCGGTACTAAAAAGTCTTGTTTTGCCTTTCCTGTTACAATCGCATTTGATCCATCATAATCAATTTCGCCTGGCCAACTGCTACTGGAATTACTACTGCTGACTGCATACGTTCTTGTTGCATCAGCACTCCAAAAACTATCTCTTGTACTAGTGGTCACGTTAAACTGAAAAATGCCTGCGGCATAATGATTTCCGCTACTTGCATAAGGACCGTTGCCAGTACTAATAATACTTTCATTACCGTCAAAAGTTCCCGTAGTCAAGCCGTTTAGTGTTGTAAGAACACTTGGCGTACCGTTAATTGATAGAGTAAAGTTACCTGCTTTATCTGTTAGAGCAGTGATGTTGCTCCCTGCTAGAGTGTATGAAGATGCATCACCGAAGTCAACCCAGACATCAGGGTTAAGATTTTCTGGTGTTAGTAGTTCAGCACTATGCCAGGCCATTTGCGCCATCATCATTGCGCCAGCCATTTAACTTACTCCAGTGCCGCTAATAAACCATGTATCAGTGTCAACTTTCATTAATGTAGCAACTCCATATGTTGAAATTACTCTGTTTCCTGCAGTTGAATTACCTGCTTGATAAAGAGTTACACCAGAGATAGCATTAACTAGAATGTTACCTGCGGCTTGCTCAACAATACTGATTGCTGTTCCTGTTGGGAACGCAACAGTTGCGTTTGTAGGAATCGATAATGTAATGTTTCCTGCTGTTGTTGATCTGAAATGTTTACCTGAATCTTCAAGTGCGATTGTATCATCTGCTGATAATACGACCGGGGGAATTTCTTTATAACCTATTGCAAATCCGTTTGTGTTTGCATTGATGTTTCCACCTGCAATGTTTCCTGTTACAGTTAAGTCTACTAAAGTACCGAGACTAGTAATGTTTGGCTGTGCGGCTGTTGTTACAGTACCTGCTGTTGTTGCAGTAGTTGCTGTAACTGGTCCCCATGAGCCTGTACCATCTAAATAGTTTGCTGTATTACCATCTAAGTTGACTGTTGCAATATTACCTGCACCAGATACATTTGCGATAGCAACACTATTAGCAACTGCGGCAAATCCAACTTCACCTGATACATTAGCACCGACTACGTTAGAAATGCTTCCACCGTCTCCAGCAAATACACCTGCAGAAACTGTGATGTCACCTGTGTTTGCTGTCAAGCCTACTGATACGATTGTGTTACTAACAAGTAGTTCTGATAAAGTACCAACAGATCCGATATTTGGTTGTGCTGAATTGATTACTTCTTGTGCAAGAACTGCTGTATTAATTGTTCCAGTTACGTTAGCGCCTGCGATATTTGATAAACCGCCACCATCGCCTGTAATTAATCCAGTAGTTGTAATTGCATTTGAACCAAATGCATTTAATAAAGTAACAACGTTTGAATCACCGTATGAACCACCACCTGGTGCCGCGGCGAATACACCGTTACCATATAGTACGTTGCCGGCTGCTCCGTCAATATCGATTGACGCAATGTTACCTGCTCCTGATACGTTTGCTAAAGCAACTGAGTTAGCAACTGCGGCAAATCCGACTTCACCACTTACGTTAGCACCTGTAATGTTTGATAATTGATAACCGTCTCCAGTTAATGCTGGACTCGTTGCGGCCGCAAACACTCCATTACCATATAAGACATTAGCGGCATCACCGTCAATGTTAATTGTTGAAATATTACCTAAAGTAGGTGTACCTGAAACATTTGCATAAGCAACTGCGTTTGCTGTTGCGGCAAAAGTAACTTCACCAGAGACATTTGCTCCGGCTACTGAGTTAGAAACTGCTGAGAATCCGACTTCACCACTTACGTTAGCACCTGCTACTGCATTTGCTGTAGCGGCGTTTGTGACTTCTCCTGATACATTAGCACCAGCAACTGCGTTAGCAGTAGCCGCGAATGATACTTCGCCAGAGACATTAGCACCTGTAAGGTTTGCTATTTGATATCCGTCACCAGTTAATGCAGGAGATGCGGCTGCCGCAAATACTCCATTACCGTATAATACATTTGATGCCGATCCATCAATATCGAGTGTTGAAATGTTACCTAATGTAGGTGTACCTGTTACGTTTGCATATGGTACGTTTGATAGTCCGCCACCGTCAGCAGTGACTAGACCTGTTGTTGTAATTGTGTTTGATCCGAATGCATTTAATAGAGTAACAACATTGCTGTCTCCATATGCAGTATCTGAATCTGCGGCAAATGTTCCGTCTCCTCTTAGTACATTAGAGACGTTACCGTCTAAGTTAAGAGGGGAAACATTACCTAGTGTAGGTGTACCAGTTATGTTTGCGTAAACAACGTTTGATATTCCACCTGCATCACCTGTAATAATGCCTGTTGCATTTAATGTTCCAGTTACATTAGCACCAGTACTAGTTACGATTAATACATCTGCTGTGCCACCAACTCCTACAGTTACGTTACCATCTGTTGTGGGGATATCAACATTTGATGTACCGTCTGTAATACTTGTTGCGGCTCCTGCTGGAACGTTTGTTAAGTTTGCTCCGTCACCCGCAAAGTATGCGGCAGTAACTGCTGTAGTTGCATTGATGTTTCCTGCATCTAAGTTTCCTGTGACGTTTGCACTTGTCAGATTTCCTACTGAAGTAATGTTTGGTTGAGCGGCGTTTGTTACATCTCCTGCAAGAGTTGCAACTGCGGCTGGTACAAAGTTACTTCCACCTGCTTCTGATAGAATCAAATTTCCAAGTAATTGTACTGTTGATTTCTTTGTTTCAGGTGTCCCATTCATGTCTACAACGGCTACTAAGTCATTGTAGGTCATGTTTGCACTTGTTATATCTGAAAGTGCTGTAATTTTGATGTTTGTTGCCATGTTCTATTATCCCCTAATAGTAGTATTTATCTTTTCTCCAGTTAAACAGCACTATCATCACTAACATAAGACCAACGTGAGTTTGTTGTATCCCAAAATGCCATCTTACCACCTGGTGTACTGTCACTAATTGCTATCATTTGTCCTACTACACCAGATGCTGGCTTAGTTGCTACTGTGTAGACAGGAACTTTATTAAACTCTACATCGATTGAACCAATAGATGTGATAGGTCCACCTGTGACTGTTAATGTATCACTTGTAATACCTACACTTTGTACAGTTCCGTCTGATAGATTTGTTGAACTTACTGTAACGTTTCCGTTTGCACTACTAACTGCTATGCCTGTTCCGGCATTTAATCTTGTTACTCCAGTGTTTGTAACTGTAATGTTACCTGCACTAGTAATTGGTCCGCCTGATACTGAAATACCTGTACTTGGATCTAAGCCAACACTTGTAACCGTTCCACCAGCAGTACCATTTGCTATAGATGTAATTCTGCCATATGCATCAACAGTAACGTTGGCTTGAGCATATGATCCTGGAACAACACCTGATGTTGCTAAGTCTAAAGCAATCGTGCCAGAAGACACTATAGGGCTTCCTGAAACAGTCAGTCTACTTGAACTAGTAGATATGCCTACACTTGTTACTGTGCCGCCACCGTTGCCCCCTCCGCCTGTAGCAGAGATCGTTATATTTCCTGTAGTGCCACTTAGTGTTACACCTGTACCTGCAATTAAACGTGCAACACCTGTATTAGTGATTGTTACTGTGCCTGTTGTCGCATTTGAAGTTACACCAATTGCATCACCTGCATTGAATGTATTGAAATTACTTGCATTAGCAAATAATGTATCAAAGTTTACGTTAGTTTTAGTCCATGCAGTATATAGTGAATCACTACCAACTGATTCGTTTGGTAGACCTACATTAATTGATTGTTTTCCTGTTATAGCCATACTTGTGTAAGTTCCTTATATCTTGTATTTATCAATAAGGAGAATTAGTATGGTGAGAATGAACTACCGCAACCGCACGTTGTTTGTGCCATTGGATTGCTGATAGAAAAACGTGATCCTTGTAAATCATTTTTGAAGTCTACTACAGCATTTTCTAAGTACTGCATAGATAATGAGTCAACTCTGACGTTTGTTTCTCCTGCTGGGATCTCAAAATCGTCTTCGTTTTGTGTTTCTTCCATAGAGAAACCATACTGAAATCCAGAACAACCTCCACCTGTAACATACATTCTTAAAAAGGTTTCTGGACTTTCGTCTTCTAATACTTCTTTAATTTTTTCTTGTGCTGATTCTGTTATTTGTATCATTTTCTTACTGATTGTCCCCAACGTGTAGAAATTACATTCCAGTTAATAATTTTCCATGTCTCTTTAAGATACTTTTTCTTGTCTGAACCGTAATCTAAAATAAAGGCATGTTCCCACCAATCGATTAATAGCAATATATCATCTCGTACTTCATGTTCTTCGATTGTTTTAATTTTACCGTCGGTTGCTAAGTAAACCCAACCTGATCCTTCGATAGCCATTGCTTTGAATTCAACTTCTTTTTGAAAAACTTCGTATGTGCCGAAATGCTTTTCGATGAATCCTTTCATAGGACCGTTTGGTTTGTTATTGTCTCTAACTTCTCTGAACTGAGGGAAGTAAACATTATGTAAAAAAGCACCTGCATAATTAAACTCAGGATTGCCTTCGTTGTTATTGTAACGTTTAGCATATCCCTTTGCTAACTTATCGTAATGCAAGTCTAATGTATCTCTACTCATCACAGGCTTAACTTGTTTTGCTTCAAAGTTAAGTGGAATGATTTCTATATCTGTAGGCCTCTTTACTTTTGCTTCAGTCAGAGGTTGCTGTCTATACATACGTTGAATACTCATATAGATATTTATCGATCTAAGACGGCAAGTATATTTTCTGCGGTTTCTAAATGTGATTTGGGACCTGGATGACCACCGTCAGTGCCATAGTCTTTACATGAATGCCATATCATTAATGAATCCCAAGTTTGATCTACAATTTTACAATGCATCACATCTATAATTTCACCTGGTATTATTCTGTGTAGGTTATGATATGTCATTTCTCCCTTAACATATAATGCCTCATCAGCATGAACTAAAAATTCAGGGTTTGTCCAAGAACCGGCAGGACACAGATTCTTTTGTCCATGTATATCCTTCATATAACGTTGATAGATAGGCCATTCAACAACTAGACACTTAGGTTCTTTTTTAGTATGCATAAACCAAGCAAGTAGATTATGTTCTACCGCATCGATGCCACCTCCACCTACTCCTAGATTAACTTCATCGCCCCTAAGAACTGCTGATACCAAAGTAGAGTATCGTTGATCTATGTTAACACCTACTCCTACTGTGTGACTGGACCCTAGAAACAAACAATAGTTGTCTAAATCTATCTCATCTAGTTCTTTGGGCATTCTAAACCCAGCACTATTGTATTCTGTGTTTCCTCTTTCTCCCGCTTCTACTAACTTCATGCTAATAGTGCCCTACGGGCTTCTAAGAAGCCCTCAGAGACGATCTGAGCAACGTTCTCGTCATCAGAGTGATCAAGTTCTAGCACGTTTATAGAGTCTGTACGGGCTGTATATTCATCATTAGGACCCAAAATTAAGTATATAGGCACATCAATTTGGTCTAGTAACATACTGAACATACGTCTTCTTCCTATCCAATATCCAGCCTCATCTGCACGTTTGGATGCTTCTTGCGTATCTCTTTTATCATAATCTACACCCAAAAAACTGTTAGCCCATTCACAACTCATGTAGATCATTTTGGGTTTGCTGTATACATGCAACCAATTAAATAGATTGTATCTCACACACTCAAGTCCACCATGCATGACAGCAAGATTGTAATATTGATGATTTATTTTCTTTGATAAAAGATAAGGCCAAGTTTCTTCTATAGGTTTATGCATATGCAAACATGCATTGTCTCCTAATACTAAAAAGTATTTAGAAAATGACAGATCATCTCCTAATACTTCTTCAATTTCTTTGCATCTGTGACCACGAGAATTGAGGTCTGTTCCTGTATCGTTGAACAGAAAGCCTTCTTTAGTAGTTTTGGGTATGTCAATCGGAGCCTCATCACTGCCGTCTAAGTGTGCCAGTAATTGTGACATTAGTTTCTCCTTACTATACGGCCCTGTGTTAAATCATAAGGAGAAATTTCAACTTGTACTTCATCGCCCATAATAATTTTGATTTCAAACTTACGCATTTTACCACCGACATAAGCATTAAGAGTGTGACCATTTTCTAACGTAACTTTAAATCTAGCATTAGGAAGTACTTGAACTACTTTCCCGGTCATTGTAATATGGTCACCCTTGCTCATTAATCTTTTAGGATATCCCACATCTTTGATTTTTCAGTCAACTCTTTTTCAAGTTCAACATAACGTTCTCTAAGTTCTTTTAATTCTGACCACTGTTCTTCTAACTCGGGATTAGGTTGTAGAATTGCAAGTTTCTTGTTTACTTCTTCTTGCCACTCAAACAAACCTTCTAATCTTTTATCAGTATATGTTGTATCCCAATTGGAACTTAATGTAAACGAATCTGTAGTTAGACCGTCTAATATATTATTTGTACCATGCGGAGATGAAATTGTAATAGGGTCTGTGTTTACTGTAAAACTATCATTCATATCACCAAAGTCTAAAACATATTGATCATCGATAGTAATTGTATCTGAATAATTGCTCATTTTAGTCTGCCTTCTTTAAAAATATGGTGCCATTCTCATTAACACCGATAGCCAGTTCAGTTTCTTCTGACCAGCCCAATGTTTTAAGTAAAGGTGCAGGTAGTGGAATAATCAAGTCACCTGTGCCGTCATCTGCTTCTTGTGTGATTACTTCGTACCGTGCTTTATCTGTCTCTTTAGGAGTCATACAGATATTTAGTTAGAGAAGTGTGTTCAAATATATTTACCAGGCTCTACAAGACCAGTAACGTGCTTTCCACTTAGGTCCTGGATTGTCACAGTTATGTCTTGCTCGGAAAGATTTACGTCTTCCTGGAATATTCTTTTTGATCTTCATGTTCTTGTCGCCAAAGTTAACTTTAACTACGTTACCTTTTGCATTCTTAACATAAACTTTAGATTTCTTAACATCACCTTTCATTGGCTTGTTAAGTGTAACTTTGCGTCCTTGATATTCTGCTTCATGTACTTCTACTTCAGGATCTTTTCCGGTCACATTGTCTTGTGCCATCTTTTCTGTATCGTTATAGTTAATACTACCGATTGGAGATTTAGATGCTTGATTAAAGTCACCTGGATTAGGATTCTCTGTCAAACGCATAATGTCTGCAAGATCATCTTCATAAGGTGTGTACAATGGCTTTGCATCTTCTACTATAACATCAATTTCTTCAGTGGTAATTTCATTGATAGCAAGTAGTTCTAACATTTCATCATCACCTTCGACAATAATGCCGTCGTCGGTATAACCTACTACTCCTGTCTCAATAACAAAGTCTTCTGATAACTCAATATCAAATGAGTCATATAATAAAATAGAATCTTCATCTTGTGCAAGACCGTCAATTGCTGAAATGTAATTCTTAATATCTGTCATAATAATATTCCTAAAGTATACGTGTATTTATGTCCTTTGCAACTATTTCATCAAAATGTTTATCAAAACTCAGTTGTATAAAGACTCTAGGTGGCGCCAAATCCATTACTCTTACGTTATGCCAATTCTGTACATTCATTATTGTTGGATGATTTTCACTATATTGTCCTATCTGATTTGGCACGATTCCTAATGGTGTTTTTACGCCATTTGTTGGGTCTCTTAATGAGAGTGATGTAGTAGGATCTCCTGTATAACTTTTATGTTCTATTATTCTTTTTAGAATATCTTCGTCATTGTAGAAATGTACAGGTTCAAATTTATCATAATAAACAGGAATGTTTACACATGATGTTCTATATTCGTCTTTGTGTATTATGTTTAAATAAAATTTATCATTGTATTGAGTATCAGAGTATCCAGGTAAAGATCGATCATGTAATTGTATAATATACTGTGTGGGTTCTTCACCTATTACATTTTGTATATCTAATAATAAGTGTTGAAAGTATGCAGTAAAAAAATCTAGTTCAACATAATTACGTTTACCCCATTCATAATCATCTCCAACAAAGGCTACTTGTTCAGCCCATGCCGCACGTAAACTTTCTATGTTTATACTTACATCTAAGAGTTCTGCTAAATTATTTCTCATACCAAGACATTCCCATAAACATTCTAGTTGGACAATCTTTGACAATAGGAGTCATCCAATGTGGATGATGACGATTCCAAATAATAAAACTATTTGGATCTGGATTTTGTATTGTTGTTTCTGTTCCGTCCATAGATTCTACGTTAAATATTCCGCCCCACTCATTATCCCATTTAGGATGAGTAAAGATCATTGAAGTAAAACAATTCTCATCAGTGGCGTTATGTATTGTGCCGTCACTGTGTCTGTGCATTTGAGTTTCACTGTCACCATATTGAAACCAAACGTTGCTCAGTTTAATATTTTCCCAGCCCTTATCAATCATATAGTATTTAACTTGTAATAATATTTTCCCAACATCTGGACCAAAGAAATCAGTTGTTTCTTCCATAACATCATCACCATTACAATAAAATCTAAATCTCATTGCTCGTTGATGTGATACATTTTTATCATATATGCCTCGATCAGGATCTATATCATCTCTCACAACTTCCATTGCAGTGTCTTCTAGTTTAGACATTTTATATAATCTTTCAGACTTCAATGAGACTATCTCAAACAAATCATCACTTAAAAAATTGCTTTCTCTAAAAATCATCTAGCATCTCCTTTAAAAGATGCAAAATCATCTACTGAACTCCAGCCGGTAGCAAAGAAACTTCTAACATAATTTGGATCAGGGTGCGTAACTTTTTGTACAGCATGCCACTCATCTCTGCTCCATATTAACATTCTGTTTTGTTTAGGTTCTATTGTATGTGTAAGATTTTTTAATCCAACTGCTTTGGCTGAAACGTCTGGATTCCATATAGGCTCTCCTACAATAAATTCTCCTCCCCATCCTGGCTGCCATTCACTTGTATATAAGATAGCAGTGTATGTATGTTCTTCACTGCTTTTACGCAAATTTGCATCTTTGTGTGCAGGCAGTGTCATAGAACTAATAATATATTGAAACCATACAGACCAGTTTTTTAAATCTTTTGCACCCATATCATGTTCTAAAGACTCAATCATTTTTTCAATTGCTGGACGACACTCATGTCCGAAAAAGTTTAATGCTTCTGTCCAATCACCACTTGAATCGTGCCATGTTACTCGACAAGGCTCATCAGTGTCTGGTTGTAAGTCGTATCCATTACCGGTACCATATCTGCTGTCAACTCTTTTCTTCAAAGCATCAAATTGATCTTGTGGTAAAAAATTGTCTACGTAATGTATCATGTTTCTGCTGTAAAATAAAAACGTTGAAATGGATTTTGATCATGTTCTTTAGATTCTATAGAACTCCAACTAGTACCAAAAAATGATCTAACATAATTTGGATCATTGACTGTTAAAGCATTGACCATGTGCCATTCTTCCCTACTCCATACTACCATACGATTTGGCTTAGGTTCTATTATATGCGTAAAGTCAGTTAAAGATTCGACAAACCCATCACTATTAAATACTGGTGAGCCTACTACAAATTCTCCTCCCCAATTGGGTTTCCAATCACTAGTATAGATAACAGCAGTGTATGTGTCTTTAGGTAAACTTTTTCTTACTGCTTGATCTCTATGAGGTGGAAGTGACATAGTATCGACTGAATATTGAAACCAAGAAGACCAATTCTTTAATTCTTGTACACCTTGATTAATTAATGTTTCTTCCATTTTCTTTAAAGCAGGAATGCATTGGGGTGCATTTGGAATGCAACTGTCAAGCCAGTCACCTGATCTTGCTATAGGAAGAATGTATTTGTCTGGTTCGTTTTTAAAATCGTAGTTGTCAAACAACTCTCTAGGTTCTATAGGACTATAGTGTGATTCGACTTTGTTTTTTAATGCTGTGAATTGTTCTTCTGTTAAAAAGTCATCTTCGATATAAATCATTTCACACCTATTTTCATAAATCTTTCGTATTCAGTTTCTGGATCTTCCAACTCAACTTCATCTAAGAAATATGTTTTTCTAAGTGGATATGCTTTATCAAATTCTTCTAGTGTTCCATGTCTACCCTGCATTGCTACTAATGTACCTTTGGGTATATTTTTTAACCAATCATCTCCGTTGATGTCATTAGTTGATGTATTGATGACTAATCCAGGTTGTTTAAGTTGTCTGTAGTCTAAAGTATTGACATCTTTATTCATATGTTCTACTTTATCTGATATACCTAATTTGTCTAACAGTTTCTTTCCTGTTAATAAAGTATTTTTGTCTATATCTACATTAATTAATTTGTCAAAGCCTAGTTTGTTTGCAACTAAAAACAATCCCATATTGCTATACCAACTACCTAAGTTATAGATAGTATCTAGTTTTTTCAGTTTTGCTTTCTTTAGTATTTTCTGTACTTCATCTAGTAACCAAACTTTGCTGTACTGTAGATCAGGAGTAAAACTGCCCTGTAGAGTGTTTGGACTTGCTTCATCTATTTCGTCTTTTGGGAAGTAAATCTTTTCTAGTGCGGCTATTGTTGGGCCTTCGTCAAATGGGTCATGTTTGATTGCTATGCCCCCTGCGTTGTCCCAGGGTATCGTATTCTTGCCAAAATCATCGATTAGAACGTTCGGACGACCTTTGCTGTCAGTAGCATACTTGGTCTTATTAGATGCGAATATGGCGCTCTGAGACGCTCCTACGTGGTGTTTATCTAGCCATTCTTTCTTACCCATGATGCTGGCCTGATGCTCATATCTAAGCGGAGCAGACAGTATTGTGTAGGGTATATCATGCTCTTGTAGCCAGTCAATGACTCTTAGGCCGCCCCTGAGGGTGTCTAAATCGCGGAAAAAGCGGTATATGAACTCGGGTCCGTTAGATGCTAGTTTTTCGATAGAGGCCTCAGTGTCTTGTATGTCTTTATAGTCTGCGACACCGGCAAATTTAGCCCAAGATTTGAAGAAATCCGCTTGGACGCCGTCCATATCTAGGTATAGATGTGGCTTGCGTTGAGAATCGTTCTCAGTTAGAAATTCCTTCGTTTTCATAATTTGCTACATTCTTAAGTACCCAGTCATCTGCGTATAACTCTGCGGCACTCTCGTTTAATACCTCTTTAGCATGTGACAACTTATCGTCCTCAAATGCTTCAACGACCCATTTATTAGGCCATATCGCAAAAACATCTGCTTTGCGATTTTCATGTTCAAATGTGTGATATTTCTCTTTCATAGTATTTATTTTAACCTCCTCCGGTTACTTGTTGAAATATTTTTATATAATGTTCTTCACCATCAGCAATATTTGCTAACCAGTCTAGGTCTGCTCCGTCATCTGCTTTATCACTTACATACTTAAAACATCTAAAGTCTACATGTTGATTAAGACATGCTTTGGCAATTGCATATGCTTCCATGTCAACAACATGTGCTGGGTCTTCTAAACTGTCAGGGTCTGTGACAAAGTTATCACCAGTAGAACATGTATATCCCATACCCCATGATATGGTCTTTGGATCAGTTGGTAACACAAGTTCCATAGACTCAGGGCATTTACCTTTGTCACGTTCAACAAAGTTTTTCATTTCATGGCAACCTTCATGTAGTTTAATCCCACCTGCTGTACCAAAGTTCCATACAGTTCTTGGTTGATATCTTTCAATCAATTTTCCTGCTGTTAAAGCGGCATTCACTTTACCTACGCCTGAGAAGAATACATTCTCCCACTTAGACATCTTGGGTGCTTCGTGTTCTAATGCCATAATAATTATATCTTTCATCATATTGTTCACCAGTTGTGTATGTTTCCTGCTATAATAAAGAAACAAGTGATAAAGTTTACGCCTACAATAACTGTTCTAATCATTGCTATCTTGTCTGCTTCTTTATCAGTTGTCCCCTCTTTTTCTCCTATTGCTTTGGCCCATAGTCGCCAATACTTTTTCATTATTCACCCTCAAAATCTACTAATGTTTTTACATTATAGCCTTGTTCTTTTATTAAGTTACTTCCACCTAAGTCAGGCAAGTCTATAACGGCTAGAATTAAAATATCTTCTTTAGGGATATTCCAATTCTCATGTACTAAATCTGCACAGGCTAATGCTGTTCCACCTGTAGCAATCAAGTCATCAACGATCACAACTTTCCCTATGATCGGAGAGATTTCTTGTAAGTGGATTTCAGTTTCACCATATTCTAATTTAAATGCTTTGCTTACTGTTTTGTTAGGAAGTTTGCCTGGCTTACGTGCCATTATAAAAGGTACGTCTAAATCAAAGGCTATAGGAGAACCGAAGACAAAGCCTCTGCTTTCGACTCCTATAACACTTTGACCTTTAAACTGCAATGTTGCTGACGTTAATTGAACGATAGCATCTTTAAATGCATTTGTATCTTCTAACAAGCCAGTGATATCTCTGAATTGTATACCCTCAATAGGGAAGTCTTTGACTGTTCTAATTGATAATTTCACGCCACTAATCCTTTTATTAGAGTTTGTAGCATAATAATTAGTCCAACACCATTTAACAATACTAAGGCTCTATCTTTCCATAGAATACCTACTGTTAACCAGCCAGTCACACCGATTATACTTAGCATCAAATCATAATTCTGTAAACCTTCTACACCTCTGATGCTCATACTTGCAAGAATAAAAATACTTGCAGTCCATTTAATCCACCAACTAATATCATATTTTGGTGTAGCAGATTTATAAATTCTTTTAGAATTTTCTAATTCTTCTGGTGTAAACTTTTTATCAGTCATGTTTTTATTCCTAAACTTTCTTTAATCAAATCTTCTTCTTTAATAAAAACTCCGTCTCTCATTTGTCCCTTACGATCTTTGATATCGTCCCATGCTTTGCGTACACATTCAGTAAGTGATAAACCATTGCGTTCTGCTATGTTAATCAGAACTACAATCATGTCTCCAATGTCATCTGAGATATCTTTATTCTTGCAGATGTTGTCTGACAATTCTCCTGCTTCTTGTATCAACTTAGCAAACTGTGACTTATCATCACTGCCATCAATTAAGTTGCGGTCATGATGCCAACGTTTAATGTTATTGACATCTTCGATTAGAGATTGTGTTTCACCTACGTTCATTTTCTTTTTCCTTAAGTTTTTGGTACCATTTTAAACTGCATTCTGCATCGCAGAAGACCGCAGTTCGTTCAGCATTATGATATTTTACATCATATGGATCAACATTGCAAGAGCAAACGGAACATTTTAATTCTGGTATGTTCATTAATTATAATAATATTCTAGTAAGATGTGGCTCATAACCTTTCTTTATCATACCACATTGAAAAAGAATGGCTTCAGATATTTTATCAAAAGTGTATTCAATGACTTTGACATTTTTATCTTGGAATGTTACTTTATAAGCCGCTTTCTTTTCAGTATCACTCATAGAGGTACCTTACCAGTATCATAGTGATGTACATTAACACCACCTAGTTTTAAAAATTTAACTCCAGCATCGGATCTGTAATCATTGCGATAATACATAGTTTCTATCCCTGATTGATAGATTAGTTTTGCACAATCAATACAAGGAGCATGTGTACAAAATAAAGTTGCACCTTTAGATGATTCTGTGCTTTGTGCTACCTTTGCAATAGCATTTGTTTCTGCATGTAAAACTTCAGGTTTTGTTACACCATCAACTTCACATTCATTATCCCAATCTGTAGGCATACCATTATAACCTGTACCTATAATACGATTGCCTTGAACAATTAGTGCACCTACTTGTAAACGATTTGCATAACTAAGTGAAGCAGTTAGTTCTGCTACTTCCATAAAGTAATCAATGAATTTCTTCTTCATACTCTATCCGCATACTTGTGATTAACTTGACTGTGATGCAATTCATCTGCTCTCACGCATTTAATAAGATCAGTTAACCTTGCAGTTTTTTCTAAATTGTAATATTCGATTGCTAGTTCAGGTGCAGGAACATTTGGAACTTCTCCGTTCTCTACCATAGCAAGATAATCGGTATAACTTCTAACTGCTTCTTCTTCAAAGTAAGCAATCATTCTATGTGCTAGTCTATAACTAACCACGTAGATGATAAAGTAAAAGATCATAAAAATAAACTGTGCTACTAAAACTAAAAATCTTTCAAACCAATTAGGCTTTGCAATTTCTATAAAAAACATTAAATGCATTCTTTCGTTTTCTGCTTCTGCTAACATTTCTCTGATATCAGGACCGTATCCTGTTTTCATTTTGCGTAGACTTTTAAAGTGTAGCCACATACCTGCTACCATACCCGGCACACCAGCAACAGTTTCTAATACTACTGCTCTGTGTCCGTAACGTTTTGCAAAGAATGTGTCTGCAAAGAATCTAAAGAATTTAGTCATAGCCATTGCTATAGCATTTCTGATTTTCAAACTGTAGAGAGCCTCTGTCTAGTTGAACGTGCAAGATCAAACATACTTACATAAAGTAGTGTTCCTGCGAGATATTTTAGGTCCCATAACAATGCGGGTGCAGAGAAGGGAGGGAAGTCAAGTCCCCAGTTAACTAATACATGCCATGTTAAAAAGCCTGTGAATGTAGCAACATACATGTTTAGTTTAGTTGCTAAGAATGTGTTAAACATCAAACAACCATATACCATTGGAAACAACATACTCGACATATAAAAGTCAGTAATGAACATAATAGATGCAGGTAATAGATAACCTATGTATCTATTTGTAGTAATAGAAGGCATTAAGATTGCAAGAGCAAAAAAAGGTGTCCAAATAGGATCGATGCCAATTAGTCTACTTCCTACTAAGACTGATATTAATATAATTAATTCTTTCATTTGATTGTTACCTCTGCTTCTGTTTCTATTACTACTCTTGCTCCGCAAGGTAGAAGTGGCTTATCATTGCCACCGTATAATACTTTACTTGGTCCATGTATTTCTACTTCGTGACCATATGTGTTTTTTCTGCCTTCTTTAACTGTAATGACTGCTTCGTTTGTCCCATGCTTTTTGTTTGCTCTAATCTTGTGCATGTTTACGTGGATAAACTTTTTACTCATTCTATCTCCAACAATGGTATCTTTTCACCAATTGGTTTGTTTTGCCATTCAGCATAATCTTCGGGAGGGTCTTTCTTATCTGTAATGACATTATCTTCCCACTTTTCAGCAAGACGACCGTTGAGTTCTACCCAGAACTCCATGTCTTTACCTGTCTTCTCTACTATTTTCTTTTCTGTATCAGCAAAGATAGCATCTTCAGGACATTCAGGAATACATACTCCGCAATCAATACATTCATCTGGATTGATTGTAAGAAAGTTTGGTCCTTCGTAGAAACAATCTACTGGACAGACAATCACGCAATCAGTGTGTTTACATTTTATACATGCTTCAGTTACTACGTGTGTCAATCAAGTCTCCCTTATATACGTATATTTATTTTTATTTTTGATATGCAATAATTTAAATGCTAGGTTTACACAAAGTACACCAACCTTCATACTCTGAATCTTCCAGATCAGTTTTACTCACATAGGGTTCTACTTGTTCAACAATAAATCCTTGTGTAGCAGTGTCCCAATGAAGTTCCATGTTGTAAAATTCGCCATCAATTGTTATTTTCTGTAGCAACAAGGCATTCTTCGCCATATGAAAAAGATCCATAGTTTTAAAGTTTATTTTGCTAGAGTCAGAAATAAAGTTGCCCCCGGGCACTTTCTCTACACAAAACTTACCTGTTACTGAGTTATATCTACCTGCTGTAGTGTATGCTACCACTTCTAAAGTATGATATCCTTCAGCAAAGTCTTTAAAGTTAATAGTTTGTGCCCACCCAGAGTATTCAGAGTTTAATGCAGTAGGATATGCATTGTACACATCAGTTCTCTTACCACCAACTGGCACTTCTGACCATAGTTCACCGTCAATATAAATTTCAACAACATCCATATACTGAGTAGGGTGGAATGCCCAGCCACGAACTGAACCAATCTGTCCAATATGATGATCGTATTGAGGCGATTCTAAAGTAATCTTAATTCTTTCGTCAAGTATTTGTGCATTACTAGAGACTGAAAAAACTAAACTGCCTGCAATTAAGAATGTTCTAAAGATATTCATTTATTCCGTAATCTCCTTTACCTTGCCATCTGCAAACCACATGGCTTTGTCTTTGGCTTTGACTAAAACTGTGTCAAAACGATCTTTGCATAGTTCTGCGAGTTCTTCATATGAACTGCCCTGACATACAAATTCTTCTGTGTCTCTATTGTATAGAAGATAATCAGTTTCATCATGTTTTTCAACATAACAGATAGGTAAACGGAGATGAACTTCATCAACAATCTTTTGATTAATGCGTTCTTCTTCTAACTCAACCTTTTCGATAATCATCTTTACTGTTTGTTGATCTCGGTAGTTACGATAGAGACGTTGTGCTTCCCAACCGATCCATATCAACATTCCCATTTCCAGATTACTTAGTTCCATATAAAAACTCCTTGTAATGTATCCATTCTCCATTACTATTTAAAAAACCCCACTCTCTTTTTTGTGGGCCCATAAAAAACAACGTGGTGACAGGCTTCTCATCATCTAATTCTAACCAATGAAAGTCCTGAGCACCACGTCTAATTACACTCCCAGGACCTTTCCAAGTCCTCCCCTTGGGAGTGTTTTCCCAGTAACCACCCTTTAGAATTATGGTCATGTATGGCCACGGGTGATCATGTAAAAACGGTTCATCACTTTTAACTATTTTGTGAAGTGTGACATTGAAGGGAAATTTTGTTCTATCTTTAAGAAAGAGATAGTAACGATGCATGTAGTCTGCACCTGTCAAACGATCAGGTATCAATCTGTACCTGTCTAGTTTGTTCATTAAACTGTGAAATAGTTTCATAAAGTATTACCGGGGAAAGTAAAGTGGGGGAATTTAGGCTCCCCCGAACCTGATACCTAAGTTAGGATGCTTTGTTGGCAGCCATTGCTCTGTAGCCTGCGGCTACTACTGCTCTAGTTGGCGTACCTAAACGATATCTTGTAACACCTGTTTTAGTAGGGTTAGCATAGATAGCATATCCGCCTCTTAGACGTAGATCACTAACTGTTGCAGTTGGGTTACCAATGCCGAAACGTGCGGCAATTTGCTTTGCTGTGAGTTCTTCACCTGCTTGTAAAGCGGCTAAGAATTTCGCAGACTTTGATGCTGTTGCATTTGTCATATATTTTTCCTCTTAGATTATATATTCACTGGGCAATACCATATTGCTCAATGTATTACTATAATACAACAATACAGGATTGTATGCAATGTAAATGGGCAAATACGAAACCTATCGCATTTGGGAGATCCTATAAACATTTGTCGTATCATGTAATTCTTTGTAGTCAAGTACCTATTAATACTTCAACTAAATTCATTAAAACAGAAGTTCCAGTAATTGCACTACCAATCATAATGGCTTTGTCATTCCAACAATGACCTACATAGATCCATGCTATTGCTGAAATTGCATATGCAATTTGTCCTTCTGTTGTTAGCCCTGCACTCATTATGAATACTCCAACTACAGCAAATGTAGTTGCTACCCACTTAATATAACTATCAATAGTTCCTGTTGGAGTTGCAGGTCTTAAATCTTCTACTTCAATTTGCAGTTCGTCCATTTCTTGTTTTAGACGTTTTCGTTCTGCATTTAACTCCATAGCAAGTTTAGCACCCTTGCTCATAGTGGAGTCTTTGTACTGTTCTTGTACTTCCTGACTTAGTTTTGCTTCAACTCTGTCAGCATTAAAATCTGTTTCAGTCTGTGTCAAAGAAATAATCCTCCTCAAGTTTTTTTACCATATCTATACAACTTGAGAAACAAGTGGGACAAAAAGCAACAGGGAGAATACCGAAGTGTCCTTCGATACCTCCCTCTGATTCAGTGTAGATGCAATTGCAGATGCTACACTTATGCCCCCTCTCCTGACTCATCTATAAGATCCTACTGTTTTTGGACCTTTAGAAATAAACTCTAAACCTCCCATAGAACCGACGTATATTTTACCCAAGTCCTGATACTGCAAACTAACTTTTACAGTATTCATAACAACCGAAAGATACTTACCGGGTTGAAAACTGTCTACGTCAGCAGTTATTGATTTACCATTGTCAGTACATTCTACTAACGTTTCTTGGGCATATACTTCTTTCATAAGGTCTCCTTTATAGTATAATACATTGCTAAATTAATAAGTCCTAACCAGAAAAAATAAGGAAGAGCAAGTAAAATGTCAGTCATTATCTACGCATCCTTGCAATATCTTTTGCTTGATCAGTGCCTTTCATAACTGGTACTGCGTTTGACTTGTGCATTGTAGCAATGCCAGTAATAAGATCGCCTGTGTACTTCTGAGGCTCTTGCTTAGTGCCACCGCCCTTACCACCTTTCATAAAGGAACCATCTTTCATACCCTCTTCCATAGCAGAAGGATACTTCTGACGATGTTCTGCATCTAACTCAGCACGCCAGTTACGTTGTTGCTTGATCGGCTTGAATGTAGAACGATCACGTGGGTCAGCCTTTTTCTTAAGACCATAACAATAATCGATGTAAGCCTCTAGTGTGTCATAGCGGAACTGATGCATATGATTGCGTTTCATAGTCCTGTTATGCTCACGCCATCTGAGTTCTAGTTCTTTGAGTTTACCCTTAGTCAATTTTAACTTGCGTTTGCGAGTATTGAGTGAGGACAAACGGACATCTAAGTGCATAGTCATAAGATGATTATACTCCCTTGAATATGAAAAGCAAACAAATTGGGTTAAGCAACGGCCTTAACATGTTTGCAAGTACCACGATATGTGAAGCCTGGGCATGAACATTTGCCATCTTCGATTGTGTAAGTGTTACCCTTAGACCCTTGGACTATGATAACATTAGAAGTTTTGGGCAGAGACAAATCTTCATACTGATCAATCTTGTTGAATTTGCGACCACGTTTGTCAAAGCCTTTGATTGGAGACTTGAATTTCTTGTCATTGTGCTGAACCAAATGACCTGATGCATTGACATGATAGATGCCGTTTGCAACAGGAGCATCGCCCCAATCAGTTGTTTCTTGCAATACTTCAATCATAACAAATCTCCTAAATATGCGTATATTATACTACCAATGACAAGTGATGTCAACCGATTTTTTGCAGATATTTGTCTGGGTCATGGTCTAAATTAACTTTAGTTATATCAGACTTAGAGTAATAGTTCTTAAATGGGGCATAGATATCAGCAAGTTTTCTGACATCTGGCATTGGGTGTCCTTTGATTTTGTCATCGATTAGTTGTTCTAATGCTTGACATGACTTTTTATGCTTTGGGTCAAACCATTCTAGTTTCCAACTACCATTTATGTCCAATCTATATGGCATCCATTCGTTTTTGATGTATGTCTCTAAGGCATCGATGTCAGACTTAGGACCGTAGTACAGTTGATAGAACTCTTGCTTAGCCGCACTATGTGCCACATAGTCTTGTAAACGTCTCTGAGGGTTCGTAGCAACACCAAATCCTAACGTGTTGCTATGTGACGTTTGAATGATGTAAAGAAATCTAGTACTATGCTGAATCTTTTCCATCTTTGATTACCTTGTTGATTTTCTTTTTGATGCTAGGGCTAATGTAGTTGTACAAGTCCTTACCATTGTCTTTATGAGACAATACGATATCAGGGACAGAGAACGTACCACCCAACTTCTGATAGACTTTAAGAACGATATTCAGAGCGGCTGTGTCATGTACAGACTTAGAAGCACCAAACACATCTTTAGAGTATCCAGAGTAGGCATCACTAGCAATTGTTCTTAACTGAGCAGGATTAGTAAAGAATGTCTTAATGATTGCATTGATATGATCTAAGAATTCTTCATACTCAGGAGTATCAGTTGGAGTGTTTGCTTTCTGATATAACAATCGGCTTATACCCATTTCACCAGCATCGACAACTTCTGACTTCCAATACTTGTCGTGGAAGTTAACCATGAACGTCAGACATTCGGGCTTGATAGTTTTGATTGCGTTCAAATGAGTCAATGTACCTGGGATGCCTGAGTTTTGTTGATCATCTGCTTTGATAGGATATACACCTGCATCTTCACAGATTGTCTGCTTATCAGCGGCCAGTGCATACTCTTGCTTGTTGTTATTGTCTAAACGATAACTCAACACACGTTGTTTGTGGTTGTCGTATTCGTCTATTTTCTTCTTACCAACGCCGTTGATAAACGCAAAGTGTTCACGTGCAAACGACCTATCATCTGTTTCAACATAAAGAACATCAACTTCCATTTCGTCCCAGTCTTCATGTTCTACTTCATCAATCAAATCTGCTTGTGCTAGTTTGGCTAGAGTCACTACAGTATGCTGACCGTCAGTACAATGATAAACTTCTTCATTGGGCTCTTTAACTGCAAAGATTGGATTGACTCGTCTTGGGTCAAATCCTTTTACAATGTTAGTGATATGCATGGTATCCATTTCACGTTGGATATCTTCGTCAATTAAGATGTTCTTAATTGGAACCATTTTATGCTGGGGCAATTGCTTGATAGAAAAACTAGTACCCAACTTGTAATAGTCTTCGACTGCATCATGTATGCCTTGATTATTAGGCTTGTTGACTTCTTCAAGTCGATCTGCAATCGTTTTGACATAGAACTCGTTTGGATCTCTGTCTAACTGATTAACAACTTTCCTAGTCTGTTTAGTTGTACTAGGTACCCATTCAATTGGAAAATTCATTTTCGCTCCTGTGTGTGTATTCTTTTATTATACTGCCTTTGGTTTCTTTGTCAAGTCTTTTTTCTTATTCTTTTTATCAAAATAGACTCTAACATAATATTTTCTTGTAACTGCAATCCAAAACAGAATGAAAGTATTAGTGATTGATACCCCAAAAGGACCAAACAAAAATACAGTCATTGTCAAATAATTAAGTGCCCAAATCAACGGAAAGTTGATCAAAGTAGCAAGTATAGTGTCCCCAATTGATTCTTTGAGGGCTTGATGATTGAGACCTAATCGCATTACTTGTCAGCACCAACAGGACTTTCCCCAGCAACAAATGCCGCTAACTCGTCATAAGGTGGAAGACTTTCTGCATACACCATTAACTTAAGAACTTCAGAGGGAGACATGTAACCTTGTACATCATCACCTTGATATTGAACAAACCCGTCTTTAGTCATCAAAGCCGTTTCTGCTGTATCACTTGCTGGTACAGCCTGACCCCAATCCTCAAAAGGTAAGTCTCGGTTCGTGCAATAGTTGCCACCACCAAACTGAACGGATACTGTGTACCCGTTCTTGTAAGTGATTTTAAAACCTTTTTGGTTATCGATTTGAAAACTCATTAAACAGCCTCTGCAATTTTAGCAAGCCTTTCGTCTCTGTAATCCAGAGCACCTTCGCCTAAGTAGATGTTACCATCTTCTGCTCTGTAAAGATTATCCAATGATGCTGAATCATCTTTTTGTCTTTGAAGAACAGAGAACTCAGCCTGTTCAAAAGTGATAGCACCAATTTGAACAAAGTCCAACAGCATGTCTGCAAAAGGAATAGCACCGTTTGATTTCCAAACAGTTAGACCATCTACTTGAGCAGTATCTTCAAACTTCTCCTCGATGCTTTTTGAGAAGTTGTTACCTTTCTGTGATGTGAAAAGAACATCGCCTGTAAAAGTTTTGTTCTCATCGTTTATAGATGCAAGTCCAAAACGTTCTTTTCTTACTGTTTCGCCTGCGATTTCTACTGTGTTTTCTAATATCATAAAATTACCTGTTGTTAATTGTTCAAAGTATACATACTATTATACGGTATTTCGACCCAAATGTCAAGCCTTTTTACCCATTATTTCGCCTAATAAAATCAATAACTTAGAAAAAAGTTTTACAAGGTGTAACAGGGCATAAGTAATATTGTATGCGATAGTCTTCAAAAGTGCTTGGCTATGTGCCTTGTGTACAAGTGAGACAGTAGCAGAGAAAAATTATCTGCATAAGATACAACCCGGACAGCACGGGCTATCCCATACACTTTACACATACATACACAAAAGGAGAATATTATGTCTAAATCAGGATTTGAAATCAGAGCGGATTTGCTCAACCAAGCACAAGGTATCTTAGAGTGCAATCTACAAAGAAAAATACAATCAGCCCAAGAGTGGAATGCCTATCATCAGGATGATCAACGAGAGGTTCCTAGTGATGAAATTAGCACTGCTGATGTTATTAAGGCTGCCAAAGAACTTTACGAGTTCGTAAACGACAAACAGTAACAATTAGTACAAAAGAAAAAAGGGACTTAAGTCCCTTTTTTTATACACATGAGTATAAATACTTATGTGTTGCATATTGCAATATGTAACGAAATAATCGAAAGTTCAATCGCACTAGGGATCGACCATTGATCCCTTTTTATTTTAACTGTCGTCTCTGTTCTTAACAATCTCGTCAACTAGCCCATACTCTAATGCTTCTTGGGCATTCATAAATCTATCTCTTTCCATATCAGCAGATAGTTCTTCAAATGTTTTGCCTTTAGAGTTATGCTCAACATAAATCTCAGTTAGATACTTCTTCATTTCTAAGATTTCTTTAACTTGGATTTCCATATCAGTTGCTTGACCTCTTGCACCACCTGAAGGTTGATGAATCATGTGTCTAGCCCTAGGAAGCATTTTACGTTTGCCGGCAGTACCTGCTTGTGCTAACAGACTGCCCATAGACGCGGCTTGTCCCATAACAATTGTATTAATGTCTGGCTTGATAAATTGCATTGTATCATAGATAGCCATACCTGCTGTAACACTACCGCCTGGAGAATTAATATAGACATTAATATCTGCTTCACTATTCTCACTTTCTAAGTAGAGTAATTGTGCTACAATTAAGTTAGCCATAGTATCATGTACTTCACCTTCTAACAGAATAACACGATCACGTAGTAATCTACTATAAATGTCGTAACTACGTTCACCACGACTTGTTTGTTCTAAAACCATTGGTACTAATGCCATAAAATTTCCTCTAATTGTTTCGTAAAGTATGCATTATACTTGTTTTGTATATTATATGCAACACTTTTGGCTATGTTAATGTTACCGAACTTACAAATTGTCTCTTTTGTATTTCAGTTACTACTTGTTCAGGCGACAAATGTGTTTGCAGTTTTGCTAACGGAATGTTTCCTGGTCTATTGTATATATGACCGTAATCATATCTACTATCATAAAATTCTTTATTTTCATCGTAATGTTTTTTGTACATCTTACGAAAGTTATTGACAGTTTCAGTTTTTGTGCCAAAGTATCTGATAACAAAATCACTTGCGTAATGTCTAAAGGGTTTGTATGCTTCGTCACCGATATGATGATCGTCATCAATGGCCATGTCTTGTAAGGTCTTTCCTATCTCTACATATAACAAATATACAGTTCCAAATTCAACATGATCTGTAAAGTGTTCATAGTCATCATCTTCTAATGTTCTAATGCCTGGACCTCTTGGTTGATCATAATAAGTTACTAAATGCGTTGGCATCATTTTTCTAACAGTTCCCTCAGCCATTGCTTCACATCTATGTACTTCTAAATTTAATTGTCCTAATGCTCGTTGAACATTTACTGGTGCTGAGATAAAGAACTCATGCGGCTCATTAAGCATTCCGTGATAGACTTCAAAGATATGATGTAAGTAATTAAGGTCGTCTTGTATCAACTCAGGCGTCATTCTGCGTTCTACAAAGCCCGGTCTATACTCGTTAATAGTATCTACGCATTGATTGATTGCATTGACTGCTTTTATGCGTTCTATTTCTAATGTATCAAACCCATACATTCTTTCAGGATTATCTATTGTATATTTTTTACTAGCCTCATCTAACAATTTAGCCCATCGTTGTGCAATAGGAGTCTCATTGATATTGTAATCTAATGTGAGATCGTGTCGCCAAGATTTTGATTGTGAGTATGTTACATGTAATTTTTTATACATGCATATATTTAATTGCTGTCAGGCTATAGAGAATCTTTTGGCAGTTCCCAAGGACCATATGTGCCTTGATCCAATGAGATGTCAACCATATCTTTAAAACTATATGTCTTGTATTCGTCTGAATTACTAGGATCAACATTGCCAACAGCATAATAGATTTGTTTGGGCATTTCAATAGTACGACCATTTGAATAGTCTAAGACAGTATCTCCTATCTCTACCCATGCATGACCATGTTGTACTCCCTTGATCGGCCCCTGACCTGTTACAATTGCATGTACAAGTTTGGCTTCAGGATGCTCTTTAAAAACTTCATAGAGTTTCTTATACGCCGCTTCAAAACAGTCACCAACAGGTGCTTCAAACTGATCATCAACTTCTAATAGTTGCCAGTTATCTCCGGTGTATTTTTCTGTCAGAAACTCTACTGCTCTCATCTTATGTCCAAGACTTCTTTTTGCCTCCGTCATACTCTCTTGCATGACCTTCTTCCATTAGCATTTGACATATATCTCTACCGTCAAACGTATATGGAATGCCTAAGATTCTACCATATTTGCCTTTACCTAATGATTGTATCTTAAACTTTTTGTTTTCTTCGCAGATTTCTTTCAGTCTTGCTTTAGCGGCGAGACCTAAAACTTTTTCTTCTTTGTTTCTAGTTCTGCTTTCTGGTGTATCGATTCCTGCTAATCTAACTCTTTGGTTATATAATAGTACATTGAATCCTAGGTCCAATGTTACATCGATTGTGTCTCCGTCTACTACCTTAACAAGTGTACATTCATACACAAATGGTTCGACTTGTTTATTCTGTACATTGATAGGCGTTTTTGATTTTTTTGCTTTTGCCATTATCTTTTATTCCTTCCGACACCTTTAGTTGGTTGTCGTTTCTTAAATATATCAGTAACATCTTTGCTACCGCCCTTTGTTATTGCTTTAGTATCTTTTGCAAAGTCTTTTGGTGTGTCATTCATTTTAACTTCTTCACCATCACCTTCACTTGGTTCGTCAATGACAGTTTTAGGTGGTGTGTTTGCTAGTTTAAATGAGAATCCACCCTTAGTAGGATCAGTTGCACCTGACTTAGATTCTAATGATACTTTACCTTCTAGTTTTGCAGGCCACTGAGTAGCAAATGTCATAACTTTAGGACCCTTTTTAGTACTTACATCAGCATATTGCTGAATAAAGTTCATATCTAAAATCTCAAGTATCACTTGCTGAAACTCTGGGAATGCTCCTCCCTCGTTTACTGCTTCCATGACTGCTTTCTTAACTACATAAGTAAGTTTACCTCCATCAGAGGAAGGCTTTTTAAATTCTGTATCTGCCCATAGACTTTCATATTCTTCCATTTCAATTGGATTCTGTGTCTTAAATGCTTTAACACTTTCTGATGCTTCATCAATCGTTTGATCATTGAAAGGCAAGAAAGGTTTGAATTTATCTGGTATTGCATCAGGTTTATATCTTGCTAGTACGTTCATAGCATAGAATACTGAAGAAACTGTCTTAGGCGTTGGTATAGGGGCATCTGATTGACATATTTCAATGAACTTCATCGATGCTTCAAATGCAGGATTTTCTTTTATACTGTCTGGTATCTTTAATCCGCTGATACTAGGTGGTGCACCTCCCCCTTTGCCTTTACTAGAAATATTAATTGTGTGATTTGTAGTTGCGTTTTTAATCGCCGCAAAACTGTCAGCAATATTTGTGTTAGCCGCACTCGGAAAGTTAATAATTAAATCACTAACACTACCACCTAACCATTCTTCAAAACTTCTACGTCTTGGAAAACGTGATGTACCTTCAATTAATGCTAGTACTCCCAAATACTCTCCTGCATAATCATGTATAGATGCTCTAATCTTAGGAGGAACGTCATCAGGTATAATTGGATTCTTGCCTTCCATAATATCAATAGCCATCTGTACTACAACTTTACCGTACTCAGTAGAGTTTAGTGAGTCATTAGTAACGATTTCTTGACCTAATTTATTTGCTGGAATATCTTTATCTGTAATACCAATCTGAGATGGTTTGAGTACTGCTGTTTCTTTACCTACTTCTGTAGTAGATTCACCTTCATCTTGTCCAACGATTGCTTGTCCACCTAAGTCTGGTGTCTTTAATAATTTGCTAATAGGTAACTCTTCACCAGTTTCTAGTTTAAGTTTAATCGCACCTTTAAACTGATCTTCGTCTTTTAATCCTTGCAATCTATCTGCTTCACTAGGTTCTGCAATTACTGCTTCTCTATCTACAGTATAAAAGGCCATACCCGTACGAATCATCTCAATAAATTTGTCAAATCTTTCCTGATACTTATTGATTTGACTGGCACTGAGAGTTACATCTTCGTTGATTAAATCTAATGTGTTAAGTAATGAGTCATGCATGATAGTATTTATCAGCATTTCTTTAAACACTGATGCTCAAACCATTTGGCTTGCTTATGTACAGTTTTTAATGACAAGCCATAACTGTTGATTTTTTCTCTGTGTTTAAAAAATGAAGGTCCGTGAGACATAATAGGCTCCCAACCTTTTTTGACTCGTTTGACTCCATCGATGTCCCATTGATATTGATGTGCCATTTCATGTGCAAGTGTATCGATAAACCACAGTCTACAAAACCACTTATCACTAAGTTGTATTTCGCAACATGATGTAGTCTTTAATGGACGAGGTCTTCCTGCGTCACTACAACACATTGCCCACCATGACTGTCTAGCATGAAATGAAAACTTTGGCATGTTAAGTTCGTTATTAAAACATGTAGCATTTAATACTCTCCATGTTTTACGTGCTACCCATTGATTAGGTCTGAAAGGCAATCTCTTTTGCTGAGAGATTGTAGGTAGTTTTTCGTTTATCCAAAAGTTAAGAAGACGTTCTGCTTTTTCCTTTTGCATATCTGTTGCTCCTCTGTGTATTAAATTATTTATAAATTTGTTAGGGTAAAATAAAAAACATACGGTGTTGACTTACTCATAAATACAATGTAGAATGTAATCCAAAAGGAGATAAAAATGGAAAATGAAATTTCAGTCCTATTAGGCGTAGCAGTTGTTGCCGCTGTCTTTTATTTTTATAGTAAAAGAGATAAAAAGTCTGGTACTACACCGACTACAGTAACAACTCCTAAGACTCCTGCTAAACCAAGAGCAAAAGCGGCTCCTAGAAAAAAGGCTCCTGCTAAAACTGCTCCTAAGAAAGCGGCACCTAAGAAGACTACTGCTAAGAAAGCGGCACCTAAGAAGGCAGCACCTAAGAAGGCTGGCCCGAAAAGAGGTTCTGCAAAAGCAAAGCCTAACTTGCAAGTAAAGTAAGGCATAGTACATGATCGATATCGGGTTTGATGTAATCAGTGATCTGAATTTAGAACCTAATGACTCTTTTAATTGGCATGATAAGCCTACAAGTTTATATTGCATATTAACAGGAAACATTAGTTCTGACATGAGAACAGTAACACAAACCCTGGTGCACCTAAGCCAGCAATATCAAGGTGTCTTTTATACACCCGGCATGCTGGAATATGATGAGTGCGATGGTGATATAAATCATAGAACTTCTCAATTAGTAACAATAGCACAAAAGGTCCCTAATATTGTTATCTTACATCACAACATAGTGATTATAGATGGCGTTGCTGTTATTGGTAGTAACTGTTGGGAAACTGCACATGAGCCCGGTAAATCTATATCAATCGATGATTTAAAGTATAATCAATATCGTTTAGATGATATGGGCTTTTTGCACAAAACTATAGAAAAACTTCAACGTCATTTAGATGTTAAAAAGATTGTAATTGTAACGAACGGTGTCCCTAATGAAAACTGTTACTTTGGTCAAGTGCCTGAGTATGTTGAAACTCAAACACCACTAGATACTATTTTAAATGCAGATAGTGAAAGTAAAGTTACTCATTGGATCTATGGATCATATGATAAACCTGTTGAAGCAACTTTAATACTTCCCCGTAAATCTGATATTCAGTGCGTGAGCAATCCCCTAGAAGGGAAGAATGTCAAACAATTCAACCCTAAAAGAATTTCTGTTTTAGTTTAAGATTCTGCTTCTACTTTGATTTGAAGTGGGTAACCCTTTGAACGTGCTTCCAGTGTGACTTCGATGCCTTTTTGTTCTGCAATTTCATAAGGTAAAACTGCTACCGTTGCCGCGCCGTCTCTATGAATGTCGGCTGTGATATTAGATGCGGTATCTGGATTGTAAGAAAAATAGTCAACTAATGTGTCAACAACAAACTCCATTGTAGTTACTTCATCATTGATGTAAATAACTTTAAACAAAGGTGGTTCCTGCAAAGCATGATTTGGCTTAATTTTGCTTTCTGTCGTTGTATCAAATTCTTGTGTCATAATCGTTCCTTGGTCTTAGAGTTAAATGTGTGCGTAGCCGAAACTACGCACAACATACCTCTATTATATTATTTATCAGAGGAGATGTCAATAGTTCTGGGTTTGAGTTCCTCAGGTAATTGACGTTCTAAGATAACTTTTAAGATTCCATCTGTCATCTTAGCATCTTTCACGTAAACGTGATCTGCTAATGTAAATGATCTCTCAAAGTGTCTTGCACTGATTCCTCTGTGCAAATACTCCAGTTCATCATCGACATCTTCTTTTACTTTAGATGCGATTTTTAACTGATTTTGATCTACTTCAATAGAAATACTGTCTTTACTAAACCCTGCGACTGCAAGTTCGATAACATAATTGTCATCGTCATGCTTAACTACATTGTAGGGTGGATAGTTATCCTTCCCAGCAACTGCGGCTAGTCTATTAAGGTCATTAAAGATCGAATCGAAACCGATTCCAAATTTATGTATTGAGGGTATATCTAAAGATTTTAGATGTAGGGCGGTTGGTATATTGCTTGTCATAATATTCTCCTTTTTAAAGCAAGATTAAAGTTTGGACCCTTTCGGCATCCATGTGAATAAGAAACCTATCTTTTTCACATATGTATTTATCATTATATAATGATAAAAAAGTATTTTTCAAGTAATTTTGGGTTAATATTTTCGACTTCTAGGACCACGTGATCCTAACTCAGTGGCTTGTCTTTTCTTTTCACGTTTGATAGCCATTGCCTTTTTGATTTTTCTTTTGTTTGTTGGCTTTTCATAAAACTCATTCTTTTTTATGTCATCTATTAAGCCAGAGTTTGAAACTTTCTTTTTGAATTTACGTAATGCTTGATCTACGTTGCCGTCTACAACAATAACTTTATTGCCTAGAGGTTGTTGAACGAATTTCTTCTTATCGTTAAATCTTTTTCCTTTATGTTTATTATTTCTATTATATGTCATTTAATTGGTTGTGGGTTGATTATTAATTCCTTGTCTATATTTAGTTCAGTTATACCTTTCTTTTTATATTTTCCTGAATTGAACATATGAGGTCTTAAAACTCTTTCTACTTCTGTTTGTAAGCCACGTGCACCTGTTTTTTGTTGCATACAATTAATTACTATTTCTTCAATCGCATCGTCAGTAAAAGACAGATCAATCTCATCAATTGAAAAAAGATAGGTATATTGATCAATAAAGTTATTCTTAACTGTAGTCAATACTTTGATTAGTTCTTGTTTAGATAATTCTTCTACATTAATTGTTGTAGGGAATCTTCCAATAAATTCAGGAATCATTCCAAACTTCATTAAGTCATCTGCTTTTACATCTTTAAAATGTCCAGACTTCACTTCGTCTTTTAATTCACTACCGAAACCTATATTTGTACCAGTCGTTCTAGCCTTCACAACGTCTAGTAGACCATCGAAGGCGCCACCTGCGATAAAAAGTATGTCTTTAGTATTAACTTCAATGAGGGGCTCCTGTGGGTGCTTACGTTTGCCGTGTTGAGCAACACGACATGTTGTACCCTCTACTATCTTTAAAAGTGCTTGTTGAACGCCCTCTCCGCTTACGTCACGTGTGATAGAAACGTTCTCACTCTTACGTGCTATTTTATCTATCTCGTCAATAAAGATAATACCACGTTCTGCTTTTTCTACGTCACCGTCGGCTCTGGCTAACAACACACTTATCATGCTGTCTACGTCTTCACCTACATACCCTGCTTCTGTCAAGTTAGTTGCATCAGCAACAATAAATGGAACGTTAAGATATTTTGCTACTGTTTGAGCAAGTAAAGTTTTACCGCACCCTGTTGGTCCTAATAATAAAACATTACCTTTAGCAATTTCTAAACCTTTTGGTGGAGGATTGAATACACGTTTGTAATGATTTGTGATTGCTACTGCTAATACTTCTTTGGCAGATTGTTGACCGACTACCCACTTATTCAAATGTCTTAAAATAGCATATGGTTCAACTTTTTCAATAACATCTGACTGTTCATTTTTGTTCTCGACCTTTTCTTCTTCTATTAAAGTTTGGCACAGTACAACACAATCCGAACATATGGCAACACTTTCTCCTACAATTAATTTTTGGACACTGTCCTTGTGAGTGCCACAAAAAGAACAATGAAACTCTGCTTTATCAGTCATATATTCTACTTATCTTATTGAATTTTCTGGACAATTCTTTGCTGAGGACACTGCCAAAGTAAGTTCAGTTGTTCCCTGAAAATTATGTAAATCTTGTTCATTTATAGGGTGCATTATAAAACTGCTAGTTTCTTTATCAGTGTGAAATGTCAAACCCCCGCCTGTGTACGTATATAATGCTCTTCCACTATCCCAAGATTTACCAGGGGTATACCTTATACTTTGTACACATGTATTTATAGAAGGGTCTCCAAGTAATGAATTAATACTTAATGACACATAATCGTTTCGTCCAAACACTTTGCGTAGTTTTCTGTACAACATTTGGTCAGTAATGTAGACACGTTCATCACCAAATGTGATATATGTACGACCTCCCCTGTCACCCTCAAATAAAGTTAAAAGTTCTTGTAGTGCTACCAAATATTTTTGGTTCCATGATACCGTAAAAGGAACATGTAAATAATGTTTGTTAGGATTATGATAATCAGCAACCACATTGAAATCGTGAGGTGTTATATTGATAGCCTCACTAGGAAAATACTTTAGAGTATTGTCAAGTAACTTTTGTCCATCTACATAACCTTCTTTGTATAATCGTATTTGGGCTTTGATGTTATCAACATTAAAACTTAATGGATTGTGATTGCTACTCAATAGAAAGTTCTTTAACTTAGAACTGGCTACAGAAACATTCACTACAACTTTATGTAAGTTTAAGTCTCTAATGTAGATATGATGTTGAATTTGATATGTATTAATGTATCCTGCACTATATGATAAGATTTGATTATGCACTATCTCACCATTCTGCAAGTGACGTTCAGTATCTAATATGACACCTACTTCGTTGTCAATTGCTACTTTAAATGCATTATTAAGTGCTATCTCTAATGTGGGACCTTCTCCCTCGACTTGCATTGCATATGCCGCGGGAGAAGTAAGTATGAATAAGACCGCGAGAACTAGTCTCATATAATAACTCCTAGTTGAAATAAGGTGCTATATCGTTTTGAATTGTTTCTGCTCGTTCTCTATGCCATGTTGCAGTGATTTGAATCAATTGATCATCTTTCTGATCAACTTCAAAAACTGTTCCTCGCATGATTGCTTGTGCGTTCCCTCTGACTACTGTGTTGAGTTCCCTCACAGTGTCGTTAATATTAGAACGAACAGCAAAGTTCATGTTTGGAGAATTAGGATCTCTTGGTGCCATCGGCTCACTGCTCGTAATGCCAACAACTGCTGGTAGTCTTGGAGCATTTACATTGTTTTGCCCTGTACCTTTGATTGGATTACGATAAGTGTCATCTGCTTTTTCAACATTTTGAGCCATAAGAGTTACTACTCTTTCAGTAGTAATATCTTCGTTGATGAATCTAGCAATCATTGCCATTGATTCAAGTTGACCTATCTGATTTGCAGACTGACCATTAAAATTAGTGCCACCGTTTGATGGAATAGTAATGGTTGCTTCAATCGATTTGATCTCGGATTCTTTACATGTAAGATTAAGAGTCCAACCGTTTCTGTCAATACATTCCCAGTTGACTCTGATACCATCGTCTTCAAAGAATGTGCTGAGTTTTTGCTGAGTGACTGCTGTAGTCTTAGGGACTTCAACGTTGTCTGCTTTTTTGCCACCGAACATTGAACAACCCGTTGTGGTTACAATCAATGCTGATAACAATACTACATTTGAAATGTTTTTCATACTTACCCTCCTAACTTGGGCGTTATTAATTTAACTTACTTTCTATTATATGAAATTGAAAAGGATTATGCAATACTTTTGGGTAATTGATTTACCCAGAATTTTTTGTAAGATAAATCTCTACTTGGACACGTTCTGCTTCTGATAATAAATCAATGTCATACTCGCCTGTTTTAATTTGAGCAATTATGTATTTGATATATTCTTCATCAAACGTATATGAATCTGTCGAATCTTTATCGATCTCCATCCAATCCTTGCCTTCAAACTTAAAGACACGATTTGGCATCTGATCAACTCTTACAAAGATATCGCCTTTGACTGCGATAATTGGGAATGTGGTTCCGAAACTAGTTCCTGCTTGTCTTGCGCCACTGTCTTCTTGTAATTGCAATTCAGGGTGCATTTCTTTAATAGCATTCTCATGTATTTGTTTGCCTTCAGGGTCAATATAATACTCACTGTCTCTTACTTTTTCATATGTGACACCTTGTGAAACTCTAGGACCACCGTCTTCAGTTGGTGTTTCTACTACCTTGTTGCCTTCATACTCTTTAAATGCTTGTTTTGTTTCGTCTATCTTTGCTTGTAACTCTGGGTCTTCTGTTATCACTTCAGGTTCTTCTAAGACAGGCTCGGGTACAGGCTCACTCACCTGATCGTTTTCAACCGAGACTTCTTCTTCTAACTTTTTGTGAAATCGACTGAGTTCCCAGTTATCAAAAGCCTCTTTTGCTTCTTCAACACTGGGTTCTAGTTTTGTGAAATCTAAATCAAACCCTGACATGACATTTGCGGCATCTTCTACAGCACTAGGCGGACTGCTTGCCTTAGAATGCATATCTTCTTGCATTTTGTCATAGTCTTCTAGGGCATCTTTTGGAAAATCATTTTTGCTTTTTAACATATGCTGACGCCCATGTTCCGAACCAAAAGGTTCCATATCAAACCCGCTTCCTAAGGGTTCAGGATCTGGATCATCGGAGGGTTCAGGCTTTTCCAGGCTTTCTTTTTCCTTCCTGCGTTGTTCAAATGTGTATTGTGATGCAATCAACAATAGAACTGCTAAAGGATCAAATACAAAAATGATAACCATAATCAACCACGATACTGCGGTTTCTAATAGATTATTATCTGCTTCTTCTGTGCCAGTAAAAAACTCTGCGATATATCGAATAGGTCCTACTTCACTTTCTACTAATCTAACTGCTTGTTCAGACTCAAACTTTTCGTCTTTTAGTTGGTCGATTACATCGTAGATATTATCTATATCTGCATTCCATTCATCAATCTGATTCAAATCATCGTCCTGTGATGATGTAGATTGATCTCTTAAACGATTAATTTCTGCGTTAGCATCGTTTATTGTCGTCTGTGCTTGTGCCCTGTATCTGTCGATGTTTGCTTGTTGTGTTGCAATATCATCTGCAATTGACTCACGTTGTGGTGTTTGCTGTACATAGAGGGCTTCTGCTTGAGCCACATAGTCGATTGTTTCAGTCTCTGCTCGTCTAAACGTTCCACCTTCGTCTGTAGTAATTACTTCTACACCTCTGTTTCTGAGGTCATTTACTGCTTCATCTAATACTGCTAATTGATCTCTAAGTCTGTCTATCTGACCCTGTGCATAATCAATGTCACCTTGTACTCGTTCCCATGCACCGTCTCTGATTGTTTCTTGTTGGGCAACAGATGCAGACACATCAAACCCTTCTCCAGATTGCAGACTTGCAATACGTTCTTCTAATATTGTAATTCTGTTTTCTTCTCTTGCAATCTGTCCGTCAATACGTTCTACAGTTGCAATGGCTTCTGTTGCGTTTCCAGATGCAGTATCATGTGCTTTAGACAAGAATCCAAAAATACCGATTGATGTAATCAACATCAAAACCAGTACGGCAATACTGAGGTAAGTCTTTAACCACCACGTGGCTAGGCCCCAATATCTATGTAACCAAACTGCTGTAACGAGTTTGCTTACTTCTAATACCCCTCCCATAATTATAATAGGGATAACTGCCGCAGAGAAAATAGCGGCAAGACCTGACACTGAATAATAAATTGCAACACCACTGATAGTAAGTGCTGTAAATAAAGTCAGCCAGGCTATAAAGATGCTTGTCTTCATATAATAGGTGTCCTTTGCGTTATCGTACATAGTATTTAGTACGATTTTGCACGTTTTTTAATTAGTATTTTCTCTTCCAAGTTCTTTTGCAAATAAATGACCATATGTGTCAATAAATTCTTGGTAAAACATAGTCAACTGTCTAGGAATGCCTGGACCTTGTTGTATGTGATATTTGATACAAGGTGCGATGCCATCTTCTCCTTTACCTTCGATACCCTTATCTCTAAGTTTAACTTCAACGATTTGTAAATAGTCACCGTCTGGAAAGGTATATTTTGCGCCAACTAGTTTATGTAGTTTTAACTTTATAATATCTTCGGGCCAATCTTGAGGCGTTTGATTAATGTCAGACATCCTTTTCAATTACCTCCATGTCGTAAGTGACATCGAATCCGCCCTTTCTCATAGTCCACCAATCGTCTTCATCTAGGTAGTCCCAATCGATTCCGTAAAACTTGTCATAACCATTTTCCTCGTAACCCATTTCTTCTAGGTCATCAACAAGTAAATCTCCTGATATAAGATCATCAAAAATTTGTTGAACTTCTTTATCAGACTTATCTGGAAAAATATCTTTAAGATATGCTATATCAATTTCTAATTGATATTTTCGTTGGACTTGATGCCACTCAGACATCGTTGCTACAATTACTTTTGACATTTAATAACCTGATGTCCAGTGAGCATATTCTTGGTCACAATTGTACTCACCACAGCAACATTGACCGTTATCACTATCGATGTAATCATCATCACCTGGTTGTGCTGGAAGCATATCTGCTAATGTATGCAAGTTGCCTTCAGTGTCTGTAAACTCATACTTAGTATGAGATTGCGGCGCTTTTATTTTTTCTATTGCCATATCTTTCTCCTATTTGTCGTCCCTAAATCTGACAAATCTAGGGAATCTTAAACTGTATGAACCGTCCTGATTTTGAGATACTGCATCACATAATATTTCAGCAGTCTCACCTATAACGTCATCCGATGCTGACCAGAACTCGTCTCGTTGTTCGTCTGAAAATCCAGACCCAACATTTACTTTGATAAGTTTGCCATCGTCTGTACCCTGACAAACTAATGCACCCAGTCTACCTTCATTACGACCAGTACCCTGTTCTAATTCGATGACTTCTAAGTCTACAGTAATAGTAGGCTTCCATTTCATCCAGAAGAGGTTACGTTTACATTCGTAAGGAGCCTCTAATTCTTTGATCATAATGCCCTCAAATCCTGCATTGACCATATCGTTAGAGTATGTCTTAAGTTCTTGCTTACCTTCATCGGTGTCTAAGTCAACAATGATGTGCGACATAGTTTCTAGTGAACTAAGATCAGCAAACAAGGGTGCTAAGTTATTCATTGCAGTAACACGTTTTCTAAATTGTGCGTTGCAATGTCCACGTTGAAAGTCTGCTAGTGGCATGACATCAAATACATGAAATACTGTATCATCAGCCTTAGCATCAGTTTTTCTACGTGCTTGTGTCATCAATTCATTGAATGATGCACCAACTACTTCACCATCGAACACAAATCCATTTCTGCAATTCCCGATATCCTTGCCTAACAAGGTAATTATTTTTCTTACATTACTAATTACTTGTGCTTCAATGTGAGTGAAGTTCTCAAATACTTTTCCGTTACGACTGTAACATGTTGCAATCGGCTCAGGATGATCATACATGCCTGGCTCAAATGATACTACCATCAGAACTCTGACACCATCTAATTTTGGTTCCAGTCTTTTAGTGCCTGACATTTCAGGGCGACCTTCTGAGTTAGTAGCAAGTTGACATTTGAAAACTGGTACTTCGTAGTCAGTTTTTTTGCAAACTTTGTTAATTGTAGCAACAGAAAATCCTGCACGTAAATCTCTGCGAATGACTGGAGCACAAAAGTTATTCCATTCATCATCAGTAAATCGTACAGCCATTTCTTCTACTGCTTCGACAGCGGCATTACCAGTTAACTTGCGTTCTTTAAGTTCTTCTAGTAATGCAATAAAGTCTTCCCAAGGATTCTCCTCAGCAAAACAATTATCTTCTGCTTCAGTAGGACGTTGAATTGAGACTTGTCGTTGACCTGTCTCAGGATCTTCGATTACTTCAGTAGTAGTTGAAGTCTTAGAAGGAACCTTACGCACACCAAATGTAACGTAAGGATTGTAGCACATGCCTGCAAGTTTTAGAAACGTATCTGCATTGTCACTACCTAATACGGCGGCCTCTAATGCTTGTTTCAAAACATCCTGTTTATGAAGTTTTGAATTAGATTCGTTAAGTTTATGTATCCAACTTGCACTCATATGCTTCTCCTAATTATTGATAATATGCTACTATTATACATCCAAACTGTTTGAATGTCAACCCCTAGGTTGATTAAAAGCGGCAACTGCTTGGTCCCACCATATGGATAGTTGAGTGACTCCTGCGGTCACAACGTCTCCAACGGCACCTGCTCCGCCGTACATAAATGTACAAAGTAGATATCCTACGACAAAGCCTATTGCTAGATTTTTCATTTTTCCTCCATTACTTTAACACGATTCAACTGGGTGGTCACTAGTCCATCATCGTCAGTGCGATGACCTTTGACTGTGCCCTTAATTCTAAGTTCAGTGTCTACTGCTGGATGCAAAGTAGAAGAGGCAAAAAATACTACGTCACCAGTGCTAGTCTTAGCAGTGATAAAGTAGCAATTATACCTGTGTGACAGAATGGTTCTAAGGATAGTAACATCCAACTCTATTCTGTCTTTGATTTTACCGATAGCAGTAGAAGTCTTAGACTCCTCAGCAATTCGGTCCTCTTGACCTTTTTTAACAATAGCACGGTCATATGCTTTTGGAAGACTTGCGATCATACCGAAATCACTTGAATTGGTGATCGTGTCTTTATCTGCTAATGCCATAGCAGACTTATCAAAATCTGACATCCAACCACCTTGCAACATTTTAAATGTCAAGGCTTTGTAATGTTGACGAACTTGAACACCAAGATTCTTGGTAGTAGCATCAACACCCTTAAGGTTGTTCTCCAAAAGGTCGAACATGATATCACGGTTGGATTTTACTTTGTCAGAGCCCTCATGTGCCTTCACATAAGTCTTGCCGTTAAGCAAGTATGCTTTCGCAGAAGCGGCCCAAACATCGTTGGCTGAATATTCGATTCTGTTTTTACGCATAGTCTTATACATTCCTTACATACTCCAGTATGTTTCAGTTAAAGGGTCAGTGCAACCACCTACTTGACTTTGAGGTAGAGTGATTGTTATTTTCTTACCAGTGCCAGGAGCAACTCCTGTTCTAGTGATCATTGGCTCAACATAATCTTCGACTGCGACAATTGAATAAGACGATGCAAACTGTTTGTGAACACGACCCAATTGTTGCTCAGTAGCATCACGGTATGCGTTGTACATCGGAGCATAATACTCAGGGTCACCATTAGCAACACATTCAGCAACTTGCTGATATGCTTTTTCGTAATACTTTACAGTACGAGTGATACCTGCTTTAGCGGCACCTTGAGTCTTGTATTCCTTACTTGAATAAGAACGTCTAGTTGGCTCTTTGTGAATTGAATTGTCAGAATTGTCGATGATTAAATACATACCTTCTCCTTGATTTTTCATAATATACATATATTATACGCAAAATATTACCCAAAGTCAAGCCTTTTATCCAATTATTTTCACTTTTTTCTTGTAATATAATCAATAACTTACTCAGTTTCATCGTCTCTAACGATACGTAAGAACGGTTTTTGACGGATAACTGGTCCTTGAACTGGCTTAGGTTCCGCATATTCAGCACCCTCAACTTTGGGTTCAATTGTCTTGCTCAAATGCTGAGTCATTTGTGCTAACATAAGAACGATATCGTCCTTGTCCTCTTGCTCATCTAGTGTGTTTAACCAGTTTTCTAGTTCTTTAACTCCACCGTTAAAGAGTAACTGTGCTACCCATTTTATATTAGTAGCATATCTACCTTCATTCCAAATACTCATTAGTGATTTCTTCCTCCGTCAAATACACAAACAAAATACAAACCGAAGACTCCTGTGTTGAAGACTCTGTGAAACTCTCCATCATTGATGCAAACTACATCTCCTTCTTTAACGGGAAATCGTTCGCCGTCTATTTCCATTTCACCTTTACCTTTGTGAAAGAAATAAACTTCTTCTTGACCTGCATGTGTATGGCCATTTGTACTTTGATTTGCTCTCAGCATTGTACTACTAAGTATTAAGTTATCACCAAATGCATTATCTTTTAATACATATTGGGCATTATCTTTAATTACCTTTCCACCAATGTCTTCCATTTTTACTTTTTTCATTAATCGTACTCCGGGGTATATGGTTCATATTCGCCTGTATACCAATGTTTAATAATTTTTTCTGCTGGCTTGCCCCTCACTGATTGAGAGATATTTGGGAAGCCTTCTATTCCGTCACCAAGTCTTTCACCACTGTTAGGAATTAGTGTATCTGACAACCAGTACGCAGTACTTGCCGTAGTTCCTTTTGTATTGAACCAAGGTTGTTTATCAACTGCTCTTAACATACCTTCTATATACATTGCTTGTGCTGAGAAATCAGTTGGGATAGACCATTGCATACATCGACCTTCATATGATACGCCATCATATGTGCCTTCAGTACAGAAGCCGTCTTCATACCAACCTCTACTTAAAAACATTTTATGACTTTGAGCAAACAGATTCCAAATTACTGGGGGAATATCATATGTAGTATATTCCCCACACGGGTGACCATCATTACAAGTCCATTCATTATACCTATCAGAAATATAAGTTGCTATTCGTTCTTCTACTTGCTCTACAGTAGCACTATCTTCTTCGCCAGGAAAGAACAGAGTAGGTAAAGAAAAGGTCCACGCATCTATCTGGTCCATTACACGTGAATCATTCCACACCATGCCCTCACCCATGAACACTTCGCCATCAAATCGGACTTTAATTTCAGATATGATACTAGCCATTCTTTCCATATAATAATTTTCGAGGTATACTCTTTCTTCCTGTGATGCTTCATTTTGTAGACCACAGAAGCATATCCACATAGCACTCCAATCTGCTGACATAGATGATGCTCCCACTGATTGCAGTCTCTCTGCTTCCCAAATCATGTGTTTTTCATGGGTATCCATAATTCTTTTTAATAATGCTCGGTCAACATAAGCCATGCCATCAAAGGGAAACAGCATTGTATTAGTATCATCCAATACTAAAAACTGCCATGCATAGTGCATTTTCATTCCTAACTCTTTGGCAGTTTCGGCGATGAATTCTATTTGCGAATCAGTTATATGTTTACGACCGTGATTGATAGTCCATGTTTCTTCTGTGTGATCGTTCCAGTAACCAAAGTTATATACCCATGCAGTTTCTACACCGTGTTCTTTTAGTCGGCGTAATGTCGTTCTATACATTAATTTGATATACTGATCTTTAGTACAATGGTTTACTAAATTGGTTTTGTTTTTATAGTTTTCATAAACCCATTGAACACCGTAATCTTTAAAGCCGATTGCTTTAAAATGTCCTTCTCCGAATGAATTCTGCGGCATAGGTATATCAAATTCACCTAAGTATTCTTCTTTGATTTTTGAACTGTGTGGGTTTGTACAAGAGCCTTCACTGTCTTCGTCATTAACGGTAACATCTACACTTGCAGTACCACCTGAACAATTGATAGAGAACGTGTGATCACCATAACTATCCATTGTAAAATTCTCACTGCCACTCAATGACTTGCTACCTGACCAATAACCAGATGCTGTACATGAGGATGCATTTGAACTAGACCAAGTTATTGTAATAGGGTCACCAACTACAACACTTGTTTTACTTGCAGTCATTGATACGGATGCATTAGAATTGTTGCCACCGCTACTACTATTACCACCACTGATTGTGCCACCGATGATTGCTCCTGCAGTGTCTCCTCCACCTCCACCGCCACCACATGCAGTGATGATTGCTAGTAAAGGGACGATAGTAATATGTCTATAAAATGTCATTCTGTGTACCTATATGTGTCAAGTGTTTATACAGTATACATAAAATGGTGACCAAAGTCAATAGAAAAATGCCCAAATCTTGCGAAATGGGCATTTTTGTTTTTTAAGTCTTTCTTTGAGGAACTGATATTAGATTTTTAAATGCTAATTTGCCCAATTGAGTGAATCATAATCCAAGTCGTTGTTATAAATAACATGACTTCTCCTACTACTTCGCCTCTGGGCATCCAGTGTTGCGTTGTGCAAAAGAATTTCTTCAATGTCGTCTCCGTGTGTGTAATGCAAAGGAGTAGTTTTTTCTAACATCTAAAAACGGTTTTTTCAAATGTGTAAAAAATGCTACTATGTAGGACCCTCCTACAATTCTATTTATACCTAATGTTCGATAATGCTACTTTTCGTAGCAAGTGTCATAAAGTGTCATACCGCGGAAGCAATATGGGGTACAGATAATTTTAGTTACCTTCTAAAGTGTCATAGAGTGTCATACTTTAGAGTCTAAATATTCTTTTAAGTTGCCATGCAATGTAATCATCATAGCAGTTTTATGTTCGTAAACCCTGATAAAAGGTTGTCCTTTCTTGCCCCTTAGTTTATGTACGCCGAGGTAATATGGACATTTAATCTTTTTTATAATTTCTTGGATAAATGCCTCTGGAGCAACAATTCTTCTCTTGTGCATTCCTTTAGGGTCAAGTCCTAACTCAAAATCATAATGTTCAAGTTTTGCTAATTTGAATAATCTGAGCCCTTCTTCACTGAGTCTTAGACCTTGTCCGCCTCGACCTGTCAACCACATTTTGAATATGACATCGCCTAAAGGCATATTGGGAGGTATAATACCTTCGGGTATCTCCTTTAGTATTGCTTCTGTGATTTTTTCTTTGCTTCTAGGAAATTTCATCCGGGTAAACTGTGCGTCCTGAGTTTAGGAATACGACAGTAAACTTGTCAGTTTTAAATTGTGCATTTAATTTTCTACACAGATTTCTAGCATGTCCTGGATTAGAGAAACTAGTTTTTTTGTACTTTGGAGCCGCATCGCCGTTTAGATAATGTGATGATTTTAGATTGATAGGTTGATCATCATAGTAGACAGCCCAAATACCGGACGCCTCAATGATTTGGTCACACTTGTATGTGTCTTTATCAACATACTCTAAAATTACATGTGGCTGATTTCTACTCACTTGAACGAGCCGCCTTTAACTTGTACATCAATTGTTTCTTCATTATCTTTTTCCTTTTTCAACTCATTCAATTCTGCTAACAACATAACTAAATCGTCTCGCAAACCTCTGGCTTGATCAATTGGGAGAACAACAGTTGTACTTCTCTTGCTCTCTCCTAATGATACTTTGTTCACAAAATCTTTTATGTGTAACATAATATGCTTATATATTTATCAGATTTTTTGCTTCTTCCCTTGTTTTAAAAGGACCTTGATAAGGATATCTTTGAATAAAGATGTATTTTGGGCAAAATATAACTTGGTCGATTCCGTTATGTTGCACTACAAAGTAGCCTGCGGCATGAAAGCATTTTGATTTTTTAGTCTTAGTAAAAACATGAAGACCGCGTTTGACATCATAAACAGAATTATATGTCCTAGCAGTTGTAGGAAATTCCGGGTACGGAGTATCTACATTTGCCTTCGATTCTTTGGGTGCTACAAACTTAATTTTAGTATTTTTTTGAATCTTTTTGATAGACTCAAATTCAAATACTTCGTCTTGTAAAGTAACGTTAAATGTTCCTACATTGTTTGCACAAACATTACCGACTTTTCTTTCGCCGTCTTTTAAAATCCAAAACTCATCATCTTTGATGGGCTTTGCAGTCAATTCTACATCTAATATCATCTTTTCTCCATTAAGTTCGTAAACGTAAATTTTGCTTTCAGTTTTAACCATCTACTAGTTTCCCTGAATATGGTGAGTTCAACCATTTAGAATAACTATCTGCTTGATCACTGATTCTGTTAAGTTCATACTTACCACAAAAACGCATAAAGTGTACACCTACTTGAGGGACTTCTTTCTTTTCACTTACGCCATTTTTGATATTAGTATCAACTTGATTTCTGATAGCCTCGGGTTGTGCTGTCAAGTCAATCAAAACACGATTACGTTCATAATCATCACGCACTCTGTGTTCTACATCATTATGATCAGTCCAACGTTGCAACATGATGTTATTCCAGTTGAATCCGCCCTTGTCTTTATCTGCATATGCTTCTAGCAAACCTGTTTTGTTTTTAGTACCCTTCTTACGTACACCTGGATATGCACTAAACACATTGTCAGTAGTGTCACCACGCATACATTTTTCAAAGAGTAGATAAGCAGGGTCTTCAAGTAACTTGGGCTCACCTGTCTTTTTGTCTTTGATTGGACGATCCTTGTCATCAAAGTAACCATCTAAACAGATAAACTGATTTGACACACCGTTGTACTGATGTACATTCTCTGCGATAAGTTGAACATAATCTGAGTCACTAGATATAATGACATGCTCATCATCAGGATGTAATGCAATGAAACGAGCAATCAAATCGTCAGCCTCAGCATTGGGATCTCGTAAGACACTACAGTTAGTCTTGTCTTTGAGATACGTTGTAAATGTTTCATAAGTCTCCCAGAACATTTCATTTTCTTCTTGCTCTGCTTCAGTCAATGACTGAGCCGCAACCTTACGATTTGCTTTGTAAGGTGTGTAAAACTCTTTACGCCATGAACGACCCTCTAAACAGAATACGACATGATCGATACCGAATCTACGCACAGCCTGATTGGCAGATGCTAACTGTAGATGCAGTGCCATGCCTATCTTTTCCCAAGTATTTGAGTTACGACTTGCGACATGACGGGCACGAAAGAACGTGTTTGCTGTGTCTATAAGGGCATATTTCATACGAGTCTCTTATTTATCATTTAATAATATACTATTATACGCAAAATATACGCATATTGCAAGCCTTTATGGGTAAAATGGGTAAATTAATCTGCGTTGTGATCGCCGATCATAAATCGGAAACTTTGCGAACATCTTCCGTTCTGGGCAATAAGATAATTAAAGTTGTGTTCTAGTCTAGGAAGAAGTTCTTTTTGGGCTTCTAACCACCATTCATCAGTCTGACTACATAACCTTTCGATTTCTTCAGCAATTGCAACTGCTCTATCTTCGTCATTTTCGATCAAGTCATATGCTTCATTAATCCATGGCGAAAAGGTCTTATATCCTGTTTCTCTTAACACTGCTAAAGAACCGGGCATACCACACAAAACAAAAGGAACTTTTGCTAAGATAAATTTATATGTTTTTTCGGTAAATGTAATACAGTCTATAAAGTTAGTATCTATATTGATTGGAAATTCATACTCTAACTCACTAAATTTATAATCCTTATCATATATTTCAGGGTGAGTTTTATTAGTTATATCTTGCAAGTATTTCGTTTCAGTAATAATAGCAAAATAACATTTACTAACATGATCTATAGTATCTTCACCTAAAGATATCCATTGATCTTGGTCCATAAAAAAATTATTTAAATCAAAATTCTGAGCAGTATCACCTTGGTAATCTCTGCTTCCTAGACCTTTTAAACTTAAAGTTAAGTCTTTATTGTTAACTAATGCTTGAAAAATTTCTTGTCCCGTTTCAGGATAATGGGTCTGGGTAAAAGGATTATTAGGATCAGCAAACTGTTCAACAGAACCACTCCAATCTTCTTCTTTAAGGTTCAACGACATTAGTCCATGTGGATGCAAATCTCGTCTGATTATTTGTCCTACAAAATAAACTCTGTTTATTTTAGGATGATTGTTGTAGAATAAAAATTTATAGGGTTTAATTTTTGGTTTACTGTTTAGTTTTCTTAATGCTTTTTGTTCCCCTTCATCGGCCCTAGACCATTGACTATTAAGGGTGTCTTCTAATCCATTGGAACATATCTGAGACATCCACATCATTAATTTATATTTTTTGGTGTGTTCTATCATATATCGATAGTTTTTAGTATGAGGAGCACATGCCCAAATCATCGCAAAATGATTGGGAGTTACTACAGGATTATCCGGGTCTGATAAGTAACCATGATTTATGTAATTAAACACATCAGACCAAAATTTCAAATCTAAAAAGGTATAACCTTCTGAGGCTTGTTTTAAAACAAACTTGTTTTTACCTCTTTCTTGTGCTTTTTCCCATATATAATCGCCTATAGTGGTAACTAGGTGAGTGTATTGTGCATCTCCTTCCCAAATTCTACCAGGTCCCAATGATGGTATATGCGAAAATTCATATCCTAGAATTACAAAATAATCCTCATATGCGTCTGCACCGAGTAGTATTGAAGTATGCATAGTTTTTTCAAAGGATCGTTCTTCATCTAGTTCTGTAGACAAAGGCTTAGTGATGTGGTCTAAAGGAATAGTCCACCTGTTTTTATTTTCAGGATTATGCTCAGACATGCACAATATTTATCTAGTCAGATAAAGGGGGAGGGGGTTGATAAGACTGGACTGCATTATCAAGTGTTTTGCTTGGCTCTACAAAACCTTCTGCTTGTGCTACTTCTTTATTATCAAAAAACTTGTGCATTTCTTCAATAAGGAATGTTCTGTTTTCAGCAACAGATAAGTCTAATCTGCGTTCATTAATAAGAGTAGTCTGATGAAGTTTCCATGCATCAAAGGCTTTTTGAGATACAGTTGCCATTAAATCTTTACCGGCTTGACCTGGTAAAGGTGGAAACGACATTGCTGGAAGTTCCTCTTGATATTTCTTACAAAATACAACTGCTTCCATTTAACTTACCTCTGATCTTCCGTCACCTATGTCTTTACTACTGACAACTCTCATGTCTGCACCAGTGATAGGATCTTTATCTTTTCTATTATAAGGGTCTGCTTGATCTTGCTCATATACTTCTAGTGCAATATTACGACAAACTTGTTGAAACCATCTGTCTACGATTTCTTCATCGGTGTCATCATCTGCTTGTTTGTAACCTGCTTTGATAAGGTTCAATACGAACTTATCATTCCAATCCATTTCAAACGCACCGTTATTGATATCCATTTCATCTATGTCTACGTTTAAAATAGATACCCAAGGTTCGCCGGCTCTAGTTGCTTTTTCTTTTTCACTGAGTTTCGGTGATGCTTTCTTTTTAGGTTCGGGCTTTTTACCGAACATGTTTTTAATCTTGTCTAACATTTAAGTCCTCTCTATATACTTATCATGCAATTGGAAGGACGCAAGATTTTTTGCTTTAGACTCACACATAATGTCAGCCCATGATAGATGTTCGATAGCCCAGTCGTTGACAGCATTGTTCCAGTAGTAGTCAGAATGTGCCCTGAGTTTTTGTTTCTTGTGCCCTGACTCTAGTAGAGTGTCTAAGTCGGGTAATTGATCAATATTGTGACCTACAAGATAATCCTCACGTGATACAGAGTAATGAATCACAGGACGCACACCTCGCCAAGAATCAATTATACGTTTACATCGATCATCTGTTGGTAGAATATATTCTCCTTCTTTGACCCAGTGATGGTGTATGTCCAATACGAGTGCAAGATGATCGGCGAGTTCGAGGCTGGCGTCGAGTCCCCATGACATTTCATCGTTTTCGATTGTGATTGTGTTTCGTGCCTCGGGTGAGAGTCTGGGTAAGATATCGATGATACCTTGGGGACCGCGACGTCCTGAGATGTGTACGTTGATTTTGAAATCCTGAAAGGACTTACCGTAACCCATTGCCCTTGCCATATCCACATGATATTCAAACTCCTCTATACTATTATCGACAATACTGTCAGTTTCTGAAGCAAGAACAGTAAACTGACCTGGATGAAATGATAGTCTGACATTGTTTGCACGTGCAACGTCACCGATTGGCGAACATAGTTGCTCCATGCGATTGATGACATCAGCACGTTTGTAGAAGTATGAGAACTCCGGATGTGTGTAACCAGTCATCATATCACTAGTTAGACGTACCATACGTAATGATTGGGGCAATGTAGCAACTTTAGATACAAGATTGTATGTATTAGTCAAGTTGCGTTCCATAACTTCCCACATCTTGTCTTCTGCTTTGTCAGGATTATTACGCAACCACGTTAGTGTAGTGCCACCTGTATTGAGTCCCTCAGTAGAAACTAGTTGATCTTTGTCATTGATCTCAGACCATTTGCAGGCGAAACCTATACGTTTAATATTATTATCTGTAAACATTGATAAATACTCTTATAAAGTGATGGAAAAATGAACCTATGAGTGATATACGAAACATACTAGATATGATACAGGAAAATGAGAAGGATGTCAAGCCTCATTTACCCGAATCTAATCCTGGAGAAACGTCAGATTTCGTCAAAAATAATGCAAGATTTGCCGCTCACGCCGAAGAAACATTAGAAGCAATGGTCGATAAATTCGAGGTAGAAACTTTACCCGAATTTTTACGTGACGAAGGTGTTGCAGTTCCAAATAGAGAAGTAGACGAAAATATCTCTGACAACAAATTACCAACTATCGACCAAGAAATGGATTCATATTTTGGATCTAAGCCAGGTGAATTAGAAGAAGACGAATTAAACGAGTATAAATGGCAACCACGTGCTGATGGTAGCACTAGAATAGAAGTTGCTAAAGTATATCAATGTAATCAATGTGATGGAGACGGTACAGTAGTTGATGAAACTGAAGACGATGCCGAAGTTGTTACATGTAGACAATGTTTAGGTACAGGTCACGTTGATGCTGAAGGTAATCCAGTAAGAATTGGATTTGGTCCTAGAGAAGATGAAGTCGTTACAGGTAGAGAAGAAGAATTAGAAACTGACGACACTATGTTTGAAGAACTAGGTAAAGATGGTAAAAAACCAGCAGTACCTTACAGCAAATCTACAGAAAAAGATTTAGCAGATAGAATGCTAAAAGCAACTCCCCCTAAGACAGACTCCAGAGATCATAATAAATCAGACGAAGGTGAATGGGCTAGAGAACTTAGACATATCAAACAGTTAGGTGGACAGACTGGAAAACATGTTGCTGATGCAGATAAAGAAGTCGATGAAGCAATTGATGCACCTACAAGAGTCATTAAAGATAAAGAATTAAACGACTACTTAGACAGAGTTCTATCAAAAGATAAGAAGAAAACTGACAAGTACAAGTTGCCTTATGTGCATAGATCAAACGTTAAGAACTATATTCCGATTGTAGATCCAGAAGGAAAACGATTTGATTTAGATAAGTTGGCCGCAGATATTACTGAAAGGCCTAAAACGTTACTTAAACAAAACGAAAAAATGCAACATAGTGACGGCACAACTAGTATCTTCTATAACATAGGTCTTCCTGCTTTAACAGGATTGGGTTATGATGAAGAAAAGAAAGAGTTTGTAATCATTAATACATGCCCGGGAGCAGGCGAATGTAAGACATTCTGCTATGCATTAAAAGGTGGTTATGTACAATGGGCTCCAGTATCACTTAGTCAAACAAGAATTTTAAACTATTTGTATAATGATCCAAGTGGTTTCTTTGATCAATTAAATGCAGAAATTGATGAACAAAAACGTAAAGGTGATGCTAAACAAGAAAAACATAAAGTTACTGTACGTTGGCATGATGCAGGAGACTTCTTTTCTGACGAATACTTAGATTTAGCATACAAACTAGCCGCTACACATCCTACTGTAGACTTCTACGCATACACTAAAAGAGCAGATGTATCGGGTGCTACTCAAAATAGACCGCCCAACTTTATGATTAACTTCTCAATGGGTGCTAGAAAAGCAGAAGAAAAACGTGTAGACTTCGGTATTACTAAACATTCGACTGTTGTACCAAAAGACTTGTTTGGTGATCTACTCAAAAAAGATGGAAACAGATTAGTAAAAGGTCCTGATGGTGAATGGCAATGGAACAGTCCTAAAGACTATGAAACATTCAAAGAACGTATGGCTGCCAAATATTCTATCGATCCTAAGTCAATCATCACTTATGATGAAATGATGAAAACACCATACGGTGGTGGTGGAGTAGGTGGCGGTGTAGCAGACGGAGATAGATCATTCAAAAGAGGAATTTATAACGTTATTGTCAAACCGGGAGACGGTGATGACTCAGCCAATCGTGCTGACGTTTTAGGTACTTACTTGTTAATGCACTAATCCTTTACTACTTTAAGTAATTCTTCTAAACTGTACAATTCTTGCATATAATCTGACTTATCTTTCAACACAGTTTTAGGTAAGTCACCTTCTCTACGTGTTGAGTATACAACGTTAAAGTCTATATTATTGACTTGTTTAAATGTTTCGACCATTTCTTTAACACTGTGTCCTTTACCATGACCTAAACATTCAATCTTGTTTGTTGGCCTTTCGATTGCTGTTTTAAGTCCTGCACAAACTTCATTAACGTGTATATAATCTCTTACGCATGTGCCGTCGGGTGTGTCATAATCATCACCGAATATAGTAAACTGTCCTTTACCTGGAGCCATTAGCAGATTTGCCATTAGTCCGTCTGGATTAGTCGGAGTAAATCCGTCGACCCCTGCTACATTGTAAAATCTAAAAATAGTAAAGTCTTTTTTGCTCTGCGTAGTACAATACTCAGTTATGACATCTTCTGCCGCTTTCTTAGATGTGCCATATGGATCATAACAGAACTCAGCAACACCTGTCGATGCAAATATAAAGTTGTTAGTTTTGATCTTTGCCAATACATTCATCGTACCATTAAGGTTAGTGATGTAATATTGAATTGGTACTTGTTTACTCTCGTTAACTCTGACTCTAGCCGCTAAATGTATCACTGCATCAAATTCTTCTGGAAACTCTCCGAAAGGATGATTGATGTCATGTTGTATAAACTGATTCTCTTTAATCTCTGCTTTAGGAGGAAGTATATCTAGTCCCCATATATCGTAATCATGTTTTAAATAATTAACTAAATGCGAACCTATGTAACCCGAACATCCTGTTATTAATACTTTTTTCATAATTTTATTGCCAATAATGTTAGTATTGAAATTAACAATACGTTAGTAAGAAAGATGCCTATGGCTAATATTGTGTGATACCATATCCATCTAGTTTTATATGCGTTTTCAATCGTTATTTCATCAGGATCTACATCATCCTTCATCATGTCTATAACGACTGTTTCTTTTTTAATCTCTATTGGTTCTGGCTTCTTCCAGAATTTTGTAAACCATTCGCCCATTATAATCCTTCAAATAATTGTGCTGATTGTGTACTTGATACAGTTTCAGGTGGTTGAAAATACGGATCAGTTGTCAACCAAGTGTCAGTATCTGTGTAACATACTATAAACTTATGCCTATTAGTCAATACACTTCGTACATCATCAATACATATTGTACTTCTGTTCAGACTACTAATGTAATCTGCGTGACTTGTTGTGGTATGCTGTAATATACCTGCAGTCGAATTATTAGACTTTTTGCTAACAAAACTGTTAAAACAGTTTATCCACTTCTGAGCAATCAGTTGTTCTTGTGTATTATAATGTTCTAATGCACCTAACTTATAATAAGACTCTGCTGTAGGATATTCTTCATAAAGCACGGAGATAATATCTGCTACGTTACTTTTGTCTCCTACATAATAATACTTATCATCGAAATTCTTTAGCCAACGTTTTCCTTCATATGCCACAGTTGGCAACTGAATGTGTTGTTCTAAAAATGCAATACCATAACTCTCAACAGTGCTTGGATTGAATGCTACCCTTGCACCAGTAATAAAGTTAACCTTTTCTTGTCCTATAATACCTGACTTAATTTCATAGTCTACGCCTAACTCTTTTAATCGTGCTTCAAACTTCTTAGCACCATTTGCGTTAGTCATAACTTTAGCAGGCAATTTAGTCTGCTCAATAACTTTCAAAAAGTCTTCAGGACCTTTTCCTTCTTCCCATCTACCTATATAAAGTACACCTGTTCTTTCTTTGTGATGTTCTTCTAATAGACTAGGTTCGGGTAATGGTATAGGTAAATGTACTCCTTTAAGTGTACCAAGTATCTGAGCATTAAACTCACTTTGCGTACCGATAGTTGTATTAGAGATTTGCATTTGTAATCTCATTGAATGATTCACGTTGTCTAAGAAAGGATTCTTTGTATTCTCAAATAACTGACTTTCTAAATGTGTGTAGTTGATAATCTGAATACAATCTTCTAATCCGATCTCAGACATTAAACGTGAAGTTTCGTAAGTATTACAAACAATAGAATCATACAGATTAGACTCTAAGGCTTTGATCACTGAGTTTCTAAAGTTAATCATACGTTCTAAACAGTAACTATCGCCATACATGAAGATACCTTGATGTTTAGAATAAGACAAAGGATTGTCTGTGTAGATAAATCTAGCACCGTCGTTCTGCAAAGTCTTAGTAAACTCTGTATGCTTGTCAAACTTGTCTGTAATGATATCAACCTTGATATTATTATCCTTCATTTGCTTTACGAAACTTAAAGCAAACTGTCCTATGCCCCCATGGGGAATAAGATGTTGATATGACATTAAGAATGCTATGCGTTTATTGTACATTTCTCTCCCACAACCAAGCACCGGCACCAAGATACTTAACCTTTTTGCCACCTGCTTTTTCTGTGTATTCGTCTTGTACGTCTACACCTATTCTGAAAAAGTCTCTGTCTGTTTTGCTAGGATTATCTGCAAGCCATAATTGCTTTGCATCTAGCATTAAGTAATATCCATCATTAGCATTCATGTAACTATTATACTTCCTCTTAAAATCAATGTCAACATCTTTTATACCCAAAAAGGAAGGACCTTTCGATCCTTCGTGTTTTTCATTAATCATCATATATTGTTTAGTATTGTTCGGCCCATATTTTTTATTCTAAATGTCCTGTACTCGGCTGGGAATTCCCGTCAGGTGTGTAGTCACCATGTCACTTAGTCTCCTCTAAATCAATCGTTACAGTAATTATATTACTTTTCACTATCTAATGTCAAGGGATTTTTAATTTTATTTTCCCAAATCTTTTTGACAATAAAAGACATTACTACATTCTTTGTAAGATAGTATTTTTGTTTAGATTTGGATAGATGTTTAAAGTCTCCTATTGTCTTTCTGCATGTTTTGTCTTCACAATTACACATCATCATAAATTCAGAGCCGTCTTCTTCAAAATCTTCACTGATCGTAGTAGAATAATCGTAGAAGATTTCTTCTCCTTCTTCGATATCTCTCAATGCTACTATGTAAACATCACTGCGTATTCCGCAATTCGGATTGCAATGATGATTGATTAGTAGTCCAGGTTCTTCTAAGTCTACATATACCTCATCGGCTATTTGCAATGGGTTACATTGCTTGTCGCCTTTGAGATATACATCTTGTAGTGATATAACAGGTCCAGTAAGATTTAATATTACTTCGCCTTCGGAGATTGCTTGAGTAGCAAAAACTCCTTTACCAAACTTCGATTCGTCTATACGATACTGTTCGGTTCTTTCGTTGTCCAAACTATTTTAACTCCTCTACGATCAAGTTCATTTCTGCATTTTTGCTTGATTTTAGGCCTACCATTACTGCTATTGATATAATCAATAAGTTCTTGTTTAGGAGTATTTTTAATATAGTAGTGAGTTGTAGTTACTACTTTAGTACCTCTTTGTACTGTTTTTTGTGATGGTTTAAATTTAATTGGCATTATCCTTGACCTCTATTAATAGACATTGAACGTTTCTTTGCCTTATTCATTGTACTCATCGCAATCTTTACTCTGCGACCCCTTCCACCAACACCCGTTGATGTGCATTTTTTACCTGAACCGTTAATTAACGACTTGTGTTTTATTTTTCTACTTGCTTTAGCCATTGTTCCTTTTAGTTTGTATATTTATAATTAAATATGGGTTGTATTAAATTTCTACTGTGGTAGTAGGTTCTTCTATTTGAAGTAATCCAGAAGGGGGATTGTTATGTCCCATCATACTATCACTACTTCCAATAAATTCTTCTCGTTTCTCGTCCCAGTTTTTAAGGGCGTCTTTAATACTTGCTTCGGCTAATACACTACAATGCAATTTAATAGGGGGCAATTCTAATGCGGCGGCTATGTCTCTGTCTTTAATTTCTTGTGCTTCTTCGACTGTCTTTCCCATTAGCATTTCAACAAACATAGTTGAACTTGCTATTGCTGAACCACAGCCATAAGTTTTAAACTTTACATCGATGATCTTTTCATTCTCATCTAGTTTGAGTTGCAATTTCATTACATCTCCACATGCAGGTGCCCCTGTCATTCCAGTTGCTACATCAGGATCGTTTGGATCAAATCTTCCTACTGCATGTTTTTGAGGATTGTTAAGGACATCCTCGAACCTTTTTACTACTTTATCTGAATATGCCATACTACTTTAAAAATGTTTGCGAATTGTTTCTATCTTCTCCTCTGCGTTTGCTATTGCTTCAATCTGTGATTCAACTGCTTGGACAACATCAGGATGCTCTCCGATACCAGCAGGGTTATTAATGTAAACTTCAATATTGGCTTTTGCCATTGCAATCTCGCCTTCAAGTTTTTTAATTAATGCTTCTAATAGATAATTCATTGTTGTTTCCTTAGGGTTTATACATCAGTATTTATCACGTAATTCATTGATTTGCAAGAAATTAATGATTCTCATTTGCCTATTGCATTACCATAGATATGTACATGGACTCTGCTTGTATAATAATAACCTCGTCTGATTGCTTCATCTGCAATACTTGCTTCAGTTTGTACTAAGCCTTCAAACGTTCCACCTACACCCATAATCCATACAGGATAATTACACCCTGCTTCTCTGAATAGTTTAGTGTTTTCTTCTACTTCACGCCAACTCTCGTCTGTGCCATTGACAACATACTTTAGTTGACCTACAGGACTAACTTCAGCATATCTACCTACTACTTCAGGTTTGATTGCTTTCTTAGATTGTTCACCTGCTGTTGACCATAGTTTAGGACTGATCGACCAATACCACTCTTTTTCATTCCAAGTATATTCTCGTTTTATCCATTCAGCAAATTCATCTGTAATCGGCTTAGTCCCATTTGTTTCTACAGTTACATTTGAAGGTTGATTATTTCTGCGTTTAAATTCTTCTATAACTTCAATCATGCCGGGCTGTGTGTTTTTCAACATCGGCTCGCCGCCTGTAAACACCATGTGTATTTCTTGTTGTGTTTGTGGGTGTATAAACTTACCATGCGGTAGAAGTGCTGTAAGTTCGTCTACTGCTTCTGTCACAGTCTTATCTGTGATAAGATGTTTAAACTTCTTACTCCATGTGTATGAACTGTCACAACCTTTATCAAATACAGGAAGATCAAATACACTATCGATATTTGTAAGGTCAATCTTTTCATAAGGCAAGTCGTATGTACTAGGATCAGTTGGATCCTTCTGACCAAAGCCATTACATTGTAAATTACATAAAAAGAAACGCATCCATAATGACGGGATGCCTACGTATTGACCTTCACCTTGTGCTGAAAAGAATGTTTCACTATACTTTAGTGTCATCTACGTCCTCAATAGGGTTATCATAATAGTCATGTGTACCTGCTCTATACCTTGCTTTCTTTTCTGATACCATTACACTACTCATGTAGGCAAAGTAGCCTGCAATTACTGTAACTAAAAGTGCAATCATAAAATTTAGTATTTCCATTATCATATTATATCACCTATTGATAGTAAAGTCAACACTAATCTAACCACCAACTTTCCCAGGGAAAGTCTAGCCAAAGATCGGGTGTTTCTAATCGATTAATCGATTCATATTGATAGTCAACTCCATCGAATTGACTTGCTTCATTGTTTACGAGTACAGCAAACTTAATGTTTTGCTTCCAAACAACGTCCCATGTATTTCTTTCTTGAGGAAAACAAGATTGTTCCCAATCTTCTTTGATCCAATTAAGAGTTGCACCAGAATCATTGATGTCTTCTACAATGAGAATATTTTTACGTTTAGTTGCGTCCCATCTGTTTTTAAATACTGGAACATCATCTGGATTGACTACGCCAAATGCTTCACAAGGCATCCATAGATTACTCTCTGGTCCTCCTTGAACATTATCACGTAATGATATGTCTAAAGTATGCATGGGAACTTTAAGATAATGTGATATCATCTTAGCAGGCAGTAAACCACCTCTTGTTATTCCAACTACGTAGTCAGGTCTAAAATTATCTAAGTGCATCTGCCTTAGGATTTCTTGTACGGCGTTCTTTACGTCACCGATACTAAGCCGTTTGTTCATTTGCTTCCTTTATAACGCCATTGGTCCAATTTTTAGCACAGTCTTCTGCATAAAACTTTGACTTGCCAGGAAGGTACCTTCTTTCCTTTACTACGCCATCTTCGATAAGTTCAACTACGTAAACTTCTTCAGTGACTACTTTTGATTCTCTCATATTTTCTCCCTTATTACTGGTCTTTGACAAGGCTCTAGTTCGCCTGCCAATGTTTCATGTGGTATATAATCAGTATCAGCAATAATCTGCTTTAACTTTTTATTAAATTTGCTACCATCATTTAAGAGTTCGTTACTATAAGGAACCTCTACTGTGATTGTTGCTCTTATTAATTTATCCACTAATCTTTTTGTTAATTGCTTTTAGAATCTTATCTGCGTGTTTGTTACCGTCAAGTTCTTTTTCATCTACATGACCATCACCGTCTACGTCATAATTGACTTTAGCCCAGTTACCATACGCAATAGTTATACATCTTTCACGTTCGGCTTGATCTTTCTCAAATGAATAATCACTGATAAGTTGTTGCATTTTATGTGCAACTACTTCATCCTTTTTACAAATCTTCAATAATTCATCAAAAGGAAAAGTATCTAAAGTTAATTTTTTAGATTTTTTAGCAACAGTTTTTTTAGCAACCGGCTTTTTAGCAGGTGCTTTCTTTTTTGTTGTTTTTTTCTCTGCCATTTTTCTTCTCCTATAATATGCTACTATTATATTTATTAGTTAAAAAGCAAGGCCATCAAAATTAAAAAGAATGATAAGCCTATTATAATAACTGAAAATTTAAATACTGCTTCAAGTATCTCTGGAAAGAACTTGATAACAAGATATGCTATAGTAAAAAAGCCTATAATTTCTAACATTATAAACCTAAAATACCTATCGCACTAGACAATCCTGCATTATGCAGTTCAATATAATCGTCTAAATCTTTTAAAATTCTTTGTGTATCATCAATACCTTGATCTGTCAATCGTTCTATAAGGCGCTCTCTGGAGATCTGAGGGTGTGTTCTTAAGATATCTTCAAATACATCTGCTTTGTTTGAACTCTGACAGATAGATACAAGTCTATCTCTGGGTATAGTAGCAAATGACATTGTTTGTCCTATTGCCATATTAAAACCTCGGCCTGTTATTATTGTTAATCCAATACATTATTGCTAATATTAGAATTGCAAGTAATGTTGTAGTCAAATCCATTATTGTCTCTCATAAATTGCTGAGTTAGCATCATGCTCAAATACTTCAACACTTTTAACTCTTACTGTATTGTTAAGGGCTTTACCTTGATATTTTTGTCTTTCGATAATAATAGTCATTTGTCTGAATACTTCTTCTGCAAACTTTTCTGACCCTACGTTGTCGAATACTTTAACTTTTGCTAGACCTTTCTTTTCTAATTGTCTAAACTGTCCAATCTCAGGATCATCTTTTGCTACAACAATCGTGTGATCAAAGTGATCTTCTAGCCAATTCTTTAATTCTTTGAGTCCACCAAAGTCCATAACCCAGTTACGTTCATCAAGTGAATCACATTCAAACACAAGTTTGAATCCTAGTGAATAACCATGCAACAAAGAACAATGTGAATGTGTCGCACGCCATTGTCTAAAACAACAAGAGAATCCTCTGTCGTTTCCATATGTCTTAGTTGACAGATATTTCCCTTTGCCGAAATCAAGTTCAGGCATTTTTACTTTTTTTGATTTTTTTAAAAACTTTGGTAACTTCATTTTTCTCCCTCTGCTACTCGTTTGCGTAATGACGAGGAACTAAAACTATGATCTCTGCCATTATATATTACTTTAATATCTCTAGCATTACAAATGTCTTTGCCAGAAAACTCTTGTTCTTGGTATTCAACTCCGATGATTCTTACATCAAGTGGTAAGACTAAAAGCAAATCTTTTAAGTCTTGTTCAGTCTGATAGATAACAATCTCATCTACATACCTAGTTGCCGCTAATTGAATCTGACGTTCTACGATAGATTGTATAGGCGGATTCTTTTGTTCAGGACGATCTATGGTTGGATCAGTCTGTAATCCTGCAATCAAATAGTCGCAATGATTTTTTGCTTCTGACAACATTGCAATGTGACCAGCATGTAGTAAATCAAATGTACTAAACGTAATGCCGATAGTCTTGCCTTCATCTTTAAGTTGTCTGATTTTATTAAATATCACTTTTTTAAAATCTCCATCATTAGTTCTTGTTCTTTATCCTTAAGCCAGTCTTCTTCCCCAACAAAGTCAGGTGCATCTGCAATAACTTTGTCTAAAAAGAACTTAAGTAGATATAAGTCTTGTTTAATACCCCATGAAACATATCCATCATTATAAGGTGAAGTCATTTCGATATTCATCTTACGGATCTTGGACATGATATCATCTATATCAGGAAGTCGTGGACCTGCCATATTACTGCCTTGCTAGTGCTAAAAACTCTGCTCTGACTTCCGGGTCTGATTTGAAACCGCCACCTAGTCTGCTTGTAATTGTTGAACTGCCTGTATCTTCAACGCCTCTTGATTTAACACAATAATGTTGTGCATCAATCATTACTGCTACGTCTTCTGTTTCCAAAATGAAAGATAGTGCATGATAAACTTGCTCAGTTAAACGTTCTTGTATCTGAGGTCTTTTTGCAAAGTATTCAACGATACGATTAATCTTTGATAGACCTAATACTTTTTCATTAGGTACATATGCAACAGTTGCTAAACCATCGATAACAACAAAGTGATGTTCACAGTTAGATTGTACAGAAATGTTCTTTTCTACAACCATTTCATTATAATTCATTTTGTTTTCAACAACAGTTGCTTTAGGGAATGCATCATAATCAAGTCCCCAAAAGATTTCGTTTACATACATTTTTGCAACACGTTTAGGAGTATCTATAAGACTATCATCTGATAGATCAAGTCCTAAAGTATTCATAATGTGATTGAAGTGTTCTTCTATCTTGTCGATTTTTTCTGTACGAGAAAGACCATTATCAGTTACTGGAGTTTCAACTCCCATTTTGACTAAGTGATCGTGTACTTGTTGCCCTAGAACAGGGTCTGTTTTTGTTTTGTTATAAGACATTTGCCTTTTCTCCTTCCTAACGCGGATATAGTTATTTTAAATTGTGTCGTAACCTTTGTGTTACAAATGTATTTATACATTATATGATGATAAGTTATATTTTTCAAGTAGAAAGGGTAACACGACTTTTGCTACAAAGTCTTTGTGTTGCTCAGTACTTGGATGAGGATCTCTAGGTAGACCAGTGTCTGGATTCATATCTCTGTGTTTAAATTCACTTACATTTGTTACCCAGTCCTGTAAATGTTTTATTGGCAACCAATAATTTTTATCTATCTCGTTGTAAAGATAATTAATTTCTGGATTATTTAAATATGCAAAATGTTTTTCTTGTGTATACTTGTCTGGGTCTATTATACATTCTGTTTGTTTAGAGTAATGTTCACTTTCAGGGTGAGGACCCATATACGTAAAAACATCATGGTCATATTCTGTCATAAAATATCTGATACCTTTGTCTTTAAGGAACCATTGAGTTCTTAAAATGTGTTCGCATGTTTCTATAATTGCTTTCTCAGGGTTAACAAAACTTTCAAAATATTTTACAGTCGTTTCATCTGAGAAATGCGGGTTTAATATGTAATGACTGGGTACACGTGGTTGTCTTATTGAAAGGGGATTTGAAGCCCAGTCTCTTTCAGTTCTGTCTGTGATATCTGCGAATATCGGCTCATCGTCTGTATGACCATTAATTTCATGTAAGAATTCATTATAATTCTGTGATCTACCTATTACAGTAGTTCTCATAAAATTGCGTTGATATTTTTCAGAATAGTGTGATTGTCTGTCACAACCAGACCACATAATTCCTACTAACATCTGATCAGGTAACACACCCTGTTCTAATGCCGATAGTACAGTAGATATTACTTTGCGTGATATAATTGAATTACCAGAGGCACCATGACCTCGATGTGCTACATATCTTAAAGATTTTATTTGGTGTTGTAACTCTAACGGCCATGTGATATCTTTATTTGCGGGCTGTGAATAAGAACACCCTGCTGTAATTAAATGCGTTGGAGATTTCAATTGTTTTCAAATACTTTGTTATATTGATTATTTACTCTAACAAAGGTAGTACACTTACTCAAGTCTTTAAGTTTACGTGCTCCTGCGTAAGTACAGGCGCTTCTAATGCCCCCTAAGATGTCTTGCACTGTGTTAGCAACTTCGCCCTTATAAGGAATCGATACTGTTCGACCCTCTGAACTACGATAATCTTTTAGTCCACCAAAGTGTTTCTTGTTTGCTGTATCACTGCTCATGCCATAAAATTGAACAAATTGTTTTTGGACCTTTTTACCAATGCCTGCACTTGTTGCTGGTGCTTGTTCATTAGTGATGTAAGTTTTCTCTATGATTTCTCCGCCACCTTCGTCATGTCCTGCTAACATACCACCTAGCATAACAAAGTCAGCACCTCCACCAAATGCTTTTGCTACATCGCCAGAACTACTACAACCCCCATCAGCAATGATGTGTCCACCAAGACCATGAGCGGCGTCAGCACACTCCATGATTGCGGATAACTGCGGGTACCCAACTCCTGTCTTAATGCGAGTAGTGCAAACACTACCAGGCCCAATCCCCACTTTAACGATATCGGCTCCACTTAATATTAACTCCTCTGTCATTTCGCCTGTTACTACATTACCTGCAATGATAACTAGTGATGGATGCTTTTCTCTAATCTGTTTGACTACTCCTGCGAAACGTTCTGAATAACCATTAGCAACATCTATACAGAGATATTTGATACCTCTAATTTTCATTACTCTGTCTAGTTTTTCGATATCATCGTCAGTAATGCCGATACTCATGGCAACATGTTCTCGTCTTGTGCCATTTGTTTCTAAAAAGAATTGTGTTAGTTGTTCTACACTGTAAGTTTTAACTAGACATGTAAACAACCCTAGATCAGCAAGTTTGTCTGCCATTTCAAAAGTACCAACACCATCCATATTAGATGCCATAATCGGTACTCCTTTATAACCCGAGTTTGAATCGGTATTCCTAAAGTTATACTCTCGTTCTAATTGTACTTGTTTACGTGATCCTAGTGTTGATCTTTTTGGTTTAATTAATACATCTGAAAAGTCTAACTTAATCTCAGATTCAATTCGCATTAGAATTTACTCACTCTTGTCTGTTGTCGATAATCTATACTATCTCTACGCCACTCTTCTCCATCACCTTGCATGATGTCGATACAACGATCAATAGTGCCATTAGTCCAATCACTAATCTTGCCTTGATTTTGATGTTGAATGCCCAATAGAGGATGCATCTTATCAATTACATCTTCAATTGACCACGGAATGTAAAGTCTATCTTTGTCGTTAGCAAACGTTTCAGGGAAACTTCTGTACGCAGGGAATAGAACATTACAACCTAGTGCGTCACCTTCTGAGACTGTATTACTAACCCAGTCTTGTAAAGCACAATTGAAGACGACCCTAGTATCATTAAGAATACGATAATAATCATTTTTAGATAAGTTTTCATGGATAACTAGTTTCTTTTGTTTTTGCAATTTCTTTGTACGTTTCATGTACGAGTCATTATTGCTTCTTAACTCTCCACCTGATAGTAGACAGAACTCAATGCCATGCTTTTTACCATATCTAGCATACCATTCTTCGATAAGATCCATATAAAAGTCAGGTTGTTTCTCTTGGTCCCAACGAGCAGTAAACGCCACTCGCATTTTACGTTCTTCAAACGGCTTAAATTCTTCTAGTTCTAGTAAACGTCTACGTACTTCTTCTTTGCCAAACGCAAGACCTGAGATATTATAGATGGGAGCAGTCCAACCTGCAATCTTCATGTGTGCAACCATTTCTTCGTTAGTTGCCAAGACACCTGTTACAAATTCATTGACCATCTTTTCATACAGACCCATCCACTTCTCCATGCCCCAGACATGTACGAAATCATCTGGATCAACAGACTGTGCTAAACATCTTACAAAGACTTTGGGTCTGTGTTCTTCTGAAACTTGATTCATTATATAAGGGAGTGATTCGATACCTGGCTGAAACATATCTTCAAAGAAGATACAGTCTTCACTTGTTACTTCACCTTCTTTCATCAGTTTAACTAATGACATCATTTGCGACATACCAAAGTATGAACGACCATGTGCATCTAATACTTGACCTGTTACAATAGATTGATCAGTTGTTAATAGTTCACCTGGAACCACTACATAGTCAAGTCCACGTTTGTTAAATGCTTCAGTATTCCATTGTTGCAGTTGTAATGTGTATCTTGCTTCGTAGGGTTCTAAGCCCATGTAATATAGTTTACGCATAATTACCTCTTATGTCTTTGGTCTAAATACTCGTTCAATGTCTTCTTCAATACAATTGTCTCCGTATTGAACTTCACATATTGTCAATGGCTCACTTTCGTTGTTTACTAGTCTATGCCATTCCATGACAGGGATCCAAGTTGATTGATGTTTACCAAACTTACCAACTAAGATATCACCGATATCACGTTTAGGATCATTCGGATATGCTACTGTATAAACTGTAGCAACACCACTAGCAACAAACCAAAACTCTGATCGACCTTGATGTCTTTGCATACTCAACGATTGACCTGGATCAACAGTTAGTTCTTTAACTTTGACTTCTCTGCCAAACTCATGCAATACACGATAGTAACCCCAATCACGTTCAGTACGAGGAGCCGCCCATTCGCCTAAAAGACTAGAACTAGATTGAGTTTTATCTCCACCTACTCCAAATGAAAACGATACATTTGCATCAGGATAGTTCATTTCTTTAATGTTAGCACTAGTTCTATCTCCACCATTAGCAAATATTATATGCTCATCCGGGAACATATGTCTAGTAATATGGATAGCATTCATGCTGGAATCATCTGAATCATCAAATGTGATTACTTGATCTACATTACGCAATGCCAATAACAATCGCACTCGTTCTTCAACAGGCATAAAACACTTGCCTTTCTTACGAATAAGCCAATCATCACTGTTGACACCAACTACTACTTTAGCACCATGCCATGATCCCTCACGACCTAATTCTTTAGCGGCATCAATATAGTCTAAGTGACCTGAATGTATAGGATCAAATCCACCTGTGACTAAGACAACTGTGCCATTTTCTCTTGTAGGAGTCTTTGGCATTTCTATCTTTTGCAAGACGGGTTTTTGTTCGACTGCTTTTTCAACAGTTTTCTTCGTTGCGACTGGTGCTTTCTTTTTGACTGTCTTTGTAGGTGCTTTTTTAGTTGCCGGCTTTTTAGCAGGCGCCTTTTTTGCTACAGTTTTTTTAGCAGTCATTTTCTTGCTACCTTTTGTAGTGTCGTCTTTTTTGGTATTTTTGGCCATCTATCTCCCACATGTTCCTGACGGGTTTCCCTGCCAGATATCGTTGACTGTACAGTCGCCAAATGCGACTGCTCTTGTTGTAAAGACATTCGGGCTTAACCTTATACCCATATTCTTTACAGAAGGCTGTGTAAGCCTCAAGGTCCTCAAAAACTTTAATAGTTTTAGGGTTTGCCATTGTAATATTCCTTGTATTCTCATATTACTATTTAAGTTAATATCAGTCATTATACTGATACTCCATTTCGCAACCGTTTTCATTATCTTCGGCTACCGAAATTCTGATGTAACGACCTGGATACTGATAATTTATTTCAGTAGCCAATTCGTCTGCAATCATTTCACAAGATTTGTGATCTAGTTGAACGACATCGTTGCTGTACAATCGTTCTAACCAACGTTTAAACTGTATGAATTCGATATCTCTATCATCGTGGTAGACTTCGATCCATACTTTAAAATGAAAAATATGTCTATGTGGATAACCCAAGAATGATACATCGTCCCAGTCACCTGTTGCTAACTTAGGATCAGTATCCGCACCCGGATACTTGTGTATACCTTCTTTTGTAAATGTTACCCAAATAGTTCTCATTATGCTTCCTTGCTAGGGTCCCAAATAGTTAGATTCTTTTTACGCAATCTATTGACCACTAACTTATATCTGCTTTGTTCTTCTTTCCATTCTTTAAGCCACTTATGACCGTCACGTTCTGCATCAACAAAGATTGCGTTAGTGAATGCTAGTGGAAGCAGAATAGAAATGTGAATGATAATACTGACTACAGTATTGTAGTTAAAGTAACCTAAGTAATTAGATGCTAAGAATCCAAACCATACACTCCATACAGTAAACAATACTAACATGAAATATGTTTGTAGACTTGGATCAGGGATCCTGCCGATTGGATTATATTTTACATCCATTACACGTCTCCAAGCATGAACCAAAAACATAACTGTCCTTCTAAATAAACTCGGCTTTTTAATTGCTGGTTCTACCATTTCATTCTCCTACTCAATATGATGTCTGATGTATTGTCTTATTACATGCATACCATATGATGCCCATGTAACAACTACTAAACTCCAGAACAATATTTCTATCATTACTCATAATACTTGGTTTTGTTGTTATTGTCAAGCATCAATTTACCCATTTACAGAAAAGAGTTGATCAAACATTGTACCTGCATTGATAGCCCTTTTACCTGAAAATCCTTGTGATCCTGATTGAATCTGCATCCATAGTCTACTATGTTGATCAATCAAATCTAATGATTTTTGTCTGTCTTTGAGTGCAAAGATTTCGTCAACGACATCTCCGAATCTTACACTATCAAATGTTTCATTCATTAACATTGCGGGGACACACCCTGAGTCATACTTTCTGTTTGCTTCTTGCACTGCAAACATATGCTGATAGACATTGTGTGCCTGTAGCAATGTATAACTGAGTGTGTCCCAACTCGTCTTGGTTTCTTTACCGTGCTTGTTTAAGAAACCATGACCACGATAACAAAGGTCCTTCATAACCATTGCGTTAGTGACAGGAGAGTCGGCAAACGTTTCATGTATGCCCTCTGCTATTACGGCGTCACTAAATTTACGCATATCCTGATCAAAGTCTTTGCTTTCCGCAGTCTTTTCCATAGAGTATGTCCACTTAGTATTGTGTTCCATATTAGAGTTAAAGTATGCTAACCCTTTAGCCGCACCAAAGAAAGGACTTGCACAATCAAACGTAATCTGTAAGTTTGGATTGTGATACTTTCTTACTGCTTTCTGAATATCAGAGAACAGGACAGCATATTCTAAGATAGATGTACCTAAGCAATGAATAAGGTCATGCTTTCCGGGTTCTAACAGTCCATCATGTATAATACCAACGATTCTTTTTAAGGTAAGATGTATGTCGATTTTGTTTTGACCACCGAATGCCCAACCATTGAAATGAGTGTCTGGGTACTTATTCGGATCGCAATACATCTTCATCTCCTCATACCAGTTATCTGACTGAGTATGATTCAACCCCTGCAAGACATTTAAGAACTTGCAGTTACCATTACGATTGTGTATAAAGTAATCGTTGTTGATATGCGTTGCCAGTGCGGCTTCCTCTATGGTTTTTATACCGTGCTTATCATACAGATGTTGATTTTGCACAGTTTGTGAGGGTATGTCTAAACACATGCCGTAGTCCATATACGTGTCCATCCACGTCAGAACTTTTATACGTTGTTCAAGTGCTTTAGGACAATTCGGATCTTTCCAGTCAGCAGGCCATTGACCTTTCATAATCTGAAAACCACCCGAGTCGCCTAGCATAAACGTACCCTCTTCTCTATCACGTATGATAGATTCAGCAGGAATGTCCTTAGTTACATCTAAGTCTGCATGGCCAGCAGAATACAATCCCCACTTATAAGTGAACAAACCTTCTTTAGAGTTTAAGAAATTCAGACGTTCTACGTCTCCGTTGAACCCTGCTGGTATACGTTCTTGTGGGAAATAGTCTTCACCTGAACGTTGCTTACCTAAGCCTGTAATAAAGAAACTACTGACTGCGGGTAAGAACAGTGCCCAATCCGGCTTATGCTCTTTTGAAAGATCGATTTGTTCTGCCATAATCTTGTTATTCATAAAATGTTACTTGATCGAACAATATAATATCATCTACAAAATGATCTTTTATCGTTCTCATATACCTAGGATTATTTTTAATTTGAAAATCAATCGTATTCCTAAGTGTTTTATGTGTTGTTCTCTCTGATGTATTATATGCAAAATCTCTAATAATTACATCATTTATGGGTGAATGTAATTCTTTTTCTGCAAACCTTCTCATCGTGTCTTCAAAATTCTTATCTAATTTAAAGAATACACAATCTTTTGTATCTAAGCCATGTAAATAATCAACTTGAGAACATGTGTGTCTGTCAAACTTTGCAACACCAAATATAAAATCTATCGTTTCTCTGTTTTGCAAGTTCCATCCTACCTCATGTCCTTTTTCTATAAACTTAGTGTGGTTAACTAAGAATTCTACAATGCCAGAACACCAACGTTCTACTGGATCTCGTAAAACAACTATATATTTTTTAGGAGCCCGATGTTTATCAACGTCATTATAATTCCAAGGTTGATTTACCCACTTTAATTGTGCTAGGAACTCTGACATAAACGTTGATGCTACCTTGCCTATAGGGATATATGAATAGTGAGTCCCTACAATATCTTGGCACAATCCTTGACGCCTATAGACTCGTTGTACATTATCTCCCCGTTTCCAAAACTCGGGCTGTTCCCAGTGAGTGTTGCTACGTTGAATAATCAACTACTTGGCTTGTGCCGGCAAGAGATATTCGTAAACTGTGTAACCACTGTCTACTGTAATTTGAGCCGCACCCTGATCAGAAATACGTACAGTCTTGTCACCTGGCAAATCCATAATAGACAAGAATACTTTAACAGGCCACATCCATGATCTCGTAAGTTCTCCTGTTACAGTAGGTTGAAATACAAAGTTACCTGAGTGAGTTGAAGGATCACCAAAGAAGATTTTAAGATCGCCATCTTCTGTTTTTGTAGTGAAGTTTAATTCTTCAGCATTTGCTTGTGCCTGCATTTTCAAACGCATGATGCCCGCGACTGTCGGTTCAAATTCTACGTCCCATTGAGCACCTTTAAAAGTAACGTTTCTTACTTTTTCTTCGATAATTGCTTGTGACATTAAACGATAGTCGTTAACAAAGTCCCCTTGTTTCGTTGCAAAGTGAATTGCACTAGGTACTTCATTACCATCTTTGTTTGCTTTTGTTACGGAGATTTCAGCACTGTCATCATTATAAACATCAAAACTAAGAATAGTTTTTAGTTTAGTCAGATTCGGCATACCAAATGTTCCGATAAAATCTGCAACAGGTGCTTTTACTTTGCCTGTTACAATGACAGATTTATCTTCTGCAATTGCGTGAATTTCAGTTTCTGTATCAGTTCCCACGATCTTTACTAGATCAATGATGCCTAGACTATGCGTGTAACCGATGATGTCTAATAAGTTATCTTTCATTTATACTCCTCGTAATGTATTTAGGTAGATATACTGTGTATTATATCTGGATTTATTGTGTAAAGCAAATGTTTTGGACATGCGATTTACCCGAAACTAAACAACTCATCAAATGTTGAATTAGTGTCTGTGTTTGCTCGTAAGTCCCATTTAAGAACTCCTAGCAAGTTACTGATCTTTTCATCTACTAAAGTAGACTCCATCAGATTATCATCGAATGGCAAATCTTTGAACCATTCAGGAAGTCTAAGTTGATCTGTAGGATATGCAATACTCGTATAACCTAACGCATTAGTTTTGAGTTTACATACTACTACTTTGAATCCATCCATGATCTCCATTGAATAATTGTCATCATGTATTCTTTTAAGTGTGTTCCAATTCATTGCCGCTCTTACGTGACCCGGCATGTTTGCACGACCAGTCTTAGATTTCTTTTCTAGTTCAGTATAATATGTCAACTTGTTTACAGACTTGGGAGAACCTTTTGTCCAAGAATCCTGTTGACCTAATGATATCTTAAACTCTTTAATCTTTTCAATGATATCATCACGTTGTTTACCTGATAGTGTCATTTCTAAAACTTCCATTAAAAAGTCTTGCACATATGCAGGAGTATCTGCTCTCTTTAAGTCTAAGCCCATTGCTTTAACTTTCATCGCACCATCTTTGTCAGTACGTTTGTTTTCTGCATCATAGATATTGATTGCATATCTTTTCTTAGTAATAAACAATCCTCTGTCACCACAGACTTCTCTACCACCTTTGATAATCATACCTTTCTCACGTGGGCAATGAAATGCTGTCTCCATAAAGCCCGGGAATGATACGTTACATTGATCAGACATACTCTCGTACAAGTCAATAAACGTTTGCTTTTTGTCTTCTAACGACATGTCTGCTGGAAGATCATTTTTGAGCATGGGCCATGCACTAAAGTAACAAGAGTCTGTATCACCATAAATCATTGAGTCACCTGTGTGATCATACTTGCCAGTCATTATCTCATTGATAAATGCTGACATATGTTTAGTGATAGAACGACCTGTAAGTGTTGTACTCTGTCCTATACGTTTATCATAGAATCGACAATGCTCATTCAAAAGTGCACCATATGCAGAGTTGAGCAAAATTTTACGAACTAACTGACGTTTGTCCCAATACTCAATATCTTCTTTTGTAGTTGCTTCTCTGAGTTTGCCTTGCATAATCTTACGATCAGAATACCATTTAGACAACAGTCCAGGAATTACACCTTCGACATCTGATCTAAAGATTGTACCATTTGCACTAAGGATGTAAGGATTATTAGAATCATAAATCATCTTCCATGCTTGTGCGGCACTCATCTGTTCTTCTCTGCCATCTTCGTAATCAATCGTCAGCATTGTTCCGCGTTCCTGATTCTGAATAGCAGTATATTCTAGTGAACTAAACAGTCCTTCCCATAAGACGGGTCCTTCTACTGGAGCATCGCCCTCTTTATAACGAGGTTTTTTCTTAGCCAGTTCCAGTCCTTTCTCTTGCATATATTGTTCAGTAAGAGTCTGTCTGACTTGTCCTACGATAGTCTCCGGAGCCATGTTCAATGCACGAATCGTAGAAGGATATAGTGAATTGATATCAACAGAGCCTATCCATTCATGCAATCCTTTCTTAGGATTCATTACATAAGCACCTGCCGCTTGACCTTCACTAATTGTATTGATGTTTTGTCTTATCTTGTTGGGGACTACCATACCACGTTCATGTGCTTCATTCATTACTGCCATTTCAATCATAGCAACTGAGCCCATAACAGTTGGAAGCAATACAGTATTCTCATGCGCCAGTTGATTAGCAAGTTCTAAGAACTGCAACTTATCATCTAGTTTCTTAAGCAGTAATGTATCCTGTCTGTTATATTCAATAAATGTTTTAAAGTCTTTGTTGTACAGTTGATCTAGTGACCCTTCATACTCAGTCTTCTTTTCACCAACTTCCATTTCACCAATTGCATCTAGTTTATAACTATGGCGAGATTCATAGTTGTACTTCTTATAGAGTTGTAGATAGTCTAAGTGAATACGACCAACTAAGTCAAACGTTTCTTCTTCTTTACCAAATCGTTCATACTTACGTTTCTTAGGATACTGCCCTAACAGACAAAATCTACGTGTATCATCTTTAGACATCACACGTGTAACACGATTGACCATATACGGAATATCATATCCTTCTGAGTTCCAACCTGACAACACATCTGCATCTTCGATTAAAGAAAAGAATGCATCGAACAATTCTTTCTCTGTTCTGAACAACATAGTATCAGGGAACTCTGCGATTGCTTCTTGTGCAGTCTCATACGTCATATGCTTAGGGGGAACTGCAAGACATACTAACTGATCAAGCCAGTCTAAGTATAGACTAACAGCAGTCACAGGATTGAATGGATCACTTGGAGGAGAGAATCCTCTACTAGGATCAAAGTCTACCTCGATATCAAAGAAACACGTATGCAGTTTAGGGGCATCAACCTTCAGATAGTTTTCACTAAGGCATCTGAAGACGATCGGAATGTCTGCTTCAAACAGACGTTTCTTACCGTGTATGCGTTTCTCTTTCTCCCACTCTGCTTGTTTACGTGACGAAAACTTTTTGACAGGCGTGCCATAAAGTGATCGATGTTTGCCCTTAGGATCTTCATAATACAGAACATAATTCGTAGGATATTCTTTAAACTCTCTAAGACCCTCAGGAGTACGTTCTACGACATGTATTCGTTCCGCAGACTTATCATGTATGGCATCGACATAACTCATAGTGCTATTATACTATAAAGTTGTTCTGATTGCAACAGATGAGTCTTAATTCCTGGGTGTTCTTTGTCCAAAGCATAATCCTTAAATGTTAATTTGATATGATCTATAAAGTTTTGCATTTCGATCAAGTTAGGTTTTGTTTCTTGTGCGATTTCTGGCACATTGAGAAACGAATAATTTTTTATATTTTTAGAGTTTAATATCATTTCTGCATGTTGTATGGCTAACCAATTATTCCAGAACTTTTGTTCTTCACTTGTTTCACCTAACATAACTTTATTAATTTCTATTCTATGATGTAGTTCTTTAGACTTTGATGTTATCTGAAAGCCTGCATCAATCTTATCAGTCATTAGGTAATTTTCATATCTATCAAAATATGAATATCCTATTACAACTAAATCATCTTGTTTAAACTCGGTTCGTAAAATATCTAGTAAAATTTGATAATTGCCTGAACCACATGCAGATAAATTTAAACACTCGTAATCTAATTTTTCTGCTAGTAGATTTGGCCAAGCAAACTTACTAGGTGAATCACCAGGACGTCCATCTCCTATATAACAGTCAGGTAAACTGTGACCATATGTAAATGAACATCCAAACGTGACTAGTCTTGGCATTAAAGAGTTCTGCCAACAGTCTCCAAGATATCATTCAGTTGTTCGTGGTCAGCATTTGTGTCTGTTAGATTGCTTTTGTATGCAATTCTAATTGCTTTCTTAAGAATAGAAGGCTTGATTTCAAGTTCTTCTGCAATTGCTTTTACAGTATCAGTTAGACCGCCGTTAAGTGTTTCGATCTCTTGCATTACTGCCATGCCTTCGTTTACAAGTTGCTTCATTTTAGTAACTTGCTCTGGGTTAAAGTATTTACCTGCCATTATTATCTCCTATGATTATGTAAATCTATGCATATATTATACAGAATAACCTGTATATTGTCAAGGGTATATTTACCCGTTTCTGTCATCATCGTTTTGTTGGATGACATTTTCTAATAGAGTGAGTGGTGCTCCCTCTAGTTTAGAATAATATAACAATGCTTTTGTATCTTTTGGAAAACAGTGTCCTCCAAAACCAAACATACCATCTGGTCCTGGGACTTGCATATGACTGTCTCCTATTCTTGGATCACGTTTTACCATATCAGTAAACTGTTCCCATGTAGTTTCTGCATTGCTTGATTGGTGCAAATGAAATAATTCATTAAAGAATGATACTTTCGTTGCTAACCAACTGTTAATTGTGTATTTGATTAGACTTGCTGTTGTGAAGTCTGTTTTGAATGTGGGTACGATTTTGACTTGACTATGATGAATGTATGCTTGTTCTACTTCGATGCAGTCTTGTAACTCTCCACCTAGTATTTGCATATTTGGATTGATAAAGTCTTCTAAACTGTTTGCTTCAGTTAAGAACTCAGGGTTGTATACGAGTCGCAATCCACTAAAAAGTTTCTTAAACTGCGTTAGATGATTGGGAGTGATAGTAGATTTAACTACTACAACGTTTGCATAGTCTGTAAATCCAATGTTGAGTAATACTTCACGTACTATGTGAGTATCTACGTCTAAATGTGATTCTTGTTGTGGTGTGGGTACACAGACAAATATCATGTCTGGATTCCATTCTACTAAATCTTTGATTGTGTGCGAATTGATTGCTGGGTCAACGATAAATTGTTCTGTATCATTAGTAAAGCCATTGCTGACTGCGGAGCCAACAAACCCTTTACCGATTATGCCTAACTTCATACTTCGCCTTTAATTTTTGCTACAAGATATTCTTGTTCGTAGTTTGGGTCACCATGATAGACTGGAGCCTTAGCAATTGCTTGATCTACTCTCATTTTGATCTGCCAGAGTTTCTTTTTCATGTCTGAACCCGTGTAACCACAGTTCCTTTCATTCAACATTTCATACTCTAGTTCCCAAATGATATGTAGTGCTTTTTCAACTTCAGGTAATATCATGTGTTCTATTGTAATATTTAATACGATTAGAGTCAAGCAAAACATTTCCCAAAAGCAATTATTGATAAATAATAGTATGAGAGCCTATCAATTTATCAACGAAACACCGCTTAAAGACTTGGAAAATAGACTTCCCAAGATTAAGAGTGATCAATATAACGTAGACGAAAAAGGTAAAATTTACCGCGACGCCAAGCAGGCTGCCAAACAAGCACACAAGGCAAGAGAAGAATTAACTGCATCTGATCAAATGTTTGATGATGGCTTAAACATTGAAGATGAAGTAACAAAAGCCGCACATTGGATGGGTGACGTTTTAAAAGTTGAAAACATGCCTAAAGTTAAGTTAAGTTATGATACGCAAGAGGCACAAGATGGGCATCACACAGGTAGACACGAACTCGGTTCTGATGAGATTTGGGTCTATGGCAACAGAAACTTAGTTGATATTCTTAGAACAGTATTCCATGAACTAGTTCATATTCGACAAGGAGAAAAAGGTCTAATCACACCTAATTCAAGTTACCCAGGATCTCCTATAGAATCAGAAGCAGATGAAATTGCTGGTAAGTATATCAAAATATACGGTGAGCAAAATCATCACATTTTTCAATAAACTCCGAAACAAATTTACAGAACATCCGCACTCTTTGGGTGAAACATACACGGAACACTTAAGTTGTGCATTGTACTATGGTGTAAGTATGTTATTAACAGGCTTTGCTGTTATCATACATGCGTTCTTTCCGTTCTTGTTTGTAACAACTGGTAGTGATCTTGCAAAAGAAATCTGCAAGGATGTCAGCAAAAGAGAGTTATAACTCTCCCTTTCGTAATAATCGTATAAAATCTTTAGACTTTTGAGTACGTACTCCAGTAACTTGTAAAGTAATACGAGGGTGATGACCTGCGTTTGCAGTAGAGTGGGGCACGTCTTGCCATCTAAACGTAGTTACATCTCCTGCTTTCCAATGTTCAAAAGTATAGTTACCATAACTAAACCATTGACCGGGTCTCCAATCAGATAATTGAATCATGTATCTTTCTACAGTACTTGGATCTTCAAAGTTCCATTTCTCTAATTTATCCATGTGTAAGTTCCATACTTGACCTGGATTCTGTACATGAATTCTAGTCATCATATCATCTAAACCAAACTGATCTGCAATTGCTTGTATGCTTGGTGGCACTTCCCAGTTAAGATTACTGACAACATAGTCGATACCATAACCTGTCTTTTCTAAGTCATAATCTTCAGTCTTAAATTCATCTTCTCCTCTGACTTTAGATTCTTTTTTAGGGTTGCCTCTCGTACGCCATGTTGCTTCTTTAGACTCTGCTACAACTTTGTCTAATTCTTCTTGTGTGATGCTACTCAAATCAATTACGCCTACTCTATCGACTGTATCATAGAGAGGATGCATCAAATCAGGGTCAAAGTGATAATTGCTTCTTTGTTTTAATTGTTCCCAACTGCTTTGTGTCATATGACTTTTATTCCAATATCTTTTAGATTGTAGTCTTGTTGATATTCTTCTGGTGGCCTATTGATTTTTAATATATCTGCTAAATCTATATTATTTTTAGGACTAATGCCACCATATCTTTTCCATGCATTGACGATATCTCTATTTTGATCGTCTACAATCTTACTCATTTCTCTTAAGTTCACATAATATTTATGATAGAGAGGGTATGTAATATCAAAGTGTCCACATCTTACCCACCAACCCAAACATGCATCATTATCTCTATGAACTAAAACGATAGGGCAGTCTGGCCAGTTGTCTTTTAGAAAATCTATGTGATGTGCGAACACATGACTCTTAATAATACGCACACCTTCGCCTGAAAAAGGTCTATCAAACTCTGCTTCACATTCTTCTTTTGTATACTTGTTAATATCACCGAAGAAATCTCCGAACTCCATACCTGGATCAAAGTATGCGCCAATATGCATTAAGTCTAGTTGCCCACTAGCATCATGCCAGTATTCTCTTTCTTCACTAGCATCAGTTTGATCTATAGAATCACTGTAGTAAATGTTTTTACAAACACTACTCCATTTAGATCCAGGTGCTCCTGCTACAAAAATATATTTCATACGTTTCTTTCTTCCTTAGTTCTAATACCGTCCCACACTTCTTTGTCAAGCCAATGTTCGTCTACATATTTGACATATTTGTGATTAGCATCTTCCCAAATAAATTTCATTATATCTGGATTGTCATATGCAACTGGAAAGTCTAAAACTTTACTTACATATCTTAGATAATAAGCCTTATGTAAAAAGAATGCTTCATGGTCTAAGAAATGCACATTATAGTCTAACAGATTTGTATAGTAATAGTCAAGTGCTATTGGAAGTGTTACTTCTTTTCTAACTCTTTTCTGTTGTTCTACGTTTATATTCTTATCTCTTACGATTATACCTATCGTAACATCAATACCTAGTTTAATACATTCGTCTGCAAACTCTTTTATCTTGGGTACATAACGTGTGCCGTCATACATAAATGGACAACTGACATTTGCTACCCAATAATCATGCTCACTAAAGTCAAAGTCTTTTAAACGTTCTGGATAAACCCAATACTCAGCAAATGTTTCTTCGTCACTAGGTATCCAGTACTTGTCATTTAATTCTTTCCAACCACCTACTTTATCATGTAGACTAAACAGTCTACTGAATAAATGATTACCAGACCCTTGCGGACCTGTAATGATTAAGATTTTCTTATTTGTGGTATCTTTGCTGTCCGACATATGTTCTAATCTTTAATGGGTTAACTTCATCTGTAGGGCCTGTACCACTGTCTGGTGCCCATACAAACACGATGACATCTTCATCTTTGTCACAGATAAAGTTATGCAAACAATTTCTACGCATAAAAAATACTTCACCTTCATTGACATCATAGAATTCTTTATTGTCTAATTCTATCTTACCGTTGCCCTTGACTACTAATCCAACTCTGTGAGAAGGATGAGTGTGTAATGTCTGATACATGCCTGCAGGAAAATGCACATAGTTAATAACAGGATCACCTAATCTACCTGGATTGATTGCTGTAGTGTTTGTACCGCCGTCCATATAACTTAAGTTGCCTATGTCTAAGCATTCTTGTATAAAGATACGACTTTCTAATAAACTAAGTCCTGGAAACTCAACGATACAAGCAGAACTATCTTCATTACAAGATATTGTAAAGTTGTCTCCTGTATTGACACATGCATTTTTCTTTGTTAATGTAATGTTATTGCTTTCAAAATTAGCATTTCTTAACATAACATATGCCATGCCAATCGGATTATACGTTTTAACTTCATTGGCTTCTAATTTAATGATCGACATGTTGTAACGATCTTTTATATCTAATGTTCCAAAAACATTTACCATTCCTTTCATTCTAGTACTCCGTCTCGTCTCATTTGTTCACGTATTTTAGTTGCACTTATGTTATGTATTTCACGTTCAAACGTTTCTTGTTCAATCTTGTAACCTACATCTCTACCATAAGTAATGTTTAATAAGTTCGGTACAACTGATATTTTTACTTTACCTGCATATTTGTATAAGACTTGTTGTAAATTCTCTGCAACTTCATATGCTGGGAAAGGATTGTTAATATCTATGGGCATATCTCTTACCATTAAAAAAACTTGCCCGTGTTTTGCTATTGCTCTGTCAAATAATGCTTGATGCCCACCGTGCCATGGTTGCCATCTACCTAGCATTTGTGTTGTTGGCGCAGTATTATCCCATATGAATCTTTGCCCTATTTCATATGCAATAATTTTTGCATCTACATCACCACGTTTTTCGTGTATATTGTAGTCTGATACACAAGGTCTTTGAAACATATTATTAGTGTCTTCGTATTCACTTTCTTTTATAGTGTCTACAAATATTTCGTAGTCTGCAAAAAATTCATTTCTTGCATCTGTAAGCGGTGCAACAAAATCTGCTATTGCTATTTTACCATCGTCTTCTGCTTTTGTACACAGGTCAATCATACGTTGATTCTGTCTTAATCTACCTTCTTCAGAAAAGTCCCAATCGTCTGCTTCTTCTCTGACTTTATCTGCGTTGAACCAAGCAACTTTGTCGCCTAAGTATGCAACTAGTCGTTCTGCTAAATATGTTTTACCACTTCCGGGCAATCCAAATATTAATACTCTCATAGTATAAAACTCCTAAGGTCATTGGGTAAAACAGGATCTTGCATTCTTTCAGGGTGCCAAACTAGTCCCCACAGTTTTCTATTTTTATGTCTAAATGCTTCGATGCTTCCATCATCTGCATGTGCGATAGCATTTAAATCTGAGCCAACTTCCTTTAACTGATTCATGTGAAAACTATTTACTTCGTACTTCTCATCTTCTAAAATAATTCCGTGAGTAGTATTGTAATGATTTTCTATTGTGCTATTAACTCCTTGCTCTAATTCGTTAATAAGAAATGCACCGTGACAAACTCCTAGTACAGGTTTGTCTTGTATATAACATTGCGTTAATACTTTTGTTTCGACTAGTATTCTTTGAGGACTTGCGTCTCCACCTGTTAAGATTACTAAGTCTAAATCTCTAACTAATTCTTTATAGTCTTGTTCTATTATATTAGGGATATAAAAAAACGTATGACCACTTAGTAGGTTGTACCAACCGTGTTCTAAGCAATCATACGCCACGTTGTTATAATGTAATATCCTCTGTGATAGACCGATATTCACTACATACTTCTACTTACCAACCGTATGCTTCTGATACTAATTTCTGTCCTTCTGCATTATGGCTAGTGTTTTTGCATGAAATTTCATACAAGTCTTTACGCATGTCAGCAACAAGTGCTTCAATACGTGCTTGAGTTTCTGCATCACCAACTAGAGTTTCAAGTTTCATTGCACCGATTGTGCTGTGAAAACCTTCGTCTTTAGCAATTTTTGCATAACGTGTTGAGATGAACTCATCTTCGATGACATCTGCCATTGTGTTCCAAACTGCTTCTGCACGACCTTCAGCAACTAACTGATAAGCGGCAAGTGCGGCTGGATCAGAATCAGCATCATACTTTTCTAAAAGGCTTGCACCTTTAGCAGTAGGCTTTGCTTCTTCAGCGGCGATTGCTTCTGCAACATCGATCTCTTCGCCTTTGATATGCTCAATGACTTCTTTTACTAAACGAAAATGAATTGCTTCATCGTTTGCTTGTTTAGTTAAGTTTTGAAGTTCGATAGGGTCTGCATCAGCAGGCATAGATGCAATGTTATTGCTAATCTCTACCATGTTCATTCTTTCATTAACCATACGTCCAACAAAGTGTTCTACCAACGCATCCTCGTCAGGCATGTTGTCGAAATACTCTGCAACGTTAAGTTGACTTGCTTTGAATAATGCTTGATTGCCTTCGACAATACTAGCAACAAATTCTTTGTTTGATTTCATATTATTCTCCTTAAGGGTTGTAGTAATTAAAATAATCACTACTAGTATTTATCTCTAGGATTGAGAAAAATATACGCACTTCACAAAAATTATAAATATATTTATACAATTTACAGTAAGGATAAAAAAATTCGATGAATAGCAAAATTTTTAACTTGGTTATGGAAAATTTAGATGAGGCACTGAACTTACCTAAATACGATCACATCAGAACTAATCTTAATGAAAAGACTACGTTTGAAGAAATGGCTATCACTCCAGTCAAGTTCGATAAGTTCAAAGAAGATATCTTAACGACAATGGACTTAGATGCAAAAATCAGATGGGAAGGCACTATTGAATCTGTTGTTGATCAACTAGACATCAAATACTCTAGTATGTTTTTCGGTGAGATTTGGAAGCCACAGACAGAAATATATAGTTATACAGGCTGGCAGTTAGTTGATGAAGTTAAGAAACTTAATCCTAAAGCAGTATTAGACGTAGGTTGTGGCTACAATCAATTTAAAGAACGTATACCAAATTTAATCGGCATTGATCCTTATAACAACATGTCAGATTATCAAGTTGATGTTTTAGAATATGCAAACGTTGACGAACACTTTGATGCAATAATTGCATTAGGATCTATTAACTTTAATAGTATTGAAGATATTAGAGTGAGATTAGCAAACTGTAATAAGTTACTTGCTAAAGGTGGTAAGATGTTCTTTAGAGTCAATCCAGGTATTCAACATAAGAACGGGCCTTGGGTAGAAGTATTTGAGTGGAGTTTTGAAGTTGCTCACAACTTTGCTAAAGAGTTTGGATTAGAACTAGAGACGTTCAAACAAGATGCTAATGACAGAAAGTATTTTGTTTACAGTAAACCTGCTTAACCTCGTTTAACTAAACGTAAACTTCCTATTCTATAGTCAGGAATATTATACATCTTTTTCATTAATTGTCTTGCTTCAAAATGTGTTTGAGCAGAGACAGTGAAGTCCATGTTGCCTGTGTATCCCGGTTGTTGTACAAACACAGTTGCGGCATAAAGATGATATGGCTTGACAACTTCAGATGCTCTCATCTTACTTCTTCGGCTTGTTGCTTACGTTCTTTGCTTTACCCCTGCGATTCTTATTAGGGTCATTCTTTTTCTTTCTTTTTACAGCATTAGCAATTGCTTTCTTGCCACCAGAGTTACGTAAACTTGCGGCTTTACTTTTAGATAAACACTTAGGTTTGCCTTTGCCTTTACCATCACCGCATTTACCTACACGTTCGCCTTTGGTATTGTATCTATCCCAACCACCGCCTCCGGCACCACCGTCTTTGCCTTTGCCGAACCAGGCTCGTAAATCTTCTTGGATAATTGACTCAGTTAGAATTTCATTAATACGCATTATTTTTTCTTCTTTTTCTTTCCGCCAGTGCCCCAATTACTCGCACCAACTTTACGACACTTAACTAAAGCACCAGATGCGTATGCACTAGGCCATACTTTATATCTGCTTTTGACTTTGTGATAACAAGCATCTTTTTTGCCTGCGGCTTCATCAAACTGTTCTTCTGTAATCATTTCTCCCGCTTCTTCATCTTCATAGATACTTTTTTCTAATTTGCCATGTTTCGGCGTGAAGAACGTTAACAGTTTGTCAAACTTTTCTTTGCTCATAATAGCCACTTGTTGCAGTCTTTCTCTATCTTGTGGCTTGACGTTCATGTACATTTGCATGAACTCATTGATATCTTTTAATGGTAGTATATGTTCTGACCCGTCTAAGAATTTGATTGGGTGATCGCCGTCTACATCTTGTGCTTTTCTTAATTGCATTAAGATATGCTGTACTTTGTCTTTATCAGGATCTTCTGGCTTTTCCTCTTCTTCGTCATCATCGTCATCGTGTCTTTTCTTGCGTTTTGCTTCGTCAATTTCGTCCCAAGCAAATGCTTCTGATAAGCCAGATAATCTTTTGATATCTTCTAATGCCTCATCGACTTTAGGATCATTACGTTTTTTGCTAATAACTTCTCCTGTGTCTCCGCATGATGCACAACCTTCTCCCTTACAACTAGGACATACTTGAGGATTGCCCCCTTCTGGTTTTGTGTGACCATGTGCTGGGTCATACTTTTTTAATTCTTTATTTTGACTGTGTTTACTACTTGTTGTAGGGCCTCTGTTAACGCCTTTACCTTCGTATGTGTTAGTATCACTACGAGCATCACTAGCAATACCCATTACCATGCCTGGAGAACCGTCACCTTTGTATGAGTTTTCACTCAAATAGTTTAATCCTGCTGTCTTTTTATACTTGTCCATAATAGTATTTATCTCTTAATTGCTTAGTTTCTTTTCTATGTACTTATTGATAAAAGCCTCTTGTCTATCTAAATCATCATTACCATATGGCTCAATATTCTTATTAAATATGTCGTCTATTGTATATTTATTTGTAGAGAGATATCTGTGATAATAAAACACGCCTGGCCCGATGTCTTGTTTAAGTTCGTCATCATGTACAACTTCTTCAAATATTTTAAATGCTTCCCAAATATTCATAGTATCATGTTGCCATTTTAAATATGCATTAGATTCTAATGGTAATGCAAAATGTGCTGTTTCTTCGTCTAACTCAGAAAAGTCAACTCCCATTTCTTCGTTTGTAGTCTCTCTAATTACGCCTTCTTCTCTCCATGTTCTTTCAAATACTGAATTCTGAACAGACAGCATATTTGCAATTGTTCCACCTGCAATGTACAATGGCGATATTGAATATGCACCTATATCTAAGTTTTCTTTTACCCACTTCAATCCTTCAAAAAACGTTTCTCTTGTTTCTCCCGGTAAGCCAATAATCATAGATGTCTGACAACGATAAGGTCCTCTGTCTTTGAACCATTGTTGCATTTTAATCATGCCTTCTTTTAAAACTTCAGGCTTCATTCCTTTACCTACATAAGAACCTGCTTGCCGATTCAATGTTTCTAACCCATAATAATGTGTGTGTAAACCCATATCCCAAATATCTTGCCAAGTCTCAGGGTGTGCTATCATTAAGTCTGCTCTCATAAAGCCTTGCAACTTTAACTTGAAGGGTAAAGTTTTTATAAGTTTTGCATACTTTGCTAATTTCTCTGGTGAGTCATTAATCGTTTCATCGTTGACTGAATAAGTATCGATTCCCCAACGTTCATAATTTTCAATAAGTTCTTCTCTAAGACTATCAATACATCTACTAAAATCTCCCCTAACTCCTAAGACAGGAAACGAACAGAATTTACATTTAAACTTACACCCACGAGATAATTCTAATGACAATACTTCTTGTGGTTGTATATAGTCTCTATCTTCATATGAAACATTAGCATTGGGCATAGGGTAAGCAGGATAATCTTTTGTGGCTTCTACTATGTTGATTGGTACGCCTCTATATAATTGTTTTGTCATTTGCAACATATTGAATTCTTTTTTAAAGTATTTTAACAATTCAGTAATTGCATATTCTCCGTAACCAGTAACATAATAATCTAAATCATATTCTATTAATGCAGATATGTTATGAGATCCTCCCACAAAAGGTATGTTAGGATACATTTCTTTAAGTCTTTTTATAGTCTGAAGCATTTCTGCTACTTTTGCATTTGCTTTTTTATCTTTTCCCATAACTCCATAACTTAATGGGAACAAAACAGAAAGACCTATGCATATAGTATCTTCTCTAACTCGTTGATGAAAGAATTTTAATATTTGTATTGGTGACCATGCTGGCCAAAAGTCTAAGACTTCGACATCATAACCTTCGTTTCTTAGATATGAAGCAATGCGATGTGCGCCGTGGGCTCGTTTGACACTTGGCCATACTGACGAGTTTAAATCATCACTTGCACTTTGGATAACGTCAGCCGCATCGTGCCTATCGAAGGATCCACCTAAGATAATCATGTGACCTTTAGACATATTAGTTCTTCAGTGTGCCGATGTTAGGAACGTAATTGTTTCCTGTTTCATCGATGAGTCCGTTTATTAGTTCTTGTATCATCTCATCGTTGAGATGGCGCCTACGCATTTCACTAGATTTAAATCTTCCCCATAGATGTACTTCAACTGGAACGTCTCCGTCAACTTCATCTACTGCATACATTCTATGTCTTCCTTCATGTCCTGTGACCTTCGCAGGCTGTGATAGATCGCCTTCTTCCCACTCGTCGGGTATTACAATAGATAAGAAAGGACTTGCAATAGGAACGCCCTTACGAACTTTATCAACTAAATCTTCATATTGTGAACTACGCATATCTCTTGGTAAACTTAATGCTAACTTATGAAATGTAGAGGGCTTCATCATAACACGAATACCAAAATAGTCTGGTTGTCCACCTGTATTATTCGGAACGACACCCAATCCTTTTTCATTATCTAAGTTGTATTCATCTAATGCTGATACACCTGCGGGAACAGGCGTGTCTGTAGGCAAAAAGAATTTATGTTTACCTTTAGATGCTTTTTTAAGTTTGTAGGCAGGCATTGTTTTATAATCAGGTATCCCTGCAAAGCCCATCTCACTTAAAAATTCTCTTGCTCTCATATGTTTTGTGCCAAATCTCTGTCATGCGTTGCATCATATGTTGCGGCGTATAGTTCATCATAGTTGGCCGCTAATACATCATTACTAGGTGTAGTAAATTCATGCTCAAACTTATTTATGATCGATCTTTGAATTGGTCCGTCTAATATATCTCCTACTAGATAATGATTTTTCATCTTTAAGACTTCATGGAACATTCTTCTGTCATTGTATATTGATGCAGACAATATATTATCATTAGTAGTAATCATACGTGTATATAATTTAGGCGTAGTTACCATTAAAAAGCCTTCTTCAAATGTTTTTCGTTTTTCTTTCCACAAATAGGGTTTTTCTTGTATATGTTCTTTGAAGTATTCTCTCATAAATGCTGTAACATACGTGTCAGTTGTTATCCAATTATTGTCTGAAGGTAACGAATACGTAACTCCATAGTGACTTCTTTTACTATCTATTTCAGAATGAAGTTTTTGTTTCATTTTTATTGTGTCAGGTTCATAGTATGTCAAACATAATAACAACATGTGAGGTTTAAAATCTCTGACAAACATTTCATTACCGTTAACACCATACATAACAATGTCAGGCTTTTGTTCTTGCATTGCTATTTGTTTACTAGTGGGTAATATTGATTGCCAACGACATGAAGAATCAGTAAGATATTGTATGCATCCTTCTCTGTTTTCTGCTGTGTGCCATGTATAATGATGTGTATTAGGATATCTCTGTTCCTGCTCTTTGATACATCTTAAATGTACTGCTCCGGCATCACATGGAGAAATATCATATAGAAGTTGTAGATCATCGTAGAAAAATAATGACTGAACACAAGAATCTATGCCTTCACTAAGTGAACAATATCGTACTGGATATTTTGCTTTGATAATTTCTGCATGAGATTTCATGCATTCATAGACGTACTCAGTAAGTTCTTCTTGGTCCCATATCTCTTGTTCATACGCATCTTTTGCATCTTGTAAGTAATCATATGGGGGAATAAAAGATTTGATGTGATCGTAAAATGTTTCATCTGCATCAAATTCTCGTTCATGTTTTAATTTTGTACCATCGAATGCAGTAGTGTTTGTAATGTCTTCTTCTTTGATAGTCATGTATGGTAGATAATTTGTAATTTCTATTCCATACTTGTCCGACAAAAATATTTTATGATTTTGAAAATAGTCTAATGCTAATTCGTAGTCAGTGTGAGTGAGTTTTATTGCAAAGAAGTTACCGTTTGCTTCAGTAAAACTAAAGTTTTCACATACTTCTCTAATGTCACCTTCAATTAAATAACCAGTATATAATACAATAAAGTCTTCGCCTTCATATATCTCAACATCGTCTTCACGTATATAATACCAATCACCGAAACGTTCTATTGTCCAGGGCTTTGTAAATTTAGTTCTGTCCTTACAAAGAAAAAATCTCATTTATCCCCAGCCAAAGTCTGCATCGTTTTCTTGTGCGAATTTAACTATTTTAATTAATTGATCTATGTACTGAGTTATTTGTCTGTCACTAGTGCCACCGTGATACATCATCGGACTCGTTCTTCCTATTCTATCCATACCTTCTCGGTCTTTGTATGTACCTATTTTACCACCTGTTAAAGATCCTGGCTCAGTATATTGTGATGTGTCTGCGTTCTTTAAGAATATAAGTCTTTTCATAAGAGCAGGCAAGTCTTTATTATCTACGTGTCCTGCATAATCTTGTTCTAATCCTAACATATCAATGATTTTAAATCCATTAGAATTACTGACATTCATTTCAGGAGCATCACTTACAAACTCAAGGTTTTGACCTTTACCCTCGCAGTAATCACAGACCGCTTCATCGTAATATTTGTCTTTACCTGTACCATCACAAACCCAACAATCTACATTTTTGCGTTCACCAAAGTGACTCATATCATGTATGGTTTTGCCTCTATCATCAACATAGGACTTCGTCACTGAAAAATCAATGCTCTCGTTCAGTTTTCTGAAGTCCCTTGATTTCATATTAGAGATCGCCAGTAGTAATTACGACAGAGTTGTAGGGTTCTGATTGTGGTTTTGCAAAAGTTGCTGTATATTTCCAATTATTACCTGTGTAATGAACTGATGCAGTAGGATAACCTTTGTTGCAATCGTTATCACATGTTACGTGTGCTGAACCACTCCAGTATCCATAACTCATTTCAAAGTTACCGTTACCTGGATTAGGGTCTTTTACTGATGTCGGCGGAGTAATGTAACATGTAAGTACTGATCCTGATGGTGAATGTGTATTAGACTGTAAGTTTACAGTTTGTCCTACAGCAACATCAGTAGTAACATCTTTTTTATCGACACCCCAAGTTTGCTTACATTGGAATGATTGATCTCCTTTGTTAGTAACTTGTAATGCTAATGTGACTGGATCACTACCGAGTCTTTTTTCTTGGCAGCCTGCAAATGCAAGTAAAACTACTACAACTGCGACTACTCCAAATACTATCTTTTTCATTTAAATATTCCTTTTTGTTTATCGTTTCTATTATCTTTATATTTAGCAGTGGGTAGGTCAGTGTTCTTTTTACCGTAAACATCACCTATCTTGTGCATACGTTTCCCGGGCTTTGTAGAACTGTATTCTACGTCAGCCTCTGTAATAACTTCTCTTATCTTCATTAGTCTATTAAAACCATATATGCTTCTGGATTATATTTTCTAAACCAGTCAGAACCTTTTCTTACTAAGTCCCATTGTTGTGTCAAGTTCGCACCCATGATAACATCATATACTGCAATCTCTTGTGGGTCAAGTTTAATACTAGCACCGCTAATAGGATTCATTACAGTTGCAGGTTCATCATCTAATATTTGTGCATCAAATGGCATAGGTCTATCTTTCATTTTCTCTTGCCATGATTCACGCAATGTACCTGATAATTCTCTGATACGATTTAATTCGTCATAATTTACTTCTTTCATTTTATATCTCCGGTTGGCTTTTCGCCAGTCATTTTTGGTAGTGAAAACCACAGTTGAAACCATTCAGGAGTTCCGGGCTGAATGTTTTTCTCTTTCATTATCTTTGCAATCTCTGCCGCAGTCTTTGATATGTTTGAACCTGAATATGCTGATGTTGCACCTTCAACTTGTACTGGTATCTGATAACGTTCATACACGCCAGACAATCGTTTAATGTCTTCTAATTCTTTTACATGTAAGAACTCACTAGTTCTAGGTAACTTCTTACCTTCTTTAACTACACGTAAAGGGTTATAAATTTTTCTTGCTCTTTTGTATAGGTCTGCAAAGTCAACATCTGCTACTAGTGGATATTCAGGTAACCCTGGTCTTTGTTTTGCTCTCCAGTCTGGATTAAGCCAATTCATTATTAGTGGTCTAACATCATCTTCTTCATCTAATTCAGACATAGCATCAAATAACCCATCGTCACCGATAACATCATATAATACATCTTCTGCATCATGTCTTTTAATCTTTTCATATTCTCTGTGTTTCATATTAGACATGCCAGCAGTGCAATCTATGTTGTCAGGTATTCCGTTTGGATACTTATTGACAAGTGCTTCTAGTTTCTTTACTCTTGCTTCAATGTATTCGTTTGTAAGATGTTCAGGTTTTGAATCAGCATCTGGAATAAGCATTTCTTTCCAACGTCTCAAGTCATCTTTGATGTCGTATCCTGGCCCACAGCCATGTCCTTGACACACTTCACAACTTAAATCAACATCATCATTATCTCCACCTCTTAGTAAAGGTTCTTTCAATAACTCTAATGCTTTTTCTGCATCAAATGCCCAAACGTTTTCTTGTACTTTCTTTTTACCTACTTTAGGTATTCTATTTGTACCAGTCTTTAATGGTCTGTTAATCATTTCTTTTAACTTACCGTCACTGACAAGTCTGTCATACTTAGGCTTTTGTATTGCCCAAGAGCCGTTCTTCATAAAGAAGCCCATTGCTTTTAATTGTTCGTTACTATAACTTCCTGTCAATCGTATGTTATTTAAGAATACAAGTTGACCATAATTTTGTTTTGACTTTTTCTTTTTCAGTTCCCAGTATGCTTTATCGCCTAAACTTTCAAATATTATCTTAGACATTATAGCATGTATTTCATGTTCACGCAACCATTTATTTGATTTTGAATATTGATCAAATATCGGTTTTAGTTCAGGAAAAATTCCTGTGTCAGGATTAAAAAATAAGTTTTTCTTTTGGTCTTGATTCAAGTTGATTTTTCTATAGTCATTATAATCTCTATGTAAGATATATGCAACACGATTATTAGCAAAGTAAATAAACAACTTGTTGTACTTTTCGTCTTCGCCCCTTGAATAGTCTAAAACACTATGAGTAAAGTCCCAAGGTAAATCTAAATCTCTAGTAGCATTTAATACTGTGCGCCATGGACTTGCTACTGTTACTAATTTTCCGTCTTTTCGTTTTTTATAATTTTCATCACTAATAGGATTTAGTGTGATTTCATATCCTGTCCCCGGACCCAAAACTTTTTTTGGATACTTATTACCGTACCCAGTTGCATCAATACCTATTCCATCAGGAAACTTGAACTCTTTGATACTCCTAATCCAGGGCTTGCCTTTGTTTGTTAATTTTGGTTTAGGCAATTGAGATACTGCTCTCGGTGTCCACGTCTGTGTAGGTATTACACCCATTTGTTTTAATTCTTTAGGTTTTGCTATCTTGTCTAAGTTCATTAACTGAGAGCCTATTGTAACCCATTTAGAATCTGGAATTTGACTTAACGTAATACCATCGTTGCGATATCCACTTCTATTATAATCTATAAACTTACCACCTGTTTCTGGTTTCAATGCTACTATACCTTCTGAAACAGCATCATGGATAAATCTGCCTGCTCCACGTTCTATTTTTTTCGCAAATGGGGGTAAATTTTTACTCAAAGAATATTCATTAGCCCACTCCATATATGGTGTTATCTTATCATCATCGTAATAGTAATCCCTAGAGCCTGACTTTAATCTTTGCTCAATATCTAGGTGTTGATCTTTTCTTCCCTGCCAAATGTATAAAGGATTTGAGATGCCTATCTTTGCTATGCCTACTACATCTACACCATGTACTTTTGGTACATCTCTTGCAGAATCTGTCATCTGATCAGATGTTACGGGCAAAAAGTTAATAAATGCGCCAACGCCACTAGTCTTTGCGTTTGCTTCTTCTGCTTTTTGTTCTAGCCATGCCATTAACTCTGGGTTTTGTTTTGCTCTTGTAAGATAGTTTTTATTAACAAAAGCAGAATTCCCTTGGCTAGAGTCAACATTATCAGCAGGTACAGCACTTAATTTATTAATAATATATTGTTTGTGTTCAGGTGCTTCACTAGCACTATATCTTTCGTTGTTGTCATCAAATTCAATTGCATTAACTTGTAATTCTGCAACACCTTGAAAAGGATCAATGTATATAGGAACTTGTAAGAATGGATTTTTTTCTGTACTTTGAAAATCGATTACATAAGATTCACCAGAGTTCCAATGATCATCATCTTCCCAATCTTCTTCATGTCTTCCTATCTTTCTTGGATTCATACTGTGAGCATGTCGTTGCCATTGTTCACGTCCTCTCTCACTATCGTCAGATAAAGTTCTATCACTGATCTCGCCGTTAGTTCTTCTAACTTCGTTTCCAATTGGAGTAATATAATAACAATCACTACCGTCACTGTTTTTAAATGTATAAACTCTATTTTGTCCTAATTCAACTACATCTTCTTCTGTCAGATTTTGTGTTCTAACGTCTCCTATCTCTTTACTCTTTTCAGCAATATAACTTGCTAACTCAGGGAAACGTTCCATGATTTCATTATACAGAGGTGTGTTAGGTGTGATACTTCCTTCTCCTCCCCTAGCAGAATCTACAAAGTCTGCCATCGCATCGTTCTGCTTATGATATCTATTATTTGACTGTTCACCTTGACCTAATTGAATGACTCCTCTGTTGTTATATGCTACAGGTCTTCCATAATCTGTAAAAAGATTGTTTGCTTTTCCAAGTGGATCTGTTTTTAAAGGATGATACTCAAACATAGTAAAATACTCGCCAGGATATTTTTCTTCGTCTGGTACAATAAAGTATTTGTCTAAGTTAGGATTGTTTGTTACTTGTTTTTCTAATTTAAACCCGTCCATTTGTTGAGTGTTTTCGGCATTTTCTTCTGGCTTCTGTGCGAGTGCTGGATGAGGAACTTTAGGATGAATGTTTTCATCTTTAATCATGTTTCTTAACTCAGGATAGTATCTGAAAAAATCAATAATTTCTTTGGAATCTAAAGAAGATTTGTTTTCTGCGAGTTCTTTTCCTGCAGGTTTAAAATTTGTGTCGTCTGGTTTTTGTTGTCTACCATACTGATCAATAGGTACTTGATGATGTGTGTTTTTTCCTACTCGTTCTATACGAATGTCACTAATTTTTCCTGTTTTACCACGATAGTCTTTTAAACTTAAATAAACAAAAAACGTATCTCCTACTTTACCAAATGGATTCTTTTGTTTAGGAAATACTTCAAAACTAGGTAGTTGAAACGCATCTCCTTCTTTCGGTCCAAATTGTGATACTATTACACGATCATTATCTTCGACTTCTGTGGGAGTAAACGACCAATCTTGTAACATATCGTCATTGTAACTAGAACCTTCGCCGTGTTGATTTGGTTGATACTCAGGATTATCTTTAATAAATTTATCCCAGTCTTTTACTTGCATTTCTCTAATTTCAGGAAAACTTTTTAGAACATGTCTTTTAGTTTGTGCGTTGTCTAATTTTGTTTGAGTACCGTCACCGGCAGAGTGATATATTTGTGATAGTGCCGGAACTTCTGGACTCCAACTAATTGCATACGACTCACCTTCTTGTGCGTCTTTAGGTTTAACAATAAAGTTACGCATTGTCTCTGCATTTTCATCATACCAGTCTTTTCTATAATATGATCTGGCATCTTTGTCACGTTTTGTTTTTCCAAAATCTTTTAGAGTAGCATTTGATAGTTCTTTTTCTTTGGGTGTTGCTAAAGAAGTGTCTTTGTATAATTCTTTTAAACTAGGATATTTGTCTAAGTATGCAATAGAAGGTAAAAAAGGCAATGCACGTTGGTCATCTAAGTTTCTCCTTACTGGTGTATAATAACGTTGATACTTAGGTTCTGTTTCTGCGTTACCATAGATTTCTCCGTCCGGAGTTCTTAGATTATAATCTTCATCACTAGATAAATCATACATTCGTGTAGGCTCTGCTTGTACAATTTTTTCGACATTACCGTCTCGTTGATTACGAAAGACTACTGTTATTGTACTTGTTTCTTTACCGCCGTCATTTGTGATAACATAATCTAAAATAGGTTTTCCTTCTGGTGTTACATGACTTTTAATAATTGAATCTTCTTTTTTATACAATTTATAAGGCATCAACGGCGCATATTTTTGATATAAGTCTTCTTTAAATTTTCTTTTCTCTTTGGCATTGCCCTCATATTGACGTAACTCATTTTTAATTGTTTTATCTAGTATAGGAGCATATACATCAATAAGTTCAGGGTGTTGAAGTGTTACTTCATAAGGATTAATTTCATTTCTGATTTCTTTTCGATCTGTTTTATTATGTTCAAAAGGATTTGTTTTTGATGCAGATACTAAAATGCTATTCCCGGTATCTCTAAGACTGTCTATTTCGATTGCTGTTTTATGTCCTTGCTTATCTTTTATAACAGCAGTACTGCCATGCATCTCTACATCGGCACCCCCTTTTGTTTTACTGCGGCTAGGTTCTTGCTCAATGTGTTTTGTTTTTAATCCATATTTAGAGATGAGTTCAGGATATTTGTTAACTAATTTATGTTGTTGTAATACATTTAATTCATCGTCTCCACCATACCGACTAGTGCCTATTGATTTGATTTTGTAGTTAGGATCGTTAGGGTCATTTTTCCATATCATGTATAAGTCTTGTTTGCCATACTCCCCGCCTACATCCATTTCGCCTTTCATTAAGTATACAGGTTTATTATCTTTTCTATATTCTTCTACTTCAAAGTTAGAACCTTTCATAACTCTTTTAGGTTTCTGTAGATATATAAGACCGTACTTTTCTGCTTGTTCTTTGAAAGCATCTTTAAGTGCAGGATATCTAGTTACTAATTGAATTAATTGATCTTGACCTAAGTAAGCATCTGATTCATCTGCAACTACATTGTCTTCAAAGTGAAATTGATATTTTTCTCCTGTATGATGTGGCTTACGTGGAACAAATATATAGAGAGGTCCTCTACGATTGTATGAAGCAAAGTGATTGTAACCACGTGTTGAGGCTGTACACCAACGAGTTCCTCGACCGTAACGACATGCCGCTTCTTTATCTTTTGGATGAATTACTAAGATACCGTTTTCATCATATATTTTGTCTGCTTTGTATGTTTTCTTTGATGCTTCATCATCGTCTAAAATGTCATTAGGATACTGATCCATGTCATTCATAAACGTATCAAAGTCTTTGTATTGTCCTACGTCTGCATTAGACAAATGACGTTTAACTTTTAATTTATGAAACTTATCTAAGTAATCAGCAACAGTAGATTCAATATCTTCTAAACTTGTTTCACCATTGATATACAATCGTGCTAACCACTGTACATATCCTTTATTATTTGTAGGATCAGAGGCTTCTAACTTTTCTAATATATGAACGGCTATTTGATTTTCTAAAATTTTATATTGTTCTTGTGCTTTTTGTATTTTAGGTTCTAACTTGGCTAGTTCTTCGGGTTTAATTTCATTGTTTTCTTTTCTATTATTAAAATCAGTTACTTCAACATCAATTTTCTCCATTGTTTGAAATGCTTTTTCAAGTTTAGGAGTCATCAAGTTAGGGAAACTTAATACGTCTACGTTAAGACGACCCACAAGGGCTTCACCCATCTTTTTAGCAGTGATGCCTTGTTTGTATTCTAGTAGTATGCTTTCAAAATGACTAGAGAGCATGATTACTCCCTATTAGTCTTAAGTGTGCTTCTTATCATCCATTGATGTTTGTTGTGTGCATCTAAACGTTCAGCAACAAAGTTAGAAATACCATATTGTTTTTCTGCTTCCGCTGAATCATAACATGTGTTTAAGTGTTCGAGGATGATTTCGTTGTCTCTATATAGTTCTGCAAACATTAATTCTGCTCTAGGTATTTTTACTTGATCAGGTATTAATGATAGTTCTGCGTAACGTCCAATAGAACCAGGTGTATATGCTTCTAGTGTACGAATGTATTCCGCAGTTCTATCGATTGCGTTTTCATAGACTTCGTTGTTTAAATCATCAAAAAATTTGTGATATTGTGGGAAGTTAGAACCTTCGATATTCCAATGAAAGTTTTGTGCTTTAATGACAAAAGCATAAGAAGTTGCTAATAGTATTTTAAGGTTCTCTGAGAGCATTATAATTGTTCCTGTTACATGTATTTATCGATTAGTTCTTCGATGGTTGCATTTACCTTAATAACAGGAATGTATGATGCCCCTAATGTTTTGTACGCATCGTATCTATGATGACCATTTACAATATAACCAAATTTATCTATGACTATAGGCTTGTGTTTACCTTTCTTTAGCATCTTTAATGTTTTCTTTACAAGGCCTTTTTCACGTTCAGTCTGTACAGGTTTTAGTCTTTCAAATCGTACATGTTTTTCTTCAATGTCTTCGTCTTTAAGATCATCAATATTGAGTTGTGGTAGTTCACTTCTAGGCCAATGTTTATCTTCTACGAATGCTAGTTCTTTTTGTTTAGCAGGTGATAAACTACTATCAGGGTCTGATACTTTTACGCCAGGCCCTTTGGGTGATAAAATATGACAGGCTTTTGCTTTCTCACCGTTGATTACACTAGCAACCCATTTCTCTGAACCCATTATTATATCTGCATCCATTGCTACTGCTGGTTTTGTAAGAAAACCATATTGCATAATGTATTTTTCGTATCCTAAATCAGATACTGAAGTTGCTTTTGTTTTAGGAATAGACATTTGCCATGTCTCGTTAATTTTATCTATAACGTTTTGCGGTAGTCTTGTTAATAACTCTAAGTTTTCTGTATTTTGTAAAAGACCATAATTACTTAATCGTCTTATACCTTTATACTCCATCTCTGATATGAAGTTTTCTCCCTGATCAGGATTGTTGACATATTTCTTTAGAACTTCAGTTTGTAAATCTTCTGGCCAACCTTCATCGTTCATCATCTCTTTCATCTTTTGATGATCTGTGAACATTTCCCCTTGTTCTTCAGTTGTCATAGCCACAGTTTTTTGAGGACCACGATATTTAAACTTGTCGTTTTCTTCTTCGTAAGTTGATGGATAGGGGAGACCTAATGATGAACCACCTGCCCCAGCAGATCCGGGTGTGCCTCCACCTGCTGATGCTCCCATACCTTCTTGCAATTCACGTAATCGCATAAGATATTAGGATTATGAGACCTTGATTTTTATCAAAGTATTTGCGTGTTCCTCGCCGTAACCAACAATGTTAAGAGTAAACATGCCGGCACCCGGGGCAACAATAGGATCGATGCCTTCTGCAACTGCGGGCGGTGTTGTGTCAAATACTAGAGATGCTTCTTCTCCGGTAGATACTTCTTTAGTGAATACTGCATCATCACAATGTAATTCAATAAACCATTTGTCAATTGCTACATGTTCATCAAGAGGATAATGTTCTAAAACAGTTACATTAACTGATGCTTTTGTAATAAAGTCTTCAAAGTATACGCCATTAGAAAACACGCACTCATCGTTAAGTGGCACTGTATGTTCAGTTGGTGTGTCTGATTCGATTGCGTTCTTTAAAAGACCGTCGAAGGTTTCTTCGTTTATGTCGTCAGTGTAAATATTTTCTGTCATTATTTTTCTCCGGGGGTATTAATGTAATCGATATCTTTAATATCATCTTTTCCTGGAAGGCCGTCGAAATCAACATCGCCTTTACCTAAGTCAAGTCTCATTTTGTGATTACCTATACGTCTCTTGACCTCTTTCATTTTTGCTTCGTCACCTCTTTCTTTTGCAACCATATAAACTTGTGTTAATTGCTGTAACTGATGTGACTTTTCATATACTTTTTGTGCTTGATGATTGTTTATACCTAACAAACCGGCTAATAATAATATGCCTGCTATACCTGCACGAATCTTTCCTGATCCTTCCGAAAGTTGTTCTGCACTATAGTAATGTCTTGGAGTTGGTTTGAATGTAACTTCTGCATCTGGTAATGCTTGTTTAATAACTCTTTCGTATTGATTCTTTTGCTTCTTTTCGATTGGCGTCTCTGCCGCTAACTTACCGTTGATGTAAATTAAAAACAAATAGTCATCATACATTTCCATTACTGAACCAATACGTGACTTTTTGCCTTCTTTAGTTGCTTGATGTCCTAAGACACCACCTGCTACTGCTCCTGGAAGACCGGCTATTTTGCTACCTAAGTATGCACCTGAGGCTGCACCTGCAAGTCCTTCGTCAACATCAAATTGGTGTCCGATAATTTTTAAATCTGCAACACCGGGGAAATAAGTCATGCCATCATCAGTAATAATTCTACCTGTTGAACTTGGCTTATGAGGTGGAATGTAATCAACGATAACCATTTCATCACCTCTAAAATCTTGTGTTCTTAAAGGTAAAGTAACTGGCATACCATCTTTAGTTACAAGTTTACCTTTGCTAGGTCTTTTAGGTTTGTCATCATCAAACGAACCTCTTTGAAACTCATCTAATTTTTTATCATTGAAAAGATCATCAAACGTATTTTCAGCAGACTTATAACCGGGCTTTACAGACTCGTCTGCTTTAACACAGTTATTGACACGTTTGCCAAACATCATTTTTGTGCCTTTCTTTTTGTAACCTTTCCAGCAACGTTGACCTTCGTCTATGTCTTCTAAATCCATTTCAAGTTCATCATGCTTTAAACGTAAATCACGTGCAAGGTCATTGAAAGGTTCTCTTAAACCGTATACAGCAGATTCTAAATTGTTGTTTGCTTCTCTAACTTTATCTTCGTAATAGTTAAGTTCTTTATGATCAAATCCTTTTAAAGTATCAGCAACACTTTGTACTGCTACCATAATTTCTGAAGTGTCAGTACCATACTTGATGTCTTTAGTTATCCGATCTACACTCTTAAGTGCTTGTTCTGCTTCAAATGCCGCGTTGTCTAATTCGGCTAATGCTACTTTATCTTCACTTAACAATTCATTGTTTTCATTTAGTCCACGTAATATCGAACTCATTGTTTGTCCCCGTCTTCTGCCAAGTTCGTACCTGTCAATGTTCCACCTGGATAACTTGAACTAGGCTCACCATATGGCTCCATGTCTAATTTATTTACATGATAACGATCATCTTCCCCATTACCGTAAGGTGCTCCGGGTTGATCTTCATGCATTTGCATTTCGTATTGAATTGATTCTTTGACTGAATTGAGATAGTCGTTTGCTAATGTGATGTAAGACTGCATCCAACCTTTGATGCCTTCTTCTTCTGATCTATCTTTAAGATACATCATAATTTCTTGTGCGTTTTTGGCAGTTGCAAATAAATCAGCCTTAGCCATTTTGACTTCGTGGTCTACTCTGCTTTCACCATGCTTAACAAATCCTGACTTACGATCTTTTCTGTTTGCACCTTTAACTACAAGAACTTCTGCTTCTGATACTTCTGCTTCTTCAACTTTGGCTTCATTAACTTTCTTAGTTTGCTTACGTGCTTCGACAGAATTAGCATATTTGCCCTTTGAACGTTTACCTGTCATTAAATTTCCAGCCTTCTTTCCACCGTAAATACTTGCATTGCGAGTTTGAGTACTCATTGGAGATGCCACAGATGAAACTGATCCGGCGCCCGTCGCACCAGCAGATGCATTTTCGGTTATTTCGTTGAACTTCATTGATATCAATCCTTTGTTAATATAAGTATTTATCAATAAAGAGGAATACACAAGGAAAAATGCCCCTTGGGAGAGGGGCATTTTCATTCTTAGTTATATAGTTAGGATCTATATTTACGGAGCATTAACATCTAATGTGACGTTACCGTCTTCATTAGGAGTTAAATCTGTGTTCAGACCTGCGGCTTTCTTTTGTTCTTCTTGTTGAACATACAGAGGTCCGATGTTGTCAAGTAAGAACTGTTGATTTTCCATGCAGAATACATATGATCCTGAATGTCTCAACAAGACTCTTTTATCGACATATATTTTTCCACCGATGTCACGCCAGTTTTCACAGAAAGTCCAATCTTCTGAATAGTAACGATTTTGTCTGACAGCAGTGTCAAAATAAGTTTTTAGATATTGATCATAGACTGGGTCTAGTCCGATATCATTTTTGTATTGCTTCACAGCAGGATGATTGTTCATTTGCTCAAACACACCCTTCTTAATCAATAAGAAACCTGTACCTGCTTTAGACACTTCTTGGAATCCGTCTGGTCCTTCTTCAGCACCTTCAAATCCATTTACTACCCACTTGATCGGCATAGTCTTCATTGGATATAATCCACCGATGACATCAACGTCTCTGTTGAGTAATACTAGTAAGTGCCATGGCTCCCAACCAATGTCTGCATCAACAAACATTAAGTGAGTAGCATCAGGCATATGTAAAAACTTTGCTGTTAGTGTATTTCTTGCTCTACTGATCAATGATTCATTAACCATTGTTTCAAGTGTCCAGTCAATGTTTAACTGACGGGCAGTGTTTGCCCACTTGATAAATGACATGAATGTAGATTCAGTCAGCATACCACCATAACATGGCATTGCGATATGTACTTTAGTTGTACGTAGATAATCTACGTTTACTTGAACTTGTCCGTCTTGAGGTGCTTGAGGAGGATTATCATTAATTTCCTCAACTGCTTCCTCCAGTTTTTCTAATGGAATATTAGCCTCTTCTTTTTTCTTTGTTGCTTTTGTTGCCTTCTTAGGGGCGGGTTTTTTCTTCGATGCCATTGTTAATAACTCCTAATAATAAATGTAGTTGCTTCGATATATAACTTATAATATTTACTACAGGAATGCCTGGTCGAATTATTTTTCTTCGATATAATCAGCGGTTTCGGACAAATCAATCGTGTTCCAAAATGCATTATTTACGTTTGTTAATGGGGATAGTTTTGGCTTATCGTTTCTTAATGTTCTAGGTGCTTGTCTGTCTCTCCAACCACCAAAGTATTCTTTGAGTTGCATAGTTTTCACATGCAATGATTCAAGTAAGTTTCCGTCATCATCAGTGAAGGGGAAATCATCAGCACTATAGTTTTCTACAAAGTCAATTAGTTCTTTTACGTTTTCAAAGTTCTGTTTCATTTCGACAGGTAAAAGACCTAACTGTTCCATCTCTGCAAAATCTTCGTGTAATTCAAATAAGATTTCTTGTATCTTTCTTAAGTATGCATATTGCTGTTGTCTTTTCTTATCATACTCGCCCTGATTTCGTTGCTTTTCTTTTTCTTTTTCTTTTCTAACTATGTTTAAATCAGGTACTTTTTTATCTTGTTCTCTACCAAAACCTCTAAGTTTAACAATGTTGTTTCTTTCTTCTTCCATAAGTTCAAACAGTTTACGATGTAAGTCTGCGGACTTAGATTTCTGATCGTCACTTGACTCTTTAATCATGTTACGAATCTTTTCTATACTTTCTTCATATCTGTATCTACGCATACCTTCTGTCATTTGAGCAAGAACAGCATCAACAATTAAATTCTTGTTGTCCATGTTCAAGCCTAACGGTTCTCCTATAAAATAATCTAGTTCTTGTGTACCAAGATCATCATGGCTAACATTTTTTAATGCAGAATAAAGTTCTTCGTAGTCTGCTTCAGGATGTTGGCTTTTATAATTTAGTAACCATTCATAAGCGGCAGTTTCAATATCACTTCTTTCTTCACCTTCATTGAATCCTTGTCTTCTACCATTTAAGTTTGGTGTGTCTGTAAGTGGAAATTCTATTTGTCCACCTACGCCTACTCTTTGTGCATCGTGGTTCCAATATTGCTTTGATTGATCTGGGTCAACAAATGCTTCATTTACTTTTGGAACTACAACAGGATTTAGATTAAGATAACTACCGTTACCTGTAATAGTCATTCTAGGAACTGTAACACTAAATCTTCTTTGAAGTTCATCGGAAAGATTATCTATATCGTCTCTACTGAAAATCTTAGAGTCTGGCATAAGCATTACTGTCATTATTCTTTCGTTAGTACCGCCGCCACGTTTACGGCTTGATATGATTTTTCTTAAATCAAACCCGTTTGTTCTTGTATAAAGTTGAAGTATTGCTCTTGCACGTTTTGTATCAAGTAATGTATCGTTCTTGTCTTCAGTCATTGGTTCTGCATATGCTTGTTGTATAAGTCTGGACATTGCATCGTCTGTAGACACAGTGTATTTTCTACCTCTTTTGTCTGTAATATCAATGTTGTTGAACTTATCATCAACGTCTACTTTATATCCTTTAGATTGTAACGTTGCCTTAGTGTATTTGTCTCTGTCATTAAACCAATCAATGACTAAATTTTCAATATCTGTGGGTAAGTCAGGTCTTGTGTAATCAACTCTGTTACCATCTTTATCAATATATGCTAAGCCTTCGTTTAAATTCATTCCTTTACTTAATAACTTAACTACATTTTTAATTAGTTTATCATTACCTTTTAGTTTAGGATAAATGTGAGTTATAAATTCTTCTCGTTGTTCATCGTTAAGACTAGGCCATGTATCTCTGATTTGTGTAGCACTAGTAATACCTGCAAACTCTTTGACTGGTAAGTAATCCATGTAACCTACTTTACTAAATGGTTGTGCACCTCTTTTTGCTGTATCTATATGTTGAAAGTATCCCGGAGAACCGTCTTTTTTGACTGCACCGGGCTTTGGAAACTCGGCTTTATCTTTTTCACTTCGTACAAAAACAATTGTGTCTTTGTCTGGATCATATTTGTTTGTAATTTCTGTTGGTACGAACGGAGATTTAACTTGCACAAACTCACCTGGTTGTACGCCTGAAAGTCGTGCTAATTTTTCTTTGATTTCAAATGGAAAAGGTCTTTCTTTTTGATTGTTACTAGCGGCCACATAGATGTCGGAGCCTTCACCATACTTCTCTTTTATAGAGTTGTAAAGTGCGGCATGCCCTGCATGAAATGGGTGAAATCCACCTGGCATAATAACAATATTTGCCATGTTAGTAACTTACTTTTACGTATTCGACAACGCCGTTTGCAAAATCTTCTATCTTTGCTCTCAAATAAACAAAGTTACCTGATAAGTTTGTATAAGAACTAATGTTTGCATTAAGATTAGCGGCATTGTTTGCTTCTGTTTCAAAAATTTTGAACCAGTCATTGTCTCCAGGAGGATTAGAAAGTGCGGCTTCAATTACTAAATTACCTGTGACTTCTGAAAAATTATATGATAAAGTTTGTAGGTCTTGATTTCCTAAATAATATGCGGCACCCTGTACAGAATTGCCTGTTACATCATACGGTTGAGCAGTACCATCATTTTCATATGGTGTTTGTGGTAATAATGTGAGGATTGTTGATTGAGACATTTTATCCCCTCACTATTTCTACTATAACTGATTCGCCAACTAACTCTTGCGCCACTGCTTCTATTTGAGAAGCAATTTCGTCGGTTATGATTGCTTGACCGTCTGGAGCATCATCTTTTGCAATTTTGCTTAGTTTGATTGCTACCATATCTTCGACTATTTTAGCCATAATTATCTCCGTGTAATAAGAGTATTTATGCTTATATAGTCTATAGGTGAGATTATATGTTGTCTGAATCTTCTACTTCAATGATACCATCGTCACCTACTTGAGCAACTTGTTTTTTCGTTGAAGCAAAATCAATCTCTCCAGTGTTTTGATCGATAACACACATGACATTAGCATCTTTGATTTTTTCAAACAAAATCTTTTTACTCAATGGGACTCTTACAAGTTCATCAATTTTTCTTGCTAATGGTCTTGCTCCTAACTTGCTATCATAGCCTACGTCTGCTAAGTAATCAACTGCATCCTCACTAAAGTTAAGAGTGATATTGTGCTTGTCAAGCAGTGCTGATTGTAGGTCAGCAACAAATTTAACAACAATCTTTTTAACAGATAGTGTATCAAGTTTACCAAACTTACATACCATGTCAAGTCTATTTCTAAACTCTGGCTTAAAGAAGTTTTTCATTGCTTTTTCATCTTCGCCATATTTGTTTGTGTCACCGAATCCTATGTTTGAACGTTCACCATCAGCACTACCTAAGTTAGATGTGAGAATGATTAAACAGTTCTTACATGATACTTGCTTACCATTAGATCCAGTAATTGTACCTTCATCTAACATTTGTAAGAATATATTAAAGATATCAGGGTGTGCTTTTTCAACTTCGTCAAACAACATAATTGAATGAGGTTGCTTACTCAAGTCTGATATCAAACGTCCGCCTTGTACTTGTGAATCACTAAAGCCTACATAACCTGGGGGAGGTCCTATCAAACTACTTACACTGTGTTTCTCAGAATACTCGGACATATCGTATTTGAGCAGTGGCATATCTAAGTTACTAGACAGTAGTTTAGCCAACTCTGTTTTACCCGTGCCTGTTGGGCCTAAAAATAAGAAACTTGCGATAGGTTTAGTTTCGTTACCGATTCCTGCAAACGATACATAAACTCTTTCGATTACTTTATCAACTACATCGTCTTGACCATATAACTTACTTTTAACATTTACATCTAAGTTAGTAATACGATCTACGTTGTCACCTTTAAGTTTATCAGCAGGGACGCCAGTAAACTTCTCTACTTGATCAAAGATCAATGATTTAGTAATATCAACACCTTTGTTTTCTGCTACACGTTGCTTTGCACAAGCGGCATCAAGCAAGTCAATAGACTTGTCTGGATTCTTTCTTTCGTGTATGTATCTACCAGCCATTTCAACTGCGGCTTCGATTGCTTCTTCTGTGATATTGACATCGTGGAAGTCGTTTAATCTTTCTGACAATCCACGTAAAATTCTTTGTGTTGTATCTACACTAGGTTCATCGATTGACACACGATAGAATCTACGCATGAGGGCTCTGTCTTTCTCAAATGATTCATAGTATTCTTCCCATGTAGTAGATGCGATTACTTTAAGAGTTCCCTTAGTAATAGCAGGCTTAATCATGTTTGCAAAATCAACTGAGCCATTAGATGTCGATCCAGCACCTCCCATAGTATGGGCTTCGTCAATGAATAAGATACAATTCTTTTTAACTTCTAAAGCCATAATGACTTCTTTAACTTTTTCTTCAAACTCACCACGATACTTTGATCCAGCAAGTAAGTTACCAATCTCTAATGAATAGACTTCATGGTTGTTTAAGAACTCTGGCACTTCTTCGTTAACAACTGCTTGTGCAATACCCTCTGCGATTGCAGTTTTACCTACACCCGGATCACCTACCATTAATACATTTGCTTTAAAACGTTTTGCTAATACATTGATGATATCATCGATCTCAGATACACGTCCTATGACAGGTTCTAGTTTATCGTCTCTAGCCAACTTAGTCAAGTTTGTTGTGTATTCTTCTAAAATATCATCTGCTTGGTCTTGACTGATGTTTTGACTATCCTGATGTCTATAGTTCTTTTGCCAAAATTCGATAAACTGAGTCTTGTTGACACCATACTTCAATAAGAAATAGTGTGCATGAGTATTCCCTTCAGTCGCAATCGACAGATATAAATCCATAGTAGTAACTTGTCTACGACCTGTAAACAGAACTTGTGTAACGCCTCTATTCATCACACGTTCTAGTGAATTAGTTTTCTTAGGAACGCACTCAGGATCTTTGGACTCAATAGCATGTAGTCCATTTAAGTATGCTTCTATTTCACCGATCATCAAATCAGTATCAACATTAAATTGATTTAATACTTTCTTAAACGGTTGATGTGTTACTAATGCATGAAGTAAATGTTCAATAGTAACATACTGGTGATTATAGGACTTTGCAGTTTCGATTGCCCTAGAGATAATGTTTTCGATTTCTGGTGATGTGTTCAAATGTTTTTTCCTCTATATAATATTATTTAGTTTTGCTTTAGGTCTTGGATATCTTTATATTTTTTAATTGAGTCTATGACACCTTGCTCTATTGTATCTGGTATAAAACCATTAAGCAATATGATTTGGTCACCAAAGTTACCAGACTGAAAATTAGGACCCCTTCGATCGGCAATAGGCATCCCATGACCTGTTAATTTAATTTGTGTTCCTGGTTGTGTTCCTGATTTTACTGAAACTTTTAGTACTTTTCCAGAGATAGTAGTAAAGTTAAATTGAGTACCTACAATCAAATCTAGTACAGAAATATTATGTGAACATAGTAGATTGTTTCCCATTCTTTCAAACCAAGAATCATTCATTACGTGAAAGTCAATGATTAAACTTGTTCCTTGTTCAACAATATTGTCATATCTTGTCTGTTGGCCAGTCTTCACACCTTTTGGTATAGTTATTTGTACGACTTTTTTACCTTGTGGTGTATTTAATTCTAGTGTTTGTATGTCTCCAGTATATGCTTGGCGCAAAGTAACATTTAATTGTGTTCTAAACATCGGTTGAGGCTGAGGGCCTCTTCTTCCTCTAGGACGTTGCCCAAAGATATCACCAAAGATATCACCAAACGGACTGTCTGCACCAAACGGATTGCCACCTTGCTGAAATTGTGCAAATGGATTAGGATTATCATACTCTGCTCGTTTCTCTGGGTTGCTTAGAGTATCATATGCTGTTTGTACTTTTTTAAATTCTTCAGCATCTCCGCCTTTATCAGGATGATGTTTACCCGCAAGTTTACGATAGGCTTTTTTAATTTCTTTTTGATCGGCTTGAGGTGATACGCCTAATGTCTGATAATGGTCCATGCTATATTATAACAGCCATATATGGAAAAGTCAACAGTGATTTGCCCGTTAGATGCCGGCTGATGCTTGAAGTGATTTGATGTATTCGTCTTTAGGAGTTTCAGATTCTTTGTAATCTAAACCTGCTTTAAGTCTCATTTCATTGAGTTCATCATTGATTGGTTCTTCTTTTTCTATTTCGTATTTGGCTGGATTTAAAATAATTTTTTGCTTCATAATTTCTAATTCCATTGGATAGTCTTCACCGTCAATGTTAAGAGTATATTCTTCAACAGGCATACCTGTTAGTGTTTCTAAGTCTTTTAGTAAACCTATTACTCTACGTGCTACCCATGAACGTCTTTCCATTTCTACAAAGACTAACCATTTGTTAGGTGAAAGTTCTCCGTCTGATACACTTGCATCTAAAATGAAGTCATATCCTCTTTCAAACCAAGTTACTAAATCTTCAGCAACTAATTTTGATTTGACTGTAAAAGTTACTGTGACTATATCTTTATCTTCGCCCATCTTAGCGGCATATTCATCTATAGATACAAGAGGAATAACTTGATTTTCCATGTCTAAGTAGTTTAAACTTTCAGATAGAATAGTCATTAGATTTGAAATGCTCCGCCGTCGTTTGGTTCGCCTGCTGTTACATCATCAACTGCTTCCATGTCATTGCCTGTATCATCTTCAGATTTTGTTTGCTCTAAATCATTGTCATATGCATCTTCGATTTCTGATAAGTCAATTGTGTCTTCTGCAATGTCAACACTACCTTCTTTAATATCATCCATTAATTCAAAAGGTATTTCAATTTGCATAAACCAAACTTTGTTTTCTTTCATTTTAGGGTAACGACTTCCTGATTGAAAGTCTTCATATGATGTGACTGCTACAGGAACTTCAATCTTAGACTTCATCATTTTAACATTACAACCGATAGTTGCAAGTCTTAATGTTGCTCTAGGATCAGGCATTAATTTATAAGGCCACATAAAAGTACATTTGCATGAGTATCTTCCTACATCAGGACCTTGTACTAATTCTCCGTTGATCCAATTTCTATATGCATATATGTCTGCTTCGTCTAAGACTCTTTCAAAGTCCAGCAACGTATTCATTGCACCGTCAGACATGTAGATATTTTTAATGGTATCTACAATACTAACAAAGTCAATGTCTTTAAAAAATGAATCTGCTTGTTTCCTAGCAAGATTATCGCCTGTGATTGCTTTAGTCATACTAGTATTTATCTCAATGGGATTGCAAAAGAATTTTACAATTTGTTCTTCTGGTGCTAGTATTTATCACAAAACGACATTTCCTCATCCACTGATTTTTTACATACCTAAACCTGGTAAGTATTTAATGAGAAACTTATTTCTCAATTCATTTTAAAATATAGGAATTATATATGAGTAAACGCAAAACAGGCGCATTAAGGAAAAAACATGAACCATACAGACACAGGGAAACACATCACACGGCAGAGGACACGTTCTACATGAACTCCTCAAAGACCATCGACTTTAGCAAGTATAGTAAAAAGCAGAAGTCACGCAGACCAATCGAATTAGTACCCCAGAGTATAAATCAGGAAAAATATATTATAGCATTAAATGACCCTGAAACAGATATCGTTATGGCTAGTGGCCCCGCTGGAACAGGTAAAACCTACTTAGCAATGTTGGCGGCGATGAGAGCATTAAGATCAGGTCAATGCGATAAAATATTATTAACACGCCCTGCTGTTGCTGTAGATGACGAAAAACATGGTTTTCTTCCAGGCGACTTAAACTCAAAAATGGAACCATGGGTAAGACCCTTATTCGATGTGGTGAGAGAATATTACTCACAGAATGAAATCGAATATATGTTAAAGGAACAAATCATAGAAATCACACCTTTAGCATTTTGCCGAGGCAGAAACTTCAAGCATTCATGGATTATATTAGATGAGGCCCAAAACGCAACACCGTCACAAATAAAAATGTTAATGACAAGGATTGCTGAGGGTAGCAAAATCGTAATCAATGGTGACGTTGAACAGACTGACCGACTAACACATAATAACGGGCTCCTTGATTTAAAAGATAGAATAGATCAACATAAAGTACCTGGCATGACTGCTTGTACTTTTGATCACAAAGACATACGGAGACACAAGATTATTGAACACGTACTAAAGATGTATCAATAATTTCATAGGTCCATATAAACAGAAAGGGCCGTTAACGGCCCTTTCACTCTGAATGTATTTGCCCCTACAAGGTCTTTAATTTTCTATTCAGAACACTTTTAGCATATGCTGGATATACAAGATAAGGGTAAGTAAGTTGTTTTTTAATTTCCCATTGATTTTGTTTTTTAGCAAAACTAGAATAATACTCATCATTAAATCCTGCTTCAAAATAAGTATACTTTAATTTCTCATCAAAGTCAAATTTTAAATCTAATAAATCAAATATATTACTATTAAAAATTAGTTTTTTATCTACCATTGTATAATCACTGTTATATAAATAGTCATTTGGTTTGATAGATTTATTTGATAATTGATAATATTCTTTTATGTTTTCATCTAATTTGCTATAATCAACATCTTCAACCAATTGTTGTTGTACATGAGTTAAATTGCATGATGTGAGTTTTAAATTGTTAGGATATACATTATGTATTTGTTGCTTTTCACAATTGTTAAGAAAGAATAATAGACCTTCACTTAAGGCACAATGACCAAATATCTCATGTATATAAATATCACCTTTTGGTAAGTTATCGTTAAAGATATCTAAGTTTAATACTTCGATGTTGTCATTGTTTCTAAATTTGCTTTTAAGGCTATAATAATGTTGTTGATTAATTTCTAAACTATAAACCTTTTTGGCACCGTATTTAATACTTAACCAAGTAAAAAATCCAGAACCTGACCCACAATCAACAATAATTTTGTTTTTGGCATGTCGTTTGATATAGTCGATGTATGCATTAGACCTGTTATAATCTAATAGCATTTCCCAAACATACATGTTTGGTACGGATGCATTCATTTACTGTTTGTTTATTCTTCTTAAACTTCCCATCATATACGCGGCGTAAATGAATAAAGGTCCGAAGATTAAAATTTCTTCAGTTGTTTCTGAAAAATCAAAATATGAAATAGACCAGATGTACGAAAACATGATTATACCTATCCATGCAAACGTGTATAATCCACTACATAAATTTAAAAAGTGTTCTTTAATATTTTCTATCATTTTTTATTCCTTTTATCTTTCTTTTCGATCGGCCCTTCTTTTTCAAGTTGCTCAATCAATTTAGGGTAAATTCTCTTGTAATAAGAACTCATTTTCTCAAATGTTGTATCGTGGTTCTTGCCTTCAATCACACATTTTTGTACAGACATATCAGAGTAATCCATGATTACATTTTTTGTAGTCATATCTGATTTCTTTAACTTACGTGATGTTTGAATTAATTCGTCAATTTGACCGTTTGGCTTACGAATGTATTGTACTAGTAAATATCTCATATCATTTATTTATATGGTTAAGAAGTCAACTCAACTAAAGTTGCGGCGAGTGATATCTCAGGGATACCTACTAACGGCAGATTTGCTAGACCATTTCTGATAACAATGATATTTGCATCACGTTCTTCATTACTTGCCCCAAACAAGTCTAAGTTATCATACATCCAACGATATGTATCTTCGATTCTAGTAGGATACAATGCGATATATTGCATCAATTGTTGTCTTGCTTCGATTAAATTACCGCTTTTAAACAAGTTTGTTGCTTCGACTAAAAGTTCATCTTCACTCTGGCCTTCACTCTGAGGGGCCCTCAGAGCGCCAGAACCGCTGTTTACTTGCAATTGATTAAGACACTTACGTAAGTCAGGATATGTTGCACGAACAAATGTATCTAAAACATCTAATTCAAAGTCAACATTCTCTGTAACTAACACAGTTGCCGCTCTTGCTGTAAACTCTGTCATATCAGGCTTAGCAATATGATACTGATGACAACGAGACTTGAGTGCAGGAATGATCTTGTGAGCATAGTTACATGTCAAAATGTATCTAACAGTCTCATGGTATGCTTCCATATCATTTCTTAAGGCTGCCTGCGAGGGCTGAGTTAAATAATCTGCCTCGTCTAACAACACCACCTTGAACTTGCCGAACGGCATAGTCTGCACAAAGCCATTAATCTTTTCACGTAACATGTCAATACCATTCTCACGTGATGCATTAATAGTCAATACGTCATATTCTTCGATACCTAATTCGTTGATCAGCACTTTTGCAAGTGTAGTTTTACCTGTACCGGGGTCACCAGACATCAATAGATGAGGGAAACTATCCTCTGCTATCCAGTTCTGAACTTGTTCTTTTTGAATTGGATCTGTAAACACATAATCATCTACAGATAACGGACGATACTTTTCTACCCACAACTGATTCTTCATTGATACCTCATTGAGTTTAATTTAATACTGTTATTATATAGGATTAACGAGTAGATGTCAATCATTAATTAAAGAAAAAGGGCAACAATGTGCCCTTTATTTTAGTCTTCCCAACCGTCATCGTTTTCGTCATATACACCGTCGTTGTTTGTGTCACAATAACGTTGCCATGCTACCATATTAAATGTCAGACCTTCTGACCATGGAACATATGAGTCACACCATGCATGTGAGCCGACTGCCATGTCGTCATCAGTTCCGTTATCTACTTCAACATAATCACGCCGAGTAGTTTCCGGAAACTCTTTGAACTGAAAAGTTCTACCGCTATTAAAAGTGCGTTGTTGATACAACTTACCTTTAGTAACGTGAATCATTTCTCCTTCTGTAAGGGTCAATGTAGAACCATCGTCATAGTTGATAACTGTCTGGGCTGTAGCACCGAATGAAACTAGTGCTAAAATGAAAATAAAAAATTTCATATAGTCTCCTTTGAATTTTTCATTATATGTATTCACATGAACACATACGTCAAAAACCCGAACACTATGCTCCTTCTTTATCTCCATATGCCATGTTAGTCTGTGGTTCATCACTTACTAACAAGCAATCTTTTGGGTCAACACAACGAATTGTCTTGTCCCCTTCTTCGTCTGTAATGTTAATACCACGTGTCCAACGACCATGTGCTACCATTACATATTGTCCTTCTTTAAGTTCAGTATTTGCTTGTGGACCAATAGAGTATACTTGTGCCCATCTAGGCTTAATTCCTGCAGATTTTTTATCATCGTCTACTAGAACGATACCAGATGCAAGTTTCTGTTCTCCAAACTCCATGCCGTGTACAATAATCTTATCACTAATTGCTCTTAGTGTTTTGCACTTAATACGATTGATATTAGATTTAAGCCCTATTGCCATTACTTTTTACCCTTCTTTTTAGATTTTGCTTTTGGTTTTTCTGTTACGATGTTTTCTAATGCCGCTTTCTTAATTGCTTCGATATCAAAGTCTTCTTCAAGTTCTGCTAATTCAGCCTCTTCAGGATGCAGTTCTGTTTCTCCTTCTGCTGGGAAACTATCTGGAGCCTCGTCTGCTGACTTCATTACAAATTCTTCAGGCTCTACAGGGGGAATAGGAGCAATCTCTGCTTCAATGGGTGCTACGTATTCTTCTTGTTGTTGTGGTGTTTCGATAGTCGGCGAACCATTTGCATCATATCCTTCAACTACAGTTTCTTGCGGTATTTCTGCTACTGGTTGCACACTTTCTTGCACTTTAGGTTTTGATTCTTCTACTAACTTGTCTAGCATAGGAGTCTCAGCCGGCGCCTTTTCTTCTACGGCGCCAGATTCTTGTGCTTTTGCCTCTTTTTCTAATGCTTCAAGTTCTCTCTTTTGCTTAGGAGATAACGGCGCATTTGGATTTGCACTTTTACTGAGATTAGGATTTTCAGGACGTTCTTGTAAACTTACTGCACCCTGTGTTCCTACTTGCGATGCATAAGAATCTGCAACTCTTTGCGTATTAGGTCTGACTACATTTCCTGCTTGATCAATCTCATCACCACGTGAATTGATTGAATTAATATTACTAACAGCACGTGTCTTTTCTTGTTTCGCAATCAAAGACGCCATGTCTAATGATTTTCCTCTTGCCGTTTTATATATTCTTCCCATATTGTTTCCTATTTTAAAAATTCTTCAACGTCTAAACCGTAGTATATACTATTTATACGGTGAATTCCTATCAAAAATAAAACAAAACTTGATACACTAGAGCCTCTTCCAACTCCCCATACAATATTATGTTCTCTCATCAAATCAACAAGATATTTCATATATTGTAAAAGCAGAAATTGTCCTCGTTTTTGATACAATAACAATTCTTTTCCTACTCGTTGAAGTTCTTCTTCATGTTTACATTGTTCCAGTAACCATGCGGCAATATCAAGTTCTCTGTATTTCTGAGGCATATGCCATTTACTTCGCATTTCTTCATCAAAATCTGCGACTGAAACTTGTGCAAGTGTATGTTCTAATAACTCTGGGACATTTTCTATTTCAAGTTCTGGATCGATTTCTATTTTACCGTCAGTAAGAACGTGCTTTAACTTCTGATTCGGATTCTTCATGTAGATATCTACTAAATCTCGTTCAGTATAGATAGGACGTCCGTAGTAATCGTTAATCATATGATATATTATACACTAATATAGTTGAAATACAAGCAAAAAGGTCTAACTCTTGGTAGATTTTTTACCCTTTTTGCTGAAGTTGAGTGATAGTTTTTCCCATTCATCATTAGAAAAAAGTTTTACGATATTGTTATCATCATCGATTGGTTTGGAATGTTCAATGCAAAGTGTACTACAGTTCCACCATTTAAAATTAGATTGATCTATATTATTTTCTACTATCTCTGAAACCGTACAGAATCGAACACCCTCACTTAAATGAGAACTTAATGTACAGTCAGTTATTTTGATTCTTCCCTCAGCAATAGAATTAAATTTTTGCAAGAGTGCCATAGAAATAATTTGATCAAAGGGATCGTCTGGTAATTCACAAACTCTAATACCTGCTTCTTTGTATTTTTTAATTTCTTTAACGTTGTTTTCGTTAATAAAGATGCAATTGTTTAATACATGTATAACGAAATGTATTAGGCGCTCTAATGCGATGTTTTGTTCTGCAATGTCTTCTGTCTCTACTAACATAGATAAAGTCATTATATATTCATTTAGCATGAACGTGTCGGCAAAATGTATTGCAGTAGAGAAACCTAAATCTTTCTCTATTCTAGTACTCATTTTCTATCTACTTTAATGTTATCACCTATGTCTTTTTCAGCAAATAACTTGTCTAGTTTTTTCTTTTGCTCGGCTTTGTAACTATTAAGAATCATATCTAATTGATTAATCATAGGTTGATTTTGTATGCGATGTGCAAATGTGATTTTGGTAGTAAGATCAGAAATTGCTTCTTGTAAATCTTCTATACTTTTATCAGAGAGATCACTAATAAATGGATGATGCATGCCTGACATAGCCTACTCCTTAGAAAGAATCTAGTTTAACTCTTTTCCAAATATCGTGGCCTTGTGTGTATGTCGTGCCTAATGCTACGTTTGAACTAAATGTGTGATCTGCTAATGTTACATTGCCGTCTGCTACACCATTTGTACGTGATCGGCTTATTGATATTTTTGTGTTTGCACCACCTGTATCAATATCAGCAATATAATATGTAGTATTGGCTTCTATTCCACCTGCGTTTAATTCTATTTCTCCACCTGAAAATACAATAGGTTGATTTAAACCGTATGATGCTATATTTGGAATTGTTGCTGTAAATTCTATCTGATCTGCTGTTGCAGTAGTCATCAATAAATTAGCAGTGTTTACTGTGCTATCAAATGTTCCAGTAGCATGATAAACATATTTAATAGGTGATACTTGCATTGTGCTGTTACCAGTTGATAATGAAATGTTGCTACCACCTAATGTAGTGCTTACTGCAAAACTAGTATTATCTTCGACAAATGTTACATAATAATCTGTACCCGCAGACACTCCTCCGAATACTGCATTGCCATTTTGTCCTGTAAACTCTACAGGCATACCTATATAAAATCCAGTAGTATTGTCTGTAATAAATGTATTGTCACTGGCTGTACCAGTGCCTACTCCTACGCCAGTTGCTACAAAAGTAGTTCCTGGGTTGCTGTCTGCGGCACCAATTAAAGTAAAATCAGTGTCTCCTGTAGAAACAATAATATATTCTCTACCAATTACAAATGATCCTGCAGTAATAACGTTACCTGTATCAGTTACAGTCTGTGGTTCAATAACTGGATCAATTGCAACGTCACCATTTCTATCACCTACATAACCTGTAGGGGTAATTGCTTCTCTTTGTTCGATTTGCGAGATTTGATAACTTCTGTTAACTGGTTCTACTACGATTGTATTACCACAATCAATGGTAGAAAAATCATATATGAGATTAGTTACATTGTGTGGTGCTTTAGCAATTGCTAAGTTACCACTAACTTCGATGTTGTTTTCTAAAATGTCTCCACTACCTACAACTTCAGCAGGGAATATTAAAAATGCATCAGTATTTGCAACTGTTAAGTCTAATGTTATAGTATGTTTTGTAGCAGTAGGTGCCCAACCTGCAAATTGAAACGTAGTGTTTCCTGTGATAGTTGCAAATTGTACGTCACCTAACGTACAATCAACTACAACTGATCCTGATACGTTATTACCTAAATTATATGTAGTATTACGAAAAGTTCTAATAGCGGCATTACTAATTAAAGTATTAGCCATGTTATTATTAAGCGGGATATTATTTAGAGCCTGCTTAAGCACAGCCTTATCTTGCAATTCGGTAATTTCCTCGCCGGCTGTGTTTAAATTATTTTTGATAGACGTAAAGTTATCTCTAAAACCCTGAGAATTATTATTCTGTCCCGGGGTAGGATAGTTTCCGTTTATTCCGTTTGTATTAATTGTACTCATAATTTATTTAATCTCTCAATATACTATTTATCAACGCAAATTATCCAGATACATTTCCTTCATCAGGTAAGATCGTTCTTCTAGGAAATAAAACATGAAAATCTTCAGAGTCAATAGGATCGGGTTCTGGAGACGCACTAGGCAGTCCTGTCCATGCGGGCGGCGTAGTATTATTATCGTAGTCAAATGTAGTAGACTTGTCAACAGTGATTCTGTCTAACTGGAAGTTGATCGTGTTCAACGTATATGGTCTTCCTAAAGGATCTAACCATAACGTTTCAATGTTGTTTTTAATTGCATCAGCAGTTCCTGGTTTACAATACGCAATAACCCAAGCAGGAGTATATCCTAATGTTGACCCATTTGCTTGTTGACTTGTCATCCATTCAGGTAGCAATCTAAAATCAAATTCTTGTCCTAAATTTTCTCCTGTTCTATCTCTCATGTTTGGCAGTGAGTTAGGATATAATGCTCTCGCAAACTCAGGAGTTAAACTTGTGTAATACTTAGGTGCACTTGTTTCTGTCAATAAAGGCAACTCAGTTTCTGAAACAATTAATTGTTCTTCAAATGTTTCTTCAGTTTGTATTTGTTGTCCGTCAGGAGTAGTATCTATGTAACTTGTATAGATATCTGTTACACTTGTATACCAAGGTCCTTTATTCAAAGGTATATTTCTTGGCCACAGAATGTCTTGGCTGATGCTTTTACCTTTTGGATTGATTAAATTATCTTGTATTTCAGAATAAACTACTTCGTATACAATTTCTCCTGCTGAATTTTTAGCAACCGCAGTCTTTAATTCACCTAATGTAATATATCTCCAATAATGATTTTTATCAATAGCCGCTACATAATCTTCAAAGTCACTTGCATAGATACCATAAGCATGTTCATATGTGATATTATCTGCTTTACCAAAGTTAACATCTTCAGGTCTATACAAATCTGCATCCGGTATGATTGCAGTATTTGTAAGTAACCCTTGAATAATATTTCTATCTGCAACACTCGGTACACATTTAATATATAATGTGTCAGTTGGTTGAGTAAATTCTTGTACAATTGTTAATGTAAATTCTCTAGTAGAATTTATAACCGGGTATAGAGGCGAGTATGCTTCGATTGTAAATGTAAATGGAGTTTCATTACCAGGTTCTGTAAACGTGTCATTAGGCTGATATGCAACTGTACCTGATATCTCACCATTATCTAATAGTTGTAAGTTAGGAGGTAATGTTCCGCTTGTTATTCTATACTCTAATGGTACGTCTGCTGTTGCACTGACTGCTAAAATAGATGTTTCACTATTATTCATCTTACCGAGATCACTAGGTGTTGTCCAATCAATCACACCTAATATATCATTTGTTACTGTTAATTTAAATCGAAAAGTAGAACTTTGTATAGATGTGAAACTTGCCTTTCTTACATTAACACTAAATGTATATTGTGAAATGCTATCTTCTGCAATTGTAGGCGTTCCTGTTATCCATCCTGTGACTGGATCTCCTACTAATCCTAAAGGCAGATCAGTATATCGATACTCTAAAGCATTACCATCAAAATCTTTTCCTAACATTCTCCAAGAAAAATATTCACCACTTTGAAATGTTCCAATATCTGCCTCTTCACTAGGAGAGTATGTAGTGTTTAAGTCACCATTAGGAAATACATAATAACCATAATTAGTTGGGTCGTTTACTGCTATGTCAAATGTTGCTGGTCTTGTGTTTAGAACACTAGGTATTCTACTATTCGGTGGGAAGCCAGGGCCGCCTGAACTAATAGGTGCATTTTGATTAGCAATAACGATGTTATATGATTCTAATGCATTTCCTAATGGTGATGTCAATTCTAATGTAAATGAATATGTTTGTACCGTAGGTTCACCAGTTTGTATCTGTGGCAACGTTGCTCCAAATGTTCCAACACCATCTACCAAAATTTCTTCTGTACCACCTCTTGCACCTGATATTGTAAATGTGGTTGCACTTAAAATATCCTTGACATAATATGTTCTGTTTGCTACAATGTCTCCGTATACTGCACCATTGAATATAATAGGTCTTTCTTCAACAAATCCTGTCGTACTTAATACTGTTAAAACATTTGATGATATTGCTAATACTGATGTATTAACTGTACTGTAATTAATATTAATAACTGGAGCATCAGGATAGCCTCTGATCAAACCTTTATCGTTAATTTCTAATCCAGGTGGTAATGTTCCTTGAATTTTTCTAATAGATATCGGATTGTCTTCTACTGGATTTGTGTATTCTATTTGTAACTCTCTCCACACACTATCATTAGAATTTAATATAGTACCAGTAGGAGTAATAAACTCAGGCGTTGCAACACCACTAATAATCATACTAAACGTTCTATCTAAAATACGTTGTGTATCTCCTAGATAATCGTCTGTTGCTCTGACAGCAAAATTATAAGTAGTGTCTTCACCAACTGTTGCAGGTGTACCTGATAATACACCAGTTTCACTGTTTAGTGATAATCCTTCAGGTATGCTTCCACTTAGTATTGTATAAGTGATTGCTGTTGCAGGAAGTTCTGGAGTTGCTACAAACGTAAATGTCATAGGAACTTGAGACGGGAATGCGCCTATACTTCCGGCTGGTGTTACCCAATCAGGATGATTACTCATTTATTGAGACCTAATGAATAATGTGTTCTGCCGTCAACTTTAGATGCAGTTAAAGACTTGCCTCTATTACCTGCAGTATTGTAAGTAACATGTACCCAACCTGAGTCAGGTACACCCGGGGTATAGAATTCTAAGATTACTTGATCAAAATCTGTGTTCTTTTCAATCCACTTAGCCAGATCGTAATTAGATACGCCATGTATTTCTATGTCTGCGGCCTGTCCTTTGCAATGTTGCGATTTTGCACTTCCGCCTACTGCTTTATTAAGAGCAGATCCACGATATCCACTATTAATAATTACAGGTCCAAAATGATCTCTTACTTTTTGTAATACGTTTTCACATAATGCTTTTGCATTTTCTAAATGTTCTTCAGGCATAGTGTTATCTAAACCCTGACGTATTGCTGTTTGACTTTTTTCAAACTCTGTGAGTGTAAAATTTTTTGATAATTTCATTTGTTTTTTATCCTTCTTAAAGATGCAAAACATTATGCATATGTTGCGCCGACAGTATACCATTGTGACGAACTATGTGCAACAAATTGAATTTGTCCTAAAGGACTTATTGACATTGCTCCATTAGTTCCGTTACCGTCAATCGCATCATTAGTTGCTGGATACACTTTTAATGTATCTGTTGCATCTAAGTTTTTAATGTATATGCATAAACCTGGAGTCGCATTCATCAATCTAACACCGTTGTCATTGCTAGGTGTTGTTACTGAGAATATATCTGCGCCACTTAGTGCCGCGGCGCTTCCTTGAGTTGTGCCACTTGCAGTGACTGTTGTTACGTCTTTAATAATGTGAGTCTGGTTAGTTATATTACCAGATACTGTTAAACTTGTTAGTGTGCCTACACTAGTAATATTAGGTTGTGTTGCTCCTGTAATATCTAATGCTAATGCCGCACTCCCTGCTGATGTTGCGTATGTTGAGTTTGCAACAATTCCTGAAATGTTGGCTGCCACTACATTAGAGAGACCGCCACCATCACCTGTAAATAACCCTGTGTTTGCTGTAAATGATTGTGCTGTTACGATGCCGTTAACACCTAATACTGACAGTGTACCTACTGAAGTAATGTTTGGTTGTGCTGAAGTAGTAACTGTTCCTGATGTTGTTGCTGAAGTGGCTGATGTTGCTAATGCTACTGTACCACTTACATTTGCACCTGCTACTGAATTTGCTACTTGTGCGAAATCTACTTCGCCTGTAACTTGTTGTCCATCTATTGCTGTTAAGTTAGCGCCATCGCCTGATACGTATGTAAAGACACCACCAGTGCCCGATACATTTCCTGCAGACACATTACCTGTAACAGATAATGACGATAACGTTCCAACACTAGTGATGTTAGATTGAGCGGCTCCCGATACAGTAGTAGCCACTGTTGCCGTTGATACTGCTCCGGATACATTAGAACCTGCTACTGAGTTTGCAGTCCCCGCAAAGTCTACTTCGCCAGATACGTTTGCTCCGGCTACTGAATTTGCTACTTGTGCAAAAGGAACTTCTCCTGTTACATTAGCACCTGCTACTGCATTTGCTGTTGTTGCAGTAGTTGCTAATGTTGCTAAAGGAACTTCACTTACGTTTGCTCCTGTAATATTTGTTAATCCTGCACCATTTCCTATAAATGATCCACTACCACTAGCAATTGTAATATTACCTGCGTTAGTAATAAGATCACTAGTAGTGTTAAGATTACCACTTAAGATTAATCCTGTTAATGTTCCTACTGATGTAATGTTTGGTTGTGCGTTAGTTGTTAGACTTCCTGCTACTATTGGAGCACTAAGTCCGCTACCTGCAATAATATGACCAGGAGCATTTAAGTTGCCTGATGTTTTATTGAATGTGAATCCTGCGTTACCAGCATATGTAGTGCCACCGTCGTTAAAGATAATTTCTGTATCTGAACCTTGTGCTGGTACTAAAGTTGCAGTGTCCCATGTTAAAGTACCAGAGCCATCTGTCATTAAGAATGCACCATTGACACCACCTGTAACTGTTACGTTACTTACTGGTCCTAAGTTAGATGTGCTGTTAAAGTCTATATTGTTATCAAAACCACCTGATACAGACATTGACCCTGTTACTGCTACTTCTGTACCTGAATTGTTAACTTGTAATACGTTTGCTGTTCCACCAATTGTAACTCTGAATGGTCCGTTAGTATCAAGTCTTGCTTCACTTGTACCGTTTTCGATATAAGATCCTGTTGATACAGATATATTTGATAAGCCGCCACCATCACCAGTAAATACACCGGTTGTTGTCACATTGCCACCACTAATATTGCCTGACACATCTAATGAACTTAATGTACCTACAGTTGTAATATTTGATTGTACAGCATCAACTACAGTATTTGCTGTACTTGCATGTGTTGCGTTTGCTACAGTACCTGATACATTAGCACCTGCTACTGCGTTAGCAGTTGCGGCAAATGCAACTTCACCCGTAACATTTGCGCCTGCAATTGAATTAGCAATTGCGGCAAATGCAACTTCACCTGATACATTACTTCCTGCTACTGCGTTAGCAGTCGCCGCAAACGATACCTCACCAGTTACATTCGATCCTGCTACTGCATTTGCTGAGTCTGCTGATGTTGCATGTGTAGCATTTGCTACGACACCTGATACATTACTTCCTGCAACACTATTCGCAGTACTTGCAAATGCAACTTCACCAGTTACGTTTGCACCTGCGACTGAATTGGCTACTTGTGCAAAAGCAACTTCTCCACTTACATTCGCTCCAGCAACTGAATTTGCTACTGCGGCAAATGCTACTTCGCCTGATATATTTCCTCCAGCAACACTATTTGCTGTAGCGGCGAATGCAACTTCACCAGAGACATTTGCTCCGGTAATTGAACTTAAACTTGAACCGTTACCTAAGAAATAATTTGCTGTTACTGAATTACCTAAATCAGCACTTAATCCTGCACTCAAAAATCCTGTTACGGCAAGACTTGTAAGAGTACCGACTTGAGTGATGTTTGGTTGTGCGTTAGTTGTTACTGTACCTGCTGTAGTAGCAGTTGCTACTGTACCACTTACATTAGCGGCTACAATGTTTGATAAACCACCGCCATCGCCAGTAAATAAACCTGTATTTGCAGTGAATGCTGGTGCTGTTATTGTTGATTGAACATCTAGTGTTGTTAAAGTTCCTACTGATGTAATGTTTGGTTGTGCATTAGTATATACTGTTCCTGAAACTAATGCATTTCCTACTTGACCTGTTATATTAGATCCTACAAGTGCTGATAAGCCAGCACCATTACCACTGACATTAGATGCCGCTACAGCACCTGTTAGGGTTATGTTGTTTGCATCTATGTTACCGTTTCCAGATGATGTATTTGCTAATACATATCCAAAATCACCTGACAAATTACCTATGACTGTATTACCTTGAACATTACCTGACACTACTACATCAGTAATATTTGCTATCGAATTAGGTAAATCAATGTATAATGTTTGAGTAGAATCTGTGATAGTCGCAGTACCTGGGCCTGTACCCGGTGAACGACCTACTGATAAAGTTGTTGAAGAAAACTGAACACATGCAATGTTTGCACCTAATACAACGTTACCTACTGGGGAACCATTAACTAAATATACTCCGGGTCCTGCAGTTTTGTTGACTGATACTACTGCTTGGTCACCTAACCCCGCAAATACTTCTGTAAAATTTAACTGAACTTTTTCAAACGCCGATCGTATTGCATCTGCATCTGGATCGTCAGGGAATGCTCCGAAGTCAATATTTCTTTGTGCCATAGTAATTCTATCCTAATATTAGTATTTATCAATCTTAGTTCTTATTACTTAGATAAAAAAATACCCGACTAAGCCGGGTATTTAAGTGGGTACAACGAGTTTTCTTATTATTTTAGACTATCTAATTTGTTTAAAATAGTTGCAAATCCGCTTGATGAAAGTACAGAACCTTCTTTAACAACGTCAGCACCATTGTAGCCCATTCTGTCTTCTTGACCAGCAATGACTGGGATAGTTGTTTGTCCTGTTGACTTCTGTTTGTTAATTCCACCTGAGATAACTTTAGTCATAAAGTCAATGTCTTGTTCAAATGATGTTTCAGTACCGTTCTTGCCTGCATCATTAGCCCATTCGTCAACTTTTTCTTTTTCATCTTTAGAATCATCTTTATCTTTAGAATCATCTTTTTTATCAGGATAGATATCCTTGAGATTTTTAGCAGTAATTTTTTTGCCTGAATCATCTTTTAGTTTATTAAACCATTTTTCTTCATCTTCTGCTACTTTGAATTCTCTTTGATCATCAGTTTGCATTTCAGTGATTTCTTCGTTCTCACCATCGTTTATAGAGTCCTTAGGGGCATCCTCTGCGCCTTCTTTAGTTAAAAGTCTCTCATCATCATGTTGTGATAATGGCTGAGTAGGTTCTTCTGAAGTTTCTGCACCTACTTCTGCTAATAAGTCTAAAGTTCTAAGATTTTCTTCTAAAGAAACATGTCTGTCTTCTTTATCTCTCTTACCGAACTTACCATATGAATCATCTCTGCGATCTTTCATACTTTGTTTCTTATCAGATTCTTTACCTTTACGCATACCTAATGACTCATCTTCTTCGTCATCATAGCCTTGCTTTTCGTCTAACTGAGCAAGTTCGTCTAACTGAGATAAAGTTTCTTCTAAAGATTTTTCTCTATGTTCTTCATCTCTCTTACCGAACTTACCATATCTTTCATCTCTACGGTCTTTCATTGACTGCTTCTTGTCAGACTCTTTACCGTCTTTCATGCCTAATGACTCATCTTCTTTGTCATCATAGCCTTGACCTTCTTCCATATGGTGCTCATCTTTCCAGTCATCGTATTCTAAATCTTTAACGATGTCTTCACCATCTCTTCCTGGGTGCTTACGACCGTCGTACTTTGCGTGTCGTGCAACTTCTTTACCTGCACGTTCTGCATGATCGTCTCTTTCAGCATCAGATTCTTCGTCAATGCCTTTTTTAGCAACTGTAGATGCGTCCCAATCATACTTGTCGTATATTCCTGCATCTTTTTCTTGTTCTTCTAATGAAACATCTCTGTGTTCTTCGTCACGTTTACCGAACTTACCGTAAGAGTCGTCTCTACGATCTTTCATTGATTGTTTTTTGTCAGACTCTTTGCCTGTACGCATGCCTAATGACTCGTCTTCTTCGTCATCGTAGCCTTGCTTTTCTTCTAAATGTCCACCGTGTCTATGACCGAAGTCTCCACGTGAATCATCTCTGCGATCAGCATAAGATTGTTTCTTGCTAGATTCTTTGCCGTCTTTCATGCCGAGTTGTTCGTCTTCTCTATCGTTATAGCCTTGATCTTCGTATGCTTTGTCTCCACAGCCTTCTTCCATGCTATGTCCGCCACCGCATTCGTCACATGATTCTTCGTCTACATCGACTACAACACCTGGTGCTTCTACTTCGTCTTCGTAATCACCGTCTACGTCTACAATACCCATTAACTTGAGCATGTCATCGTGTGAACTCATTGGTTGCTCACTTTGATCTGGGCTACCATAGAATGATACGTCTGCAACTTCACCGGGTGCATCTAAAACTTCTGCATCACCGTAGTTACCTAAGCCTACGTCTTTAACAAACTTGATTAACTTATCTGCTTCTGCATCAGTTGCATTAACACTTACTCTGTCTGGCTGATTCATTTCGCCTTGAGTAATAGACATTGTATAGCCTTCGTCAAGTTGTTCTTTATTTGCTTCTTCTCTACTTTCTACTAAGTGTGAGTTTAATTCTTTTTCTAAAGACTCAAAAGTCCACTCATCTTCTTCTAATGTAGCGGCTTCTGATGTTTTTGTAAATGTTTTGTCTCCTACTGAGAACTTTTCGCCTTTGTCTGCTTTTGCTAGAGCACCTGTAAATGCATTACCTTCTTCAACATCGTCTTCATCAATGCCTTTACGTGCTACAGTTTGTGCGTCCCAGTCATATTTGTCATATGCACCGTCATCATCAGCACCAACGTCTCCGTCTGGTGAAGATTCTGCTTCGCCCATTGCACCGTAAGATGCCATAGTATCTACAACTTCATCTGCTGGTTCTTCAAAGATGCCGTCGCCTGTTAATTTATCACCTGCGATTCCACCTAGTGCCGCACCTGCTGCCTTACCTATAGTTGCTCCAGGAACACCACCGATTGAACCACCGATTGCTGTGCCTGCCATGCCACCTAGTTTAGATCCTGCAATTGCACCGCCGACTCCACCGAGTACGCCTTCGTCTACGTCTGCTTCTTCCATACCTACTATAGGATCATTTTTGATTCCCATGCCACATGCTTCATCAAGGCCTCTTTTATAGCCTTCATGGTATGCTTTAGCGCCTTCAGAACCTGCATCATGTGGACATGCATACGATCCTTTACATAAACCATGAGCATGACCCATGTGCTTTGCGGCCTTCAGAATGTGATCTGCGCCTTCTTTTAAGTTTTGTTTTGTATTTTTAATCATAGTATTAAGTTCTTGTTGGTTGCACTTAGGGTGCAGTTGTTGTATTTGTTGAGTAGTAAATCCTTCGTTACACATAGATTTCACTTTTGAAATGCTAGGTAATTTACTAGATTTGCTTACTTTACCTTTTGCTTTTTCTTTTACAAGTTGAGGAGTATCAGCATCATTGGCTGCCAATGCGGCATTTGCCGCGGCGTTGCCTTTTTCATCGTTAGATGAATTATGCGAACCGTCATCCGGTGGATTTTGAGCACCTTCAAATGTTAAAGGAGATGCTTGTCCTGGACCTTGTGGGGGCATTTCGCCCTCTTTCATCTTGCCTAATGTTTTAGCAAGATTTGCTTGTTTTTCTGTTTTTGCAGGGAAATCATCTTTGTTTGCTAATACATGATTAGCAAATGCTTTAGTTGTCATTCCATGTCTTTTTGCTTTTGCTGAGAATGCGCCTGGGTCTTTGATAGCACCCGAGATCCAATCTTTTGCTTCTCTAACAGTATCTTCGTCTTTATCCATTACTTTGTCTAAGACTTTCTTTCCGCCGTATAGTAATGCTACTGCGGCTAATAACGGAAGACCATATGTTGATGCTGTTCTTTTAACTGTATCGAATGCGGCATCACCTATTGCATTTCTAATCATTCCGCCGGCGCTGTCTCCCATCGATACTAGTCTATCAACTTGATCACTTGCAAATTCTTTACCTTTGTCTATTTGCTGGTTAAAATCATCAAACTTTTGTTCAATATTATCCATCTTTTCTTTAGTCCACATCGCTCCGTCATAGCCTTGTTTCGCGGCCATACCGCCTACTGCATATTTTGCAGACTTTCCTGGATTTTTAACAATTGCCTTAGCGGCTGCTCCTGTGCCTTGTGCCCCTTTTTTTGCTCCCCAAGAAATCATTTGGGCGCCGCGTTTTGCTAACCAAGGTATAGCAACTCTAGCACCAGCAATTATTGCTGGAGCAAATTCGTCAAGTTGTTCTGCTTCTTGCATTTCTTGACCGATTTGTAATTCGCCTTTATCGATTGCTTGTGACATTTGATTAGCAACTGCTGGATTGGTAAC
>Ga0209645_1000004_pt1 | contig 128169 bp, 101 predicted proteins | sample ETNvirenome_6_30_FD_184070 | JGI IMG/M metagenome (GOLD analysis project Ga0209645, IMG submission 184070) | Marine viral communities from the Pacific Ocean - ETNP_6_30 (SPAdes) (version 2) | ecosystem: Environmental > Aquatic > Marine > Oceanic | place: Pacific Ocean | collected 2013-06-19
AAACGTAACTTTTCAAAGTCACCATCAACTTCATTGAAGTATTCTTCTCCGTCTAATGCACCTTTGATTGATTCTTGGAAGAAAGGCTGATCTGGATCTGCTTCGTTCAACCATGCTTCTAATCGTTTCTTACTAATCTCTGTATCATCAACTAATAACTTAATAACTTCTCTAAATGCTGTACGCCATGTAGAGAATTCATCTGTGTTATACTGTGCGATACCTGATAGTAAAGGCACACTTGCATGTTCATCATCTAACGTAAAGTCTAAGCCATAACCATAGTTCTTAAGTGTTAAGTCTTTGTTATACGCAATCATAGCCTGATGTCCATAGACTAATCCATTGACTGGATTCTTTGCTTCAAAGATATAATGCTTAGGTTGTTGCATTCTATCTGGTTGCCAGTTAAAGTCAAACTTGGGCGATACTTTTAGTTTAGCAAATACAGTAAACGCCCAAGGTGTTTCACTTGCTTCTGCTGATGCGTGATATGCTTGTACACGACCATCAACACCATCTACTCTTACTACTCTGTTTGGTACATTTTTTGTAATTTTTTGCAGATGTTCCCAATTTTCCTCTGCTCCTTTCTCTCCGTTTGATAAGAAAACGATATCCATAGGCTTCGATAACGCAAGTCTATTGGCATTTTTAATATATGGGTATTCGTATAGTTCTCTCTTTACATGATCTTTTACTTCACGCGGAACTATAATTCTAGTTGCTCCTGTAGATTGTACTATGATGTTTTTAGACTCTGCTGTCCATAATGACATAGGTTCTTCATCAACTACTTGTATATCTTCATCTGTTTTAGACACTAGAGTTACGTAAGGAAACTCATCTATATCTTTTAACGTCTTTGTATGTGTATCACTCTCAGAAACGATTACAGGCGCTCTCAGACGTTGTGTACGCAACGTTTGATTGTAGTTTATCTTCTCGTAATCTTCTAATGATTCCATGTTGTCGATCAATTCACGTGTCTTGTTAACGTCTATAAAGAATGTATCTCCAAACTTTTGTTTACTGCTTGGAAACACATGCAATTGATCACGTGCAAATGGATCGCATATATAAGAGAAGTCAAAGTCACTGTAATCACAGATTGATGATGCTATCCATATGTGATGTTCTTTGCGTTTAGGTTGATCTTTAACAATCTTTTTCAACGTAGTAAGATAATCTGTATCATGTTCGATAGTACTTACACGTTGTCTTGGTGCTTTATCTTGTAATTGTTTAACAACTGCTTCTGTTTGTTTATTACCATGATCGACAACTACAATATCATATACACATTCAGTGGCTACTGCTCTGTTTTCTTTTACAAAGTTTAAGTTGTCTAAGTGTTCGATGACATTAATGTATTTGGTGTCTTCATTAAATGTTTCTCTGTTAACCAGGTATGTTGTACCCCAATGCGACCATTGTGTACCGAACACATGTACCATTTTCATTTGCCATGGGTTAGGATAATAATTAAAATCAAATTCTTCGTAATCTAATTCTGAATTTAAGATCCAAAGTAAACTTGTTGTTGATCTGTTTATACATCTGCGAGTAGTTTCTACCCATGAGTTTAAGTATCTTGTTTTTTGTATGTTAGGATATCTCTCCTGTATTTTTGCAAATCGTTCTTTTGATTCTTTGTTCCCTCTATCAACATAGAACATATCTAAGTTGGCTTGAATTTCTCCTATTGAATCAGTCTCAACATAGTTAATTGTTGCATCTTTAAAGATTGCTGAGTTCACAAAATATGTTTGTGTGTTGATATTATCTTTAGAACCGAAGGCATGAATGTAATTAGATTGATAAACATCAGGTCTCCAACTAAAGTCAAAGTCTGTGTAAACTAAATCCATATTCAATGCCCAGAATACTTCGTTTGGATGCTGTGCTACTAAATCTTCTAAAGTTGTTTCGATAAAGTAAACATCGATTTCATCAGGTATCACGTTGTCTGATTCAACGTTTTGTAAATATAATACTTTGCCATCATTGCCGGGCTGTACATACTTAGGACCGTCATCTTTACCTGCTGTACTACCAAACTGATAGATTGCAGGGTCTGCTGTATCATCTGGGTGCCATGAAAAGTCAAACTTACTTACGTCTAAGTCACCGGGAACTACCCAATGTAGACGTTTACTGTTTGCTAACTTACGTGCTTTAATAATTCTTGTGTCAACATACTTGATGTCTTTTGCACCGGGTACTGTATATGTTGGACCACCTGTCTTTTGATGCTGTGTACCAAATTGATAAATGAATGGATCATCTTCTGCATATGGATGCCAACTAAAGTCAAAGTCTTCGATATCTGCTGGGACTTTCCAGTTTGTTCTGTCACCATTATCAATTGAGTACGCAACTGGTTGCTCAATATATTTGACTTTAGTAGCACCTTGAACTGTATACTTTGGACCACCTGTTAGTGCCCACTGAGTACCGAACTGATAAATGAAAGGCTCGTCTAAGATATCTGGATGCCATGAGAAATCAAATCCTTCAACATCAATGCCTTCTGGTATTTCCCAGTTCTTTTTATTTGGTAACTTGTGAGCAATGTTACCCTCTACATATTTTACTTCAGTTGCACCCTCAACAATAAACTGCGGTCCACCTGTCTTTTGCCACTGAGTGCCAAACTGATAGATGTATGCTTGATCTTCAAGTGGAGATGGTCTCCAACCAAAGTCAAAGTTTTTTGTATCTACATCGTCAGGTATAATCCAATCTTCATCATTTTCTTCTAACTGTGCAACTACATCATGTACATACTTGACAGACTCTGCGCCTATAACTCTGTATTCGATAGTAGGCATTTCTTCTGCTGAATAAAACTTGTTACCAAACTGATAGATGAATGGCTCGTCTGTTTCATCGTGGTGCCAACTGTAGTCAAAGTCTTTAATTTTATAGTTACCTAACGTTCCCCAATGTCTATTGTTAGGATCAGGTAATCTTTTTGATTTTATAATACGTGTATCAATATATTTGATAGCACTACCTTCATGTGCCCCAGGTGTTATGTATTTGTGTCCACCTGTCTTTTGCCATTGAGTACCGAACTGATAGATAAAAGGCTCATCTTCTGCATATGGATGCCACGAATAATCGAAATCATCTTCATCAATTAATTTAGGATCAAACTCCCAATTATCTTTACAAGGTAATGCTTGTGATACTTGATCTTCTACATACTTAACTTCTTCTGCACCCTCAACTGTATAAACAGGTCCACCACTTAGAGCCCACTGTGTAGGAAATCTATAAGTGTAAGGTGGAGAAGTTGCATCCGGATGCCAACTGTAATCAAACTTATCACTATTAATATTGTCAGGGACAGTCCAATTGTCCATTTTAGGTAATGCTTTTGCTTTAAATTGTGTTTCATATTTTACCTCTGTTGCACCCTCAACATGATATCTTGGACCACCAGTCTTCTGCCATTGCGTACCAAACTCATGTATCATTGCTGGTTCGTTTGGATTAGGCTTCCAACTAAAGTCAAACTCACTTACGTCTACGTCTTCTGGTATCTCCCAGTTTGTTTTATCGTGTCCTAATGTTGCTATCAAGTCATTAACATAACTAACTTCGTCTGCTCCAATGACTCTATACTCTAACGTAGGCATTTGTTCAGCAGGATAATATTGATTACCAAACTGATAAATGAATGGCTCTGATGTTTCATCAGGATGCCAACTAAAATCAAATCCTTTGATACAATAGTTATTCAATACTCTGAAACTATTTGGATCTGCTAGTCTAGTTGCTTTTAGAATTCTTGTATCAATATATTTGACAGCACTGCCCTCATGTACTCCTGGAGTAACATATCTTGGTCCACCTGTCTTTTGCCATTGAGTACCAAATTGATAAATGTATGGTTCGTCTTCTGCATAAGGATGCCAAGAAAAATCAAATGAATCTTCTTCGATTAACTTAGGATCAAATTCCCAGTTATCTTTGCATGACAATGCTTTTGCTACTTGCGAATCTACATACTTAACTTCTTCTGCATCATCACAACGATATATAGGACCACCTGACATAGCCCACTGAGTTGGGAAATGATAGATATATGGTACAGGTTCTGTCGAGTCTGGGTGCCATGAGAAATCAAATTCACTTGTGTCTATATTATCAGGTATTTCCCACTTATCTTCAGTGGGTGTTGCAATTGCGTAAAAAATATTTTGATATTTTGTTTCTGTTGCACCTTCTACAGTATAGATAGGTCCACCTGTCTTCTGATGTTGAGTGCCGAACTCATGTATCATAGCCGGCTCGTTAGGATTAGGTTCCCAACTAAAATCAAATGTATATTTTTGAATGTTGTCAGGTATTGTCCAGTTATCAGCACACGGCATACGTACAGTAGTTTCTGGCATAAACTGATATTCTGTTGCTCCTTCTACTTTAAACTCTATACTAACTTTATCTTCTGCTTTGTTCCATTGATTGCCCCATGCATAGATATAAGGTGGACTAGTAGGATTAGGTCTCCAACTAAAGTCAAACTCATTCATGTCAATTTTTTCATTTAACTTAAATAACTCTGGTTTAGATTTTAACTTGGGTGCAAATTCTGTAATATGCTTTACTGCTTCTGCTCCTTCAACTTTGTAGATAAGTGTAGGCATAATAGTGCCATCATATAACTGATTACCAAATACATAGTTGAATGGTTCTGTTTCGTTTGGATCAGGTCTCCACGTAAAGTCAAATGAGTCTTTTTCGATTTCTTCTAACACTTCCCAAACAGACATATCTACTGCTAAGTCAACTGGCTTATCAATATACTTAATTGTGCCGTCATTACCGGGTACATGATATTCCATGATCGGTACTTGTTCTGCTGGTGCCCACTTGCTTCCCCATACATAGATAAATGGCTCTGTGTCTAATGGGTCTGGACGCCATGTAAAGTCTACTTTACTTTCATCGATAGGTTCATTAATTTTCCACCTAGACATCTGTGGTTCAAGTTCGACAATAGTATCCATATACTTGACATGTCCTACATTATCAGGCGTATGATATTCTACAACACTTCTTTGTTCTGCTGTTGCAAATTTACTTCCCCATACATAAATGTAGGGAGGATCTGTAGGGTCTGGATGCCATGAGAAGTCAAATTTACTCTCATCAATTGTGTCAAACAGTTTCCAGCATTGATTTTTAATAGACTTGCGTTTGATGGGTGCAACATCTGCACGATAAACTCTGATATCACTTTGTTCTTTAGCACATAACCAAGTGCCTGAATCTTTTTGATGTTGACTAGGCCATATGTTGTTGTGTTCTTCTGCCCAAACGTCTTCATCTGGTAAAAAATCAAAATCAAATTCCCAATCAAATCCTGTGTAATCACAAAACTCATTGATTATCCAAAAGTGATCTGTCGTGGCTTCTTTGCGAGCCTCATCTATATCGAAAACTTGTCGTTCTCTAGGGTGAACGTTTGGTTTTTCACCAAAGTAAAATACGTCTCTAAGCATATTATATACTTATGAAATTACGCGGGTCTTGTAAAGTTTTTCAAATCGATCTGCGTCGGATCTATCGTTAACCATGGGCTCACCTCGTACATTTAATGATGTGTTTAACAAGATAGGACATCCTGTTTCTTTATACCATGCTTCTAGCAATCTACGAATACCTGTGCCGTCATCTGGTACTGTTTGTACTCTGCTTGTGCCGTCTTTGTGTACAATAGCAGGGAACTTCTTAGGGTACTTACAAGGTGCTGTAACTTGCATGTAAGGTGAGTTGTTCCAATGCGTCGGCATTTCAAAATATTCATCTACAAGTTCTTCTAGTATCATAGGAGCGAACGGTCTAAACTGTTGTCTCTTTTTAATCTTGTTTACTTCTGATTTTATCTTTGATCCTCTTGGGTCTGCTAGTAATGATCTAGTTCCCAATGCTCTAGGACCGAACTCAGCACGTCCAGAGGCTATCCCCACAATCTTATCTTCTTTTAGTGCTTTAACAGTTTCAACAACAGGATAAACACCTACAATATCTGTACCTAAAAATGCGTTTTTCCAGTTTAATTTCTTGCCGTAGCCTAATGCCGCGGCTCCTAATGAATTACCTGCATCACCTGGATTAGGCATAATCCAAATGTTTTCAAAATATGTACCCAAGAATCTATTAGCAGAACAGTTAAGTGCAACTCCTCCACCATAGACTAAGTTATCACTATCATTTAGTGTTCTTGCTTTGCTCATTACTATTTTAATAAGTTTTTCTACATACACTTGTGCTGATGCGGCTATGTCGAACTCATCTGCTCCTTCTAAGAATGAATCGTCAATACCGATGTGTGTATTCTCTTTAAACAACAATGAATCTGTATGGGCTCCAAACTTATCTTCTATGTCTTTAACATACTTAGGCTCACCATATGCGGCCATACCCATTAGAATGTATTCTTCGTCTAGTGGTCGTAAACCTAATCTTGCTGTCATTGCACTATAGTATAATCCAATAGAGTTAGGGTACTTAAGTGTCCATAACTTTTTATACTTTGCTCTGCCCCGTTTATTATAATATCCTTTCCATATAGTAGCACAATCATTCTCACCGATTGCGTCTATCACAACTATAGTTGCTTCATCAAAAGGTGATGTTTGAAAACTGGCTGCCGCGTGACATTTGTGATGAGGATGAGTTTGAACAATATTAGGTATATGTCCGTCATGCATAAAGTGACCCCATGTTGATGTCACTCTGTTTAGTAACTCGTTGTATATGTTTTCTCCAAAGATTTGTGAGAATCTAAACGGTCCTAACTTTTGACCTGCTCTAAACTGACGCCAGGCTTTTACCCAAGGTCGTTCATAATAATTTACAAATAACCGGTCTTCCTTGTTTACCCATTCTAATGCTTCATCGATAATTTCCGGACACAACTCTGAGTCATGTTTCTTTTTACTATATCGTTCACTGTGACCTGCAAATAAAATGTCTCCGTTGTCGTCTACCAAAGATACGCCTGCATCATGGAATCCACAACTAATGCCTAAATATTTTTTCATTTGTAGATGAACGGATCCCTCTTTTTAAGTTCTGCTAAACGTTTCTTGTATTCTTTTTCACGTTTATATTTGATATAGGGTGTCTTTAAGAAATCAGCAATCTTACGAATAAATGATTTGAGTTTGTTAATTATCTTTTTAAACATTTGTATTCCTCATTAAAGTTAATCAATTCATCAGCAAATAATTTGTGCGGTTCTTCGCCGTGATGCCAATACTTTGCTTTTTCGTTGACATATCCCAGACGTTGATATTTTTGATAAAATGCTTCGTCTTTATTGTTTAACTGATAGTATTTATTGTCATCTACCAAGGGTAAAAGATTTTGAATAGCAGGTATGTTATCTAAAAAGAATGGCATCGAATTTAACATCAGATAAGGAATCTTATGTGATTGCAATAGATATTGTACTTGTAAAATTAATTGATATGTTTGATACTCTAAGTAAGGCTGATGATTAACCATAAATTTGTGCAAGTCTGGAGTGTGTTTTTGTTCTTCTTCATCTCCACCAGTCCAACCTATAATAACTTTATAAAAGTAATCACTGCCCTTTTCATACCAAGCAGTTGCATGTGATGCACTTTCATAGTTACGTTGTGATTCACTAGGTATTTCTAATCTAGTAGGTTCTGTCCATGATACAAGTACATTGACATTCATAGTATCTGGATTATAACAATTGTGGAACCATTGCAATACTTGTCTACTAATACCTGTATTAGTTGCACCCACTTGTGCGATATTAACTGGCTTACGTTTTAACTTTTTAGCAACTAACGCACCATATGCATGTTCTCTGTTATATTTTGAATCTTCTTCTCCGTCGATCTCAGATCCTGCGGCGTGTGAGCAACCAGCAATTAATAATATCTTTTCTTTTTTCATTCTATTCCTCTCAATCGTTTTACAGTTTCATCATAATCTAAATAAAAATGACCGTTGTATCTTTCAGTAAAATATCTCATGTTTGCTCTTACATTTAAACTAGCAAACAATTCAGTTCTTTCAAATCTTTCCCAACCTGTTCTCTTCCAACGTTGATCTTGGGACCAAGAGTTTTGATTATATAATATTTGTTTGACAGGGACAGACGATTCATAATCTAATTCATCATTTACTAAACGTTTAATAATCGGTTCTTGTAAAAACGCAAGTACTTGTTCCCCTGTGTATGAGCCAAAGTCTGATGTTCCTTTTAATCCTCTTGACTCCCACCAGTTACCGTAACTGTTTATTCTTTCATACTCTTCCCAAACCCAAGTGCCATCATCAGTTTTACATACTTGTGGCTCGTTTGCCATTACAACTGTGCCATCTACTTTACTAGCACCTATCATTGTAGTAGTCATTCTATATTCGCAACATTTAGATTCTTCTGCTACGTCATACATTTGACCTGACTTTACAAATTCTTCAATATCTAAATCAATTATAACTGGTTTGTACTTATACTTGTCACACCAGTCTAATGCATACTTTGTATCATGTTCATTGTATTTAAAATCTTTACCATAACTTATAATAGCAACTGTAAATGGTATCTTTGCTTCTCTAAAAACATTAACCATGTATTCACAGTCATTGCCTCCACCAAACATAATATGAACATCGTCATCAGATTCATCATATATTGTTTGAGCGGCTTTTATAGCCTCTTTATAATATGATTCTGCTGTTCTAGGAATAGATTTAATATCTATTCTGTAATCTTTACCATGTCCATGAAATGTCAGAAAGTCATCATGGGAAACTTTAGTTTGCATCTAGTTATGAAACTCCGTATCATCAAAGTTTGGACTCCATGTTAGTTTCATGTATGTCTCTCTATTGTGTTCTAGTATAGGCATCATCTGTTCATACATGTCATGTAGTTCTGTTATAGGCTTATCTAAAATTGATTTGATTAACTCTAATATCTTTTTCAAACGTTCACCGTGATCTTCTGTTTCATCATAACTCTCGTCCCAAAACTGATCAAACGTTTGATAACCAGACTCTTTAATATACTTTAATGTATATGGTGGTGCTAGTAATATAAACGGCTTCATATATTGCATGGGTTGCAATACTTTTTCACTATAGTTCGCACATGATTGTGCGAATCTAGTTTCTGTTACGATATCTACAAACACATCTCTATAAAAGTTTGCTAACATAGTTTCTTTTGTATTATACAATGATGGTGTTTGCCCGTCTTTATATTCTGCAACCTTAGGCCAAATTGCTTCTTGTGAATCAATTCCTATATCACTTGGTTTGTCTACAGTATAAGGTGCGTTTTCTTTACATACTAAATTATTATCTGTTAACTGTTGATAAACTTCAGGTGATGTTGTCATCCATTGATCAATATCAAAATATAAATTATCTTTTACAACATCAAGTGAATCACTAAAGTACCAACTCAAATAACCATTTTCTCCTGCTAAAAAGTTTGCTAAAATTTGACGATGTTTCGTAAATCTCCAGTTCAATGATATAAAATGTTTATTAAACTTATGCTTGTGAAAGTCTTCTTTGATTAACGCATTGAGTCCTACAATAGGACGTTGTGACATAAGATATAGGTCTTCACATTCTAAGTTTAGTATGTTAGCATAATGTGGATAAGATTCTTTGATTCCATATTCACCTGTCTTAACTGTGATCATTCCAGGCGCTATACCATTGCGATGTTGATAACGTTGGATAGAATCTAATTCTTTAGAACGCATTCTGCTCTTGTCTTCAGGAAAAGAAAACTCACTATAAAAACCTTGTGTAAATTCTTCTCCTTCATAATATGAACACATGGGCTCAAATAACCAGATAGTCAATCCCCATCTATTAATTTCATCTGCGCCGTGTTGATCATGCTCAATCTCGTCAAGTTCTTCGATATAACCATTGTGCATGTATATCATGTCAAATTGTTGTTGATTGTTTTGTGGATTGATTAGAGGCAAGATTGATGTCTGTACAAATGGATGCGACAGTTCTGGCTTTTCATGTTTGTTAGGCACGTTGAGAGGAAATAAATGTTCTAGTTGTCCTACGTAAGATTCTTTACCTACTAACTGCACCATATACATTTTCTTTTTGCCTACATTTGCATATGATACTTTTGTCTCAGCCCAAAACTTAAACCAGTCTCCCTTCTTCCAATTAGTGTGAGGTATGCCATCGATTTCTAATAGATGACCCGGCTGCCAATCTTCTAACATCAAAATGCTAATCATTACATCATCAGGGTCTGCTTTATTTTCTATACAATAATCAGTAATCGAAGGAACATGAGGTGGAATAACATCATACTGACTTAATCTAATAAATTTAAGTCCTTGATCGAAAAGACCAAACACTCTTTCTATGTCTCTAGCCCATGCAGGTATAGTAGGTTCATTATATTCTTCTACTGTAAAATTGATTGCAGTATTTGTTAAGTATCCTTCTTTATGATAAAGTGACACTCTTTCTGTAGACAACGTAGGGCGAGTGTAAGGTAAAAATCTATGTTCTTTGTGCCAAGTTACTCCAAAGTGACCTCTTTCGGTTTCAGTGTTAATGTTGCACCCCTTTATTAAAAATTTCGTATGTTGACAAGTTAGGGTAATCTTTGTATGACCATAGTTTGGGTACACGTGCAATTGCATCGTCTAATTTGTCTAAGCCTAACTGTGCTGTTTCAAATGTCATATGATAATGATATCCAAATCTTTTGATTTCTTGGTCTGCCCATGCGGCTTCTAATTCTGGCCTACCGTCATACCTTATCTGTCTTAAAATTTCTGCATCTTCTGCATTGTCTAAAAGTATCATACCGCCTTTACCCACACTCAAATGTTTTTTAAGTTGAAAACTTACACACATAATAGTTGATGGTATGTAAGAGTTTTGTCTCCACATAGTTGCGGCATCAAATACATTAGTATTGCCTATCTGATAATACTCTTGCCACTTTTCAGAAGTAAAGTGCCATTCATAACCTAACTTTTCAAATGTCATAGGTATAGACAAGTATGTCCAATTAGGACATGTAACTTGATACTTTATTCCACGATCACCTTCATCTATTAATCTTAATGCTAACTCAATGCCATGCGTACAGCAATCAACTGCTACTGCATAAGGTGATCCGAAATAGTTTGATACTCTTTCTTCTAATTGTAATATTGGATTCATCATCATGGTAATAATTTAGGGTCAAGTTTTGGTTTGCCTTGTTGTGGTTTCTTTTTAAGAATAGAATCTAATGTTATTGCTTGTTCCATTTCTGCTTTTTGTGGCATGTCTAAATCTTTAGATGAATCTCGTCTTTCTGCTTTTTCTGCTAGTGTGACTTTATACTGATCTAAATCTTCCCAATCACCTGTTCCTTGCCAATTTAATTCAAATGAGAAATCAATACTTGCATTTAATTCTTCTTCTTCACGTAATAAGTCAGTAAAGTCTTGTCCTGATCTACCTTCATTTACGTCCCATTCTGCTTTTGCTAGTTTTCTTGCACGTTTAGCAGTGTTTGCTTGTATACGTGAATAGTCTTGTGCATAGAACGGACCCTTTCTGCCTTCTGGGGGCGGCTCTCTATCATCGTATGGATTATCAATTTGATCAAACTTCATTTTAAAATCTGCTGTCCATTGACCTGCATGATCGATTTTAAAATTGTATTCAGCATTAAACATACCCGGTCCATACTGAGTGCCGAACTCTTTTAAATCTATCTCTGGATTAAATCTAATGTTTGCTGTGTAACCACCTCTTGCTCTCCAAAGATTTCTTAAGAAAGGCCAAATCTCATTAACAAGATGATTGGCAAAAACATTATAGTTACCATTTTTATCTTTAATATTTTCTTTAATAATGTGATAGTCAAAGTCTTCTTCGTATTCTAATGACCCTTGAAATTCTTCATCGTCTAATATAATATGATAATGTTCTTTCTTTAACGCATCTCTAATAGGATATGTAATAGGAACTTCTGTACAGTTTTGAAAAAAGTCTAACCACATATGAATAAGTTTAACTCTCATCATTACATGTGTGCCGCCCATCTTAAAGTCATTTGATATCCAATGACCTTGATACTTGTGCCACGACACATTGTATGCATGTGGATTTTGTCCTACGATTGTTTCAGGACCTAAGCCGTAACCAACACCTAGACCCATGTTGTTAATGTTATTGTTTCTGTTACGCCACATAAATGTCATAGTGTCTGAGTAGTCTTGGTAGTCTTCTGTAGGGAATGCTACGATCCAGTTTGTTGCTCCCCATATACCTACTTTCTTACAGTCAATAAAGTTTTGTTCCATTGCTTCGACAGTTACGCCTTTATGCATATCATCTAATACTTTTTGTGAGCCTGACTCACAACCAAAGTTAAACATAATACACCCGCCGTCGGCTAAGTCTTGTAGATATTCTAAGTCCATACGTTTATCACAACGAGCATAACCAGTCCATTTAACTTTTAATTCTTTTGCTTTACATGCAAGTGCAAAGGCACGCAATTCTTTAATGTTACCATTGATCAACGAGTCAATAAACCAAATAACATCTGTGCCTTTATTATAATATAACCATTCGATTTCGTCAATCAAATCTACTGCTTGTCTTTGACGATATCTCCAAAAGTGTGTCTCCTCACAGAACGTACACTTTGCAGTACAGCCTCGACTAAACTCTGAGTTGACTCCGTTAGGTACGTCATACAAACTAAAATCAATCGATTCGTAGTCTGGCATTGGTAAATTGTTAATGTTGATTCTTTCACTTTCTTCTTGGTCTAATATTTTAGGGCCATCATGTTCGACACCTTCTTCGATTTCTTCTAACATGACTAAAAGATTCTTTTCCCCTTCTCCGATGACAACGTAGTCATAATAGTCTTCAATAGCAAACCAACTTTTATGTACATTTGGTCCACCTACTGAAATTTTAATACTTGGATCACGTTTCTTAATTTCTTGCATCATATACTTACTAGGTTCTTCTGAGATATAATACAATGAGAAGCCTACAACATTAGGTTTCATTTCTAATATTCTTTCAATCTGCTCATCTAACAGAGGTTTTAAAATAGGATGAATATCAGTAGTGTAAGTAGGAGGCAGCCAATGCCAAGATGACGATGGATCCCAAAGTCTGAACGGAAGTTTCTCGTTTGGCTGCCAATCTTTTCTATATTCCTGATACGCCATTGCGTTCAAGTCTATAATAGTTGTTTCATAACCTGCGGCTTTAGCAATACCTGATAGTCTTGCTAATGAAAATGGTGGCATGTACGGAGACCATTCAGGACACAGTACTAATACCATAGTAGTTTCACGTGTTTTATAGTCTACGTAAACTGGAGTTAAATTCTTTTGTTGTACTGGTTTAGCATATTCAGAAATAGCCATCATCATGTCATGGTGTCTTGCATCTCCCACATCTGACGGCGGCTTAGGCTTTGGTTCATTTTTTCTTGCTAATGACTGTAGTGTAAAATCCATACGTTGCTTATGTACTCCCGTTACATGTATATTTAACAAAATTTCACACCTGCAATATTTTTAACGACTGTCCTTTTCTATACTAAATATTAACATAGGAGTAGATAATAGTATGTACAGCAAAAATGAATGGGGTAAGTTAAAGAAGGTAGTCGTAGGTATTGCAGACAATGCACGTATACCTGAAGTAGATACCAGCCTTCGACATATCAATTATGCTGACGTAAAAGATGAACTAGACATTCCTACAGGGAAGTACCCCCAAATAGTCGTTGATGAAGCAAATGAAGATTTAGAAACATTTGCTGACTTTTTGAGAAACGAAGGCGCGGAAGTAGTTAGGCCTGACATCACAGAGTGTAATTACTACAACTATTGTCCGCGGGATTCCGTTATTGTTTATAAAGATAAGGCTATTGCTACTCCTATGCCTCTCAGGGCTAGACGTAATGAGTACCAAGCATATGAACGTCACTTAGAAAACGTTCATCCATATGATATTATACGCAGTGATGATCTTTACAACACAGGATGTTTGGGAGATCCTGATGTGTTAGCATTGACAGAAGCAGAACCAGCATTTGATGCCGCTAATGTGTTACGTGCTAACGATGATTTGTTATACTTAGTTTCTAACTCTGGTAACAAATCTGGCGCAAGTTTACTACAAAGCATTGTTGATGGCAAAGTACATACAGTAGAGGGTATCTACAGTTATATGCACTTAGACTCAACTGTGTGCTTTCTCAGAGACGGTTTGATGCTACTTAACCCTAGCAGAGTCAAAGACGTTAATCAATTACCAGAACCATTTAGACATTGGGATTACATAATGTGTCCAGATCCTGTACCAATTGGACATTATCAAAACTATCGTAATTCATCAAACTGGGTAAGCATGAACTTGTTCTCAGTTAATTCAAACTTAGTTGCACTAGAAGAAAGACAAGAACCTCTTAGAAAAGAATTAGAAAAACACGGCATTGAGTGTGCTATGTTACCTATGAGACATGCAATTACATTGGGCGGATGTTTTCATTGTGTAACTAACGACTTAATACGTGAAGATGACTGATTGGATATTTAATAAACTCGCACCTTATGCTATAAGATTTAGAGAATGGTCTAAGGGAAAAATTTGGGTGCAAATACCTTTATTCATTTTAATATTATGGATGCTTGGGTTTGCAAACCCTTATTGGTGTGTATACCCAGTATGTTGGATACAATAAAGATGAATAGATTATCAGACAAAGTTTTATTTGCAATGGTTATTTTTGTAATGGTAGTTGGTATATGGGATATGTCTCGTACGGAACAAATTGAACCTATTATAGAATATATAGATTATCCGTCACATATACCAGAGTATATTAAACAGATTGCATAATGATTAAAGGTAAAGTAGAAGTTACATGGACTGAAGAAGATTATATGAATCTTCCTTGGTTTACAAATGACGTACATGAAGAAAAGTTTAATGCAACTGTAGCAACTAAAGGCTATGATGTAGGTGTTTCTATGTGTTTTGAAGACTTGCCAGAAGTGTTCCATAAAGTTGTAGAGCAGTTTGACTTTTTAGATAATATAGTCATCGCAATTAACAAATTAAAAGTAGGTAAAATTTTACCATTCCATACTGACAGATTCATGTCATACAAACAACGAAACAATATCAGTGATAATCAACCAATTGAACGTGTGATTGTATTCTTACATGATCAAAAGAAAGGTCATCAATTGTGGATAGAAGATCAAATATGTACAGGTCCTGCAGGTTCATACTTTGGTTGGGAACAGAATACTGAACATATGGCCGCAAACTTAGGTGATGAAGATAGATATATTATGCAAGTCACAGGTATTACTAAAAATCGTGTAAAAGAACCACAGCATCCTGCTGAGGGAGAAGCCTCTTTAAACTCTTATGGCGATGTTGTTATATATCGTAACGGTATTTGGAAAAGACCTTAGGCTTGTTTATCTAACATTCCTAGTTCTTTTTGTAGTCTTTCTATTTCTCGTTTAAGATGTAATTTATCGAATTTTTCTTTTTGAATGATGGAATCATCAACTCGGTTTTTGTAATCGTCTGAAACTTGTTTATCTAATGCTCTGTGTCTGTCCATTAACGTTGCTAGTCGATTACGTAGTGATTCTTTTGAACTCATCGTTGGGGTTCCTCCTTATTTGTGAACTATTAATATATAATAATACTTAGTAGTTAAGGAGTGCGTAAAATAGTTTTCTTCTTTGCAATGTCTGCAACAATGTATTCACCTATCTGCTGATGTCCACGAACAGAAGGATGAGGGTCGTTAGGCGCTCCGCCTATACGTTCATAATTATATCGATGACATCTAGTTTGAAAGCCTTCAGGATCATCTTCTAACATTGGAAATCGATCATATATGTAATCTTGTATTTCTTGAGGCATTGCGGCAACATATTGATTAAAGTACCAGTAATAACATTCAATTCCTTTACTAGTCAAAAAATCATACAAGAATCCCATATGAAATAACCAAGTATACATTCCCTCTTGGTCAGTGTAAGTTTCATATCTGCTTAGACCTCGTTTTATTACATGTGGATCATTATGATTTTCACCAAAAGATATAAGACCGTGAGGGTTTACCTTTGCCCATCGATCTAAATTATGTAAAACATCATAGTTGTTATCATTTATAATCTGCTCTCCCCAAATATCTTCTCTCCTCATGGGCGACACTTGATATCTTTTTTGATGCCCTTGTCTATGAGTTAATGATTCTTCTTCTGTAGGAACATAATATTCATATCTGTCTTCACATGACCATTGAATAATAACCGTAGTGTTTTTTAAAGTTTCTTCGTCTTGTTCATTGACCCAATCAAATGTAGTTCTGCATATACGTTGATTGCTTCCGCAACCTTCAGCAAGATTTACACATCTATCAAAGTTCATTAGTTTTTTTACGTGAGCAGGCCAAACAATGTTATCATGTAGATAGTCTAGGTGTTCTTTAGTTCCCGGTTCATGAGGAAGATTAAATTGATTCTTTCTGCTAGGTCTATCTAATCCACCGCCGTATGTCCAACTGCAACCATTAACGAATAGAGTTTTCATATAATGCCTGTGCCTCTGGTTTTAATATTATTCCAAACATGTCTTCAAAGTATGATTGTGCATATAAAAATCCACCTTTGTCATAAAAGTCAGTATTGAATTCAAACACAACTAACGGATCAAAGTCAGGTTTATCTACATTGTGAGGTAAAATAAAAACACTGTCTTTTCGTAAATCTTCTGGTATAGAATCAAAGTCATCACTGCAAACGATAAGTGTCTTATCAGCAGATTCAACTATATCTCTGTTTAACTCTGCTACAGTCTGATGATCATTCATTACGTCCTCATCATATTCTAACATATATGTTAATTCAATTGGAAGTTTTATCAAATATATTCTTTTTGTAATCATAATTTCGTTAACCATGCTTTGCCGAAGTTTCTACGTCTTGCAAAAAAGATTTGTTCACAAAATCTTTCTAATGATTGTTCTTTATCTTCTGGGAAGTCAAACTCATACTCTGCTGGAGTTTCTAACTCACATTGATCTTGTAAGTATCCAGATATATCATGTTCAAATTGAATGTTTAATGGATACTCTGCTTTATCTTCAAAGTTAATTAAGAATTTACGTTGAAACAACATCAAGTCTTGGAACAATTCATGTGATAATAAATCACCATATCTTTCTTTAACAAATCTTTCGATCATATCGAATACTTGTTTGTGTTTGCCTTGTCCCTGAAGATTGATAACTGTGCTATGAATTAAGTTCCAACCATGTATCTCCATACCTTGTATCGGTTCGTGGTCTATCTTACCATTCTCTGTCCAATTAAAGTAATGTTCTTTGATTCGTTCCATTTCTGAATTTAACCAAGGATCATCTTTAATAAATTCTAACAAGTTATCATAGAAATCTTCATATTGTATGCCATGTTTCTTTTCTAATACTCTGCTGATATAGTTAGTCATGCCATTAATGTGAAACGTATTCATAAACCAACTAAACAACTGTGCTTCGATCATTTGATCTCTTGGCAAGTCTCTTGTTGAAGTAATAACTTCAATACCCTCTTTTACTTCATGTTCATTGTAAGTACCAACTAAGTAATCATAAACAACTCTGCCTTCCATCTTAAACATTTTCTTTTGTGTCAAATTCATTTCTGCGTTTTCAAGCAACTGTGCTTGATAGACAGTAATACCTGTATGATTTCCTGATCTATACAGTTCATAGAAGTTGTTTTTCCATGACCTCAGAGTCTCTCCGGGAAGGCCTAAGATAAGTTCTGTGTAAAGAGGTATATTATGTTCTTCACACAAGTCAAATACTTGTTCTATTTTATTAATTTCTAAGTTCTTACGTTTGATGATGTCTAGTACACCTTCATCCATTGATTGCACTGATAAGTTCAGACCCATTTTAGATCCTCCCTCATATATCAATTTTTTAACAATGTCAACTACTTCTTGCTTTTGATTCTTTGCCCATGCAATTGTATATGCTTTGGGGTTGTCATATTCTTTTTGTACTGCAATAAGTTTTTCTGCGATTTGCATATCACGTTCAGGGAACATACCAAAGTTTGCATCTGCTAATGAGATAAAGTCACAACCGTTTTTGCCGACCCACTCTAGTTCGTCATACACTCTATTGAGACAGAACTTTTTAACTTTGTTATATGTTAAACTACCCCAGTCACAAAATGTACATTGATATGGGCAACCTCTGTTTGTTTCAAGTGTGACATTCCATCTTACTTCTGGATGCTTTGCCATCAAATCTTTAAACACATCTGTTAAATATGGACTTGGTATTTCATCTAACTCATTAATACGTTCTGGTTCTCCTGTTCTAACAGTTTTACCATCTACATTAATAAGTAAGCCCGGTATATGTGTAAAGTCTGGTTTATCGTTTTTTAATTCTTCTAAGATTGCTTTTGCTGAACGTTCTCCCTCTTGTACTACGACAACATCTATGTAGGGGAACTTTTCAAAGAAGTCTGGATCAGTTACTGGGGGTTCAGGACCACCTGCAAAAATAAAGATGTCTGGATTTGATAGTTTAAGTTCTCTTCCTAGTACATGATTATATGCACGATTCCAAATGTATGTTGAAAAGCCTACGATATCACTATCTGCTAAAGTGTCAATTGCTTCTTCAATAGGATCTCTACGCCATATAAACTCACCTAGTTTATAGTGCTGATTAATAGAGTCAAATTGATTCACGTAACTCCAAACAATACCCGGTGAGTACGGCAAATAATACGCATTATACTCTTTGGGCCCTTGTTGAAAGTTAGGGTTGACAAATGAAACTTTTTTCATGGCAGTAGAGTTGAATTACCTGTATAATTTTTCTTTTTAATAAATTTTGCTAACTCGTCAGCAATAACTCTATAACCTTTAATAGTAGGATGTGCTCCGTCATCATTAGTAAGATACTCTGAATGTGTACTTAAGTTTCTTGGATTGTATATTTCGTTATATCCTCCCCAATGTACACTTGCTGGCTTAGGTATCAAACCATCTAAGTCTACTAACTTTTCCATAAACGCACCGTACTCGACATCCTTATCATTATGTATATAACACGACCAATCAAACTGTGATGCTAGAGGGCCTGAATATTCTACTAACCAATTGAGTACTCCTTCAAATGCATTGTGCTGTTCATTTGAGTTCATGCGTTGATTGAATGAGTTGGCTAAAACAATTTGAAAGTTGTGTGCTTTAGCCCATGATTGTAAATTTAATAATGCTATCATTGTCGTACATGCTACAAACTGTTCGCTCCATAATTCACGTGCATAACAATTCCAAAACCCACTATCTCCAGATGTAGTTTCTATTGGCCAAGCAGTACGCCATTTTTCATGTCTAAAGTGACCTTTGTTGTATCCATCTGGTTCTTGGAATCCAAAGTGATCCATTGGTCTTGTTTGAAAGACATCAAATCTTTCAAACCCAGTCAACATAAGAATTACAAGACCTTCAGCCTCAGTAAAATCATAATTATTAGCAAAGTGTAGTTGATTGACGGCACCCTGATTACCAATACCTTTGATTCCCAAGTTTATAGATTTGTACTCAGGAAAATGATATTTTGTCAGTTGATTAACCCAACTGTTTTCTAACTCATGCTCACGTAAATAATAGTCTGTATCAGGCTGTCCTTTTTGACCAGGTCTAATCTGTGTTCGACCGTTGTGTGCGTCAACTACATCTTGAGGATAACCACCTTCGCCTTGGGTCCATGAACACCCAAGTCCTATTAAATACTTTTGAGTCATTTACTTTGCTTTCTTTTTAGTAGTCTTTTTCTTTTTAAAAGCGCCTTTAGCAGTCTTGTAGACTTTAGTGTATGCTTCATCTACGTCAGGTGTGCTAGGATCATCTGCTACATAACGTCCTCTAGCATCTCTATTTCTGACTGTAATCATGCCAAAAAACTTACTAATTTTATTCCACCAACTCATAATAATCTCCATATATGTGTTCTATCTCTATTTATTCTACGCCGGATGTACGTAAACTATTTCCAATGTCCTCTTATCCAATTTCTTCTAGCAGTAAGAGAAGACCATGTTACATTATCACTTCCCCATATTTCTTCTAAACTTTCATCTACAGAAAAGAAATTTTGGTAACGATCCCATAGATCCTTGCCTACATAAAATGAGGTATTTCTATAAGGCACAACTACTTCATTAAAAAATTCTAATGCCCAATGAAGTTCACTGCCTGTATTATCCATGTGATCAGGAGTTAAAACATCATCTAACTTTGATAATTTATATTGAAGAGGATCAGGTGAGTTTATGCCGATGTGATGCATTATAGATTCTATTGTTGTACCGCTACGCACAGTAGCCATATATCTAAACAGATTACGTTGTGTTTTTGCTTTTACACTTTCCCACAATTGTTTATAATCTTCAGGTGATTTATATATCTCTGATAAACGTTTTATGTTATTTACGATAGCATCGATACGTTTTTCATAATCGGGCCAATCATCAAAACCATAATCAAATAGTTCATCATAAAGTTCTATACCTTTTTCTTCTTCTAACCATCGATGATAACCAGGTGCGCCTACAACTAAAAATGGTTTATGTGCAAACAAGGGTTTACATGTTTTTTCTGACAAATAAAATTCACCTTCCTCTATTATACTTTCTGTTACAATATCGATAACACCTCTATGATAACTATGGGGTAATGAATTTGGTCGAAAATTCCATCCAGAATTTAATTGAAAATCATGTTCTGCTGGATGCGGATCATGTAAAGGCATAAGATAAGGAACATTTCCAATTTCTTCCCAATATTCAGGTTGCCAATCTTCTTGTTTTGGATATTCGACTGTAAATTTACGGTATGTAATTATACCTAAATCTTGTAGATTTTCACCGAATAATTTATTAACGGTATAACTTCTATAATAATCCGGTCTGTTGTTATAACATGTAAATAAAAGATCAGGCCAGTAGTCATCACCAATCGGTGTTAAAGTTTTATCTTCTTGTAAGGGACAAAAATAAGCAAGAACAGTGTGATAATTAATTATGTCATAAGTTGAACATACTATTGGTACTACATGATCAGGATAATCATATTGGTATTGTTTACATGATGTAAATGCATAGATTTTTCTTCCTGTTTTAGTACACCATTCTTCTAATTCAGATATTGCAATACCATATATACATTTAATATCTGCTTCACTGCCACTGGCTATAATAAATCCTGCAGGATCATGTTGTTCAATTATATCATTAAGATAATCTTTAACTTGTTGGTGTCTTTGCCAAGTGGTATATGGATGACCTTGAACGTCAATTTCTGAAGTTTTGTTATTGTTTAGTATACACCACTTAGACATCTTCCACACCGGATTCGATCTGTCCGCAAATCCAGTTATAAGTTTTTTCTATACCTGTTTCTAAATCTTCATCTGGGGCCCAATCGATTTTTTCTTTAATTAAAGTATTATCAGATGTACGACCCATAACACCTCGAGGTCCATCGATATTTTTAATTGTAACTCTTTTGTTTGATATCTCTGCGATAAGGTGTACTAATTCATTAATAGATATTTTACGTGTGCTACCCAAGTTTACAGGCTCTTTAAGGTCACTTTCCATAATGCGTTGTATACCTTCGACACATTCGTCAATGAATAAGAATGAACGTGTTTGATTTCCCGGACCCCATACTTCAATAACACCATCGTTTTCAGCCATAGCAACTTTTCGACATAAGGCAGCCGGTGCTTTTTCTTTCCCGTTGTTCCAAGAACCTTGGGGACCAAAGATGTTGTGAAATCTTGCAATCTTCACATTCATATTATAACATCTTCCGTATGCTAAGTAAAGCCTTTCTGAAAATAATTTTTCCCAACCGTAATCTGAGTCAGGGTTTGCAGGATATGCTGTGTGTTCTGCTAAGTCTGGATTGTCAGGGTCTAATTGATTGTGTTCTGGATACATACATGCACTTGAACTATAAAAGATTTTTTCTACTCCTTTTCTACGAGCAGATTCTAACACATTAAGATTAATCGTAGCAGAGTTGTGCATGATATCTGCATCATTTTCTCCTACAAATATATAGCCTGCGCCTCCCATATCTGCGGCTAATTGATATACTTCATCAAAATCATGTGATTCAAAAAGTAAATCGACAAAAGGTGCATCACGCAAATCTTGTTTATAAAATTCATTGCATCTAGTATCTTCATATAAAGGATACTTAAGATCAACACCTATGACTGTATGACCTTGTGCTTTTAAATCGTTGACTAAATGTGTGCCGATGAATCCACCTGCTCCACATACTAATATTGTTTTATTCAAAATGACATCTCCTGTCTGTAGTACACCAATGGGTGTAGTCTTGGTTAAAGTTATTTGTTATGTGTTCATATATGTTATTTACTACTGTTAAAGATCCTGGATCCTTAAACATTTGATAATTATGTTCTATAATAGGTTTGACTCTACGTTTAAAATCTAAAATTTGATCTGGAGTCCAAGATGCAATTTCTTGTAATACTTTTTCTATAGCAATAAAACGTTTACTTGGTTCTTCAATTGTGTCGTATTCTTCACTCCAAAAATTTCCAAATGTTTTAAAGCCTAAATCTCTTAGCCCTTGTAGAGAACCTGCTACCCCTACGATAATAAACGGATGCTTATTGTACATAGGCTTGAATGATTTTTCTGTCAAAGTACATTCTTCTACATTAAAGTTTGTTTCTGTAATTAAAGACACTAATGTTTGTTTATAATAAGGTTGTGTGTATCCATAATCTTCACACATTCTATTAATATCTTTTTCTCCGTCTATGTCTAATGGACAACGTTCAGCAAATCTTTGTGCTACTTCTTCTGGTATGTCGAGTTCTAAGCAATCATATAATCGTATGTGATCACCACTACGTTGATTGTTTATCTCCTCAACCACATTGTGATGTTGCATTTCACCATCTACTTTAGCAAAACTCATAAGTGATCGTTCAATTAAGTTGTTCTTCTCTAATATTAATGCTAAACTAGTTCTGTGTTTTCTAAATCGTCTGTTCCAAGTTAAAAACAATTTATCAGGAACATATGAATCGTCATAAGGTACTTCTCTATACTGTGATATATCTTCTCCGTGATGCGTTGGATTATCTCTTTGCATTTCAGTATAAAAATTATAAAAAATTTCACGTGATGACGCATACGGAATCACATGCATTCTATGCTCTCTGTCATCTTCTATGCGATGTCTTTTACAAAACTTTTCATAAACTATACTTGCATTTACAGTACCTGTCAAGTATATAATTTTATACATGGGTAGTTGATGTCCACTATGAAAGTACGAAAACATTGCATGTAGTTCTGTATCTGACATAAATGCTTCTACACTATGATCGATTAATATATAACCGTTTTTTGTAGAAACCATATGTATCAACCATTGAGGCATATGTGAGAATTCTAATACACCTGAATCTTTAATAAAATATGATGAAAAAGGTATTCTCCATGTCATAGAAAAAGGGTAAATGAACGGAGTCATTGCATCTGCTTCGATACCTTGCACTGGCGTCAACTCAAACTTATCTTTTGCTTTAGAAAACTGTTTATTCCAAACATCATCAGACCAAAAGTGGCGTGATTCCATGTTTGGATTTGTGCCTTCTGCTTCAGCAGACATAGTTAGAATGTTTGGTAGTTCAGTATTCCATACGGGACCTTTGGGGCCGAACCAACTATAGACAATTTTTACTTTGTCATCTTGGCTATGCGATATGACTGATCGGAATTTTTCGTTCACTTTTAACGGTCTCCCCTGTCCATTGTTTAGGTATAATAATATCTGTACCACACATACACATTTCTTTGTAGCATGTAATTTCTTTAGGACCTATATTTTTAATGTCTTCTAATATATGTCCTACATCTCCGCCCATACCACAACTTGCTAAACTCATTGTACCTACAGGATTAATAAAAATACAATCGCCTACATTGCATTTCCAACCACTAAAGAAGTTCTGACTATTTACTATGATATCATTTGCGTTACATACTTGCTCTGTGCCATCATCATAACGATTGTATGATACAGTCATCTCTGTTCTTTTGTTTGGCTTAGGAACACTTTGATGTGTTTCTATGTTATGTTCTTCAATAAACTTTACTTTATCTGGATCACTATACTTCCATGGACCAGTTACATGTGACAGTTCATCATAGAGAGGTGTCCATTCTAAAAAGTAATTAGGCATTACTTCTTTTAATTCGTTACCGAACTCAACACACTCCCAAAATCTTTCTTCGTGTAATAATATTTTTGTACTTAAGTAGTTAACGTTCTCACATAACCATAGTGAGTTTTCTTTGTATCTGTCTTTGTTTACTTGTTCTATGTGTAGACTAGCAACAATGTCATCAAATAGATATGCATGTTTCTGCCACCATTTCAAAGGTCTTGACAAATTTGTATTAACTGCTAAAGTAGCATATGGTAGATTTTCATATAACCATTCACAGATAGGAATAAAGTTACGCCATGCTGTTGGCTCTCCACCAGAGAAAAAGAATTTAAAGTTTTTGTACCCTGCTTTCTTATAACGTTTAACTATTTCATCTAGGTTGTTGATGTAAACGTCTAAGTTTCCGTTGTTAGGATTATCGCCCGCCCAGTTACCTGGATTACAATAACTACAACTGAAGTTGCAAAAGTTATTGACCTGCCATGTTATTGCTAAGTATGGCTCAGGTGCAAATACTTCTCTTAACTCTCTGCCCACTCGTATACTTCCTTGATTTCTGGTACGATGTCTTCAAACTTTTCATCTCTATATTCATCTAGTTCGTCATTGAACTTTTTGAACTCTAGTATTCCACCTTTGTTTTCATCACCTACTGTTAAGTTATAGATGATCATTTTAAAGCCATTGTAAATGTCTACATTGTCTTTATGTTTCTCCTGATATACACGATACAGTTCTGCTAGTCTGCGTTTAACACTTTGTGGTAAGATCATTACGTTAGCATACCACGGGTTAGTCGCAAGATTGAATCTTGGCGAAGAGTATTCAACATCAATAAAGCCATTGTCAACCATGTAATCCCAGAAGTCAGGAAAATCAAAGATGTTCCAAATGGATATCGTGGGAGTTATTTGAAATTGAGCATGTGGAACCTGCTCTTTGACCTCTCTGATATTCCTGACAATTTTTTCCCAATCGGTACCTGAACGAATACACTCTGCGACTTCGCCATGTGCATCTAAACTCGCCCAAATCTTCAATTGCGGAAACTTTTTCCAATACGCAATCAAGTCAACATTTTTCTTATAATTAAGTGTTGAAAAGTTTGTCGTATAGGTTAATTCTACTTGATCTGTTAGATCGTTTTCGATCCAATAATCTAAACACTCATAATGCTCTGGAGTAATAACAATCTCTCCACCAGCAAAATAAACTTCGGTAACGTCATCTAAGTAAGGCTTAAGTTTTGACATCAATGTCATTTCATCATTGTTACTGATAACAATTTTACCTTTATTCTTAGGGAAGTACTCATCGAATACTTCTTGTCCACGTTCATTTAAAAACTCTTGTGACCATAGTGATGAACATGAAGGACCGCATGATCTACATTTCATATTACATATATTACTAAAACGAATATCCATATACTTCATCTGAAACTCTTTCAGTGATCCGTCATCGTTAGTAACATCTGCTATGTAATCAACATAATCAAGTCCTTTACGTTTGTTGTGCGACTGTCTCATAGTCCACTCGCCCATTAACTCTAAGTCATAACAACGTTTACATTCTGCTACAGGTTCGTCACGCATCATTTTAGAACGCAAATCATTATACTTGTCAGAATTCATCATCTGTATAATTGATTCATCGTCTCTGAGTTCTGCTGTAGGCAACTCACTGTCTGCGACACAGCAAGGCATCACACGTTTGTCTGGCCATGCATGAAAATGTACCCAAGGTAAAACACAAAAATGCTTACCGTTTTCGACTAGATTCTTTACTACGATCTTTTCCATATTAAAACTTTACTCCCAAAGTTATATTAAAAATACTTCTTTCTATTGGATCTTTTGTATAAACATTTTTAAGACCCACTGTTACTTTATCTGTTATACTAAAATCAAACGATGTTTCATTTCTTATAAAATCATCTTGCCCTGACTCCCAAAGCAACTTGTTTACAAATGTAACTTTTTCGTTTAAGTTATATGCATACCAAAGTGATGAACGTACAATAGGCTCACTGATTTCATTTGAATTAAGATATGCAATTGAGTTTTCTATTGATGCTTTGTGCTTTTCTGTTCTGAGAATTTTATATCCATGACCCATGCCTATTACGATTCTATCATTGTTATCTCTAAATTCATCATAGTCATAACTAGCAGACCCTATTACATAATGCTTTTCAGTTACAGTTCTAATTGCTTTACCACTAGTTCTAAACTTATTAATTGTTTGCTCATCGTCTTCTGATTTGTAGGCATAGTCTGCATCAAATACTCCTTGCCATATATCTGATTCCCATTTATGATCAAACGATCCTGTGAATACAATTGACTCATCGATGTTAACAAACGTTCCACCGACTTTTGCTTTTGTTTCTGCTGATGCAGTAGGCGATAATATAATCATTGCGGCAACTGCAAGTAATATAGTCATATCTCCTATAAATTTTAATTTCTTTTTCATTCTTCTAAATCTCGTAAACTATTGAGTTCTGGAAACACACTCCAGAAGTCCTCATCTCTTATTTTATCTATGGACGCAGTGTGTTGCATCATAATCTTTTTGTTATCTTGCCATGTATTATCTTCATTAGCAAAATTAACTGCATCTCTAATTAAACGTGATAAACTTGTTTTGTCACCTTCAAACTTATCAGCAAACTTTAAAGCATTCTCTGCCGCCGGTCCCTTCATTGCAGTAGGTAAACTCTTAGCACTATAGTAACTAGGATGCACAGCAAGATATAAACTATGATACCAATCTTCTGCTCTTACAATATTCTTATCTTTAAGATATTGATAAAACTCACCGATCATTGGGTAATTAAACATAGAGAATACTGTGTTCATTTGAAATGTTACGTAATCTAAATCTCTGAATGTAAGTAAGTTGTTTTCTACTACACCCCAGTCTGTTCCTTTACGTAACCATTCTGCTCTTTCGCCATAATGATCAACTGAACAACTTAACTCAATATTATCAAAGTGTTTCCAAAGTTCTAATATATCATGCTTCTTATATTTAATATTACTTGCGTTAGTATTATACCTTAAGACAGGTTTTTTACCACGTCTAATAAATTCTTCTAACATGACATAATGTTCGTCTGTAATAAGTGGCTCTCCACCTGCAAAATAACATAAGTCAATATTGTCAATGTGTTCTAGTGTTTCTTCTAGTACTGTTCCTGTTTGATCGTCTGCATGTATTAAGATAGGATGTTCAGGATCGTGGTTGGCTCGCATCTCTGCTCCCCATTGCGAACTAAACTCACTGCCACATGTGCGACATTTGAAATTACATATATTAGAGAACCTAATATCAAAGTAATGCATTCTAAAGTCATCTACTGTTCCGTCTGCTTTTGTCTGTGGTACTAATTCATCGAATCGTTTACCAAAGTGTTCTTTAGAATAGTTTCTAAAACTATGCGGGCCTGCTTCTTCATGTTTGTAGCAGAAATCACATACACTATTCTTTTTCTCGTTTAGCATATCTAAACGCAATTGTTTCATTTTGTCATTGTTAAATGCTTCTTTCAATGATGTTTCTTTTGTGTTGCCAAATGGTTGAGTATAGTCATTAGAACAACAAGGATAGATATCTCCTTTGGGTGTTACGTTTAAATGTAACCAAGGAAACATACAGAATGTTTTACTTTCTTCTAATAAGTAAGTTTTATCGACTATTGGAATACGTTCACTCATGGTCGTAAAATCTCTGGTACTTTATATAGAGCCGCTAACTCAGGGAATGTGTTTATAAAATTCTCTCCTCTTAGGGCATCTATTCTTTTTATTTCTTCTTTGAATTCGACTTCTCTTTCATTCCAAGTATCTTTAGACATCAACCACGGAATAACTTGTTGTATTTCATTTATTTGTTCTTGTCTAAAGTTTAAGTCTTTCATGTAACTCATAGTTAAATGCAACTGTTCAAGTGCTTGTTCTTTATAACCGTCTGGTAATACATGTGAAGACAAATGTTCTGGCGAACCCATGCTATAGAGAGTCCATACAGAACTCTCAGGCGTATAAAAATGATTGTCTATCATGTACTTGTAAAAATGCGAAATAGTCAATGCGTTGAATATACTATACACCGTATTAACCTGAAAGTTAACATTCTTTGCTTTCTTTAATTTCTTTAGATTTGTTTCAATCGTTTTCCATTTAGTACCGTGTCTAATATATTCTGCTTTTTCTCCCATGTGATCTATCGATGCATAAATCTGTATTGGCTGTGTAAAGTTTTCCCAAAGTTTAAAGATATCTCGTTTTTTATATCTAAAATTAGATATGTTTGTATTATACCTTAATTGAATATCTGTTTTCTTTTTAGCAATCATTTCATCAATTAACATATAATGTTCATCAGTGATTAATGGCTCTCCACCTGCAAAGTATGCAACTTCAAAATTAGGAACTTGCTTTAATACTTCTAATATAAATTCTTCTCTGTTGCCTTTTTCTAACTCTATAGCATACATAGGCAACCCTGTTTGCTCACGTGATTCTAAATCTTCTTGTTCCCATTTAGAACTAAAAGCACTGCCGCATGTACGACATTTAAAGTTGCAAATATTACTAAAACGAATATCAAAATATCTCATACGAAAGTTTACAATTCGTCCTGTATTCATGTCTGTTGTTTCTATCACATCATTAAAGTAATCAGCCCATGCTTCATTACTTTGTGTTCTGAAACTTGGTATACCCTGATCGTCATGCTTGTGACAGTTTGCACACTCAGGGTTTTTAGTTCCCTTTAACATATCTAAACGTAACTTCTTCATTTTAGGAGAGTTAACTAAGTCTGCAAGACTACTACGATTAGAGTTACCAACACCTTGATTATCAGCACAAGATTTTGCAATACAACAAGGCGCTCCCTGACCAGTAGGCGTAGTGTGCATGTGTACCCATGGAATCATGCAGAAAGTTTCTGATCTATTAAGAAGCAAATCTTTTAGAAAGATTGCCTGCTTCTTATCTACAGCGGGTTTGTTAGGCTTACTTGCTGGCATAATTTATAAAAATCCATAAACTCTGGATACACTGTTAATATATCTGTTTCTCTACGATCATCTAATTCGTTAAAGAAGTTGTAGAAATCTCTTCTACCTTCAATCAATTTATCTTCATCATAATGTGTGTTTTCCATATAGTCAACAACACGTTTAAACTTTTCATATTCAATTGTAGTAAACTTATCACTACGTTCATTGTCTACATTGTCTTCGATAAACTTAAGTGACTCATACATATAAGGCATGAATTCTTCTTTAGGCAAGATGTTCATATCATACTGTAAAGGTTCTTTTAAGTATGGAGTATCAAATCTAACTCTGTGTTTATCTTCTGACTTCCAATCGTACCATCCATAGATAGCACGCCATTCTAAAAACTTTTCTAATAAACTTTTAAAGTCTGTTACTGCTAACAAATTAAACGTACACATAAACGTAACAGGAGAGTCTGTCTCTGTTAGATACGTATGTAAGTTCTTTTGAAAGAGTTCTAGGTCTAGTCCAGTTCTAATATATTCTGCTCGTTCTCCCCAGCAGTCTAAACTAGTAAAGAGTTTAAAACTTTCTAGTTTTTCTTCGTCACACAATTTCTTTACTGAACTACTTAGTCTTTTTACTAAAGCATTCTTTGTACCCAAATTAGTATTAATATTAAGTTCTAACCAAGGCATCGGGTCTTCGTCAATCTGTTTTAGCAGTCTCCATGTCGATGTATGCATAGTTGGTTCTCCACCTGTTACACGCAAGATGTTTAAGTCTTTACGCATAGATGGCCACCACTCCCAGAACGCATCAACATATGGATTTTCTTCTTCACGTTCAAACAGTTTCATCCAATCAACATCGTTTCTGTGATTCTTTACAGTCTCAACTGGACCGAACTGTTTGATCTCACTATGATAACTTGATGAATACTTTGGATGACAATAACCACACTTAAAGTTACACTCGTTACCAAAGTTAATCTCTAAGTATTCTGGATTAATATTTTGATCCCAAGGACCATTAAGTGCTTGATCGAATCTTTCTTCTGTAAATATAGATCCGTTACGAATGTGTCTGTCTGAAATATAATCAGGACCCATGTCTTCAACATTCCAGCAGTATTGACAACCTTCTGGTCGTTCACCTGCTAACATTTGTTTACGTTCCATTTTCTTTTCCCAAGTATTGTGTAACGCACTTGGATTATCTTTTAATTCATGTAATGGAATCTTATGTGGACGTGGATGATAGCAACTATGTGTCTCACCTGTTTGTAGATACATAGTAACGTGTTGCCATTTAGCAAGGCAGAATGAGGGAGTTGCCTCTTCTTCAACACGTATTTGTATTGTTTTTATTCTATCTGTTTCTTTAGACATTACCAGCCCTCTATTTCTCTGATAATCTCCATCTCTGTGACAAGGGGACCTAAGTTTCTTTTGTCTGCATTATAATGTCTTTTAAAAAACTTTGATTGTTCTGCATCAAGCATGTTCATAGGCAAACCCAACTTTGCTTGTAGTTCTGCCCCTATTTCTTTTGCGGCTTCTATAGGATCATTATTTAAGTACTGATCCCACATATCAGGATAGTTATCAAACCATTGAATGTCTGTGTGATTGAAGTCTGTTAACATCGTCATGTATGTTCCCAGTCTTGCTCCATAGATTGCCCATGCACCGTTCTCTGCATCTAAGCCTACATTTTGCCATATAGTTAGATTGTTTAAATTTTTATCTGCAACTCTACCTTTAAACTCGTCTACAGTAACTAATGCACCTCGATCTAATACCATTTTAACACCTTCTCTAAAACCAGCACGCCATGCTTGAAATGCTGATTTGTTAGGGTAAGTAGTTGAGTAGCAATCATACATTGCCCAATACAATGAGTCTGCTGAGTTCATCATAAAGTCAACTTGAGTTGCTTCAGAGCCATCAGTATGTTCATGTGTAGTCATGTTTTCTACATAAGTTTTAGTCCATGAACTCATGCCTCCGTTACCATAACGCAAGCCATTAATAGCATTGATAGACTTCCATCTAAATTGTGCTTGTTGATAATTAGGATCTTTATCTGTAAAGTCTAGTTGTATATTGAAAAAATCTTCTTCAGGTAATGTGTCACCATCGATAAGAATAAATCTTTCTGTTTCACTTAACTCACCTGCGGCTTTGTGTGCTTGATCACTGCCTAATACGCCGTCTACTCTTTGAGCCCATGGGACCATGTTTTTAACTTGTACCCAAAATTCTTCTTTTTGTGGCTCATCATAACTTAGATAGATTACATCCAAGTCTGCAATATCAATAATATTACTCATCAAACTTCCTTTCACCTCGTGAATAACTATCCTCAGGATCTATTTCGGCATCAGCATTCATAAATCGCATACGTTGTACTAAGTCCCAATTGACATCTTTCCAATTTTCATGGATGCTTGTGTATTCTTCTTTTTCTTTATCCGATTTCTTCACTGTACAACTCCCAATATCTACCTTTAGATTTATCTGTTACAAGTATACTTATATCATCTACAGAAACCAGTATACCTGATGTACTAGGCTTATATTTTTGTACACCCGCTTTTCTTCTATTACGAGTAATGCGACCATCGATCACTTTGATGTCAGGTCTGGCTTCTGCAAATACGCCGGAATCGATGACAATGTAATTACCTTCTGGTTTTTCACATGTATAAAAGTCAACGGTGCCGTCTTCTTTATAATACAACCTAAACTCAGGAGCCTCAATCTTGGGTGCTTCCCAAACAGTGATATATTCTTCGTTGTCATCAGTCGGACTGGTGTTTTTATCACTCATTGAATCGACTCCTTTATTTTATCAGAAAATGATTTGATATGATAGTGAAACGGATACGTCTGTGGGATTGTGTTCACTCTTAATGTATGAGGATAAATCTCATACAATAAAGTATCAGTCCATTTTTCTGATGGTGTACCATTAATAAATTGCTTCATGTGTATCATAGAAAATTCTTTAAAAGTTGGAAGTGTAGACTTTTCAACTCCTATAAGATGACACGCATAAGCATAAATCCAGTCAGTCGTTGCTGGTTCATCTGGATTACATTGAAGTGTGTCTCTAAACTCACTCCAATTCTCAAAGACATGTCTTACAATGTCAAAGAATTCTTTTGCTGTTTCTGACTTTTTAAAATAAGTTATAGCATTGTATACGTCTGGCAGTTCATTATCGTCTATAAACCTACGATAGGTGCGTACATGCGATATATTCTGCTTGAAGTCACGTATATGTGTAGAGACAACTAAGTCTCTTTGTTTAAGTATATCCCACCAATAGTCTATTGATGAAGGAATATACAAGTCTGCTTCTAATTTGATTGTGTGTTTATAAGGACTTGCTTCATACACTTGCCAATCATTGATAAGTTTCCAATCACTATCAGGTTCTAAGTCTCCATAGGGTAATGGAATAACTTTATGAAAAGCCTTACACTTTGTTTTGTCATCAGAGATTAATGATACTTTTGCATCTGGCATCACTCTCATTATAGACTCTGCTAATTGTTCTGCACACTGGACATAGTTGACATCGGCTGTATTTTGTGCTAATATAACGAAACCCTTATCCATTCATAATCCCCACAAATAAATCTTTGTTCATAACATGAAAGTCCATGTCTTTAATTAGCATATATTCTTTTCTAACTTTGCTTTTCTTCCAATGATCAAACATGATTGTAAATTCTGTGTTAAAGTCATATACTTGACCGTCACAAGGCACTTGTACATCTACATTATTTGCATAGACTGAAGTGTTTTTACCTACGTGTACTAAGTTCCATGGTATATAATCACTTGGTACATCTGTATGACCATTAACAATTTTAAGTGCAATTGTTAGTCCATAGTCATTACGATATACTCCACCAATAAAACTATGAATACCTGCATAATGTTCGTAATTGTTTTGCACCATTTCTAAAGTTTCAAAGATTTGCTTTGCACGTTCAGATTTCTTAAACATAATTACAGTTGCCCATAATGTTTCATATGAATAGCCCATCTTTTCTTGTGCCGCTTCTGGGTGCATAAGCATGTGTGTACGGTCATGACAACAGAATGTGTCAGACAAGTCAAATGTTTTTAGTAGTGTATCAGAATTGACAAGATAGTCAACATCGATAAGGAGCGTTTCCTCATAAGGACTCAGTTCATATGCTTGATATCGACCTTTGTTGATCCAAGATGTTTGATCTTTAATATTAGTTAAATCAGGTTCAACTTCGACTACCCCGTCAAATACATTTCTATCATCTAATATAGTTTTGTATGTATCTACATCTGTAATTAGAGTTGTAGGTAAATCTAAAAATGCTCTTACTCTTTTTGCAGTATAGACGGCCATATCGGCATAATTATATTTGCTAGAATTAAAAGCAAATAAAACTACGCCTCTAGTTTTTACCTTTTCCTTTCTAGTTCTTTCCATTCACTGTTCCACTCAGTCATCACGTTATTATATGTTTTAGTAAGAGATTCTAACAATTGTAGTCTATCTACTTTTACTGGATTTTCAAACGTGTCGATAACGACAAGAGTTTCATCAGAAAATGAATTAAGAAAGCCTATAGTTTGAGCATCGGCATTCCACAAACCGCCTTGTTCTGCAATGACAAGTTTGCTCTTATATTTTTCTTGTAGGTATGCTTTGGCTGAATTATGACTAAATCTAGCCTTTGCATCTTTGATTAATTTTGTTGTATCCATAGTAAATAATACTCCCATGAGTATTTAGATGGATTTCAAAGTGACTGAAAAAAACTTATGAGCCAGATACTGAACCTGAAACCGAAGGTGTTCCCCACGATGCAGACAAGTATGTAGTCTCAGGAAGTTGCACAGTACAAGTTACAGCACTACCACTAGTTGCTACTAAGTCATTAGGAATTTCGTCCCAAACAGAGTAGATTGTGATAACTGAACCAGTGTCACCGTTTGATCCTTGAGCACCATTAGACTTAACAATGTATCTAATGAATGAGTTCAAGTAACCAGAAGGACCTGAGTCTGCTAACTGTGTAAATGCAGTTGCGTTTCCTGTTGTTAGTCCAAAATACCCTTTATCTGAATCAACAGTAGGTGAATTACCAGCACCACCGACTTTAGTAATACCAGAGTATGATGTACTTGCGATAGAAATTGTGCCTGAGTTAGGTGCAGACATAGTAACTGTTCCTGTGTCACTTGCTAAGTCTGAGAAAAGCAAGTTGATACCAGAACCAGTTGGGTGTGAAGCAGTCATTTTGATTTGACCACCTGCGTTAAAGAAGTAACGAGCGGCATCACCTGATGCGAATGTAACTGTATGAGTGAATGTAAGACCATTCTGCCATGAAGTGCCACGTGTTGCTGTATCAGCAATAGTAGAACCTTGTGATGCGGCGTTTCTTCTGTTAGTATAAATTGTTGTTAAGTTTGTAGGGATAGCAGACAAATAAGTAACTGTTGAACCTGATGTAGGTGCAGTTACTGAGGTAATAGATGACCCCTGATGAGAAGCAGAAGATGCAGTATTAGTAACTAGAGCATTCCATTGCCCTGTTGCTACTACAGTATCTCCACCACTTACTTGTGATACAGCAGTTTGTCCATAACCAGCAGTTGTTCCACCTGTTGCCCAAACTGTATTAAGTTTGTTGGCGCTTGTGTCTGGGTTGCTACCTACCAAATTATTAAAATCTGATGCTTCGATTAAGCCATTTTGTGCGTAACTCATGTTAAAATCCCTAAATTATTTTATTGTAACAATGGCTTCTACTGTGCCAAAGTCAGATGTTGTTTTATCTTCTAATGCTCTACCGATAACGTTGAAAGCAGTTGCTTCGTCATTCTCAGCGGCTCTAGCATACCCTTCTCCAGCACTTACAAGTCGTTGACCTTTACGTACTGTTCCTAATGTTTTCACTCGTACACGTCCTGTCATTGCAACAGCAGGGTGAGTATCATTGTCACCTGCGCCGTTGTTCATTAAGAACGCCATGTTATCTGAGATAACACCGAATACGTCTTCACTTAATTCATATTTAACAGCAGTAATTTCAGCAGGTCCGCCTAATTCTACTACTGTACCAGGCTCATATACATCATCAGCACTAAATCTTTCCGCCAAGTCAGCATATGTTGCTGTAAGACGAGAACCTGTTGATAGAGTCCAATTACCTGTAATTGTACCTGCTGTTGTGTTCGCACCAGTTGTTAATGTTGTTGCTTGAGTTTGTACTGTTAAAATATTACCGTTGTATGTTGGTAAGTATGATGCTACGTTTGAGTTACTATATGTACCTGCAAATGAGATAGGATCTCCGTTTGCATACATGTATTTGTCAGTTCTGATACCATATAAGTTACCAGAGTTATTAATGTATATACCACCTGTATCTAGCAAAATAGCAGAAGCATTTGCACCAGTGTTACCTGTTACAGTCCAAATACCTGTTAATGTTCCTGGTGTCGTTGCTGAACCAGTAGTAATTGCTGTTGTTGTTAGTGTACCGATGTTTGCTGTTGTTATACTAGCATCTGCAATAGTTGCGTTTGCTGATATTGTTAAATATCCTGCTGTAAATGCGTTTGCTGTAACTTCGTTTGTTGCTGTAAAATTATTTGCTGTTGCGTTGCCTGTTATGTTGACTGATCCGAATGTTGTATTACCACCTGATGCTGTTGAAGTCAATGACAACCAGGCTAAACTATTTGATTCGCCGTCTGTTGGGCAAACTTTTAACGTAGTGTCAGAAGTATCGTACCAAATTTGACCTCTTAGAGGATTAGCAGGTGGAGTGCTGTCTGCAAAATTCTCAGTTACATGGACAAAGTTAGTATCTAAAGACTGGCCATATCCTGCGTAGTTTCTACCAGGAAGACCTAATGAAGTACTACTCGTATTGATAGTACCGTCGGCGATGGTAGTTAAGACTGTCCCATCACTTTTTACAATTGTATATGCCATTTTCTAATTCACTCCGTTAATATTATTTATCTTAAATGGTAACTAAATTAGTTAGAGATTGTATCCTAACCGTGTAATCTATTTGTATTTGCCTATTCAAGGACTTTTGAACAGGATGAAAGATTACATGAGTTAAAAGTCTTGTAATTACGTTCCCGTTTGCATCCGTTCCATAGTTTGCTAATAGTCCTAATTCATCAAATATGAAGTTAGAATCTGTTTGCGTACTGTTATCAAATGCGGCTTGTCCTGCAGGTTCTCCATAATCTAGTAAACATTGTACTAAGATATCTGTGTACACACGACCTGTTGTGTGAAACACTGTCATTTTATTTCTTGTTGGGTCTAAGTTAAAAACACTTGTATCATCTACGATTTTTGCATAAGTTTGATTATATAGAGCCGCATTCTGACCCGCAGTATTAGGTGGTAGATATGTAATAACACCTGTTTCATCAACAGAGGCTCCACCATTACCGAATGCCATCTGATATATCTCTCCGTAACCTCTACTAGATAATGTATCAGCAATTGCTTCCGACATGTTTTCGTAGTTAATTGCGTTCTTTGCTTCTTGTAAAATTTCGCCGGTGTTATAGTCTCTGATCGTCAGGAAACCTTCCATTTTTAGAATTTGTTGATCGCCAGACATTAACTATCTCCTCGCACTTGCACTAACACTTCTTTGGTGTCAGGATCAGTGATTTTAAGGCTTGAAGAAAAATAAATCCCGCTGTTTTCGTTGGGTTTTACTTCTTTCGGCTCTTGGTTCTCTGATTTATTATCGTTCATCTCTTTATTTATCATTTACGTTATATCCGTATGTAGAAATTGTGCAGGAGCAGTTTCTGATATCGATAATGGATCTCCTTCAACTTTATTAAAGTTATAAGAGTTCCAACTTTGATCAATATACAAGTCAGGTAACTGATTATTGCTCAATAAACTAAACACTTCTGTATACTTGGCAGTGTAATTTTGCACTGCTGTACCATTTGCGCCTCGTTGTAATCCAGTAACTGAGTTGTTGTCAAAGTCTACACTAGTAAACTTGATTTGTTCCCCATTAATGTATAACACATTTCCTTCTAATGATGTAATTGTCAATGAATCTCCTGCAGAAATGTACGTGCCATCTGTAATCTTTAAGATAGGTGCAAGTTCTTCAATAACAACTTCATATGTATCAGTGTCTAATGTGTTTCCTGTAGTATTATTTAGAACAGTTACACCACTCAAAATGTTTTTATCTGAGTTTAGACCAATTGAATAAATGTTATCAACTGGAGTAGGTGCAATTCTGTCTTCTACTAAGTTATCTGTTACTCTAGTTACGTCACCTAAGTAAATTACTTGTGACAGAGGGAAGATAGGTTCTGCTAACCATGTTCTGCTTTGTGTATTTGCTCTATAAACTGACTGCTCTCCATCCTGATTGACTGCATTTAAATAAATTTCTTCATCAGGCGTTGAGTGTGGTATCATATTTGTTATAATCACAACATCACCTGGTGCAATATCAGTTAATATGCTTACTTCATTGTCTTCATCTAATCTCAACTTGTTTGTTGGTAAACGATAACCGTTAACAGTGACCCAAAGTCTTTCGACATTAGTTTGTTCCCATTGTGTTACGTTCATAACACCTGTATCATTAGTTAAAGATACTTCACTGGATGCATTTCTAGTCAAGCCTATTGTAAATTCAGTACCACTTAAAATTTGTTTAATATAGTAAGTTGTTCCTTGTGTCAAACCACCTAACACTGGGGCGCCTGCTACTTGACCTTGTTGTGAGAAGATAACTTCATTATTAACAACAAGTTGACTTGTATCCTGACATGTAATTCTATTTGTTGTTGCTGTTGCAGTTGCCTGTGTAGTAACTAAGAAGAATGTTCCTTGTCTCCAAACATATCCACCTGAGATATAAGTGGATACACCAGTCACTGGGTAATTTACTGCATCTAATGCAGGGTTATATACTTGGGTATAAATTTCAAATCTATATTGATCGAACACTCTTACATAATATGAGTTACCGTTCAATTCAACAGCACCATATACGCCGTCAATTCTTACTAATTGATCAGTTGCTAGTGAGTGTGGTATGCCTGTTGTAATTCTTGTAGTTGGGTTGCCACCACATGTTGTAACCATTAAGCCTGTTGCTGTGCTTAATGAAACTTGTGCTCCTGTTTGATCTTTAATAGTTGCTGTTGTAGAATCTATAACATTTTCTACAAAGTAAACTGTACCTTGCTCTAGTCCACCAAAGTCAGTTCCTTGGAAGTAAATTTGTTGATCTACTGCAAAGCCCGATGTTGTGTCAAATGTGATCGCATTTGTAATACCATCTGTAGCAGTTGCTTGAGTGACACGAAGAGGTTCTTCTTGTCCAGTTTCGATGTTTGTAATGTTTGCAACTGTAATCGCATTTGAACTACCAACCATTGATCCTGAATCAGTTGTGACAGTCACTGGTGTGCCGCCTACTGTTAATGAAATTGTAAATGTAGTTGCATCGATAATTTCTAAAATATAATATGTTACGCCTGCTGTGATTCCACCTATAGTAGGATTAGAGAATACAATTGGCTCGTCTTCTGCTAAGACTGATGTATCAGCACAAGTTAAAGTGTCTAATAATTCATCATACATAACAACAGTAGGTGTATCTTGGTCATATGTCTCTACATCTGGTGTGTCTTCATCAAATGTACCTTCAGTGTGAGTCGTTGCTGTAACTGTAATAGTTGTAAACGAACTACCTGAAGTACCTGAGATACCATATTGTGTTGTTAAGTATTGTCTTTCAGTGTTGTTATACGTTAAGACAGAAATTTTATCGTTAAGTGCCGGTGGTGCATTAAACAGCACAGAGTTAGTGCCGTCATCGACAGTGTATTGAGAACTTGTTTGTCGTAATCCATTGACCTCAACGATTGCGTTGTGTGGATTATCTCCGCCATTAAAGTTGCTCATTGGGAACGATGCTTGTGATCCGTTACCAACATATTCTTGTATCTCTGGTACAGAGTATCCATACTGTGATGGGTCTCCTGAATCTCCAAAGATAGAATAAACAAGATAATCTTCTCCGTTTACATAACCTGTTGGGCTGGCTAATACAAGTTTTGCTTGTATGCCGTTTGGTTGTCTACCAATTGCATAATCATTAGTTACGTAAGATGATATTCCAGATGCATCACTTAAAGTAAAGACAGGTCCACCATCAGTTTCTGAAATTGTAAATTCGTTATTGTCTATAATTGATTCAATATAATATACAGTGTTTGGTGTAATATCTGAGCCAAACATATCTGCCGCAAATTGTATTCTGTTTCCTACAGCAAGTCCTGCAGTGGTTCCTACTGTAATTCCGTTATTTGATGCTTTAGTTCTGCTTACAGAATTTGTTTTTCCTAGTACTAGTCTAGTACCGTTATGATAAACAAGAGGATCAGTCCATACTGTACCACTTCCTGTTTGTATATTTACGATCATTGAACCAGTTGCGTCTGTTAATGATTTGATTGGCCCTGCTAATCCTGTACTTGAATCATAAGTTTCTGATATCGTTATAGAATTTGTTGCTGTAGAAATAGATTTAACAAAGTAAGGTGTATCTTCTGCTACACCACCGAATACTACTCCTTGGAATGATATTGATTCATTTACTGTAAAGTCAGACACACTTACACAGACGATTGTGTCACCTGCCGCAATTGTTTCTGTTGCTTCTACTTCGACTGATGCAGAACCGGTTCTGATTGCTCCTGATCCTTGGAAGAATGATGCACTATAATTACAGTTCAAGTAAATGTCATCAAACCCTGTTGATACAGTTTCTCTAATAGGATCAGTATCTGTGTTACCTTTAACTAATTGATTACCATTACCTACTTCATAAACATCAACACGCAATGACTGTTTTGGAGCAAATGCTAATGGAGTATTCAATGTAATTACTTTTGTTATCCAATTGATAGAGTATTCACTTGTTGCTAATCCAGTTCCTAAGCCTGTTATTGGATCAATAATTTGTACTGACATATCTATTGGGTATTGAACAAACTGATCGAAACTATAATCAACTTGGAATTCAGTTGCAGGTTCAATAACTCTACTCACAACATTAAATCCTGTGTGAGAATATTGAGTAACGTCCCATACTGTTCCAGGACGTGTAACTACTGTTAAGTTTAGATTGTCTTTAACTAAGCCAGGCACTAATTCTTCTGGTCCGTATCCAGAAGTAAATTCATCTCCTTTAACATCATACACGGGTGCTTCTACTGTGAATACACCTGTTGATGTCCAAGTTACGCCTGAATCTGTAGATTGTAAGATTGCATTGTTGTCTCCAACAACTACAAACGTATCTGTTTCTGGTGAGTATGTTACTCCGTTCAAGTCTTGTGTTGTACCTGATGTCTGTGTTGTCCAACGTAAGCCGTCAGATGAAGTTTGTATTCTACCGTTGTCTCCAACTGTCATCCAAATACTATCAGCATAAATGACATCACGTAAAACATCTGAGTTTGCATCGTATAGATACATTCTTGCTTGTAATGGAATAACATCATCTACTAATGTTACTTGTGATGTTAGTCCTGAATCAGTATACACTTCTACCTGCGTAGAACTTACGATGTTTATATAATAAGTTGTATCTATAAGCAATCCACCGAATGAGTCTGTGAATCTAACTGGGTCTGCATTGATAAAACCGTCTGTATTAGTAACGTTAAGTTCATTAGAAGATTCGTTTATAGACACGATTCCTACTTCATTGATTCCTGTCCAATCTCCGCCGTTGTTTGTTTGATACTTGACATCATTCTCACCTACTGCAATTGCAATAGTGCCATTACTTGCTACACCATACAATCCATTTGGAGTAAGTTGTGGTCCGTCTTGCCAGTACTCTCCAGTTGGTTCATAAGAGTACGCAATAATGTTAGTATCGATTAATTCTGTTACACCAGTTGAGTAATCATATTTTTTACCTTTACCAACTGCAATGAATCCACCAAAGCCTGTAGTGTCAATTGAATTGACTCCATATAAAGTTACTGCTAATGGTGTGTCGTATACTTTTCTTTCTGTCCATACGTATGTGTCAGGAGAGTTAACAATTCCTTCTCCAACACTTACATAATAATTGTTTCTGTGTGCTGTACTTTGCAACGTGATTGCCGCAATCGACAATGATGTTGATGAATATGGATTAGTATCATATGGTAAAGCACCGTATGGTGTGAACCAACCGTTTGTTGTCCATGTAACTCCGTCGTTTGATCTATAGATTGGTGTCGCAGTATTTGTAGTTGTCATTACATATAAGCCGCCACCGTATACTATGTCAGTTGCGTTAACGACAATATTTGAAATTTGTTTTGTTGACCAACTCTGTCCTTCGATAGACGCAATAACACCTGTGTACTTGTCAAAGTTAGCAGATGCTATGTAGTTTATTCCGTTCCATAGAACACCAGTAATAGATACTCCTGTTGGATAGAACGGCTCATCTTTCAATACAGTGTCTACAGTAAATTGATCTTCAGGTGCAAATGCATTACCCAAATAAACTGCATTTGGATATGTTATACCTGTAAATAATTGCTCTAAGTCTATACCCGGCATATTAATGTTCGGCTGATAGTAGCCCTCGACTCTATCAAGTGCATTTAATACTCTATCATCTGATCTTAACTCTTCCCACTTACCAATGATAAATTCTGAGTCATTATTAGAAATAACACAACGATAAACTCTGTCTAAGTATTTGATAATAGACTGATTAAAGTAGAATGGTTCTGGTAAGAATGCATATCCACCTGCTTTAGATAAAGTGAGTCCTGTGATCGATACTGTTGTGATCACATTTACAACAGTACCACCTGGATTACTTGAAATTGTTACTTCATTTGTACCAGTGTCAATTGTTTTAATGTAGTAAGACGTTGATACTTGTGCATCTATTGAATTATTGGGTACTACACCTTCAAATATAACTTCATCATTCAATGAGAATCCACTTACATCTGTCAACGTAATTGAATCTGTTCCTGACGTACATCCTGTAACGTCAGTTGTTGTAAACCCATCAAATGCAAATCCTATACCACTAACTGGTACAGTCATTCTTGCATCTGAATAAACTTCTAATGTATTTTGTCCAACAACTTTTAAGTAATAATCTGTTGTAAGATCATTAGGTTCGCCTGAAACAATTAAACTTGTTATTGTTCCGTCTGCATCAACTGAATTAACTTTTAATGTAGCATCGTTAAGAGGAGAATCTCCGCCTAACTCAGAACCTGATATAGTAATAACATTATCGATTGCATAACCTTCGCCTGCATTAGATAAAATTACTCTGTACCCACCTAATTTATATCCTATATCAAACACGCCATCTACAGTTGGTGTTTGTGATAAACTAAATGTAGAATTAGTATCGGCTACAGTAACATCTTGTGTTCCACCTTTAGAAGTTGAAAGTCTTATCCAAGGGTTACCGGTACCGACCATTGGGCCGTTATCATTTTGTAATACGAATGTACTTCCACCTGCGACTTCTGTGATTGTAAATTGAGTTGAACTATCAATTGACTTAATATAATATTCATCTCCTACTACGATGTTTCCTAAACCAACACCAGTAAATCTAATTGGCATATTCACCCAAAGTGATGAAGTATCTGCACATGTAATTCTGTTTGTGCTAGATGAAGTAGATGTACAATCTACAGTTATGTATGTACTTTCATCTCCGTCTAATGAGAAGTCAAAAATATAATACGTTACACCAGTAGATAGTCCTGATCCGCCCGGTACTGAATTAAATACGATCGGCATATCAGTATAGAAATTAAATGTTCCTTTATCTTGCTCATTTAGTGCAATTCTATTATCTGTTCCTTCTGCATTATCTCCTGCAATAGTTGCATAACATGTTCTGTCAAGTGTATTTGTTAATACCCCAGATGTAATGTCTGTATAATATGCAGATGTATTATACATTGTAAACTTCTGTCCGTCAACCTGACCCGGTGATACAGGAAGTGAGACATGCATTAACATAGAACCAGTTGCTGTACTTAAGTCTATAGTATCTTTCTGATTAGTTAGCAGTGCTGAACCTGTAGTTACTGTAGATAGTGTCAATGGTGACACGTTTACACTAACACCAACTTTCAGTTCAGTCATTGACACAATTTCATTTACGTAGTATACTGTGCCTGAAGTAATTCCACCAAAGTCTGTAATCTTATTGCCATTTACATCAAGCATCATATTAAATATGACTGGATCATTAATTGAGAAACCAGTTGTGTCTGCAACAGTAATAATATCTGTTGAAGTAGTTGTAGCACTTACTGTGGTTGTCAGAGGCGTCTCTGTGGGGCCTATTGTAATTGTTTGCTCATCTACTACTGTTGTTACATAGTAAACGTCATTTTCTTCTATATCGCCAAATACATCACCTGTAAAGAACAATGGTATACCAACATAGAATCCGTCAGTTCCGCCTGTGCCTATAACACTTTGCGGAATAGTAATTTTATTTGTTACTGCTTCTGTTGCAGTTGCTGTTAGTAAGCCTGGATAGTTAAGTGTAACGACTGCTGTATCTGTGACTTCACCTGCATATGCAAACATACCTGCAAGTGGTGCAGTCGCATCTGGTAATGTTTTAACTGCTCCACCAGGAGTCTCACTGATCGTAAAGTCAGTTACATTAACAACAGAATGTACATAATAAACTTGTTCATCAACGATGCCACCTATTACTGCGCCTGTGAATTTAATTGGCATGCCTACATAAAAACCAATTGTTGAACCTGATGAATTTAATTCACCGTTGTTTTCATCATAAGGATCTAATCTAATAAGATTACCTGTTGTTTCTGTTAGTTCTACAATACGTTTAAATTCTGTATAATAAACGTTATGATCATTGGTAACGTTTGCAATTTCAAATATTGCACCTTGTGCTGATGCTGAAATGTCTGCTATTGGTGGTTGTGTTGCTTGTAAACTTATACTAGAACTTGCAACGTTTTCACTGTTAAAATATGATCCTGCAAAGAATGCACCATAGAAAACATTTGCTTCCCAATCTAATACTTGACTTGTGTAAGTAGTTCTATCAAATCGAACAGCAAGGTTATTTTCTCTTGTAGGACTTGAACTTGTAATTGCAGATGCCTTTGCACCTACATTAAGAGCAAAGTCTCCGTCAGTTGTTCCTGCACTTAGTTCTACTCTATTTGTTTCATTGACTGCATCATCATAACTAGTGTATAAACCTACAATAGTTGTTGGGGTAGTTTCTAATACATTAATATAGTACCATTGACCATCAACTAATCTAGTTACAGTTGCTCCAGTTGTACTATCATCTTTATATTGTATTAAGTTACCAGTTTGCAAACTTGGGGCAAACAATTTAATTGTATGCAACGTAGAGTTGATGTCATCATTAGTAAAGAACAATTGTTCTGCTGGTGCAACTCTGATTTCTGGTAATACAGCATACCCTTCTCCGGGATTTATTACGTTCACACTGATTACACTATCGACACTCATCACTGCTTCAAGTTCTGCATCAACTCTTGGTGCTGGGTATTTTTCTAAATCAATGTATGCTGTTACCTTGGGTGGTTCTACATAATTTTTTCCACCATCAAGTATTACCACTGCAGGTAAATCAATAATGATTTTTGCTCCAGGTAAATGTGTTGTCGGTGTTGTTCCGTTTAAGCCTCTTTGTAGTCCTCCAAGAGTATTTAAAGCACGATCAACAAAAGAGTAACTAATAATTTCTTCATCTATTTGTATTGTTCCATTAATCGGGAAACCTTGTGCATTGTCTACCATTATTAAAACTGAACCGATAGTCATGTATTCGTTTAGTTCAGTTATCTCATAGTCAGACTCTCCAACTAATGATAATCCATAATTGTTATACCAATTTCGATATTGTTCTTTTTGCCATATCGCATCAGTTGGTAAGAATTCATTTGTTCCGTCAACATTTTCATAAACTAACTGCGGAGAAATATAAGATTGAGTTGTCTCGTTCCACTCAGCAGGTAAATCAAAGTCTGTGACGTTACCATCATATGTATCGATTCCTGTATATTTAAACAAGAAGTCTTTAATAACTACATGATAAGGTTTTGCTTCATTAATATATCCTGACAAGAACTCTTGGTTGTCTTGTTGATAATTTTGAATTGGTTTTAGTTCTCTAATAACATGAGACACATCTACTAACGATGTTTTATTCAACCAAGGCAAATAGTTTTGTGATTCATCTGTTTCACTTTGAATATATTCAAATAAAATAATTAGAGACTTGTTTCTAAATTCAACTAATTCGTCAATATAAATTTGTTCGTTTAATGCACGAATAATCCAACGTGTTTCTTCACTTGGATATTCATCAAAGTCTGTTGTGTCAAAGAAGTTATCTCCGAAGCCTGTTTTGCCTGCGGCGTAGTCCCAAAGATATGTATTAAATTGTATTGTACCATTTTCTAAGCCGATACGTGTCCAAACACTGTTACCGTCATAACGATACATTTCCCATTTGCCATCACCATTTGCTTCTACTGTAGCAATAGTGTTTACTTCTACATTAAGTTTAGCAAGGTCTGAATACTTTTCAACACTAACAGTTGACTTAGTATTGTTATTATATTGTCCTACTGGGTTCTTTGTTGGTAACCACCAGTTTACATACTGCCAATAATCTGCTGTGTCATAAAATTCTCCACTAGCAAACAAATACGTTGCATCTTGTCTTGTTTCTGAGATTGGATACTCAGCAAGAACTTTGTTTGCATACTCTAAGTAGTTTTCTAATCCTAAGAATCTACTAAAGAAGAAACTTTGTCTTGGTCTTGCTAAAACGCCTGACTGCACTGCTTTTGGCAGATACGGATTAGGTACAACTTCTCCAACTTCATCTACACCAGATAAAGAATCTAATAAACGATCATACAAACCTTCTGGTCTGTTAGTTGAAGTTTGTGGTCCGAACTTGGGTAGACCAGGTAAGAAGTCATCTGGTTCACCGTCTTTAATTAAATTAAATTCTTGGTGAGAAGGATCATCATTATTTCCTTCTGCGTATCCTATATGAAATACACTGTCAGTTGTGTTTATATATGGTTGTGTATTATATAAAGCAAATGTGTTCGGCAGTAAAGGTGCAAAGTATGCGATACCTGATCTGCTTGGCTCTCCAATATATCTTTGTATTGTAGTATCACTTAATGTTTTACCTATAGATGTTTCTACTTTATTCGTATTACGTACCCAGAAATAGTAACAAGGTTGAACTGTGTTGGTTGCGTTAATATCTGTTTCAACACTATATTTTGTATTTGATTTAGGTGTTCCTGTGCCAGTGTATTGATTAGGTGGTGTAGTTGATTTTACCCAAGTGTAACATGCAACCTGTGATCCCGGGAATATTCTACCCCACATTTTGCTATTATATACTACGTCATTTTGATGATAGTTTAACCATCTTACATTTGTTGTATCAAACCAAATATGTCCTATTTGATTTGCTCCCCATGTTAGTCCTGAGTTTATTTCTCCTATAGCACTATTATATATTGCTGGGTCAACACTATTAACATAATCAATATTTTCTCTGGCTGCACCTAATAGTTTACCCTGCATTGGATCCATGTAATCTAAATTAATTAATGTATCATTTGTTTCTGCACTATAGACCTGTGAGTTTTGTATTCTGTTAATATCTACAACAGGTGCAGATTGTCTATAAATCTCCCAGTCTTTAGCAGTGCCTGAGTTTTGGAACAATGTAACTTGTCCTTCTAAATCACCGAAACTTAAATTAGGTGTACCGATAACAACTTGGTTATTTGTAAAGTCTATTGCTGTCCCATACTCTGGTTCAAAGCCATAGTTTTGATCTTGGCTGTTACAGTTTTGTGCGTATGTAAACTTACCTGGGTCTGTAATTGATCCATTATAGTTTGCAAGATAATCATACATGTATACTGCACCTGCATTATCCCATGTATCTACCCATCGTGTTGCATTGTTATCAAAAATTGTATCGTTATCTAAATTCTCGTCATCAATAAAGTCAAATGTTGTTGCTAAGTATCTAGTTGAAACAGGAGCAGAAATTACAACTGAATCGTGTTCATTAAATTTAATTGTATTACCAAATAATGTTCTACTCTGATTATGAGGTGCATTAATAAGTTGTGTCTGTTGATATATTTCTAATCCTAATTCAGCAAATGCATCTGTGCTTGGTGCTTGTAATATTAATTTTTCATTGACAAGGGCTAAACTTTGATCTATAATAGAAATAATTAATTTACCGTCATCAGTCGCACTTGATGTTATATTTGTAATACCGTATTGATTAATCAAACTTGATACTGTACTTGCGTTTGCACCTGAAGGCAACTCTACTAGATAACCATTGATTAATAATTTAGTGTCTGTAGTTAAATTAGTGACACCAGTACCTATTACTGTACCATATTTGCCACCGGCATTTGTATATCTATAAACAGTACCGTCTGTTTGTTTTGCACCTTCAATTCTTATTTCGCCCGGTGCACCAATTAATAGTTCATTACCGTATGTACCCATATCAGACGCATAGCCCATAAAGACGCCTACTCTGTCATCTGCTTCAGGCACCATTGTTTGTACCCATTGAATTCTACGAGTACTAATTTCGATTATGTCTCCTGCTCTGATATCTCCGAAGTATCTAAAGTCTGACGTTCCTCCACCAACTGCATAGTTGTTGTCATCAACAATTGTTCCATTGACAAAAACTAATAACGGTTCTTGTTGTGGGTAAATATCAAAGTTAACAGTAGGCTCATCTGTAAGTGTTATTACTGTGTTAGTTGATCTACTTTCTTTAAGTGAGAATGTTTGTGCACCTACGTACTGCATGTAATACACTTGATTAGGTGTAATGCCACTGTCACCGTATGTTCCACCTTCGTTAAACACTACAGGTGTATTTGTATATGTTGCATCTATTGCAGTACCTGTAAACGTAATTACGTTTGATGCTACCGCAGTTGCGTTTCTACTTGCAAACGATGTAGTCCATGCTAATGGATACTGTTGCGGTTGATTAGGTATTGCAGTATATTGTGATTCTATATTTTGTACTAAACGTGAGAACGAATAGTTTGTTCCCCAATTTGTTTTTGTTGTTGGAGATGCTGTATTAGGCGCGCCAATCGATATACAATCTGCTTCGTCATCACAACTTACAGAGAAACCAAAGTTATCTCCTGCACTTGCATTGACTGGGGCGAGAGTGCCATCGATATCACTTATCGCCTCATATGAAATTTGTGTTGCTGTGCCGGTGCCTGTTCCTGCACCAGTTGATACAAAGATTATTCCTACTTTATTTTCTACTGCACCTAGTGCTGTAAAGTCTGTTGTACCTACACTAGTAATCTCGTATGTTTCACCTACATTAAAATATCCTGCAGTTAAAGGTATGTGTTGTCTGTTATAAACTTGTACTGAATTATTACTGGGGTTACCTGCAAAGATATAATTTTGATCATCACTAATTGCAAGACTTGTGCCTGAACTAAATGTTGATGTAAAAGATTGTAGCGGTAAAATATCATCTGATAACACAGAATCATTTAGTGTGTAAATTCTAAGTGTTGAAGTAGTCAACGATGTTTCAGGTTCACTGATTACAAATAAATTATTAGAGTATGCAATTGCTTTACCGAATGATGTTCCACCAGTTAAAAGACTACCTGTATCTTCATCGAACTCGTTTGTGACAGGGTTTAAGCCATAACGATAAACTTTACCTGCGGCTGAGTCACCAATCAAATAACCCATTCTTGGAGTATATGCTACAGCACTACCAAATTCTTGTCCATCAGTACGATTTAGATTATTTGTTAAACTATAGTTAATTGACTTACGATAAACTCCCCAATTACCATCACTTGCTTGGTCTACCCAAACAGTGTTTTTTGAGAACTCTGATTCAAGTAAATCTAAATCTGCAATGTCACCTGGCTTTTCAACACGTTGCTCAACAAATGTCAAACCTAATCCAGTGAGTGGTCTGATAACAGGAGATACTGTTAATTGCAAATTAATTATAATCTGCGTGGTATTAACTACTTTAGTGACAATATAATATCCATTGACATTAGGAGCAACTTCTATAAAAGATACTGGATCTAATACTTTCAGATTGTGTCTTTGTTTAAATGTAATTGTAGTTGTGTTATCTTGGTTTGGTTGTACTGCTGTAACTTCTCCAACTGGCTTAACTGAATACACTCTCCACTGTTCTTTGAAGTTAGCAATCCACATGTAATCTCTTACATAAAATTGGCTAATAGGAATACGTTTACCATTAACATTAGTTGCTCTATTTGTTAATGATCTGAAATCATATGCTCCCATCTTAACGTCATCGTAATTTACATAACCTGCTGATGGGTAAAGACTTAATGGGTCTTCATATTGTAATGTAGATAAGATGTCTGGACCGTCAATTGGTCTTGCATAATTAAACAAGTTATGCACTGACACTTCTTGTTGAGAACCTATTGTAGGTGTCCCCTCAGTCAAAGATACAATGCCAGGATTACCTGTTAACTTTGCTTGATCTAATTTAAATTCAACAAAATTACTGTTCAGTGTTCCACCGAACTCTCCTGAAAGAATAGCCCAGTTTTCATAAACATCATAATCAATACCACCAGTTGGTAACTGAGTTCCTTTAAATGCTGATACTGCATTCGTTGTACCTTTAGTTTCAATTAAGTTTTTATAAACATTTACCTGAGTAATATCTGATAAATTTACACTTGCTAAATAATCTCTAGGTCTAAAGCCTATCAGAGAGAATGACAATTGGTCTGCATCATTTTCTAAGTTTGCTTTTGTACTATTATAATATAATGTACTTTCATAAGAACGTGTTGCAGAGTTAGGTAATAAGCCTTTTTGTATATCGTTGTAATCTGTTTCTGTCCAATCAAGTTCTACAAACTTTTCACTAGGTTCAACTGTTTTGTTAGCAACAAAGAATTTATTTTTATACTTGACAATTTCACCTTTTGCATATTTAAATGCAACTTGCCATTCTTTAACATTATCTTGGTTGAGAATAAATCCAGATGCACTAACTGTTCCGTTCCATTCAGCAGTTTTAGTTCCTCGTAAGTAAATACGATTCTGTCTTAACCCTGTTACTAAGTTATAAATGACATCATTAAAAACTGTATTGTTGTCAAACACGATACCATGTTCAATACTGCTCATATTAAACTGACCATATCCCATAGTATCACCACTGTTTAGGGTTTTTACTTGGAACGCAGTATCTAAACGTTCTATTGCTAAATCTTTAGTTGCAATAGGATACAAGTTTTGATTCAATAAAAAGTTATCTTGTTGAACTGTTAATGGTTGAACGATATCACTATCTTTTTCAATCTTTAAATTTTGTGCCGACGGATTGACAGTCAGTAATGAGCCGTTTTCCCAATTAAATTGTGTCCAATATAGATACTCTTGTATCATTGTAGTCCAATTAATTTCTTTTCCTAATTCGATAAGTTCAAACTTCATGCCTTTGCGTTCCAGCCATGAACCGTAACTTGCTAAGAATTGTGATAGGGCTTGATACGTGTAAAACTGTGTGCCATAAGGGACAATCTTTTCATCTTTTTTAGATGTAGTATAATCATTTGCAATTTCAACTGAGTAATTATCTACTTCAACTTTACTTTTCTTGCCGTTATTAATAGGAGTATCTGTTGTAAAGTATGCTTGATCTTGTGAGTTACCAAATACTTTCCAGCCGTTTTCTACAATCTGAATTATAACACTTGAAAATTTAATTTGATCGTTTGGTTGGTTATCATGTAATAAAACAGCATAACTTTCATCTGGTATTAATAGTGATGCATTATCAGAGTTAGGCGTTGCTTTTTCTACAAAGAATTTTAATAATGTCTTGTCACTAAAGCCTGCTAATCTATAAATTAAACGAACATCTAAGTTGTCTAGTGTAGTTGTGATATCTTTAGTTGCATCAACACCTTGTTGTTTTTCAAAATCAACAATCCAGTTTATGTAACTTGTTTTTGCAGTACCATTACCATAGATTTCAATGTTGCCAAGGTTTAAATGACTTCGATCATTTACTAGATACTGATTAAATTCTGTATTAAATTTATAATTATCTAAGTCTGCACCTAAGTTAAAGAATTGCGAAGGCTTAGTTAATGCAAATATTCGCATTAAGTCGAACGGATAAGATGAACTTCTTCTGTATGAGAATTCTGCCGGAGCGTCATCTCCTACTTTCCAATCACGTTGTAGAGTGTTAGAATCATATGCACCCACTAGTGCATCAAACGGAGATAAAAGATCACCGTGTTCATCTACAGGAATAATTTTGCTTAAGCCAGGTCGTTTTAATTCATCAACAGTAACACTTGTTGTTCCACCTGTATTATAAATAATACCTGCTTCGATGTCTCCCCACATAATACCGTTTTCACTTGTATATGGAGCAGGTCCATAACGACTAGTCCACCAAGTTGGTATTTCAGTGAATCCCAACATTTCCCAAGGTGCTATGTTTGGTTGAGATGTTCCATAAAAATATTCATAGATACCTCTCCAATAACCTTGATCGATTGGTGTATTAGTCAGTTTGTTTCCTGATTGAAAATAGTTCCAACTAAACTGATTACCTTTTGTATACCCTGTTTGTGTTTTATAATCGATCCTGTTTTGTCCAGCCCAATTTAAAAACTGTGTGCTATAAATTTTTAAATAGTCTTCTGTTGTATATGTTGACTCTCTAAAGAATCCAGGCAACACTTCATAACGTTCAATAGGAACAAGTGTGCTTAGTTTAATATTATTATAAATTCTAGTTTCAAATTCTAATAATGCTTGATCTCTAAAATCAGTAAGTCCTGTCTCTGGAGTATAGTCAAGTGTATACAAAGATGTATACGATCCGTCATGACCTCTCAACATATATGTAGGCGTTTGATAGTTTGGATCCAATACAACTTCAGGTTTCCATTTAGGATACATGCCTAACTTACTAGGCGTGTTAGGTACAAAGTTACCATATGTTTGATTGTATTCTTTGATTGTAACAACGTCACCTGCTTCTAAATCTTTAGTTACTGTCAGTGAAGGTGCGGTTGTCGATACAACATAATCTACATCTCTAATTAACTGAGATGTCTTTGTGACGCCACTAGTTGTTCTTGTAAGATAAACAAGTACACCTTTATAATTGGCTTCTGTAAAATCATACGTTTGGGCTAGAGGGTAAATGGACTCTTGCAATGCGTTTGCAAACGTATATGTATTTGACTTATATGGTGCCTGTGACGGCAACATGTCTGACCAGAAGAAAGAATCTCCTTCTGATTTTGCTGATACTATTTGTTCTAAGGCTGTGTCTAAAATATAACTAGGATCAAATCTTTGCGACCAATCAATATCATTTACAGTTTTTACAAGTTGTTGCTTGTATTGAATATATTGATCTGCGTTGAATTGTAATGCATTAAACAAATTATGTTCTGACTTACGTAAAAATACACTAGGTAAAACTAGTGATGCAGAGTTTTGAATAATCTTTGTACCGTAAGGAACTAAATTACCTAAGTCTCTTAAATTGTTTGATCCAAAGATTGTACCTTCTGAATTCGGATTATTAATAAAGATGTCTTGGTACTGTGATCTAATATCACCTATGTCTGCAACTTCTAAATCTGTATTAAAAGGGTTGTTGCTTAAGTTAATAGGTATACTATAATAAGCAGAATCAGATGTTTGATTACTTAGTACTAAAATTTGTACAGGTGTATCTACTGTCGGAGCAGTATTTAAAGTAATCTTTGTTGAGGTGTCAGTTTCAGTAATTGTATATGTAGATTCTAATTGATATACATTGTTCACGTACACTTGTACACGTGGCCATGAATCATCTGATTCAGGTATTACAGCAACGTCACACGTGAATGAGGCTACGGACCCTTTACTATATTCTAATTCAAATATTTGATATTGAACTGAGGGGGCAATTGCTGTTTGCCAACCCAACTCACGTGTTTTGTCAGTACGTGTAGTATAATTATACACGTAACCTGTGTTGACTTTTTCAGTAACTGGTGTTGATCCAGTAACATATGAAAATGAGTCAACGTTCAAAGAGCAATCAAAACTAATATCACCTACATTATCTACTGCTGAATAACGCAACGGGAAACCTAATACAGCATCATTGACTCCTGTACCTCTGCCATAAGCAAATAGTTTATTACCTAAAAATGATGAACCTTGATAAACTGTGGTGTCTCCAAATGAGATGCCGTCTTTGTCAAAGATATCAAATTGTGGTGCTTGATTGACTGTAAGTTTTTGTTGTGCTTCTTCCCAAGTTGCTCCATCAAACCAAAAAGTAGAACCTTGATAATTGTATCCTCTAAGTGCTACTGCTTGATCATCTGTTAAACAGAGAGCATCGTCTGCTTCAGTTAATGTTATAACTGGAGTAGATCCAAATGTAATTGTTGAGAAGCCGACAACATAAATTTTATTTCTAACTTCTAAATTAGTATCTGCTGTAAAGATAACTCTTGCACCAGAGAACAATTCATAGTTGTTTACTGTTGTGTCACTTCCTACGATTGATACGTTTGTTTGTCCAACTACAGTAGATGATGCAAACTCGACTGTTAAAACAGTATTGGCACCAACTACTTCGATGTTTGTAATTTGTGTATTATTCGGTAATGCAAAGTTAGAGTCTGTTACATACATGTTAACAGCAAATGACGTATAAATGTCTGCTGTTGGAATAGTGATTGTTGTACTCGTTCCTGTTACTCCTGCAATCGTAGCGGTGTAACTTGTATATGTTTCTATGTCAGGATAGTATTGTTGCTTGTTTGCAACTTGATCAAATGCATTTGTTGTTCTTGTATCGATAAAGTCTACAGGTGCTTTTGCAATTGTACCTGAATCAAAGAGTTTTAAGTTTGGATAAAACTCAATAATCGGTCTTTTTGCTTTTGCTGTTCCTGTTGCATAATTTGTAACAATTGATGGGTCATCATTATATTCAGCAGTTGCATTAATAACATCAATGTGGAACCATCTGTTAGAACGTGACCAAGCATTTCTATTAATAGAGTTTCTACCGATAGTAATATAATCTTGGTCTACAGGAATAAACAACTCTGTATCAAAGTTACCAATTGAATATGGTAGTGAGTCGTAAGGAATATAGTTTGTTCCTGTAAAGTCTTCTGGTACTGTTAAGTCGGTAGTTGGAATTAAATTAATAGATTCTCCTACACCTTGAACATAATACTCACCTGACAAATAATTTGAAGGAACAACATCTCCATCAAATTGTACTTTTAATCCGTTTGTAAAAACAACACCATTTGTTGATGTAAATGTTTTTTGTCCTATAATATCTTGGTCAACATCTAAAGTATTTGTTAAATTACTTTCGATTAATTTAATAACACCCACTTTATTTGCATTTGTACCGTCTTGGTAGTATAATGTATCTAATAATGCTGAAAGATAAGGTACTCTAGTAATCTCGCCTGCTAATGATCTGTAAAAATCTAAGCCGATAAATTCTGTACCAAATTGAACAGTAATCTTTTCTTCGGTTGGTATTACACCTGCGGGAATCAAACGAATAGTTGGGTCTGATGAATCTCCTACATATGTAATTGTGTAAAAGTTTTCACTAACATTTGTATAAAAGCCTTCTTCCCACAAACCTTCATTAATGTTTGCAACCATTGATCCTGTGTCAGGAGTCAATGACAATGTTGGGCCATTCAATGTTAGTGAAATCGTAAACGATGTTGAATCAATAATATCTTTTACATAGTAAATTGTATCAACGTCTAGTCCACCAAGTAACGGATCACTTTCAGGTACTGCTGTAAATGTAACAGTTTGATTTGCAACTAAGTCTGCTGTAGTGCCAGATGATAATCTAAGTTGTGATGTTGTAGTTTCATCGATTGCTAATGTGACAGGAGCAACAATTTCAGGCGATGTTAAATTAACGTCATAGTTTGCTCCATTCTCATCAAAGAATGATTGAACAAAACCTACTTCGTTTGGTTCTTCTGTTTGATAGAACATAACAGTAAGACCTTCTAATGAAGTTACTCCGTCTATGTTTCCTACTTGACTAATTGTTAAGCCGTTAATTTCTGAAAATAGTTTTGTACTTACAACACCAACTGTATTGTTACCCGGGAATATAAAGTCATTCTGTGCTTCTCTACTTGGAACAGTAAATGTTACATAGCCTGTATTTGCACCATTATTATTAACACCTAAAATCTCTCTTGTGTTTTGTGCTCCGTCCATGCCTGTAACACCGGGAACACCCTGTATCCAAAACTGAGTTTCTTGGTTGACTGCAAATCTATAAGAGCCGCCACGCAGTAAAGTAAGAGTAGGATTCAACGATCCTGCTCCTGCGCCTAATGCTTTAATACTATATGCGTTTGATGTATCTGTAACAATGTAATCTGATTCTGAAAATACTGTAGCACTAGCAACAGTGACTGCTGGAGGACCGTCTGGTATCCAAAAATACTGATTAAAATTAATTAACTTATCTAAGTCTGTAAACGAGTCCCATGAATAAAATTGACTATTAAACAAACGAGAGTTATCTAATGTTACTCCGCCTTTAAGTTGTAATGCATCAATAAGTTCTGGGTAAGTTAAAAAGTCTTTAGCAGTAGATTGATTTTCATTTAAGAATGCAGTACCGGGTGCTAGTTGATAATCTGTTCTTGTTTTGTTTGGTTCAGTTACATAGTAATCTTTTGCATTAACACCATAACCAAACTTACTTCCGACATAACCTTGCAACGTTTCTGTTTTGGGTTCGTTGACTAATTGATCTAGTGTTGCACCTAAAAACTGTGCATTGGTAGAGGTTTTAAATATCTCAGGTAAAAACTCTAATGTTCTGATCTTTGCCATATTTTATTTACAACCTTAAGACTGCATTGTTGCAGGAGTTAGTGCCGGTACAATTACTATATCGTTTGTAGTAGCCGCGTTCACAAATATTTCATACGGTCTACATTTAATTTCATATAAATCACCGAATAATTTTTCTGGGTCATCTGAAACAAGTATAACCGAACTCACTAGTTCTCCTATTTGTTCATGTAGATACGCACTCAATTCTGAAAAGAAGAAAGTATCGCCAAAGTTCCAATTGTTAATATCAAAATAACTATCCATTGCCGCTAACACAGAACTTCTAATTTCACTATTAGATGCATTTGTTGATTGTGATTTTACCACTTTAATAGTTGCTCTCAATGATTGATCTGCTTTAGGTCCAAACAATGGTTTAAACGTAACACTATTTAATATGACTGAATCTGACAGCATTTTATAATCTTGTATTAAAGGATACTGAATATTCAATTCATTTAATGTTGGTTGATCAGGTTTCTTAACTGTATCCGTTGTGTCTTTAATATAATTATTAAATGCCGTGTAGTATGACTGTGTTACTACATAAAGATCAACAATGTTAGTTGTTGCTGGATCAATACGTGTTGTGTTATTAGCATTGTGTCTATACTGATAATCTAATCCTTGTCTTCCCGACTTAACAGAATAATCTAACTGCTCAGTCATAATATAATTAGGAGTAGTTATTGTGGGGTCTTGTATAGACTTATAGAATTTATTATCAGTGTATGCATAAAATAATTGTCCTACAGGGAATTCGTATTTGACAATTTCAATTTGATTTTTAGTTCCATAAGTGTAAACAACATCACTGCTAGGCACAATTAATTGTCTTGTTAAATTTACTGGATCAGTAATAGTTCTAAAGAATACATACACTCCAATATTTGCACCATTGTTTACATAACCAGTAATATCATTAAAGAAGTCTGGGTCTAATATTAATTGACCATTGTTGACATCAGTTGCGGCAACTTCAACTTGGAAGTCGTTTACATAACCGTCACTTTCAACAGTTTGTCCTAAAATATTAACTTTAGTATCTTCGCCTAATGCAGTTGCTGTATTGAATACTGTGTTAATACCTAGTACATTAATAAAGTCTTGTATGATTTTACCTGTAAACGGATCGTACACTAATTCATCTTTACTAAAAGTAAATCTTGTATCAGCAACACTACCAAAATAGTATGTTAACGATCTATAAGTTACTGTATAACGATTGTTTCCTAAACTAGTAAATTTAACAAAGTAATTTGCATTTGATGCAGACCCTATTGACCAACGTTCTTGGTTAATTAATAGTGAGTTGTTAAAAATTAAAGTAAAATCTTGTTGTAATTCAATTTTAAGAATTGCTTCTTGTATAACCGCACTTGATAAAGAATTATCAAACACTGGAATAATTTCTGTAAGTATTACTCCGTCAGGTATATAACCATTTACTGTTACTGGTCCTTTGCCATTTGCAAATGTTCCTTCGCCGTTGTTGTTACCATCTCCAACAACATTTAATATTGTTGACCATATATAATTTTTCTCTCCGCCAGTAGGCACACCTGCAACTAGACGATTGTTTTCATCAAAGTAAAAACCTGTCGGCGCATCAAATTTTAATAATGCTCCTTGTGTTGCATATTTTGCATTAGTAGTCGTAAATGTTCCTATAGGCTGAGGTCTTTCTATTGTTCCGTCAAGTGAATAAAAGTATCCTGTTTCACTTGATGAGTCAACAGAACTTGTTTTCCAATATAAAGTATTTCCGCCACCTGTGCCTGGATAAGCATAACGAGTATAATTTTGAATGTAATATTGATTAGCACGATTCAATGCAAGTACAGATGCTAAATCATCTGTAAAGAACTGAATAATATCTGATGTGTTGTTTACTTGTAAAGTTAAAAACCCGTCAGCATTATCTTGGTACAATGCGCCATCATCACCAAATGAATTAGTGCTTGAATACTTACCTGTTGGGTCGAGTAAATCTAAGTTTTTAGATACACCGATTGAACTTCTATTAATTGCTTTCGATTTTATAATAGAGTTGTATAAAGTGTACGGGAAGTTTGTATAGTCTTCTCCGTTAACCATTCTATTTTGTGTATAGTATCTTGTTGGTGCTCTTTGTTTAATTTGTGCTATTGGTTCTCTTGCTTGAGCATTTGTTACTGCAACCGGCAATGAAAAATTCATAGTCAAAGTTTGAGTACTACCTACTCTGTCAATATAATTAATAGAAACACTTACTCCGTTCATTTCTGAAGGATCGATAGTATATGTTAATGCATTGCTTGATCTTACATATGCTCTAAAGTTACCTACGGGCATTTCTGAAAACACACCGTCACCGAATACATATGTAACTTGATCATTTACACGTGAGTTTACAGAAAAGATTTTCTTATCACTTGATTCTGTTTGCAAGTATGCATCGGCATAAACATTTTCTACTTGATTCCATGACCCTAATGTATTGTCTGCGTTTGTTTGATACAACCATGTATCAGTTTCGTTGACACCCACAACATCAATATTAATTGTTTGGTTTGAAATTTGTTGTTGAAAATTAAAATTGAATGGGGTCAATGTTCCTTGTTTAAAGAAAAACATAAATCCTGTATTGGGACTACCAAAACCTAATTTATCATTTCTATATAACATGTTGATTTGATTAGTTGGTGCTGGTGGAATTTCATAAACATAATCTTCATCTAGTGTTGTTGCACTGACTAATTCAAAGTTCATTCCTTGACCATCTACTTGTGACGTAAAGGGAACAATTGGCATCGTTCCTTCTGGAAGTCTTATTCCATATTCACTTGTTGTAACACCTAAGACTTCAGCAGTATTACCTGGACGTCCTATTTTTTGCGAGTCTACCATAGCCGCATTAAATATTGTGTTCATTTGATCTAACCAATTAGTGTTAGATGGATCATTCCAACTGATCGGATTGTTACTTAAGTTTACGCCATTTGCATCTGTGATATTTTCAGTTGTTCTGACAGACTGAACTTTTAAGAAACCAGATGCACATGAATTTCTTTTTGGTGTGTATCCAACTAAGTCTGCTAATTTTACTACAGAGTCTCTGCGTTCGGCCGTGTCGATGAAATTTTCACGTGTGTTTAAATCATTTCTAAAGGCAAGACCTTGACCCATAAAAGCCATGACATCAAGTAGAGCAATAAACTCTGAACTTTCGATATAATCATTGTAGGTTTCAGGATAATAAAGTCTAATATAATCGATAAAACTTTTTCTTAGAGTTTCATAATCGTATGATCGGAAGTCTGCCTCACGAAAGGTTTCGTAGATTGCTTTCCAATCATTTACTCCAAAGAGACCTGATTGCCTTGAACTTGTAGCCATAGTTTTTCCCTGTTTCAAGTATTTATCTTTATGGAAAAACCGACTTTTTTTATGCTATTGTGGCAGTATTTGTTTGAGAATCAAAGAATAATGCTAGATCTCCTGCATTATTATATGGAGTAATAGACAATTGAACTTCTATTAAAATGCCATTATCTCTAGGATATGCTTGTATTGTGTTGATTGTAAGGCGAGGGTCTAAACCAGCAACTCGTCTGACTTCATTTTGTATTGCAGTTTGAACGTCACTTGTATTAGGCTCAAAGATAAAGTCCCATAATGTAGTTCCATAATTAGGCTTACCTACTTTTTCACCTCGTCTAATGTTAAGTGCATTAACCAAGTCTTGTATAACAAGTTGTTCATCAGTTAATTTAAACTTTTTACCAAAAACGATGGGGTTAGTTATGCCGTTGGCTTCTCCATCAATAGCAGGTGCAGGATTAACCGTACGAGGTTTATCTGCATTAATTGTTGAAAATCCTATGTAAGTTGCCATAATACTATTTATATCCTGTTATTTTAACTTCCAAGTATCACCATCAAACACCCACTTAAGTACACCGCCGCCTACAACACCTGATGAGATAAAGTTCTCATTAATATTAATAGTGCCGCCGATAGCAACGTCTTGTCCTACACCTCCGGCGCCATCTGTGTTATCTGATGTCAATGGACCATCACCAAGGTCATCTCCAACAACACTTTCAACTGTATTATCTGGTACCCATTCGGTTCCAGTTATAATGGGTGTATAGTCAGTTGTGTAAGGTTCAGTTAGATATGCTGTCCATTCAGTACCCACATACGTTTTTGCAATAGTTGCTAAAATGTTTGAATATGTTGTGTCGGTGTATTGAGATTTATCTACAGGAATGAAACCGGCTGAGATGGTATCCGTAAAGTAATTGAAGTTAGATTCGTATGAAGGGGGTGTTCCTGCCAACGTGCCGTCTCCGTTTGCACCAAAAGGATCAGCAAATGAATCTCCAGTAAGTCCTGCATCAGCATAGTTTTGTAATGTATTTTCAATATCACTAAACGGATTAGTTTCTGGTTGTATTGTTTCTTCTACTGTAATATTATCGAACAATGTTTCTGCGGCTTTAATTTTGTTTACTAAGTTTGTGTATGTAGGTGATGATGCGGCCGCTTCATATGCCGCTTCAGCCGCCGCAATTTCGGGTGAACCTGCAGGGAATTTTGTTTGTGCTTCAAACAGAGCCTTTTGCTTTTGAGCAATTCCTTTAGATAACACACTTAATGTTTGTATATCATTTGACAGTTCTTTTTTAACTTGTAATAAAGCAGTAGCCGCAGTGATCGCACCTTGAGGTATTTCTCCTAATAAGTTCGGTCTAGGTACAATAGGATCTCCTAACACTCCGTCTATTAAATTTGTAATTTTAGATCGATCATATGTATTAACTGCTACTACAGGTAGTTTGATAGTTGAGCCGCCACCTGCTGTTAATGATGATAATGCTGATTGTAGTGCGGCTGATGCTCCTGGACTCAATGCATTAGATAACGGTCCAGAAGTAGCACCGATCAATTGATCTGTCATAGAGTTGAAACTCTTACTGATTTCCCCTAAAGCAGACTCTCCTGTATATGCTAGATTTCCTGCATCAACACCTGAAAATGCTTGTTGACCTAATGTCTGTAATGCACCAGTAACATTATCTATACCGTCTGCTATTGGATTAACTGCGCCGACAGCATTGTTTACAACTGATCCTGCTAGTTTTTGTCCACCGGGTAATTGACTTACACCCGATGCTACTGTTCCTGCTATTTTTGATTGTAGACCTGCTTGTACTTGTGTTGCCGCGGCACTCAGTGTTCCTTGCTGTGTTAAAGTTTCAGGGTTAACTCCAATTGCATTCGTAGCATTGACTGCATCATTAATAGCCGCTACAGCAGTTGGGTCACCCGAGGAGACTAGTGCGGCTACTGCACCTGATTGTGATACTGCCGCGCCTGAGAACGCATCAATTGCGCCTGCTCCGACTGCATCTGCAAGGCCTGTAGAAATAGATGATGTGCTTGGAATATCTAAGCCAGTCATTCCTGCACTTGCTCCTGCTACTGCGGCCGCGGCTGCTCCTGCAGTAGCCGCTAAATCAACTGGTACGTCAGCAGGTAACACAGGGAAAGAATTTACAATAGACTTAAATGATGAAGCCGATGCCCCTATATTTAGATCGGCGCCTACGCCCGGTAAGTCAAGCCCACTTTGATTGAGAGTATCTAATGCTGATACGATACCACCTGTAGCACCCGATAAAGCAGATGCTAACATAGCACCCGATCCGCTTTTCATTTTTGACAAGACTGAAGTTTGTCCTCCAACAGGATTAATGTCTGAACCTTCGACAGCATACTTATTGACAATTGATGACACATCTTTTGCATTTTCAAAAAGATCACCTTTATCGGCTTTTGTTGTCATTGTACCTTGCACAAGTGCTCCGATTCCTCCTTGAGATTCTTTACCAGATACAACACCTAACTTTTGCAATACTTTTTGTCCTTTTTGTAAAACTTGTGCACCTGACTTTGCTTGTGCGGCAGATGCACCTGTAAATTGCTCTAATGAATTAATACCTGATTGTCCAGAGAAGGCTTGAGCAGGCATTACTGAGGCTAATTTATCCGGGTTGATCCATCCTACATTATTTTCTGCTACACCTAAAGCCTGTTCAGTCTTTGAACCTATGCCTCCTGCATTAAGACCAATTAAAGTATTAACCATAGTGTCTGCGCCGGGCTTAAGAACACCACCTTGAGCCATCTGAGATGGTGTTTGACCAAACACACCTACAACTGCTGTTGATGCAGTTCCTGTCACATCGTTAACGACATCAGTAATAGCCGCTTGAACTTCATTGCCTGATACCCCGATACCCACACCGAAATCAGTACCAGTATCTTGTGCTATGCTACCTAGCATTTGTGCAGTAGCATTTTTATCTAGTGCATCACTGATGCCACCTACTTCATTAATTGATGCGGCTATTGAAGGATTTGCTAGTTGAACGGCTCCTCCTAAATCTCCTGCTAAGTCTGAATTTAAACCCGCTATTGTTTCTGTAGGTTCTGCTGGCAGTGAGCCTTCAGCCGTGGGGTCTACTTGTACATCTGCACCTTGGTTTGCATTCATCCAAGGCATGTGAGCAGGCGCACGTGAAGTAATACTTGGGAGTTTTGCTAATGCGGCAGCCCAGCCTTTATTATCATCAAATAAAGTATCTGGGTGCATAATGACTTCTATTGGTTCAACTACGTCAGGACTCAAACTAGCCGCACCATCATTTAAATGTATCTTTGTGCCTTCGTTGTATATTTCAGAGTCAGATTTTATTCCTACTTGACCGACTGCTTCTAATGCAACAGCCGCATCTGCTTTAAATTTTAAATTTTGCAATGCAAAAAGATTGTAATCTTCTCCTACCCTTTGTTTAAATTGTTTGTCTGCATTTAAGTAGGTATCCTCTGATGAATTTATGTTTACGTTTTTTCCACTGATGTTGACTGTTTCATCTGCATGTAAATTAAGATCACCTTGAGTACGTAAGTTAATAGAGTTTGTACTAAAAACATCTACTGTTCCTTCTTTACCTAATTCAATATATGATTGTCCATTTGCATGTAGGATAGATAACATTTGTCCGTCATCACTCATCGTTATCTGATGTCCTAATGCTGTACGTAATCTAATTAACTGGTCTCTACCAATGATGTCTCCATCATCCATAACAAGTGAGTGGCCACCTCGTCTTGTTACTACTCTAAAGTCTTCAGCATCATCTCCTAATTTACCTGCAATGTCTTCATCTGTTGCACCACCCATATAAACAGGACGTCCCGGAGTACTAACACCCCAGCCTACTCTACTAGATGCTTCTCTTGTTGCACTTGAGCCTATAGGACCTCTATATTTGTCTCTGAGAACACCTTGTTGTTGCATGATAGATGCAGTATAACTATGAACTGGTTTTGCATCTCTTAAATAATTAACACTATCAGCAATATCTTTGTTATTTGTATTAATATTAGTAGTTGGTAATCTTGCGGCGCCGCCATAGGATGCCGCTTCTGCTCCATTAAGAGTTACATTTTCAGATGCACCTATTGCAGGTATCATTGACAATGTTTCTGGTTTAGGAATTGAACCTATATAAAAACCATAATTAGGATCACCATTAACAAATATACAAATAACTTGTGTTTCTTTATCCGGGGGTGCGTTCCATTGTCCATATGAACTAGGGTTTAAAGTATATGCTCCGTACTGACCGCCACCTTGATCATCTGGGCCGTCAGGGCCTAACGGTGCTGTTTGTCCAGCAAATGTTGAAAGTCTGCCAACCCATAACCAATTATTACGATTGTATGCATCTTTGTTAAGATTCTCTGACGGATAGACTGCAATACGACCTTGGTGAGTAGGATCGACTGTACTCATTACTGTACAGATAATAGGTACTTCGATGACAGAGGCTACACCCGCGCCAGGTTGACTCTTTTTTAATTTACCTCTGGGTTTAAAAACGTCAATAGCCATTATGTATCACCTGTTCCTTCATCATCTTGTTCAGTTCCCTGATCTTGTGCGCCTGCTTCATCTCCTGTTGTTTCTATAGGTTCAGGATCTGCGAATGTATTAATTGCACAAGATAATTCTTGTGTAAATTTTCCTTCACTGAAGGTACTATCTATAGTTATGATTTTATAACTTACTCCTTTAATTTGTTCTTCTATTTCTGCAGGATATCTGAAAAATAAAATAGAGTCATTGAGATCCATTACACCTGTTTCGCCATTGTAATCGATTGCTTCTTTAAAATCAATTTCAATAAAGACTTGACCGCCGTTTGCAGTAACTCTAAATCCATCGTCTCCGTAAAATCTTTGATAAACACTATCTACTCCTCCCCGATGTTCTTGTACTAGAAAATCAGGGTCTCCTAATATTTTAATTTTTGCAGTAGCATAAGAATCAGGAGAATAAAGACTTGTTACATATTCATTCTGTGACGATCTGCCTCCGCCTACAGCATTGAGTGTGGGCATTGACGTATTTTTGTTTGTTGCAACTGGAGTTTGTGCGGCTCCACCAGAGCCTCTACCTTTTTGATCGTTGTCTTCATTATTTAAATTTGCATTTCCCAATACTTCATTATAAAATAAATTATCTAATTTCTGTGAGTATTCTAAAATCTCTCTGTTTTCTCCAGTCCACCAATATTCATATCTTTTATGGGGACCATAATAATCTTGTGCCGGGTTTGTAACACTCGTAGTAACAATAGGTGTTTCATATCTTTCTATTCTAAAAATAATTTGATATGCCCAATCAACTACAATACTATCCCATTTGGCTTTTTGAATAACCGGTGTTACTTTATACCACGCAACTTTTGTATCACTACCTGGATCTTCTTGTGGTTGTTCTCCTGTTGTTAAGTCAGGTGTAACCTGACTTTTATAAATGGCTTTTAACGCATCGTACATATAACCACTGCCTTTAAGAACTTCATCAAAGATTTCTATAAACGTAGTATCAGCATTAAATATTATTTTTCTATGTGCATCGTCTGGTACTGCTGTCGCGGCTTCAGCATCAGTTGCTTCCTGAGTATTGAGAGGGCCGCCGTCTGGGCCGCACCATTTGCTTTTGTCTGTATCTGTAGGCAAAATAAGTCTAGCATCTTTAATAGCATCTACACCATCTCCTATGTATTCTACTTTGTATACATTTGCAAATTCTGCTTCTTCTTGTTGAACTTTTTGTGCCTCTATATTATTAAGTTGTGTAAATAATCCATTATCTCCTTGCATGGCTTGATCAAACGTTTGCCCAGAGATTGTTTTTGTTGAATCTATTCTACCTCTTTTTGTACCGAATGCTTTTCCAGGAGATAATGCTACACCTGATAGTGCATATCTTGTTGCACCGCCTTCGATTGAAAATTTAATACCCGTAATACTAATATCATAATATGTTTGAAAAATAGAGTTACCACTTGCATTTGGATCTAGTACGTCGCCTTCAAAATCTTGGTCACCGGTTATTAAATTACCACTGTCATCATAGCCTAAAAATCTAACACCTATAATAAAAAACTGCCTACTTGGATTTTCAACTGAGCCATTACCTGAATACCCTGTTTCATTATAATATGCTTGTAGTTGATCACTGGCTCTTTTTAATTTTGTGTTAAAAGAAAATCCATAAGGCTCTATGATATCAAACGAGACCGAATAAGTGTTAGTAGATGATTGAGTGGCTGCGCCATTGATTGCTTGTTTTAGTTTAAAATTATCTATATAATAATCTAAATCAAAACCAGGTGCCCTTTGAGATGCATCATTGTTGACTCCACCTGATTGTGCAATTAAATAAGCACCACCTGTATTTTCTTCTCCTGATGCTTCTGCTAATGCATTAATTGATCTTCTGCCTGTTGCATTAAAAGCATCATATGCATCTGGAGTAATCATATACAAACTTAATTGATATGTATACGAGGATAACGCTCCAAGCGGGTTTTTTAGTCTTCTGCCAGGTGCATCTGTTGGGCTAGTCATTAAATGCTCAGTACTCTTTTAAGAGTATCCATAGTAGGAACATATATTTCTGCTCCTGAAGTAAAATTAAAATATGGATCAGGACCTAATAGATTAGGGTTACGTGCCGCAAATACCCACCACAAACGTGAGTCATTGTATAAATGTTGTGCTAACATATCAGGTCTAAATTCATACTGCGGAGTAATAGTAAAGGATGCATCTGATTTGTATCTAGGTATTTTTGGAAAATTATCTAGTATACCTAAATATTTGCCATCAACAATTTTTGTTCTGTTATATGGACTTGCTGGCGGATATATATTATTCTGAGCCATTACCAAATTCCTGGTTTATCATTTTGTGATCCGCGTAGTAATTTTCCTGTTGCATATTCTTTAACACTAAAGTCATTACTAATTGTATTTCTACTGACAACAGGTACGCATGTAAGTGTTATTGTAATTTTTGTAGGGACATATGTAATTGCTTGATCTGCTGTATCTGAGAACGTTGCTGGTGGCCTATTGCCGCCCGGTGTTAATTGTCCACCTATCAAATTAAATTGAGAAGTTGATGGATCATCTGCATCTGTATTGGTTGCTCTAATGTAGTCAACGTTGTTAGGTAGATTATAAGCAAAGTTTGTAACAACAACAGGATGTGTATCTAACTGGAATGCTCCCAAACCATAAAAGAAGCCTAATGGGGGAGGAGTTCCGTTTGTTGGGTTTTCATCTTGTCCATAAAACATTTTAGTCATTGACTTAAAAAAATGTATTGATGCTAACAAGTAATTTGCTTCAAATGTATCTTGTGCTGTGAAGTCCGCAGTTATTGTTACTTGCTCTACAGCACTATTCATATACTGCTGAATTCTAAAATTTGTATGAGTTGGCAATACACCATCATAGTTTGCTACATAAGAAGTATTAATTGTAGGAGTATATGGAAAAACAACTCCATCTGTTTTTGCTAGAGGAGCCATAATACCAGGTGAGTCTGCTCTGTACAAGTAATTAGCCGTAGGTGCTAACGACAGACGTACTCTCCAATCGGACAGTCTAATATCTGCGGCTGATTCGGTTTGCGAGTCTACTGGATCAGGCATTTCATTTTCTCCAAATATTTCCCAAGACTTACCTATTTGTATAAATAGTAGTCTTACATGATATATTTATCTATTACAAAAACCACTAAATTTTACCCGTTCGACTTGCATTTGAATAGCAAGTCTTATAGAATAGATATATCGACTCCACACTTGTCGAAATAATCAAACTAGAGGAATATTAATGCCAGCACCGAGAAAAACAACAAATTATCTTAATAACAAAGACATTCTTAAAGAAATCCACAAAAGCAAAACATCTTATTGCTACTACACTAAAAAAGACTACCATCAATATGATCTAATTACAGATTTGGATCTTGCAAATGATGGTCAAGCAGGCATTGAAAAGAGTCTGACATGGGCACTTAAGCCAGAACAGATTCAACAAGCAAAAGAAAACAAAGCCGCACGTTTATCAGCAGAGCAAGGCTTGACTGGAAAGAACAAAATTGATCCAGCAACGATTGAAACAGATGGATTAATCTTTAGAGTTATGACTTGGGACCATATTCCTGTTGCACAAAAGCAACCTAGAAAAGTTGCTAAGAAAAAGAAAGCGGCAGACATTATTGACTTTGAAGATGATTTGAGTGCAAACCAAGATTTGTTTGCAGATATAGAAGACAAGAAAACAAAGAAAGAAGTTGAAGACTTAGTTCATGTAAAAGTTAACTTCCCTCCTTTTCAGCATTTTAGATTAGATGCTGAAACAATGTCTACCCATTTAGTTGGCAAGTCACATTGGAAGGGTGGTCTTAAGACTGGTAAGTTTACTGCAACTGACGGTAATCTTACAGACAAGTTAGCACGTATGTACATTATGTTATGTGAAAAGTATGCTATGAAGTTTAACTGGCGTGGCTATACTTACAATGACGAAATGAGACAAAGTGCTATTCTTCAATTGACTTATGTGGGCTTAAGATTTAATGAAGCCAAGTCAGCAAATCCATTCGCATATTACACTGCGGCAATTACAAATAGTTTCTGTAGAGTTCTTAACTCTGAAAAACGTAACCAAAATATCAGAGACGATATTTTAGAAATGAATGGGTTGAATCCTTCATTCACTAGACAGATGAAAGATTACAACGGTTTAGGTTACGAAAAGAAAGCAGAAGCATATTCTGAGTAACATTTTCGGGCAAACAAGGCATCCAAATGTCTTGCTTTGCCTACCTTTATCATGTATACTAGTTATTGAATACTGGGAAAACTAATTATGTCAAATCTTTTTAAAAAGGCAGCCGTATTCACAGACATACACTTCGGTTTAAAGAGCAATAGCATACAACATAACCGAGACTGTAGTGATTTTGTGGATTGGTTTATTGAGAAATCAAAAGAAGAAGGCTGTGAAACATGTTTGTTCTTAGGTGATTGGAATCATCACAGAGCAAGTATTAACATGCATACCTTACAGTTTGGACTTAATGCGTTAGAAAAACTAAATGATGCATTTGAGAAAGTCTATTTCATAACAGGTAACCACGATCTCTATTATAGAGACAAACGTGACATTCATTCAGTCGAGTGGGCTAAACATCTTAAAAACGTAGTCATTGTCGATCACTTTATCGAAGAAGGTAACTGTGTGATTGCTCCATGGTTGTGTGGTGATGATTATAAACTTCTTAAAAAGAAAAAAGGTAAGTATTTGTTTGCTCATTTAGAGTTACCGCACTTTTATATGAATGCTATGATAGAAATGCCTGATCACGGTGAGACTAATGCTGACCATTTATCTCATTTTGAAAAAGTATTTTCTGGGCATTTCCATAAACGTCAAGCAAGAAAAAATATTTGGTATATGGGTAATGCTTTCCCACACAACTATGCAGATGCAGGTGATGATGCTAGAGGCATGATGGTACTAGAATGGGATAAAGAACCTGAGTTTCATTCATGGCCAAATCAACCTGTATATAGAGTATACAAACTAAGTGAAGTATTAGATAACCCAGAAGGGTTGTTAATTAAGAATGCTCATGTTAGAGTACATTTAGACATCGATATATCTTATGAAGAATCGAACTTTATAAGAGAACAATTGATACCACAATATGATTTAAGAGAAATGTCATTGATTCCTGTTAAGTCTGATGAACATGCACAAGACTTAGCACCTGGTGAGATATCATTTGAAAGTGTGGATTCAATTATTATCGAACAAATTAAAAACATAGAATCTGATTTCTATGACAAAGGTGTATTACTGGAGATTTATCAGTCTATATGATCAATTTAAAACATGTAACTCTCAGAAACTTTTTAAGTGTAGGATCAGTTACACAAGCAATTGACTTGCAAAATGAGGAACTAACCCTCATCTTAGGTGATAACTTAGATTTAGGTGGAGACGGTGCTAGAAATGGTACTGGTAAGACTACTATTATACAAGCAATCAGTTATGCATTGTATGGTGTTCCACTTAACAATATCAAACAAAACAATTTAATCAATAGAACTAACGGCAAAGGCATGATGGTGACATTAGACTTTGAAGCCAATGGCGTTGAGTATCGTATTGAACGTGGACGTAAGCCTCATGGCATGAAGTTCTTTATCAACGGTGTAGATGAAGAAGACAACGAAGCACAGGGCGAAAATAAAGAGACACAACAAGTTATCGAAGACATCGTAGGCATGTCTTCAGTGATGTTTAGAAACATCGTTGCACTTAATACATACAGTCAACCATTCTTAAGCATGACACAGGGACAACAACGTGATATCATCGAACAGTTGTTGGGTATAACTCTGTTATCAGAAAAAGCAGAGAAGATTAAAATCATTATAAAAAATAACAAAGAAGAAATTCAACAAGAAGAATTTAAAGTCCAAGCAATAGAAGAAGCAAACAAAAGAATTGAAGAACAAATAGATAGTCTTAGAAAGAGAGAAAGACTATGGACAGCAAAGACTAATGAAGATATTGGCACGTTAAAAGATAAGATTGAAACACTAGAAAAAGTGGATATCGATGCCGAATTACTTGGACATAAACAACTTGCTGTCTATAATGCTTTAGTTAAGGATCATGCAGATATCGACAAATTAATGTTAAGAACTCAAAACGATATTGATAGAGAAACTAAGTCAATAACCAAGTTTGAAAAAGAATTAGATATACTAAAACAAAATAAATGTCACACATGTGGACAAGATATATGCGATGATACGCATATTAGAATCATGGGAGACAAAGAAGAAAGTTTATCAGAGGCTACTAAACATGCCGAAGAACTAGCAGAAGTTTATGTAGAATTAGAAAAAGAGAAACATTCATTGTTTGAGATAGGAGAGAAACCAGAGACTTATTATAGTTCTGAAGAAGAGGCTATCGAACATAAGAATAAAATCAAAGACTTGTCAGCACAAGTTAAACGCAAAGAGCAAGAAGAAAATCCATACACAGATCAAATATCTGAAATGGAGTCTAGTGCATTACAAGAAGCAAACTTTGATAAAGTAAACGAATTATCACGTATAGGAGATCATCAGAAGTTCTTGTTAGACCTATTAACAAGCAAAGATTCATTTGTACGTAAAAAGATTATTGATCAAAACTTATCTTACTTAAATTCACGTTTAACAAACTACTTAGACAAGATGGGTCTACCTCATCAAGTAGTATTCCAAAATGATTTGTCTGTAGAAATTACAGAATTGGGCAGAGAGTTAGACTTTGACAATTTAAGTAGAGGAGAACGTAACAGATTAATCTTAGGATTATCATTTGCGTTCAGAGATGTTTGGGAGAACTTGTACTTCCCAATCAATACATTGTTTATTGACGAGTTGATTGACTCAGGACTTGACACTATAGGTGTTGAGAATGCTATGGCTATTCTTAAAGACATGACACGTAGACGTAACAAATCTGTTTGGTTAGTGTCACACAGAGAAGAATTAGCAGGCAGAGTTGCTAGTGTGTTACAAGTTATTAAAGAGAACGGATTCACTACATACAATTCGACTAGGGAGTTGGAGCAGTTGTGAGTCTAGCCTTGTGGCACTGGCATATTGAAGTAAGCAGTAAGTGTACTTTAAAGTGCCCACGATGTCCTAGACAAGAAGTTCCTGATACATTAGTCAGTACTGAACTCAAACTAGATTTTTTTAAACAAAACTTCCCTGCGTTCTTTATATTAGAACACGTAGAGAAACTAACGTTCTGTGGTGACGATGGCGATCCTATCTATGCACATGACTTCTTAGAAGTCATCCAGTATTTCAAATCAATTAAGCCTAGTATAGCAATCATTATCGTCACTAACGGATCATATAAAAATGAAGACTGGTGGGCAAGACTAGCAGAAATGCTTGATGAGCAAGATCAGATTCACTTCAGTATCGACGGCTGGGACCATGAGAGTAATAATCTCTATCGAATCAATTCTAATTGGTCTAGTATCATTACAGGCGTCTCTATCATCAATGATAAGTCTAATTGTTATACCGTATGGGACGCAATAGGCTTTAAGTTTAACGAAGATAAGATTGGCGACATGCAGAATTATGCTAGAGACTTAGGTTTTGATGCATTTCAATTAACACGTAGCACTAAGTTCGGTAAGATATACGAAGATTCTTATGGGAAAGAAGATGCTTTACAACCACGTGATGATCTGTTATCATCTAGTCATAGATTTGAAAGAGAAGTCTTTAAGTTTACAGATAAAACAATTAAAGAACCTTGGATGAAGACAAACATTAAGTTGTATGATGAATCTAAGTTAGTAGGAAATGAACGACCTCTATGTCATATCGGCAATAAAGGTAGTTACATTAATGCTAGGGGCGAATTTTACCCCTGTTGTTGGGTTGCTACAAGATATGGACACAACAATAAATGGAATGAAATTGGCAAGAAATATAATCTACATGAATTGAGGTTACCCAAAATTGTAAAAGATAAATTCTGGGAAGCCGACTTTATACATGACTCTTACGAGTGCCAAACAAAATGTGCCCATCATAGGGTAGATAAAAATTATGCCACCGAGTGGTAAGGAGATAACTATATATAATGCCATCACCATCTAAGAACAAAGGATCAGGATTTGAACGAGAAGTTGCAAAATTTCTCAGTGAGACTTATGAAGAAAGTTTCATACGTGCTCCTGGCTCTGGTGCTTATGTAGGTGGCAAAAATCAAAATCGTACAGAGATTTTGCATGAAGGACAAATCAGAAGTTTCAAAGGCGACATTGTTCCCGGAGAAAGTTTTCACAAGTTAAATGTAGAATGTAAGTTCTACGCAGATTTCCCTTTTCATCAACTTCTTTCTGGTTCATGCAGACAACTAGAAGAATGGCTCGACCAATTAATGGACGTGCATGATGAAGGGGATTTTGACGTTCTCTTTATGAAGTTTAATCGTAAAGGACGTTTTGTATGTGTACCAAGTAAATACACATTCGTAAGTGATCAATTCATATATTACACATCAGACAATCATGGTGACTGGGTAATATTTGGATGGGATCACTTTTTTAAATTCAATAAAGATATATTCAAAGCATACGCAGGCGACACAGAGACCAACTCAGAACCCACCGATGACACCAAGTCAGAACTAAAACTAAACACAACAACAACTACAGTAGACTTTTAAAATTTAGTATGGTCGTAATTTGTACTCGACCCTCCTCGAGGATGCAGTAACCCTGCTGACGGATTTGGAGTAGTGTGTTATACACAATAAACCGACAGGGCAATTGTTATGGTAGCAAACCCTGAATGAGTTCATATCTACTTTGATTTGATGATATGAAACATGCGTTGCTGAGAGGTCATGCTCATTAGTATGATTGGCTCAACTACAGCCCAGTAAACATTACAGAGCAACCGGTTGCAATTGATTATAGTAACGTAATCGATTGGGGATAATCAACATGGATGACAGGCGGTAAAGAGGCTTGAATTTTTCGTGGTAGTGCTGAGTAGCACTACCATGGCTTCAAAACGGTAATAAGACTTTAAACAATAACCATTAAGAACTTTTACTTTATCCTTTTAAATAAGAAATTACGAATGAACGAAGTGAATGAGTAATTGGGTCTTCTTTGAAGACCCTTAAGAATGCTCTAGTGTTTAGAAGAATGGCATTTGAGTTTTCTTAGTAGTTTCTAAGTGTTCCTCAATTAATTTGTTTATGGCTTTACGTTCTGATAGGGACATGTTAAGGACATCTTCATATGAGGCACCACCACGCATGTACCAAGCCAAAGTCAAGGCGTTTGACTTTAAGCCCTGAGTGTATTCTTCATATTTTTGTATTAACTCCCTTATCCCTTCAGGGTCGAGTGAAAGGAGTCTTAGACGAAAAAATCCGATGCGTTCAATGTGAATGGTTGCTTGTACTCATGTCCACATTCTTCTTTTTCTGGATCATCTGAACCTGCGGTGCATACAATAGTTAGAGGCTTAATTGTTGATTTCTCTCTAAGTTGCGTGTTGTGATCTCTTATAGTTTCATAAGTTTTCGTGTCAGCATTCTTTAGAAAGTCATGTATATGATCTGTATCAGTAACTTCTCCTTCAGGAGTAACAATTTTTACGATTGTTTGAGATAAGATTTCCATTGTGAGTACTGTAATATCTTTCAATGCTTCAGCACTTACTAAGGTACGTTCTTGTTGATCTTCAATAGCAGATAAGTTTTTGTATTTTGCTTGAATTTCAAACTGTTTTAGACCTGCTTCATTCATTTCTTTGTACTTTAAGGGCGCAAAATAAATTTCTAACTCATTCATTCTTAAAGGAGTTTCATAATCTCCTGCCCCCAATGATCTTAGTAGAACTTGTAGATTAATACCATATGTACCTTCTTCACCGCATTTCTCACATTTAGACTCAACATCAATAGTTTCTTGCCCACCTGCGGCTTTGATAGAGATTAATACTGTATCTAAATCAGTACTTAATAATGCCCAAGGATTCTTAATTGCTGGTACACAACTTTTAATAATCTCTACCATGGCTGTACCATTAAACAAAGCATCTGGAGTCTTTGTCGTTATTTCATCGATTGCTGTCATAGGATAGACAGGTAATTCTTTGTTCTCAGGCCATTCGATGTCTTCAGGTGCGTAACTTTCCCCACCTGACGGTAAAGAGATATGTACAGCGGGTCTACGAAAAAACTGTCGTAGCGGATTATTTTCATTAATTGTCATATATGTTCCCCATAATAAAATACGGTATTTTAAAAAACTAAATACTAGTGTGATTATATTTAGTATCCCAAAACCATGCTAAATTAAAAATAATAGGACAACATTAGATGGATGATTTTTCACCTGAAGAAATGCGAGAATTTAATGAGAATTTAAATTCTATGAATGCCTCTTTGGGAGCATTAAATTCAGGACTACAAAATTTATCTAATACCCTAAATCAAACATCACAGGCAAATCAGGAAGCCGCAAAACAGTCAGAAGAAAACACAAAACAGCAAACATCTTCTACTAATAAAAAGACAGAATCAGATGATAGAGCCGGCGAACAAATAAAAACAACTGCTGAAAAAATGTCAGGAGCATTGCGAACTGCTACTAGTGCAGTTGTTAGTTTTTCAGGTGCATTAGTTTCAGGTGTTGATGGTTTTGACAAGTATACTAAAGCAGTATCAGGTTTTGGAGACTCAGCAAAAGAAACTGGTGACGCATTAGGTGGATTCGGTAAGTTTTTAGGTAACGCAGTAAACATATTAGCCGAGTTTACAGTCGTTACAATGAAACAGGCTGATGCACAAAATCAGTTTGCAAAAGAAATGAACCGAATGGGTGCTATTGTTGATACAACTACCCAAGGTTTAGCAGAACAAGCAAGAGCCGCAGGCGCAAGTGCAGGTGACTTACAAGAATTAGCCGTAGTTATTACTCAAAGTTCTCAAGCATTAGCATCGTTTGGTGCAGGTACTTCTGAGGGTACAGCAAAAATGCTGGAAGTCTTCAGATTATCTGATGACCAAGAAAGAGAAATGCGTAGATATGGGTACACTCTAAGAGAAGCCCAAGAACAACAAGCATATTACATAGAATTGCAAAGAACATCTGGTATTAATATGCAAGCCAGAGAGATGACTGAACAAGATGTTCGTATTAAGTCATTACAGTATGCAAAAACATTAAACACATTATCAGAGTTAACAGGTATTCAAGCCGGACAACTCAAAGAAGAACAAGCCGCAGTACAAGCAGACTTACGTAATAAGATTCGTAATATACGTGATCAAAATGATATTGAAAGACTTAAGCAACAGTTAGACGGCAACATTACTGCTGAAAAAAGAAAATCGATAGAAGCAGAAATAAGAGCAAGAGAAGAAGAAATACAAGTAAGAGTCGATGCAGGTAACCAATTTGCAGGTTTACTAGGCAGAGACATGGCTGCCAAAGTGATGAACGTTATTGGTACTGGGGCATTTGATGAGAATACAAAAGAACTAGCAAACTTAGGTCTTAATGCCGCAGAACTTAAAGAAAGATTTGCAGGCTTGACTGCTGGTTCAGACGAATACAAACAAGCAGTTGCCGAAACAACAGGTGAACTCGTAGGTGGTGTTAGACGAAACGTAGATAGGTTCGGTAAGTCTATGGAACTTGCCGCTAACGCAAGTGAGATCGGCGCCGCAGTAGGTATTAACGAAAGAACAACAGATACAGCCAGACTTTTTGATAGCCAAGATCAGGCTACGAATAGAGTATTAGAAAGTTTTGATAAAGTATCAGAGGCTACACAAGAAGGCGTAGATACACAAAAAGATTTGGCCGCTGAACTACAAGTATTTGAAACTAATGTTAGAACAGCCGCAGATGAGTTTTTAAATTCGATTAATCCGTTTACAGGTGGATTAGGATTAGGCACTATTGCACTAGGCGGTTTTACAATAGCATTAGGAACCGCTACAACTGCATTATATGGCATGGCTGGTTCAGGAGCAGGAAGTGGCATGTTAGACATGTTCACCGGCGGCGGTAACGGTGGCGGTAAACGAGCAAGAGGGTTAAGAGCGGCCGGCAACTTCTTATCAAAAGGTGTTAGTAGATTAGCCGTACCACTAGCCGCAGGAATGTCTATTTATAGTGGAGTATCAGAAGCAAGTGCAGGACGAGATGAAGCAGATGCACAACTAGCCCAAGTAACAGACGCCGAAGACTCATCAGTAGCAGAAATATATCGTGCTAAAAAACAGCACGAAATAGACACTAAACAAGCCAACAGAAAGGGGGCCGGTACAGCAATCGGCGGTACTGGTGGAGCCATTGCAGGTGCGGCCGCAGGTGCAGCCATAGGTTCGTTTATTCCAATCATTGGAACAGCAATTGGTGGTATTATCGGCGGAGCCTTAGGAGCATGGGGCGGATCTTCAGCAGGAAGTGCAATAGCAGAAAACTATCTAAGTCCAGAAGACTTAGAAATGTATAATGCTAGTGATGCTGAATATGCTTTAATGACTGATGAAGAAAAAGAAAAATATAATGAGATCAGAGATGCTATTAAGGAACAAACACGATTACAAGAAGAAGAAGCAACACGTTTAGAAAAAGCATATAATGACAATTACGAGGAAATACAGAAGATAGGTCTATATGACAAAGACTTGCTTGGTAATAGTGAAGTAAACTTTGAAATGCTTGCCCAAATGAGAGACGATGGTACTCTCTCACAAGAAATGCTTGAGGCTATGCTATATGATAATGATTTAAGTGAAGCAGACACGGCATTAGTGCAGAAACAGTTAGATTTGATGAAAGCAAACGCCGAAAAAGACGAAGTAAAAGAAAAAGAAAAAGAAGTAGCAGAAGTAAAAGAAGAAGAAGTAGGTGGCAGAACATTAGATATGTCTCCTGAAAATCTAGCCAAAATATTTGAGGCAGATATAAAAGCAGAAGAAAAAAGAAATGCAGAAAAACAAGCAGAACAACTTGCACTCGCACAAGCAAAAGAAGAAACTGTTACAGAACAAATTACACCTGAAGTTGTTGCTAATGCATTAAAAGAAACAGGAAGCGGCGCACCTATTCCAGGAGTAGTTGATACAGAACAATTATTAGCAACAACAGACGTTGTTGAAAATATGATAGCAGATGCAGGGAAAGCCATTAGTACCCCTGCATTAGAAGAAATCACAACTACAGCAGAATCTGTCCCTATAGATGATATTTTAAAAGAAGTTCAAGTTTCTTCATCTAAAGTAGCAACTCTTATAGAATCACCTGCAATTAAAAAAGCAGTAGATCCACTAGATGAATTAAGAAATATGGATAATGGTTTTGGTGGAACTCTAGGAGACACGGTCACAAGAGACATGGTGAGAGGTGGATATATTGCTCATGGTCAATTTGGTTCATTAGATCCATTAACAGGTGAAGCACCTGAAATGGAAAGAAGACACTTTGAAACCGAAGAAGAAGCCCTTAGAGCAATGGCCGCTCCTCAAGAATGGGAAGCACAATTACAAGCAAAGTTGGATGCTAACTTTGCTGAGATGATGGCTGAAATAGATGCAGGATCACCTGGAACTATGCCCGTTGTTGATATTACTCCAGAACCAACTGAAGAAGAACCTAGTGCTGAAGTACAGTCCGATAGTCAACTTGCCCAAACTGATACTGGTGGTGGAGAAATGACTGAATTTGAAAAACGTAGTCTAGCCGCACTAGAAAAGCAGAATGAGAGACTTGCTAGAATTGAAAATGCATCTATAGAGACCGCAGATGGTACCCAAAAAATTGCAATCAACTCGGCAGTTTAACTAAATATATAATATAAAGAGAACCTATACCACATGGCATATACAAAGAAATTTTTAAACAAGAGCGGAGTATCAAGTCCGATATCGGGAGGCAACAGTAATCCTGGGTCTTGGAACGGTGTAGGCGCATCAGAAGAAGGTTACTCAAACACTGATTTCGGTTACAAGAATTACATGAGTAGACTTCCTGAAGTTTACACAGGACATCCTAACAGAATAGAAAGATACAATCAGTATGAGATGATGGATGTCGATGCTGAGATCAATGCTTGTTTAGATATCATTGCAGAATTCAGCACACAAAAGAATGATCACAATCATACACCATTTAACTTTGAGTTTAGAGATGAGCCTACTCCACATGAGATGGACTTGTTATCTAAGCAGTTACAACAATGGTGTAAGTTAAATGAATTTGATACTCGTATGTTTAAGATGTTTAGAAACGTCATTAAATACGGAGATCAAGTCTTTGTAAGAGATCCAGAGAACTTTAAACTCTACTGGGTTGACATGGTTAAGGTCATCAAAGTTATTGTTAACGAAAGTGAAGGTAAACTTCCTGAACAGTATGTTATTAAAGACTTAAACATTAACTTACAGAACTTAACAGTTGCACAAAAAACAAACACAGATTTTGCCGCTAATCCAACAACAGGATTAGGTGGTACTGGTGGCGGTGGCGGAGCAGGTGGAGGCGGATATACTGTCCCATCTATGCCATACAACACATCAGGTAGTAGATTTACATTAGGACAAGCAGAATCAGCAATCGATTCTAATCATGTTGTTCACTTGTCACTAACAGAAGGCTTAGATCGTTTCTGGCCTTTCGGACAATCAATCTTAGAGAACATCTTTAAAGTATATAAACAGAAAGAACTATTAGAAGATGCTATCTTAATCTATCGTGTACAACGTGCGCCAGAACGTAGAATGTTTAAGATTGATGTAGGTAATATGCCTAGTCACTTAGCAATGGCATTCGTAGATAGAATTAAAAATGAGATTCACCAAAGACGTATTCCAAGTATTCACGGTGGGCAGTCTGTAGTTGATGCTACATACAATCCACTATCAATGAATGAAGATTACTTCTTCCCAGTCACATCAGAAGGTAGAGGATCATCTATCGAAGTTCTCCCAGGTGGACAGAACTTAGGTGAGATTGATGACTTGAAATACTTTAATAATAGATTAGCAAGAGGACTACGTGTACCTAGTTCATACTTACCCACAGGTCCTGATGACAACACAACACCTCTGAACGATGGTCGTGTTGGTACTGCTATGATACAAGAGTTTAGATTCAATCAGTACTGTGAAAGACTACAGAACTACATCTGTCAAAAACTTGATGATGAATTTAAATTATTTTTGCGTTGGAGAGGATTCAACATCGATACACAGATGTTTGACTTATCATTTAATCCACCGCAAAACTTTGCCGCTTATCGTCAAAGTGAACTAGATACTGCAAGAGTAGGTACTTTTGGAGCAATGGAAGCATTCCCTTATGTTTCTAAACGTTTTGCACTAGAAAGATTCTTAGGATTAACTGAAGAAGAAATCAATAAGAATGAAAAACTTTGGGCAGAAGAAAACACTGAAGCACAAGATGCAGACCCATCAGGCTCTGATCTTAGAAACATTGGAGTGTCTACAGGAGACTTTGATGCAGATATGGACACTAGTGAAGAAATCGAAGACCAAGAAAACTTAGACGATCTTGGAGACCTCGATGTAGCAGGTCCAGTAGGTACCCCGGGGACAGCAACCGGTTCAGTTGAAGGTGCTGGTGAAGTAGGACCTGCTCAAGGCGTTTAGTGAAACTTAAACATATTATTACATCTGGATGCAGTTTCAGTGATGCTTATACTCACTGGACGTGGCCTCATGTATTAGAATCACATATCAAATCATTAGACCCTAACGTAACATTCGATCACAGAGGCATGGGTCATCAAGGTCAAGAACTCATACAAAAGAAAACAACAAATGCTATTATAGATGCATTAGATAATGGGATTGATCCATCTGAAATAGGTGTTCTTGTTGCTTGGAGTGGTAATGATCGCAAAACTTGGTACATAACAAACAAAGATTATATTAGTGATATTAAAGATCACTGGAGTACGTCCGGTGGAGACAACTGGGACATACAATTTTGTAATCTCAAAAACAATAAAGAAGGTGTTGAAGTATTAGAATATAATAATAAACACGGAAATTATTTTGTTCAATATAATCCCAACGGCGGGTGGTATCACTCCGCATGGAATCATAGAGAACCTAAATTTATCAATGATTATATAATGTTTACTGAACCTGTTACTGCCAGAGGTTATGATACACATAACATACACTCGTTGCATCTTGCATTAGAAAATATGATTATGTTGCAAAATACATGTAAAGTACATGGTATTAAATTTTATCATCAATATTATATGGATCATACATACAAAGATATTGAAGCATGTAAAGATCATCCTATTATAGAATATCTCTATAAACAACTAGATCAAACGATTAGAGTAAAGCCTGCAATCCATGAATATGTCAAACCTTTTGGCATGACAGTATCAGAAAGAGATGTACATCCTAATGAAGAAGGGCATCAAAAATACTTTGATGATATTCTAAAACCCTTTTTAGAAGAAAAAAACTTTTTTGAATAAATATTAATATGAAATTATTTGAAATGTTCGATGCGGCAACACCAGGATACCAAGAAGTTGGAGATGACAACTCCAAACCTATTTGGAGAACATCTAGGAAAACAAAACTCACATTGAGTCAAATCAGAAAGTTACGTAAAATGTTAGATGTCAGAAATTATGAAAAAGCAAAACATCTGACCAAAGTTAGAAATCAGTACGGGGCAAAACCAGATCCAGAGGCTGGTCCTAGCATCTAATTTTAATAATCAGAAATACCTGATTTCCCCTATTTTCACCTCAAATACGCCAAAAACGCAAAAAAGTAGTACTTAAATAGTACTTTTTATAACTACGCACTAAATATCTCTACAAAGCCATACTTTATTATATCAGGAGAAAAGTACAATGGAAAACAAGAAATTTGAACAATTAATCGATCTCATTATTAATGAAGACGAAGAACAGGCGAAAGAACTGTTTCACAACATTGTTGTCGAAAAATCAAAAGAAATCTACGAGTCTATCATGGAAGAAGAAATGAAAGACAGTGACGACCTAGAAGAAGGCATGGGCGGTCAAGTCGGTGATCTTGCTGACGAAGTCCAAGCAGAAGAATCTGGTGTTGCAGAAGATGCTGAAGAAGAAATTGACGTTGATTCAGAAGAAGTTTTCGACATCGAAGGCGATGATGAAGTAGATGCTACTTTAGACATCGAAGCAAACTCATCTGAAGAAGTTGAAGATGCAGTTGTAAGAATCGAAGACAAACTCGACACATTATTAGACGAGTTTGAAGAACTCATGGCCGACCAAGACGAATTAAAAGGTCGTGATGACGAAATGGATGCTGACCTACATGACATCGAAGATAAAGAAGATGACATCGAAGGCGACATCGAAGACCAGGAAGTTGACGTAGACGTTTCTGTTGATGACGAAGAAGTAGTTGCTGAAGCAATTAATCTTCCTAAAGTAACAGCACACATGGGAGACAACGGTTCAAATACTAAATCTCCAGTAGACGCAAACTCAGGTCAAAAAGGAATGGACAGTAAGCCAGTAGATTTCGATCTAGGTGGTGATGAAAAAGGACGCCCTGCTCCGACTGCTAAAGACGTAGATGGTGCTTCTTCATTCCAAAACGTTCCTGGAAACAACAAAGGACCTAAATTGAGTCCTGCACCAAAGCCCGTAACATCACAGGCTGAAGGTACTAACACTAAATCTGTAATAGATTAAGGACTGATACAAATGGCTTTGTATCTTAAAGAACACTTATCATTCGACCGTGCTGAAATGATGGTCGAATCGGTAAAAGAAGGTGATTCTAATTTGAAGACTCTTTATATGAAAGGAATCTTCATTCAGGGAGGGGTAAAAAACGCCAATGAACGTGTTTACCCCGTTTCTGAAATCAAAACAGCCGTAGACACACTTAACGATCAAATACAAGAAGGTAATTCTGTGTTAGGTGAAGTTGACCATCCCGATGATTTAAAAATTAACTTAGATCGTGTTTCACATATGATTACTAATATGTGGATGGATGGGCCTAATGGCTACGGTAAGTTAAAGATTTTACCAACTCCGATGGGTCAGTTAGTTCAGACCATGTTAGAGTCAGGGGTAAAACTCGGAGTATCTAGTAGAGGTAGCGGAAACGTTAATGATTTAGATGGCCGAGTCAGTGATTTTGAAATAATCACTGTGGATATTGTTGCCCAACCAAGTGCTCCTAATGCATATCCTAAAGCAATTTACGAAGGTCTTATGAATATGACCAACGGACATAAAGTTTTAGAAATTGCAAGAGAAGCAAGAGGCAATAAACAAGTAGAACGGTTTTTGAAGGACGAGGTAACTCGTCTTATCAAAGATTTAAAAATCGACTAAAATAGAGGGGAAAACAGCATGTTAGATGCTATCAAACCATTAATTGATTCAGGTCTTATTAACGAAGATGTCGCAGGTGAATTAGAAAGCACTTGGGAATCTAAGTTAACTGAGGCTAAAGATCAAGTTCGTGGTGAACTTAGAAATGAGTTCGCACAAAGATACGAACATGACAGAAGTGTGATGGTTGAAGCCCTGGATAAGATGATTACAGAATCTCTCTCAGAAGAAATTAAAGAATTTCATGAGGAGAAGACTGCAATTAACGAAGACCGCGTAAAAGCAAAAATGAAACTTAAGGAAAGTGCAAAGAAATTTAATAACTTTATGGTAACTAAGTTAGCAGAAGAAATTAAAGAACTACGTGCAGACCGTAAGGTTCAGTTGGAAAACCAAGATAAACTTCAAAAGTTTATCACTCATGCATTGGCTAGAGAGATCAAAGAATTTGCTCAGGATAGACAAGCAGTGGTAGAACAACGAGTCAAGTTAGTTGCTGAAGGTCGTACACAATTAGAAGCATTGAAAGAGAAGTTTATTTCTGAAAGTGCCTCAAGATTGAGTAAGTCAGTTTCATCTCATCTAAAAGGTGAATTATCACAACTTAAGGAAGATATTCAAATTGCTAGGGAGAATAACTTCGGTCGTAAGATTTTTGAAACATTTGCAGGTGAATTCAGCACAACTTATCTTAATGATAAGGCTGAAACACGTAAGATTGTTTCTGACTTGAACGACAAAGAACAAGAACTAGCAGAATCAAGGGTTCAACTTGCGAAAGCACAAGAACTCATTGAATCAAAAGAACGTGAAGTTAACATTATTAAAGAATCTACTCAACGTGAAAAGACTTTAGACAGTTTAGTGTCATCTTTAAACAAAGAGAAGGCTCAAGTAATGCGATCTTTATTAGAAAGTGTTCAGACGCCAAAACTGAAGAACGCATTTGATAAGTATTTACCAGCAGTATTGAACGAAGGAAGTACCAAAGAGAAATCTGAAAAGGCTCCTCTTACTGAATCTGTTTCAACTGCACAAACAGGTAATAAATCTGCCAAGAAAGAACAAGAGGTTGAGGTAGATGACAGCAATGTTATCGATCTTAAGCGCCTGGCAGGGCTTTAATTATAAACTAGACATAGAAATTTAGGAGAAAATAACCATGTCACAAGTACTCTTAGAAAGCCGTTGGGACGAGACAAAAGACGCCCTGTTAGAAGGCTTAAAAGGCACTCGCCGATCAACAATGGGTGTTATCCTTGAAAACACTCGCAAAGGTCTCTTAAATGAGAATGCTACCGCAGGTAGTACCTCTGCAGGAAATATTGCTACACTTAACCGTGTGATTTTACCAGTAATTCGTAGGGTTATGCCTACTGTTATTGCTAACGAACTAGTCGGCGTTCAGCCAATGACTGGTCCTGTTGGACAGATTCACACTTTACGTGTACGTTATGCTCAGTCATTGACTGACAATTCAGCAGCCGCTACTTCTGTAACTGCTGGTGAAGAAGCATTATCACCATTCAAAATCGCACAGGCGTACTCACGTACAGCCCAAGGAACTGCGACTGCGAACTCTTACACAGGTGCTGATACAGCAACTTTAGAAGGTAACGGTGGTAAGCAAATCAGTGTGCAAATCTTAAGACAGGCTGTAGAAGCCAAGTCACGTAAGTTACAAGCACGTTGGACTTTTGAAGCCGCTCAGGATGCTCAGTCTCAACACGGAATCGATGTTGAAGCAGAAATCATGGCCGCTTTAGCACAAGAAATCACTGCTGAAATTGATCAGGAGATTTTACTATCTCTTAGAACATTGGCAGCAACTGAGTTCACATATAACCAGGCAGCGGTATCAGGTACTGCTACTTACGTTGGTGACGAACATGCCGCATTAGCAGTTCTAATCAACAGAGTTGCAAACTTGATTGCACAAAGAACACGTAGAGGCGCAGGTAACTGGGCTGTTGTTTCTTCTGCCGCATTAACTGTATTACAATCTGCTACTACATCAGCATTTGCACGTACAACTGAAGGTACTTTTGAAGCACCTACTAACACTAAGTTTGTTGGTACGTTGAACGGCGCTATGCGTGTTTTCGTTGATTCATATGCTCCTGATACTCAAGCAGTATTAGTTGGATACAAAGGATCATCTGAGACTGATGCGGCGGCATTCTACTGCCCATACATTCCATTAATGAGCAGTGGTGTTGTACTAGATCCATCAACATTCGAACCAGTCGTTTCATTTATGACACGTTACGGATATGTAGAGTTAACTAACACTGCATCTTCATTCGGTAACGCGGCTGACTACGTTGGTGAAATCGCAGTTCAAAACTTAACTTTCCAATAAGCCGATTATTATATAATCAACTTATTATAAGTTTTAAGGAAGAGTCATTAGGCTCTTCCTTTTTTTGTGGTTGCCCTTTTTTGTAGTAAATACTTGACAATATTAACCAAAGGTTGTATAATAGTAAGATAAGTTTGGAGAACATTTATGGCAAAAAGAATCTTTAGAATTGAAGCCGGTAGATACGGCGGAGAAACAGTAATGGGCACAGTAGACGAAGAATTTGTCTCAATAATGCTAGAAGAAGACCAAGAAGAACTCATTGATACCTGCACCAGTGCTGACGAAGAGGACTTTAAAGGAACACTTCCCTATGAGGGTTATTATATGTGGGAATGCGATGACATAGAACATCTTAATTCAGCATATGCAGACAGTGGATTTATTGTTACTGAAGTAACCAATGAAGATGACAAATATGCATACTCAGAAACTGAAACTGATTTTGAGCCAGTAGCATGTCTTTATGGTAGAGAAGCATATTCACAAAACAGTGAGCCTGATTGGGACGATATTGACAAAGAAAAAGATGATTATGTTCCTGTGCTAAGTTTTCACAGTTCTGAGAAAGGTAACTTTGGTTGCTGGTTTATAGAAACAGAAGGTGAACCATTCGACAAATATAAATTCACATATGGTATCGTTGAAACTAATATGGGAGAATTTATTGATAGAGTTTACTATGATGGTAAAGAACTAGAATGTGAATATGATTATTCTGATAGCATCGGTAAGGCTTATTATGCAGAAGTAGGCTGGATGAATAGAAGATGGCATGATAGTTATGACAAATATGATGAAGATCAATTAGACTCTATCTACTGGGAAGACTTTGCAGAAAATGTAGAGTACGAAAAGAAAGAAGCATCTACTACTGTACCTTTAAACATTTCAGCAGATGAAATTGTAGGAGAAGTAGGAACAATCGAAAATCCAGGTGACGTAGATCCTAGTATTGAACCAATCAACGAACCACCTGTTGTTAGTGAAAACGAAGCAGATACATATAAAGAACTACAAGATCAATTAACGCAACTTAACGGTCACGGAGATGGTCGAGGGGAAGACGGCGAAGTACTTTAATGGCCAGATGTCGCCCAGAAGACTGTAACTTAGAAACAGACAACTTAACTATAATTTGGTATCATAATTATTCAGGTGGCAAATTTATGGCTAATTGTCTGAGTCTATCTGATCATGGATTATTTGGTCACAAAGAAATGACCGAAGCACAACTTAGGGGAGAGTTGTCTCCGGATGACAAATTAAATTATTTGTTAGGTCAAATAGACGAAATCGAAAAAGGAGTTTATTGGACTGACCTTAATATATCAGATAATAAATTCTTTGGCTTTGACAAAAAAGACTACATCGATCCTTGGAGAGGTATATCATATCATAGTTATGTCAAAGATGTCTCTTATGGTGATTATAAATTTTTTATAGCATCACACTTCAATCCAGAAGTTATTGAAATCAAAAAGATTTGGAAGAATGCAAACATTATATTGTTTACTCATCCTCACGGTTATGTTGAAAAAAGAGCAAAGAACGATCCTCAAATCAGTGTTTTTTATGACAGACTTGTTGACTATGAAGACAACATAGCAGAAATGAGAGCATTGCCTAATGTCGTGTATGAATTTGATGTGCGAAAGTATGAGTCTGAAACTGAAACATTAGATGCAGTCAAAGAAATGTATGATATATTAAATATCAAAGGTTATGATAGAGACAAACTCTCTGTATATTATAATCACTGGTATAATAAGATAGAAGAAATTAAATACGAATCGTAGAGTCTACAGACATCTCCATTTGCTTTTTACCCTCTCGTAACTTCTTGTTGCGTAGTCTACTACAGTTAGCACAGATTGTCAATATATTTTCTTTTGCTTTGTTGTTAGGATCAAAATCTTTATAAGCAATATCTAATTGAATTAAATCTTCAGGTACAAAACCACATTCAATACACATAGTATTTTTCATTGGTATCTTTTTATTATAGATTGCTTTAGCACAATCTGTACAATATTTGTGCCATTTTTGAAAGCCGTGTTTGCTAACACCGTTTGGTTTAGCAAAAGATATGTTGCAGTTAGCACATTTTGGTCTTGCTGGTTGTCTTGTAAGCATAATTTTATTTATTAAAAAGATTCATTGGGTTCTTTTTTATGAGATCATTTTTATTATATCAGCATAAATACAGTACATAACTAATGGAACTTATACATGGCCGCAGACAAATTTAATTCACTAACTGGTTATTCAGTAGGATTACCCGGGATAGACGTAATTGCCGCAAATGGCAATGTAGTTACTAATCATAACTATCCTCAAGGAAACGTGACATCTAACAGTGTTTACGCAAATAATTATTATTTTTCTAATGGTCAACCATTCACAAGTGATCCAGCAGGATCAAACACTGAAGTTCAATTCAATAATGATGGTAATTTTGGTGCTAGTCCAAATTTAGTATTTGATTCTACTACTGGAACATTGATCTCAGAAAATCTTACAGTAACAGGCAATACACTATTGGGCGATGTCGAAACAGTAACAATATTAGGCGGAACAAACGGATATGTTTTACAAACAGACGGTGCAGGTGGATTAAGTTGGACAGCCCAAACAGGTAACGGTGGCGGAAACGGATCACCTGGTGGCGCCAATATGCAGGTACAGTTCAATAGTGCTGGTTCGTTTGCAGGTGATGCAGGATTTATATATGATGTAGATGATGATTTACTATCAGCAATTCATATTGCAGGTGAAGCAGGTAACCTTTCTAATCTAACATATTCTAATATTGTAGGTATTGGAAACATATCATCAGTTAATCTTACTGGTGAAGACAATAAAGTTTTATATGCTAATGGTATCTTTGCAGATATATCAGCAGGAGCAAGTGCAAACTTTGCTAACTATGCCGGCAACGTTACAGTTGCCGCACAACCAAACATTACATCAGTAGGAACATTAACTGGCTTACAGATAAGCGGAGGATTGTCTGTAACCGGTAATATAGGTGTTAGTAATTTAGCAGTTACAGATGACACGACATTTTCAGGCCCTGTCAATTTTAGTACGTTAAGTAATGTTACAGTCTCATCAAATATAAACGCAATAACATCACCTAATGTTAATTTACCTATAGCAAACTTACATATTGACGGCGGACTTAACGGATATGTATTAGCCACAGATGGTGCAGGTAATCTTTCTTGGACAATTCAATCAGGTGGCGGCGGTGGAGGCACCCCAGGCGGAGCCAACACACAAATGCAGTTTAACAATCAAGGTGCATTCGGCGGTTCTGCTAACTTTGTTTATGACAGCACATTAAACAAAGCAACAATGGCAGGAGAGTTTGTCGCAAATAATTTAACAGTAGGTTCAGGAGCATATTCATTTAGAACTACTAAAGTTAAAAACGGTGTAACAACCACTACTTCAGCAGTTGAAATATGTGCAACAGAAGCAGATACAGTATCAGCAATTGATTATACTATTGTTGCTACAGATCCTGCAAATTCATCCAGACAAACTACAAAATTAACAACAGCAGTATATGGAACAACAGTTAACTACATAGAATATGCAACTATCTCTGTAGGATCATTACTTGCTGATTTTGAAGTAACTTATGTGCCGGGAGATGCATTTAGAGATGCTCAAGTAGTACTTTATGCTACCCCAGCCACAACAAACGAAACAACTTATAAAATTTTATTAGAGGAATATTCCTCTTAAAAAAAATAGTAAAAAAATAATCGCAAAAAACCATTAGTTAGCAGTTATTTTTTGCGGAAACATATAAATACAACTATAGTTTACGGAGACCAAACCATGGCAATCAAAGCATTTAACTCGGTTGCGGGATTTTCAGTAGGAGAAACCCCGGCCAACATAATTTTATCGAACGGTTATATCACAACAAACGGCGCAACGTTTACAGCAAATATTGCGGCATTGGGTGTATTGACCGATAACTTATATTACGCAAACGGCGTACCCTGGGACTTACAAGAACCAGCAGGTGCTAACACTCAAATCCAGTTCAACAATCAACAGGACTTTGGTGCATCAGCAGACTTAACATTTGATACGGCTACATCTAATTTAGATGTTTCTGGTAATGTTAATCTAACAACTGGTAAGTACTATGGTGACGGTTCAGCATTAACAGGTATTGATGCTACAGGCATTCAAAACGGAACATCAAATGTTCGTATACCATCAGCAGATGGCAATATCGAAATGAATTCAGGTGGCAATTTAGTTGCAAACATTACAGATACAGGAGCAAATATTTCAGGTACATTAAATGTAACAGGTATTGTTACTGTTCCTAGTAGCACAGGAGCAATTGATGTTGCATTAGGAACACCTACTCAAGGAAATCTAACATCTAATGCTTTAACTTTAACAACTTCATCGTCGGTCTCCAATTCGATTGCACAGTTGAATGAAGTATTAGGAAAATTAGTTCCTGAAAGCCCAGATAACTTCCCGGGCGGACAAAGCATTACTATTGCAAGTACATCTTCATACAGAATGGCAGATGGCTTCACTCAGCCTGACAACACAGCAGGTGGATCAGCGGCAGTGGCAGCAGGTACAACAGTATCTAAAACACGTAGAGCATCATCATACAATGTTAATGCGATTACAAACACTGGCCCTGGTGACAACGGAACGATTTCTGTTCAAAAGAATGGTGCAGCCGCAGGTAGCAGAACTTTAACTACTTCTTTAGACGGTAACGGAACTTACAGTGACTTGATTATTTCAAATAACGTAGACTATAACTCTGTAAATTCAAATGTAGCGGCAGGCTTCTGGTCAGTCTTTACAGCAGACGCATCAGGTACTGTATCAGACGGATGGAACGAAGTATTAATTGATGATACTGCAACGACATCTACAAACAAAGAAACTTGGTACTATGATTCATCGAATCCTGGTACACCTCAATTTACATCAACATCATTTACTGCACCAGGTGCACCTAGTTATACATACAGTTCAACTGTACCTCACTATAACAACACAAATGATTTTGCTGTAGCATTTAATGTAAACAGATTATCAGGTAACATGTATCCAACAAGTGATACGTTTGTTACAGGATCATCAGGTGGTGCTTTCTCATCACCTAGTAGTGTAACATATTCAACTGCTGGAGTGACAACTCCATTAGCGGCTCAGTTACACGTAGCATCAGGAAGTCAAGCAGTTACAACTACTTCTTCTATCATTTCAGGATTTGGTTCAAGTACATCGGGTCCATCAGTCTCTGTCTTTAACTCTTATGCAACAGGAGTACAATCATTCTCTCCTGGAGGCACAGTACTTTATAAGACAGGTACTTCATCTTCTTCAAGCAGAATCGAAGAAGCAAACGTGTATATTGGTTCATCAATTGGTTCAGGATCAGGGTTAGCACAACGTATTGAAAACCCAGGTTCAACTGATACACCTAGTTTCTCTGCAAGTGCAACTGTGTTTAACAGTGAAACTTCAACATTAGAGACATATGATGCAACAGTCGTTGGTGATGTATTAAGCCATGATGAAACTGATTATTCTTCTGGTCATTTACCAGCAGGACCTGACTTATCAGCAGGTAGATCAGGTGACCAATACTTTACATTCAAATTTGTAAGAACATCAACATCGAAGTTTGATGTTAAATTTACTGGAACGTTGGCAGGTTGTTGGGTAGCAGTACCCGGCAGTACAATTGACTCAGCATCTTCATTGAACGGTTGGGTTGACATGGCAACATCTTACGCGGGAGCAGGTGTCCCCGGTGCTAATACAGGCTCTGGTGGTAATGGTTCAAACGGGTGTGCGTTAGGCGGCGTTATACCTACAGGATCTGCTCAAACAAATAAATCAACAACTGCTACTTTTGGTACAGTAAGTTCATCTAGTACAGCAACTAATGAAATTTATGTTCGTATCAAGTTAGAGAGTGGTCAATCGATAACAGCCTTATCACTAGAATCTGCGAGTAACTAAAAATGAGTATACCTATTTCACAAAAAGTCGACCTACTTTATAAACAGGCATTTGGTGTCACTAAAACTGACACAGAATCTAATAAAAGTCCAAGTAACGAGGCTATTGCTAGCCCATTACTAAATCGTGGTGATACACTATGGTCACAGGCTGATCAGATCCCAGGAACAGCGGCAGCCGTTGCTAGTATTGTTCAAGCATATACAGGATCTAATGCAGTCGAGTGTACAGCAGATAATACTACTGTACCAGTTGGCGGTGTTTACCCCACATGGAAAACTGATTTAACTTACTGGATCCCACAAGAATTTGGTTCTACTTATGCAGTCCAAGTTTGGGTAGATGATTCAGGAGTTGCAGATCCAACTTCAACTGGTACTCAAATCTTTGGTGCTGGTTCAGGTGGAACTGGTGAGTTCTATTATAACTATCAATCAGGTGTTCTTAACTTTATCGGAGAAACTATTCCGACTGCTCTAACAAGTAGTAAAGTTCTTTACATCGTAGGTTATAGATACATTGGTAAGACAGGTGTTACTAACTTACCAGACTCACAGATTGGTAACTTAGATATAACTGATCAGACTATTACTGGTCAAGACACAGATGCTAACATTATCTTTACACCAAATGGCACAGGTCAAGTTGTCACTGGTGGTAACATTACTGCTTCATATTATTATGGAGATGGTTCTCAATTAACAGGTATTGACACAGCAGGTGTGTCAAACGGTACATCAAATGTTCGTATTGCAGTCGCAGATGGTAATATCGAACTAAACGTCAACGGTGGATTAACAGCAAACGTTACTGATGACGGCATAGTAATGACAAGTGGTAATTTAGACCTCGGTAATGTCATTGCAACAGGCGTTGTAACTGCAACAGGTAATGTAGCAGGTGGTAACTTAACATCAGGTGGTGTTGTAGAAGTAACAGGTAACGTAATCGGCGGAAACTTAACTACAGCAGGCGTTGTAGACGCAACAGGCAATGTTGCTGGTGGAAACTTAACTACAGCAGGTGTTGTAGAAGCAACAGGCAATGTTGCTGGTGGAAATATTACAACAGCAGGCGTAGTCGAAGCAACAGGTAACGTAATTGGTGGAAATATTACAACAGTAGGTGTTGTAGCCGCAACTGGTAACGTATCAGGTGGTAACGTATCAGGTGGAAACTTAGTAACAGCAAACTTCTTTACAGGTACATTAATCGACGGTACATCAAATGTTACAGTTAATAATAATGGTAACGTTGATTTAGTAGCCGCAGGAAACACAACTGCTGTTATTACTGATACTGGCGCAAACATTATTGGTACAATTAATGCAAATGGTACAGGTACTTTAGGAGCATTAATTACTCCGACTGTTACTGGTACTACAGGTAATTTAACATTAACAGCGGGTTCATCAGATGATTACGTTGAGATCAGACCTACTGGTACTGGTCAAGTTCACGTAGGTGGATTTAAAATCGAAGCAGTTGGAACTCCAACAGCATCAACTGACGCCGCTACTAAGCAGTACGTAGATGACGTAGCACAAGGACTTGCAGTTCATGCACCTTGTATCGTAGCATCAACAGATACATTGGCAACAATGTCTGGTGGTACTGTAACATATGACAACGGCACAGCAGGTGTCGGAGCGACTCTTACAATTTCTGGTGCAACATTAACAGCAATTGACGGAGTAACTTTAACTTCAAATGATAGAATTTTAATCAAAGACGAGTCAACAGGTGCTAATAATGGTATCTATGTATATACAAGTTCAACTGTTTTAACAAGATCAGATGACTTCAATACTCCGACTGAAATGGCAGGCGGTGACTTTACATTTGTACAACAAGGTACAGTTTATAATGATACTGGTTGGGTAATGACTGATCCAGTAACAACAGTTGGTACTTCTACTGTTAACTTTGTTCAGTTCTCAGGTGCAGGATCATTCACAGCAGGTGCAGGTCTTACATTAACAGGTACTGAATTCTCTGTTAACGTTGATAACTTAACAACAGATATTCAAGGTGGAAACGTAGTTGTTAAAACTTCTGCTCAGTTAACTACTCCAAACATCGGAGCGGCAACAGGTACAAGTTTAACTACAACTGGTAATGTAGCAGGTGGTAACTTAACAACAACAGGTGTTGTAAGTGCTACAGGTAATGTAGTCGGTGGCAACCTAACAACAGGTGGTGCAGTAACTGCAACAGGTGCAGTAACTGGTGGCAGTTTAACAGATGGCACAGCAACATTAAGTTCAGGTGCATTAAGTGGTGCAACTACAGGTGCATTTAGCGGCAACGTAAGTGCTGGTAACTTAACTTCAACAGGTGCTGTTTATACTGACACTATCAATGAAGAATCTACTAATGCAGGCATTACTTTTGGACATGAAGTTCTAGGTGGAGCGGCAACTTTCTCTGCTAACGTAGCAGGTGGTAACTTAACAACAGGTGGTGTTGTAAGTGCAACTGGTAATGTAACAGGTGGTAACTTAACAACAGCAGGCGTAGTTGAAGCAACAGGAAATATCGATTCAACATCAGGTATCTTTAATGGTGACGGTTTTGGATTATCAAATATCCCGGCCGCAAACATTACAGGCTTAAGTCTTTCAGGTATCGCAAATGGTACATCTAATGTAGACATTGCATCTGTAGACGGTAACATCACAATGGGTGTTAACGGAACTGCTGACGTAATAGTCGTATCAGACGGTGGACTTGATGTAAAAGGAACAGCAGATATTACTTCTACTGTAACAGCACCCGCATTTACTGCGAACACAGGACTATTTACTGGTGACGGTGGTGGTTTATCTAATGTCGCAGGTGGTAATGTAACTGGTGAAGTTGCATTCGCGGCGACTGCTAACGCAGTAGCAGGTGGAAATGTATCAGGTCAAGTAGCAAACGCACTTGTATCAGGTACTGTCTACACAGCGGCACAACCTAACATTACTTCTGTAGGTACTTTAACAAGTGTTGAAGTAAGTGGTACAGCAAATGTAGCAGGTAACTTAAATGTCGGTACTAGTGAGATTTCAACACTAGCGGCAGGAACAGTAACTACTACAACTACATCACAAACAGCAATTGCTAGTTTCGCAGTTTCAGGAATAAACGGAATTGAGTTCTTAGTAAAAGGATATGACGCAACATCAGGAAATACTTCTGTAGCATCAGTACTAACTGTAACAGACGGATCAACAGTTGATTTCGTTACATACGGTCAGACATACTTAACAGGAGCACCTGGTGTATTAGCAGTAGGCTTAAACGGTAGTGACTTAGAATTGTTGGTAACACCAGCATCAACTAATTCAACTGTTTGGGTTACACAATATAGGTTTATTTAATAATGGGAATTAGATCCTTTAACTCAGTTGGAGGGTTTTCGGTAGCCGAAACGCCCGTTGAGATAATCAGTAATGTGGGTAATGTTACCCCTACTAACTTAGATGTTAGTACTGGACTATCTGATCTAGGTGCTATTGGCAATATTACGATTACTGGAGGCTCCGCAAACCAAGCAATTATCACTGATGGTTCAGGTACATTATCATTTGGTGAAGCAGGCATGTCGGCAAATTCAGCCGCTACTATGCCATATCAAATCAATGCATCTGAATCATATACAGTGGGTGCTAATCTTCAGGGTCTATTTGCAGAAGCAATCACAATCGATGGAGAATTAGATGTAGAAGGTATTCTTATCGAAGTAGGCGTCTCTCAAAACGCAGAATCATCACAGATTTATTTTGACAATGCAGGTACATTCTATGGTAACACAGGATTTACATTTAATATAAATTCTGGTAATTTAGATGTACCAGGAAATATTAATCCTACTGGAAGTATTATTCCTAGTGCAAATGTCACATACGATTTAGGATCAGCAAATTATCGTTGGAATGATCTATATCTTGCAGGAACATCTATATTCTTAGGTGGTGGGTCAATAGCAGAAGCCGCAAATGGCGCTATGGTCATGACTAACGGTGACGGCGGACAATTTATATTCGATGGTACTGCTGATTTTCATACATATGCAATATCACATGGTAACTCTAATGTATCTATAGACACATCAGGTTCAGCAGTCACAATGGGTGTTGCTGGAAATGCTGACGTATTTTCAATGTCAGGCGGTGGTGTCTTAACTACGACAGGTAATGTCGTACCATTAGGTATTAAAACAGACAATTATTATTATGCAAATGGAGCCGCAATTACTTTTGGTGAATCAGCGGCAGGCTCTGATACACAAGTACAGTTTAATGACAACGGATCATTTGGTGGATCAGGTAACTTAACATTTGCAGATGCTTCAGGATTACTGACAGCATCAGGCAACGTAGTAGGTAATAACTTTATATCTACATCTGGCGATATGCTATTTGGCACAGGTGTCGGACAAGGTACTATATCAGTAGATACAAGTACAACAACAGCCGGTGTATTCACAACCACAATGACAGACGTTAATATCGGATTAAATGCTAACGTTGTAATTTGTGGTACAGGCAAAACATTAACAGCACGTGGTAACGTGTCTGCGGACAATTTAAATTCAACAACTTTATCAGTTGACGATTTATATAGTAGCAGAACAGCAGTTTCTGTAGGAAGTGCTAATACAACAATTGATACATTTGCCGCATCTTCTTATAGATCAGCAAAATATACAATTAAGGTTTCGGATAACACGGGTTATCAAGCAATAGAGGTACTTCTTGTACATGACGGTGTAACTCCGATAATGACAGTATACGGTTCAATATCGACAACAAGTGCAGATTTAATTACATTATCTACTGTAATGTCAGGGACTAATGTATTATTAAGAGCATCACCTGAAAATAGCAGTACTAGTGTTAATTTAATGGGTACGTATGTCCCAGACTAAAAATCAAGTCGGGAAATAACGATAAATAGAATTATGCTCAAAAGGCAAATTTAACTATAATAGGGTAATAGGAAATGTTAATATTAAAACAAAATACGGCGGCATCAGTCCCCACCCCGGCTGCGGGAAAAGGTACAATCTTCTTAAGTGATTCAGATGTACTGTCAGTCAAAAAGAGTTCAGGAAGTGTTGAATCGTTTCCAACAGTAAGCGGTTCAAATACGCAGGTCTTCTTCAATGATGACAATGCAATTAATGGTGATGCAAACTTTACGTTTGATAAAGCCACTGATGTATTAACAGTCACAGGAAACGTTGCGGCGACTAGAGTTTTAACAGATAATCTTTTATATGCTAATGGAGTTGCATGGGACTTGCAACAGCCAGCAGGTTCAAATACACAAGTTATCTTCAATGATGAAGGTGATTTTGGTGCAGACTCAACATTTACATTTGACAAAGTTACAGATACCCTATCATCAACTAATGTTGTTGCAACTGCATTAACAGGTGAATTACAAACTGCATCTCAAACTAATATTACAAGTGTTGGCACCCTAACAGCACTAGCAGTAACAGGTAATTCAGACGCCGGAAACCTTAACGCAACTAACACAATAAGTGGTACAGATTTAAGTATTTCAGGAAACGGAGTAATTGGTGGAAACTTAACAGTTAACGGAGATTTAACTTACGTCAACGTAAGTTCTTTCGATGTCGAAGATCCAATTATCACAATGGGAGGTGGCCCAAACGGAGCGGCTCCTACTTCAGATGACGGTAAAGATCGTGGTACAGCATTACAATATTATGACGGTGGTGCAATTGTAGGATTCATGGGTTGGGACAACTCAGGATCAGAGTTTATCTTCGGTGCTGATGTTACTAACACAGACGAAGTAATCTCAGTTAATACATATGGTAACGTTCATGGTAACGTATTCATTGGTTCAGGTGCTGGATTATCAGCAATCGCCGGTGCAAACGTTACAGGCACAGTAGCAAACGCAACTTATGCAGTATCAGCGGGTACAGTCGAAACTGCCGCACAACCAAACATTACTAGTGTTGGTACATTAACAAGTGTTGTTGGTGGAGAAGGTTCTGCATCAGATTTCGGAAACGCAACAGCAATATTCGGCAAAGACAACACAGGTTCATCATTAGGTGATAACATCGGTGTTGTTGGTGAAGCCGCGGCAAACTCAACAGCAGGCATCAATGGTATCGGTGTATATGGTTATGGTGCAACAAACGGATCAGATAAAGGTACTGGTGTTTATGGACAAGGTGTCATAGGAGACACTAATGACACTGGAGCGGCAGTAGGTGTACGAGGTACAACAGCCGGAGTACATGCTAGTGGTATGAACGTAGGTTTATATGGTCTTGCTTCTGGTTCAAGTGTTTCTAACTATTCTTTGTATCTTGTACAAGGTAGCATCGGAACTATAGAAAACCCAATTACATGGGAAGTTGCAGACAACGAAGCAGGCGCATTAAGATGGAGTTCAGCAGGTAAAGCAAACATCTTTATGATCGAATCTACTGATAATGCTGAAGGTATTTCAACAACAGGTTACTTAAACGTAACAGGTAATATTACTGCAACAGCAGGTATTAAAACAGACAACTATTATTATGCAAACGGAGCACCAGTTGACTTTCAACAGCCAGCAGGTTCAAATACAGAAGTTATCTTTAATGATGGCGGAGACTTCGGAGCAGATTCAACATTTACATTTGACAAAGACACTAATGTCTTGTCAGCATCAACAGTAACAGCAACAACGTTAAACGGTACTTTAGGTACTGCATCGCAAACTAACATTACTTCAGTAGGAACATTAGGTTCACTATCTGTTACAGGTAATGTTGGCGCAGGTAATGTTAATGGCACAGGTGGTGTATTCACATACGTATCAGGAGATGGTGCTAACTTATCATCAACTGCTGGTGCAAACGTAACTGGTGAAGTATCATTCGCCGCAACAGCAAACGCAGTCGCAGGTGGAAACGTATCAGGCGCAGTTGCATTAGCAACAAGTGCAACATCAGCAAATGCAGTAGCAGGCGCTAATGTAACTGGTGAAGTAGACTTTGCGGCAACAGCAAATGCTGTAGCAGGCGCAAACGTTTCTGGTACAGTTGCTCTTGCTTCAGTAGCAGGAACAGTATCAGGAGCCGCACAAGCAAACATTACATCATTAGGTACATTAACCGGCTTAGGTGTTAACGGAACAATCACTGCTTCAGCAATCACAGCAAATACAGGAGTGTTTACAGGTGATGCAGGTGGTTTATCAAACGTAGTCGGCGCTAACGTAACAGGTACAGTATCAAGTGCTACAACAGCAGGTACTGTAACAACAGCCGCACAACCTAATATTACTTCAGTAGGAACTTTAAGTTCTGTAACAACTTCTGGTAATGTTGATACAACAGCAAACGTTGTAACTGATGATATTATTGGTAAAACAGGCGGAGTTACAATTACAGCAATCGGCGCAGATCAGCCTATCTCATTAGTAACAACAGGAACAGGTTCAGTTGATGTAAACTCAGCAAGAATTACAGAACTAGCAACACCAACAGCCGCAACAGATGCCGCAACAAAAGCATATGTTGACAGTGTTGCAGAAGGCTTACATGTACATGAGTCTTGTGAAGTTGCAACTACAGGAACACTTACATCTATCACAGGTGGAACAATCACTTATGATAACGGAACAGCAGGTGTTGGCGCAACATTAACAACATCTTCTGGTAACTTTGATACAATTGACGGACAATCATTCTCAAACGGAGAAAGAATTCTTGTTAAAGATGAATCAACAGCCGCAAACAATGGTATTTACGTTAAAACATCATCTACAGTTCTAACAAGAGCAGATGATTTTGACACACCAACTGAAATGGCAGGTGGAGACTTCACATTCGTATCAACAGGTACACAATACAATGATACAGGTTGGGTAATGACTGATGCAGTAGCAACAGTTGGTACTAATGCAGTAAGTTTTGTTCAGTTCTCAGGTGCTGGTACATTCACAGCAGGTGCAGGCCTTACATTAACTGGCTCAGAGTTCTCTATTACAAATACAGCAGTCTCAGCCGCATCATATGGTAACGGTACTCATAATGCAACATTCACTGTTAATAGTAGAGGTCAATTAACAGCGGCGGCTAACGTTGAAATTACTGCAGGCGCAGGTTCATTGACTGGTACAGTTCTTAATTCAAGTGTTGTAGATTCATCACTGACATCAGTTGGCACAATTGATACAGGTGTATGGCAAGGTACAGCAATTGGAGCGGCGTACGTTTCAACTCTTAACCAAAACACAACAGGTTATGCCGCAACTGTTTCAAGTGCCGCACAACCTAACATTACTTCTGTTGGTACACTAACAGGATTAACAGTATCATCTACAATTTCTGGTTCAATTGACGGATCAGCCGCATCTGCTACAACAGCAGGTAGTGTAGATAACTCTGTTACATTTAACAACAGCGGTTCAGGTGCAGCCTCAGGAACAACTTATAACGGTGGTACAGCAAGAACTATATCTTATAACTCAGTTGGTGCGCCAAGCACAACTGGTACAAACGCATCAGGTACTTGGGGTATTAATGTTTCAGGTTCAGCAGGAAGTGCAGGATCAGCAACAACTGCTGGTACTGTAACAACAGCGGCTCAACCAAACATCACTTCAGTCGGTACTTTAGGCTCATTAACAGTATCAGGTACTACTAACAGCGGAACATTACAGTCACAAACATTGACATCAGGTTCAAACTCAACAGCAGGTGAAATTATCGGTGACTGGACTTTATCTAGTGGATCAACACTTAACGCAACATATGCTGACTTGGCGGAGAAATACACAGCAGACTCAGACTATGAGCCTGGCACAGTTGTAGTATTCGGCGGTGATGCAGAATTGTCAGTAACAGGTCAACATGCATCGCATACTGTTGCAGGTATCGTTACAACTAATCCTGCTCAAGTCTATAACGCAGAATGTACTGCAGGCGAAGGCGAATTTGTTGTAGAATTAGCATTGATCGGACGTGTACCGTGTAAAGTAATCGGTCCTGTTATGAAAGGTGATCTAATTGTTACTTCTGAAAATGCAGGATATGGATGTGCAGGTGACCCTGAAAACATCAAGCCTGGTACTATCATCGGTAAAGCAATCTCAGATTTCAACGATGGTTTAGACGGCGTAGTCGAAGTACTAGTAGGCAAAAACTAATTCTAACTACCTTAGAATCGTTAAGTCACACTTAACATGTAGAGAGAGTCGAAAGACTCTCTTTCCATATATGGAATTTGTTCGACAACCTGATTTAAGATAAGTAGATATATGAATACTTTTACGATGAGTTTCGATACTCGGCTGGCCGAATGGTATCAATTGCGTGAATCACTAAAAGATTCAGATTTAGAAAAAATATGTATAGACGTAGATAAATTTTGGCAACAATGTCCACTAAATAACTATTATCTACATCCACATGATATAAAAGATTGGCCCAATCCATGGCAACTCTTACAAGATAATCATTACTGTTTTTATGCACGTGCATTGGGTAACATATATACTTTGGCAATATTGGGCATAAAAGGTGTTGACTTAGTATCAGCAATAGATTATACTGATACAGAAGTAGTATTAGTCCTAGTAGACAACGCAAAGTATGTGTTGAATTACTGGCCGGACTCTGTAGTAAATACAGTGCTGTCGGATTTTAAGAATGTCAAGCATATTGACATAGAACCGTTGTATAACAAAATAAATTAGGTAAAGAATGAACATTAAAGTCACTAAAAGATCAGGAAAGGTAGTAGAATTACAACTAGAAAAGTGGCAAGCACAAGTAGCAAAAGTATGTGAGGGAGTATCAGATGTATCACAATCGATGATTGAAATTACATCGCAACCACACTTCTTTGATGGTATCACTACAAGAGAAATTGATGAACTCACACTACGTGCTATCGTTGATTTGATTGATGAAGAACAAGCACCCGAAACAGGACACACCAATTATCAGTTTGTTGCAGGCAAGCAACGTCTATCTATGTTACGTAAAGATGTATATGGAGACTATCAACCTCCTCATCTATATGAGATTGTTAAGAAGAATATAGAAGCAGGTTTATATACTACAGACTTGCTTGAATGGTATTCTGAAGATGATTGGAACAAAATGGAAAAGATCATCAACCATGAGAAAGATGAAAATCTATCTTATGCCGCTATCGAACAAATGATAGGTAAATATCTAGTCAGAAATAGATCAACAGGGCAGATATACGAAACTCCGCAAGTTAGATATATGGTTGCGGCCGCAACAGTATTTCATAAAGAAGAACCTTTATCAGCAAGAATGAAATATATTAAAGAATATTATAACTGTGCTAGTGATGGGTTATTTACACTAGCAACTCCTGTACTTGCTGGATTAGGAACACCTACTAAACAGTTCAGTTCTTGTGTATTAATTAAAAGTGATGATGACTTAGATAGTATCTTTGCATCAGGTGAAATGATGGCTAAGTATGCTAGTAAACGTGCTGGCATAGGTCTTGAAATAGGTCGTTTAAGACCCCTAGGAGCGCCTATAAGAGGCGGAGAGATCATGCATACGGGAATGATACCCTTCTTAAAGAAGTGGTTCGGAGACTTACGTTCATGCTCACAAGGTGGCATTCGTAATGCTAGTGCTACAGTCTTTTATCCTATTTGGCATCATCAATTTGATGATTTAATCGTACTAAAGAACAATCAAGGTACTGAAGAAACAAGAGTAAGACATATGGATTATGGCGTATGTCTTAATGCATTCTTTTGGAAACGTTTTAAAAACAAAGAAAACATTACATTCTTTGATCCAAACGAAGTGCCTGATTTGTATGAAGCATTCTATTCAGATACTGCTAAATTTGAGGAACTGTATCTCAAATATGAAAGGTCCCGTAGCCTCAGTAAGAAAGTAATGTCAGCAGAAGAAGTATTTAAATCTGGTGTATTAAAAGAAAGAACAGATACAGGAAGAATTTACTTAGTGTATGTAGACAACGTATCTAACCAAGGTCCGTTTGATACTACTGAACATCCAATTTATCAAAGCAATCTATGTTGTGAGATATTATTACCTACAAAGCCTTTTAAACGTTTAGATGACGATGAGGGACGTATTGCATTGTGTACATTGGGATCGATCAACTGGGGAGCATTCAGAAACCCTGAGGACATGCGTAGAGCATGTCGTGTACTACAACGTAGTTTGTGTAATATCTTAGATTACCAAGATTTCTTATCGATTCAGAGTCAATTAAGCAATGATGAAATACAACCTTTGGGTATTGGTGTTACTAATTTAGCATATTGGCATGCAAAACGTGACTACATATATGGTGACAAAGATGCATTACAAGATGTTAAAACTTGGATGGAACATCAAGCATTTTTCTTAACAGAAGCAACAGTAGAACTAGCAAAAGAAAGAGGCAAATGTTTAGATAGTGATAAGACATGGTATGGTAAAGGCAAATTCCCTTGGGAACGTAGAGCAAAGGGTGTTAATAAACTAGCAAACTTTAAGCCAGAGTGTGATTGGGAATCATTAAGAAAAGAAATGAAAGAACATGGTGTCAGAAATGCGACTCTGATGGCAATTGCTCCAGTAGAATCATCTAGTGTAGTTATTAATTCTACAAACGGCATCGAAATGCCAATGAGTTTAATCTCTGTTAAAGAAAGTAAAGCAGGATCATTAACACAAGTAGTACCAGACTATCATATCAAACGTGTAAGAAACTCTTATCAATTGATGTGGGAACAACAAGATTGTGATGCATATTTAAAGACTGCGGCAGTACTAGCGGCTTATGTTGATCAAAGTATATCAACAAATACATTTTACAATCCAGCACATTTTAAAGATCAGAAAGTGCCTACGACACTGATCGCAAAGAACTTAATGCAGGCACATCAATGGGGACTTAAGACTTTTTATTATTCTTTAATAAATAAAGCAGGAGTCAAAAGACAAGACGAACAAATAGTAGAAATAGCAAAACAATACATTGACGAGCCAGCATTTGATGATGATGACTGTGAAGCATGTAAGTTATAAGGGTTAATTATGAGTAAAGAACAATACGATTTAGCAAAACAAACAAATTATTTAGATAGCACTATGTTTTTAGATCCATCGGGTCCTGTAACTATCCAAAGATTTGAAGAAGTAAAATATGATAAGATAGCAAACTTTGAAGAAACTGCTAGAGGTTTCTTTTGGATACCAGAAGAAATTAGTTTAACAAAGGACGCATCTGATTTTAAAGATGCTAGTGATGCGGTTAAACATATTTTTACTGCTAATCTATTAAGGCAGACTGCATTAGATAGTTTACAAGGTAGAGGCCCTGCACAAGTTTTTACTCCTGTAGTAAGTCTACCTGAAGTAGAAGCATTATGCTACAATTGGTCTTTCTTTGAAACTAACATTCACTCACGTTCTTATAGTCACATCATTAGAAACATCTACAACGTACCTAAGGACATATTTGACACTATCCATGATACTAAAGAAATCGCAGATATGGCATCTAGTGTAGGTGAGTACTATGAAGCACTACATCAAATTAATTGCAAAAAAGAAATGGGTCATAAGATTGACGAGTATGAGCATATTAAAGCAATTTGGATGGCACTACATGCAAGTTATGCCTTAGAAGCATTAAGATTTATGGTATCGTTTGCTACATCATTAGCAATGGTAGAAAACAAAATTTTTATTGGTAATGGCAATATCATTTCATTGATTTTACAAGATGAATTGCTACATAAAGGTTGGACAGGTTGGATCATCAATCAAGTAGTAAAAGAAGACAAACGATTCTTAAAAGCACAAAAAGACTGTGAACAAGAAGTATATGCTATGTATATGGACGTGATCAGAGAAGAAAAAGAATGGGCTGATTACTTGTTTCAGAAAGGTCCTGTGATCGGTTTGAACGCAAACATTCTTAAAGAATTTGTAGACTACACAGCATTAGAATCACTTAAAGCAATCGGTATAAAATATAATGAGCCTGCACCAAAAGCAAGTCCTATCCCGTGGTTTAATAAGCACAGTGATACTAGCAAAAAGCAAACAGCATTACAAGAAAATGAATCGACTAACTATGTAATAGGCGTCATGTCAGAATCACTAGATTATGATGCTTTACCTGAGTTATAAAATTTATTTGCTGTAACAAATCGTATTAAATATACTACATATAACATTTAACTAGGAGAAAGAATGAAAGCCATTGTATGGAGCAAAGATAATTGCACTTATTGTGATCAAGCAAAGAAACTATTAGAATCAAAAGGTGTTGACTTTGAAGAAAAAAAGATCGGACACGGATATACTTTAGAAGACTTACTAGCAGTTGTGCCTAATGCACGTACTGCACCACAAATCTTTTTAGATGAAGATTACGTTGGCGGATTTACTGAACTTAAACAAAAATTGGAGTCATAATGAGTGATATAATTAAATTAGGACAGGTCTACTCTTTTAAACTAAACAGTGGGGAAGAAGTAGTATCTAAAGTAGTAGGGAATGAAGATGGATTTTTTGAACTTGAAGATCCAGTATCTCTTGCACCCAGTCAGACTGGCATGGCGCTGATCCCTAGTATATTTTCTGCATCAACCGCCGAAAATCCAAGACTAAATACTAATAGTGTTTCTCTTATTGCTGTTACAGCAGACGAAGTTAAAGACAAATATAGAGAGGCGACAACCGGCGTAACGGTACCGGAGAAAAAAATATTAGTAGGGTAAAATTACATGGCGAAATTAAGCCGCAAAGGAGATAAAAACACTACAGGTGGAAAAATTCTCAAAGGTTCAGAAACTGTCTTTGCAGAAGGAAAACCAGTAGGTCTTCATGTTAGTGAAATTTCTCCACATGATCCTAAGCCAAATGAAAAGCCTCATAAAAATGCAAAGACAACTGAAGGTAGTCCCACAGTATTTTGCGAAGGTAAACCCGTACTCAGAGTAGGGTCTGGAAACGATTGTAAACATAAAATCGTAGAAGGTGCAGAAACGGTCTTTGTCCCGTAGGATAACATATGGCAGATACAGGTAAACAAAGTCCTTTAGGTCAAAATGTATTAGGCGGTCTCTTACAAAATAGATGTCTTAGAATCAACCCCAATGCCCAATTCTTCATGGGTATTAGTAGATCAAACACAGAGTATCAGTTTGGTGCATTAGTTCAGAATACCGTGCTTAGAATGCTTGTATGGGCTATTAATGATGCTTATTTAAGGGGTGTAGTGGGAAGTGGCACATACAACAATCTTATTTCTATTAATGGTTATGGTACATGTTATGCATTAGGAAATGCAAAACCTCCCACATACATAGCAGAAGATGCCTCAGAATCTTGGGCAGGAAAAACACAATACTCATCTGACTGTAAAGCAGTAGAATTTGCTCAATCAAAAGGCGTAGTAGGCGCACTACCTGGTCCTGCAAATGCAGGATATTCCGTAACTGGCACCACAGATTACGGACAACAAGCAACTTGGTTACCTTACAATATGTCAAATCCAAACAGTAGTATTACTCAATGGGGTTGGATTAGATGTCATGCTCTACAAGCACACAATGAATTTAATTGGCATGCAAAAGAAGGCAATGAAGGACAAGCAGTTCCTAGATATGAAGATTTTTTAGGTTCGTTTAACGAAGCATATAGTTTTATACAATATAATAATAGAACAATTTCTACAGCACAAAATGCTGAGGAGTTTTTAGAAGGATCATTTAGTAACATGAATGATCTAATTACAGGAGATGTAACAGGTGTATCTTTATATACACAGGGTCTAGCAAGTGACTTACAAACTTTACAGAAAATCTTTGATTTTAAACGACTAGATCGATTTGGATTCCCTTCAACATTGCTACAGCAATTATATGAACATGGCGGATTAACAACAGATTTAAATTTAGCCTTAGGAGCATCTGGCCTTGAAGAAAGAGAAATTAGAAGTTTATCCAGAGCAAACGATCACGGCACAGCAGAACAAGAAAGAAAAATATATACTGCATTTTTATCTATAACCGGAGAAAATTTAAAAGTCTGTTTATCAGCATTAACCAATAGTAGATTTATGTTGGCGACCAGGCTCGACCCAGATTATAATGATTCCATGACATTACGTACATTAGCAGATTGTTTAAATCCATGGTATCTATTTTTTAACAGCAGACAAACTCTTACGACGCCTCTATATAATACATCAGAAAATGAATTGAATGTAACAGGTTCTAAAACATATTATCTAATTTATAATAATGATTTTTTTCCAGAGAAATCAGAATCTGCAGGGGTAAATCCTGCACTTGGCACCGATACACTGAGAACCCGCGTTGGTACATTAGTTACAAAAGGAGCGCCTAATCCTAATGAGGCATCGGCGAGTGATACACCTAACTTTGTAGCACCTAGAGGATATGATTCATACTTAGGTCAACCAAATGAAATTTTACCTGAGGCTATCGGACTAGCCGCAGGCGCATTAAGATATGCTTTCCTACAGATTAGTAATATCGAACAGATTACTCCCGGTAAATTAGGCAATTGCCTTCAAAACTTAGAACTGATGGAAAATGATACTGGTCTTGCCACTGCTAACACTGGAGGAGTTCAAGGAGTCTCATTACAAAAACCTGTAGATCCTTTGTTAGTAGATGAAATACAAGAGCAAATGGGATTAGGATCTAATGTAGGCGGCAATTACAGAATGGATGACTTTTTAGGTAATATGTCAGGTAATCCATATAACTGGGCTAAGTTGTATAGTTTTCTTGCAGGAGAAGATGAAATACAAAACGTTACTGCTTCTGCAGGATCTTCAGATTTGGCTGCTATCTATCAACAATTGTTTTTAGCAGTATCTTGGGAACCTGCCGCAATTACTTTAGAATTAGAGTATACGTGTATCAACTCGGGACCTGGTACTCGGCCAGCAATAGAAAACGCATCCAACCCAGATTATCAACCGGATCCTGCACTACCAGATTATAATCCTTATCTCTATGAACTTGTAGATCCGTCTACTGGTCTTCCCTATGATCCTAAACAATATACAAATAATCAATGGCAACCTTCACTGTGGGCACCGGGTTATAGAATTAAACCAAGTAACGGTGAGTATAACCCACTAACTAATGACGGTGGAGGATATGGTAGGGGCGGCGCACCAGATCCAGCAGTCACTATTAATTACACAACATTTAATTCAGAAGGATCAAGTATTAAGATTAGTGGTATAGGTAGAAACGATGCAGAGACAGGTAGCAATGGCGCCGGCAGATTCGGACGTTGTTTGTCCGCAGAAGTTTACGGCGGTTCCCCTACTTATTTTGCTACGGGCGTCCCCGGCGCAAATTGGGAAGGTTCTGGTATCCCACAACCAACTGATCCGCCTGTTGGATATGAAAATCCAGGTGGTATTTTTCCTAACTTCCAAGATTCAAATCCAGGATACGGTGGTCCTGTTGCTAACGTAGATGTTTTTGCAGAACCTGAATATCCCCCAATAGGCACTTATAATTGGAGACCTGCAACCGGTGCAACAAATTCACCTTATGGATCTAGTTATAATTATAATTCTGTTACTCAATATTATATTAATGCGGCTAACAGTGAAATTTATTCTATATCTCGTAATTCACCTAATGCAATACGAGAAGTAAATGTTATTTGGGAAATTTGCGGTAAACAAATGAAGGTAGAGCAACGTAGTAGATATAATGCTTTGGGTAGAGTAGAAATTCCTCGTGACCCGTTTACATACACCAACCAAGACTTGGTATCATTTGTAGATAGTATGCCTGATTATTCTGACTTTAAAACAGGACTTCAAGGAAGAGATACTATAGAACTTATTATTAAAAGAGATTGTGATGTTGGGCAAAATATTATGGCTCAAATGAGACAAGAAAGAAATGAAAAGGCTCTTTCAAATTGTGGCATACCTATTAATAATAATATTGCAGACAGAATTGCGCCTTCTACAATACGAACATTGGTTACAAATGGTACAGTACCAGGTGCACAAGAAGGAGTTGTAATCGGTGATACTGAATGGGTGAATCCTGGTTGGCCCGATCTTTCACCTCCAGGGGGTGTAACAGTGCAACCACCGGGTGTAGTAGATAACGGAGTTACTTTAACTCCTCTATCAGGTTCGGAGCCTGGAGATTTTACTCCTTTGTTTACACAGGTACAATACCCAGTTATAGGACCAGTAATATCAGTTGGTCCACCTTCTATAATCGATAGACCACCAAATGAGGGTAATGAAGGAGAACCCGGAGGAGGAGAATTTGAACCCGGCGAAGGTGGCGGTGGTGCAAACTCAGGTGGCGGAACCCCCGGAGGTCCAAATAATCCGTTTGTTCCCCCTCAAAATGTCGATAGTGCAATCGAACAAGTTATTCATTGTAATTGTGATTGTTGGGACCTAATTGGAGCCTAAAACTTTTTCTGCCTACCCCTTGACTCGTATTAAATATTAGTATACAATATACTAAAGGACATATATGAGTTATTATTTTACTAGTGAAAGTGTCTCAGAAGGGCACCCAGATAAAGTTGCAGATGCAATTAGTGATGCTATACTTGATTCGTTTATGCAACACAGAGATCCTACTTTGCGTTGTGCATGTGAAACACTTGTAACTACAAATAAAGTAGTAGTTGCAGGAGAATACAAAGGAGCAATTGATAGTTTAGATGTTGAATATCTTGTACGTAGAGTCGTTAAGAATATCGGCTACGAACAAGAAGGCTTTCATTGGAAACACTTAGACATTCAAAATTTGTTACATGGTCAATCTCCTGATATTGCATTAGGCACAGACACATTTGGCGCAGGTGATCAAGGCATCATGTTTGGTTATGCAACAAAAGACACAGAAACATATATGCCCGCACCTTTGTATTATTCTCATAGAATTGTAGAAATGCTGTCATATGTGAGAAAACAAGGAATTCTTCCTTGGTTAGGTCCTGATTCTAAGTCACAAGTCACTGTAGAATACAATGACGATAACACAGTTAAACGTATCGATAAAGTAGTTTGTTCTACTCAGCATGTCGATCAGGTCGATATAGAGACTGTGAGGGCACAAATACAAGAAGTAATTCAGAAAACATTACCAGAAGAACTTTTAGATGAAAACACGCAATACTTAATTAATCCAACAGGTAGATTCGTCATTGGTGGACCTGACGGAGATTCAGGTCTAACTGGTAGAAAGATTATAGTAGATACATATGGTGGTATGGCACCTCACGGGGGAGGAGCATTTAGTGGAAAAGACCCGTCTAAAGTAGATAGATCAGCGGCGTATATGGCTCGTTATCTTGCAAAGAATATCGTAGCAAGTGGACAAGCAGACTGGGCTAACATTCAGTTAAGTTATGCAATTGGAGTAGAACAGCCTACTAGTGTTTACGTAGAAAGTGACAGAGATAGCAGAGATTTAACTAAATGGATCACAGATAATGTAGACTTATCACCTAAAGGTATCATTGATAGATTTGACTTATTCACTCCTATATATGGTGCGACTACTAATTACGGTCACTTCGGTAAAGATTACTTACCTTGGGAAAGACTTGATTTGTTCCCAGAAGAAAAGCCAAAGAAGAAAACAGTTAAGAATAAATAGAATTAGACAAAGGAGTCTAATTATGAATCAGACTATCAAAGTAGTATCAACGAGAGTTGGTACTCATGGCTTATAGTGATAAAGTATTAGATCATTACGAAAATCCTCGCAATGTAGGTAAAATGGATGATAACGACTCAGATGTGGGTACGGGCATGGTAGGTGCTCCCGCATGTGGAGATGTTATGAGATTGCAAATCAAAGTAAATGACGAAGGAGTTATTGAAGATGCTAAGTTTAAAACGTATGGGTGCGGGTCTGCAATTGCATCAAGTAGTCTCCTCACAGAATGGGTCAAAGGACAAACCCTCGAACAAGCAGAAACAATTAGAAATACTGAAATCGCGGAAGAACTCGCACTCCCCCCGGTCAAGATCCACTGTTCGGTATTAGCAGAAGATGCAATCAAAGCCGCAGTCAACGATTACAGAACAAAACAGCAGTAGATCTCCTTGTAAAGGCATATGTAATTTAGACTTTGAAACACATCAAGTATGTCAAGGTTGCGGAAGAACAATAGATGAAATTGCTAATTGGTCGATATATACTAATGAAGACAAAATGCTAATAAATGAAAAAGCAACCCAACGATTACAAGGATTTTAAAACAGAAATGGATATGACTCCCAAAGGCTTCGGTTTACCAAAAAAACTTTGGAGACAACTATTAAAGTATCGTAACAGAACAGTAGATAAATGTGCATCTGATGAAATGTTCAGTAAGATGCCATTCTATAACGCATACATGCAACTACATCCAGTCAGAGATTTTCAATACACATTCAATTCATGGGGATTTCGTGCTGACTACAACTATGAAGATTTAAACGTAGACGGTAAAAAAGCAAAAATCATACTAGCAATCGGTGATAGTTTTACTATGAATGTTGGTGGACCGTTAGAACATAGTTGGCCTAGTCAGTTACAAGAACGTTGTAATATTCCAATTCTTAACGGTGGAGTAGATGGCTTAGGTCCTGACTCTTATCATCTTATCGTAGACAAAATGAGAAAGTACTTTGATGTACAACATACATTTTGTTTGTTTAACTTACACGGCGGAGCCTCAGCAGATCAACTTGCAGATGCTAATTCTACAGAACAAAAAATACATATCTTAAAAGAATATGAGTGGCCAGTTGGATCTGAAATTGCATTTATCCCACCTTGGTGCTGGAACCCTGACATGCGAAAAATTTTGTTATCGCATTTTCCAGATGCATTTGATTATATGAGACAAATTCCACTAGTATGGAAAGATATACCTTATGAAGTGTTTATGTTAATGGCACAGCAAGACTATCAAACATACTCTAACAGCAATTGGCCTTCATTAGATGCTATCTATACACAATTAGCAGGGCATAATCACATGGACAACATGTTAAGTGATGTAGATAGACACTTTTTTATGAAACAACTTAGTGAAAGATGCGGTGGATATGCCTATCGCAATAGAGACTTTAGACATATGAGTGAACAAACTAACGGGTTTGTTGCTGATTATTTTTACGAGAAACTAGATCCAAAATTTATAAAACTTAGATAGTTAATAAGGGGACATATCTAATGAGTGCAAGACGTAGGTTTTCAAATCGGTTGCGTTCCAACCAACAAAGGAATCGTAGAGTTCAGTTATTGAATAAAAAGAAAGAAAATAAAACGGTGATTAAGTTAAAAGAATCTTAATTCTCTAAAGGACACACTCTGTTCCAAACTTTATGGATTCTTCCTGCCTTCATTATTTTATGTAATTTTTTGTATAATCTTATCATATGTGTACCTATTGTGTCAGTTATGTTACAAAATTGTGACATATAAGTATATATGCCTTTTGGCACCAAAAAAATATTTTTACTCTTTATAAATCAAGTAAATACTACACAATAACTTATTTAGGAGAACATATTGAAAACAGTAGGAGAAAAATTTCCCGCATTCTCACTTCCGGGAATCGATGAAAATAATGAATTTGTCACAGTAAATATCGAAGAAGGGTATACACCACACAAAAAAGATTGGTCTGTAGTTTATTTTTATCCCAAAGACTTTACTTTTATTTGTCCAACTGAAATTGCAGGTATGGATGTTTTAACAGAACATGCTAATGTAATTGGAATCAGTGGTGACAATGAGTTCTGCAAGTTAGCATGGAAAAAAGATAACGCATTAATAGGTGATATCAAACATGTCTTGGCTGCCGACTGTGGACTTGGTTTATCGCACACACTAGGTATTGTTAATGAAGAAGCAGGTGTTGCATATCGTGCAACGTTTATCTTTGATAAAGAAAGAACTATCCAGCATGTTTCAATCAATGCTTTGGATACCGGCAGAAATGCAGATGAAGTATTAAGAACACTTAAAGCATTACAAGCAGGTGGATTAACTGGTTGTGCTTGGGACGAAGGCGACGAATTACTAGGCTAAAATAAATCGGAAGATTGGCAGAGTGGTTGAATGCACTGGTCTTGAAAACCAGCATACGAGAGATCGTATCGAAGGTTCGAATCCTTCATCTTCCGCCATCACTTGTGACCAATTAACATAAATCTATTATAACTAGAACTCCCGTAGTCGAAATATTTTGTTTCTGAGTATAGGAGTTCTGACATTTGAAATCTCTCTTTTAATACTTCTATAGACGGACAAGGGTTCGATATTAGCCACGGGTCTCTGTGTTCTGTAACATCACTAGACTGAATACATACTAATGCATTTGGGTCAACATTAGCATACCAGTCATCTTTCATATGCTCTACACTACAGTTAATTACTACGTTATGTCCTTGCAAATCGTAGGTATCTGCGTTTGCACATGTGTTTCTAATCTGTGAGTTTCTGCCTAACATAAAGCCCTGACATAGCATATCAGCGCCTCTAATCGCCTCTGAGTCAATATCTATGCCTAAGATGTGTTGATACTTGTTTTTATTACGAGTTAAAAGCATAAAACCTAATAAATTATACCAGCACCCAGGCACTGCAACTACAGCATCTTTTGGTATATACGGTTCGATAGTTTCACACAACCAAAGTTTAGATTGTGTTTGACCATGTGAGAAAGATAATAGATCCATAATACTATTTAATGGGTAAAAAAACCGTTGACAAAAAATAATGATGCTGATATAATGACTACTAAATATATGAACAAATGCTCCAGTAACTCAGTTGGTAGAGTAACTGATTTGTAATCAGTAGGTCGGCGGTTCGAATCCGTCCTGGAGCTCCATATTTTAGAGGGAAAGTTTGAACCTTACAGAGAAGATTAATGATAGAATGGATCAATTGCAAGCCTGGATGGAGAGCAATTATCACTTAAATCATGCAGAAGAAGTCTACGAACACACTCTTAATATCAGTAAGTTTTGGTCTGTTTTATCAGAAGAAGACAGAGAATATATACAGTGTGCCCAAGATGCTATCGAAGAATCTACTCCATGGGGAGATCCAAATAAATGAAAGGGGGCCGTAGTTCAGTTGGGAGAACGTCTGGTTTGCAACCAGAAGGTCGGCGGTTCGACCCCGCCCGGCTCCACCAGTGTTCAAAAAGTTTTGCCCGAGTGGTGGAATTGGTAGACACAAGGGACTTAAAATCCCTCGACCTTACGGTCATGCCGGTTCAAGTCCGGCCTCGGGTACCAATCACATGTTAAAAGAAAAAGTAATACAAGTCAATCATTGGTCTGATCGCACATTTAGTTTTAGAACAACTAGAAGTGAATCGTTCAGATTTAACTCAGGTGAGTTTGCAATGATTGGACAAGAAATAGACGGTAAAAATGTATTACGTGCTTATAGTATCGTCAGTCCTGATTGGGCTGATTACTTAGAATTTCTAAGTATTAAAAATGTAGGGCCTTTAACTAATCAACTTAGTACAGTAGAAGAAGGTGCAGAAGTACTGTTGCTTCCAAAATGTACTGGAACATTGCGTGATACTTTTCTTACTGAAGGTGGTAAGAGATTAGTATTGTTAGCAACAGGAACAGGTCTTGCTCCTTTCATGTCAACTATAAGAGATATTAATTTAGTAGAAGCCTATGATAAAATTCATTTAGTTCATAGTGTAAGAAACAGAGACGATCTTGCATATTGGTATGAACTACTATCTGCATTTGAAGACGAACCTGATCTGCATGAGTTACTAAGATATAAATTAGAATACACTTCACTAGTTACAGGAGAAGGAGATCAACGTATAGATGCAAGATTTATACAAGCAGATGATCGGGTAATGGCATGTGGTAATTTACAGTTTAATTATGATGTCGTTGAATGGTGTAAAGCATTAGGCATGACTGAAGGATCAAATAGAGAGCCTGGCCAATTCGTTATTGAAAAAGCATTCGTGGATCAATAGCCAATAAAAAGCAGACCGAAGTCTGCTTTTTAATATTCTAAATTTACTCTTTTGTAAATAAATGAATTAGTATGATTGCTACTAATAGTCCAACTAGTCCGGCATCGCCTAGAGTGTTGACTAAGTTTAGCAATCCGCCGACAACATCAGTACCTAATAGGTCACCGAATAATATGCCTGCTAAAACACCAAGACCTAAGAGTCCCATAAAGATGTTTGTTAGTCCTTTGACCACGTCATTGACTATTGAGATTACATTATTCATATTGAGTCCTCCTCAAATGTTTTGCATTATTGCATTTCCTCACTAATATTTAGTGGATTTAAGGGTGTTTATAAAGAAGTATACTTAAATCCTTGGATTAACAAGGAAAAAACGGGTAAAAAATGTTATAATTTCTTAATAACCCACATTTTTGACTCTGCTGTTGCATTATTATCAGGTAGTACAACAAATGATTCTGAAACTTCATCAACGATAATTTTATTATCTTTTTCTAGTTGTAATATCTTATCAGCAAACCCATATGATTCATAAATGTTTTCTCCAATAGAACAAATTAAATGTCCACCTGGCTTGAGTATTCTAAACACTTCATCTAATATCGGCGCTCTCATATGTCCTCTGCAAAAAAAGCCAGTACACATAATTGCATCAATACTATTTGAATCGATTACGTCTATTGGCTTTGTCAAGTCTGCTTCGGTTAATGTTTGATATATCTTTTTCTTTTCTGCTTGTGATAGCATACTAGTAGAATAATCTATACCATGCAAATTAGTGAATCCTTCTTCATGTAGTGTTTTTCCTACGTAGCCTGAGCCACAAGCCAAATCTAAGATTTTAGCAGTTTTGTAAACCCACTTAGAAAAAAGTTCTTTAACATATCTATTATATGCATATCCATATTCGACCATTTCATCGTCATAACATTCAGACCAGCCGACATATAGATTTTTTAATTTTGAGTTGTCAGTTTCCTCATAGGTAACCTTCAACCAATTGATTTTATCTTCCATTTTATCTCCTATAGATAATAGTTAGTTAATTGTCATCGACACTGACACATTTATTTATAGGGTATATGGGGAGTTAAAGTTTTTTAATAGACCATATTTTTGATTTAGCAGTTCCAAACTCTGCATTTGGTACTACTAAGAAAGGATCTGATGTGTGATCTATCTCAACTTTATTGTCATCTTGTAGTTGTTGTAATTTTTTATCAAAGCCGTCTGTTTCAAATACGTTTACACCTATAGAACAAATTAAATATCCGTTTGGTTTTAGTATTCTAATAAATTCGTCTATTGGCTCAGATCCCATATGTCCACTTGCTAAAAATCCTATACACATAACAACATCAAATGTGTCTGTCGCAAAAGATATAGGATTAATTAAATCGGCTACTGTCAAACTTTTATATATATTTTTCTTGTTTGCTTCTCTTAACATTTCTAAAGAATAATCTATGCCATGTAAATCAGTATATCCCATTTCATGTAATGCCATTGTAGGGTATCCTGTACCACATGCGGCATCTAGTATTTTAGAATCAGTTTTAATTTTAGATTTTATAAATGCGGCCTTCATAGGCTCTGTATAGTTATAATCTATCTTAGGCATTTCATCATCGTATTTTTCTGCCCAAGATCGATATAATTCTTGTAATTTTTTGCTGTTGTTTTTACTAAAACCAATATGTGTCCAATCTACTTCTTGCATTAGTATTGATTTGATTCGGTTAAATACAGGTGAATCTTGTTTCATAGTTTTTTAATAGAAAAAATATTATGGGGATATGTACGCCGTTTTTGGCTCGGCTTGCCGCACTCGTCTGTATGGGTATACCTACGCGGTCGCCAAAACACCGTCTTATCTGGTCCCTTGACATAATCAAGCATGCCATCTACAGGATTAGGTATATCAAAAGTATAATTATTATCTGAGTTAAAAGATTCTGATTTATATTCTATCTCAATAATATTGCTATCTTGTAGTTGTTGAAATTTTTTATCAAATCCATCATCAAATATTTTTTTACTTATAGAACAAATTAAACGTCCTTTTGGTTTCAATACTCTGATTAACTCGTCTATTGGTTCATGCCCCATGTACCCGCCTGCAAAAAATGCTATGCATGTAACAACATCAAAAGTGTCAGTTGGGTAAACTATAGGATTAATTAAATCGCCTAGTGTCAGGCTTTTATATATATTTTTCTTTTTTGCTTCTTCTAGCATTTCTGGACAAAAATCTATGCCGTGTAAATTTTTATATCCCATTTCATGTAATGCCATTATAGGATACCCAGTACCACATGCGGCATCTAATATCTTAGCATCAGTTTGAATGTTAATTTTTTTAAATGCTTCCTTCATCGGTTCTATGTGACCATAACTTATTTTGGGCATTTCTTCATCATAGTCTTTTGCCCAATGACGATAAAGTACTTGTAATCTTTTATTATTATTTAGAGTGAATCCAGCAGTCCAATCTACTTCTTGCATCAATATTGATTTAACTCGGTCAAACACGTGCAAACCTTGATTCATAGTTACTTCCTTTGTGAATAGTACTATTTATTAGTATAATACTATTATAAACACCGTTTTTTGACTAAATAATAACACGGAATAGCATTTATGCCATTTCGTAAAGATAAATCTAATGGAGGAAACAATATGGATTTTCAAACAATACTAGCAATTGCTATTGTAGCAGGTATCGTTTTTTTCGTAGTGAAGAAACGCGGCGCCAGTAAAAAATCCTCAGGAGGCAAAGGCTCTGGAGGTTCTGGGGGCGGTTCGATCTCAAAAAGAGGCAGTGCCAAACGCAAATAAGAATTAACCCACCTTATAATATAATAATAATTGCAAATTAAGCAAAGGAGAAAAATATGTTAGAAAGCATTAAGGGTCTTTTATCGGCCCATTTCGATAACGTAATCAAATTAGTGGTAGCACTATCACTTGTTTGTATTGCATCAGGAGTCAACGCCGCCCCTACAGTAGGCGGATCAGTTGGCGTATCATCAGACTATCTTATGCGAGGGCAATCCATGCACATAGGTAACCATCAATTGTCTGCTAGTTTAGACGCAGAGTGGTTAGGTATGTACGGATCTGTTTGGGCATCAGAAGTAGACGCAGGCGATGGCAAAGCCACGCATGAAATCGATACAGTAATCGGTCTTAAAAAAGACTGGGAACATATCGGCTTTAATGTAGCCTATATTGATTATGCTTATAGAGGCGACTCAAGTAGAGACTTTGAAGAAATTATGCTGTCTGCAACCTTAGCAGGCATCACAGTGTCGCATTACATGGGACAAGATGATGCACAAGACTATACATCATTTTCAACAGGACTTTTAAAAGTCGTTGATCTGACATATGGTGATAGAGAAGGTTTCGGTACTCACTGGACAATTTCAAAAGATTTTGAATTTATGAAAGGTCACGTAACCGTGGGATGGTCAGAGTTTTCAGCAGATGACAACTCACATCACGTTGATGAAGATAATTTATATATGAGTTACGTATACAAATTCTAAATCAATAAAAGCAACAAGGCGCCTCTCATTTTGATTGGCGCCTTTTTTTATGGATAAAATATACTTTTGTTATTCCAGGCATAAATAGAGTCGAAACATTTATAACCACACGTTATAAAGTTTTATAAGACACATGAATAAAGGGAATGACACACATGCATAGACATTATAAGATAAAAGATAGATTAGAACTTCTAACACTCGTCTCTATTTTCCTTCTGTCGATCATGGCCGTTAGTCCCTCATAAACACACAGAGGGAACAAGATGTTAAACACAGTTAGATTTAGTTTTTACGCAATGCTGATGGTGTCACTTCACGTATTAGATAGTGGAGCCGGCATACATTCAACACTACGTCAAATAAAAGATTTACAACACTACAGACATACAGGAGTATTATGAATACTATTAAATTAGTAATTGACAAATCAGGCATTTTTAAAAAAGTCGACCAAAAGATAGAAACGTTATGTTATGCTATGCTTTGGGGATCGATGTTTGTATGCATGTCACAACTAGCATACATGTAAGGAAACAACATGAAGAAGTTAAAAGCAATCATTTTTAAATACTGGATTCAGCCATGGCACCCAGCATAAAAAACGCAACTCCAGAACAACAAAAAGAATGGTTAGAGACAGACTTCTTTATGAAAGGCGATTTTAGTGTAATGAAACTATTTGTAGTTGTACCTGCCATCATTCAAGTAATGTGTCTAGGTATGATGGGTGCAGTAATGTATCTAAATTCGTTTTTGTTTTAGTGTTAAAAAATGCGTTTAAGGCTCTTGCGGGCCTAGGTAAACCGAGTGGACCAATTGAATTGACTGCTTCAAATATTTTGTTATTTGCATTCCTCCTTGCTTCATTATTTTTAGGAACAGTTACAATTTGTTTACTCGGTTTTTATCTTCTTAAGACTTTCTGATCTAACATCTTTGAATACTTGATTTACTTTTTCGTTATCAAATACTCTTAATGCTTTGCTATTCATCTGTCCTTGCTTGTTCTCTTCCCATTGAAAATTAAACTCTTCACCTGCTAAATGCAAACCGACAGTTGCGTATGACTTCCATGCTGTCCAACTAGGATAACTCCAAATACCAATTGCATTTTCAAAATATGCCTGTGAAATAGTTTTAAGTAATAACTTTCGTGCTATACCCTGTCCTCTATATTTTTCTTCAACATATAAGCCACGGGACCGATATAAGTTATATAAGGTCATGTGACCAGAGTTTACACCTATTAATAATTCATTGTCGAATGCTCCCCAAAAAGTAGGAGTAAAGTTTTGATTTTGTAAGTCATATGTATCAATTTCTTGTTGCTCATAATTATCATTTAAAACAATACTTCTTGGACATGTCATTGCACTTGTCGGTTCAATAGTCATGTTTGGCATATGCATTTTCCACATGTCTCGGGTTTGCTCCCATCCAATTTTTTTAATAGTAATCATATTGGAAAGTCTATACTCCACATTGATTTTTCAGGAGAACCGGGTAAATATAAATCATCTTTATGTGCCCATCTGACTGTAAATGCTAAACGAGGTTTTTTATCTTTGCTCATGTTAGAATTAACACCATGTACTGCACCATTGCCGTTGATTGATATTGCTTCATTTTGTTTAGGTTCATAAACATAACCACTTAAAGAATATAATTCTCCACCGCAATTTTGTACGTGATCATGTAGATAAAATGTCAATGATCTTGCTCTAGCAGTTTTACATGTAGGAGTATTAAAAAATTGATCAGCCATATCAACATGAGGGTGAAGATAACTTTGATAGGGCAAATAATTAAGATGTAATCTATGCGGTACCCAATTTTGATCAATAGGTTCTTTATCTTTAAAGTAATTTATATGATGATAAAATACAGGATGAATAGAATTTTTTAGTGTGTTCCAACTCCAGTCAACAACTGTGTCGGGTGTTTGATTCCACCAACCTTTTTCAGCAGTTAAATCGTATATTACTTCTTGTTCTCTTGTGTTTTGTTTGTGTGATATAATATGATGACGTTTATTATTGTGAGTAAATGATGTTCTATGAGTTAAATATGTAAGTTTATTAGGTCTGTCTAAGTACGATTGAACTGTGTCTTTTAATAATTTATAATAATTTTTATCGTATACATTAGAATATTTGTACACATGCAACGGCTGAGTCATGTCTGACCAATGCTTGTTGGGCTTGTCTTCTTTGTATTCGGTAACGTCCATAAAGATATTTATGACGTTTAGGTTTGCTTAATTATTAACTTTGAACCATTGTCCTGGATCATCAAACTTCATAAAGTATTTAAAATCATACTTTGGTTTGCTTTTCCAATCGTAAGGATTATCATATCTATTTTCTAAGATATAAGTTTTGCCGTCAATAGCAACACCGCAAACTAAATGATCCTCACCTGTTTCAGTCACACAGTATATCACAGATACATCTGATTTGTCAATGCCTTCTTTGATTAATAATTCTGCACATGTATTAGCAAAACCATCACAATCATCACTAAAGTCTTCGCCTGCTAATACTTTATCAGCATGACTAGTCCAATGTTCGGCTTGCATGTATTGCTTATCATCATGTAGATAAGTAAATTTACTTTCGACTAATGCGTGAACTTTGTCTGCAATTTCCTTACTCATCTACTTCTTCCTTCTTACAAAGAGTTGATTCAGGTTCACGTTCACACATTTCTTTTTGTCCCTTAAGGACGATGTTGACAGGTTCTCCTGTCATTTCTGTTGGTCCTGTTTCTTCAACAGTTGTGGCGCAACTTACTAAAAAGCAAATTGCAAATAGACTAATTAGCCTTTGTATTCTTCTTTCCATAATGTCCATGCACCGTATGCGATAGCGGCATAAGCAACTAGTGTTGCAATACCCTTAAACATTAAGAAACATACGCCTGCAGTAATTAAAGCGGCTCCGTCCCAAGATGTTCTTTCTTTTAATCTGGCACTTACCCAACCTTTAGCAAAACTGAAAATTGATTTAATTTTATCCATAGTGTTATCCTATTATTTTAATGAACGACTCCAAGTAGCAAAGAAACTGATACTGTTAACATCAGTCAATGCGAGTGTAACGTCTGCTTCTAATGAATCATATGCTTCTTGGTCATTCCATGAGTTTGAATGGAAGTAAAAAAGTGTAGTAGATTTAATTGTGGTTCTACTTGATTTTGCAACACCTACAAATTCAACCATTTCTAGTTTTGTGTCGGCGGGTAATATAATACCTGTTGCAGTTTTGATTTCGATAATACCTGTTGCAGGATCTAATACTACATATTCACTATATTTTTCTTTAATATCTTCTTTTAAAAATTCGATAGAATATGTAAATTCATCATCTGGATATAACTTTTGCCATTTTGATAAATCTATGTTTGAATTTAAATCAACAACAGTGGCATCACCTTCTAATGAGTTTGCGACACCTATGTATGAAACCATGTCTGCGTCTTTGTAGTTAGAAAGTGGATCAGCAGTAAACACATATGCTAATTTATTTTGGTCTTCTGTGAATGTTGTGTCTTCAAATAACAATGCGTTAGGAGTTGCAGTATCTAAAATCATGTCTTTCATTTCAGTTGCTGTTACCATGCCGTCATTCATAGAACCAATAACACCACATATACCTGCGACTAATGGAGCCGCAAATGATGTACCAGATGTGATACCATATGGCTTACTTGCGCCTGCACAATGTGCTACCATTACTTCTTCACCCGGAGCAAATAAGTCTAATGATAAACCTGCACCTGTTGTGAGCCCTTCATCACTAGGTGAAATGTTGTTGAAACCTGCTGGGATATCATACTTATCAGTTGCACCAATTGTTAAACAGTCATTAATACCTGCTGGACTAACTAATTCAACATCAATACCGCTGTTACCGGCTGCCGCAATAAGTGTTACACCTGCTGACATTAGTGATTCAAATTTAGCATCTAAGTATGCTGAACGAGCAACACCCCAAGACACATTTAAGATACGTGTTTTGTTTGGATTTGCTACTACTTCTGCTTCTAGTGCATCTAATGCTTTACCTAACTCTAAAATTGATGCTTGTTTGCTTACGCCCGGCTCAATCAAATTGCCGTTTTCGTCTGTTTCGTTACCTGCAATTTTGATAACTCTAAGTTTCACATGATCTGAAATACCTAAATTTTTACCTACTGCCATTGATGCTACCGCAGTTCCGTGACCCTTTTGATCACCTGGCTCCCAAATACCGTCTAAACACCAAAACGTATCAGACTCTAAATCTGTGCCTGAAAATTCATCATGGGTAAGATCAACACCTGTATCCATTATATAAAGTTCAGGTTTGCTTAAAAAATTTGTGTCATGCATTGAGTATGAAGTGACTAGCGGACGATATGTTGATGCAACCCTGATGCGAGCCCATTGTCCTTCAGCACTATTTGGATTAATATCTGTATCTGTTGAATCCATTTGAGATACAGTACTTGTACCTAAAAATTCTACAGGAGAATCTGAAGGATCAATCCCTTCAACTGCTTCTCCTAATGCTAGTCCTTTAGATGATTTAACTCTAAAGAAACCGTTACCTAAGTCTTCTTCGACAGTTGTTTCTTCACATGCTTCGATTGCGGCTTTGTCGCCTTTAACAATAAACTCATGCTCATCTTCGTCTTTTTGTTCTAGTGAACACGATTGATCTTTTATTGCATCTTCCGCTAGATGCCACTCTATGTCGAGTGTATCGCCTTCAGGGGCAGACAGTTTCCACTTATCGGCAAATGCCTTAGCATTTACATCACTGTCAAATGTGACTTTTAATTTACTCATGTGTTTGGGCTCCAAAATTTGTGTGCATAACTATATTGTATTTATCATTAATCGCAGATACACAAGGATAAGCACAATATTTTTACAGTACTATTTATCGATTAAATATCATTATGTCCTTCAAAGTGCATTTAATACATGATTTATATTACGGGTTTAATGAACCTACTGATCCTGCTGATTTAGAGTTGCCTGAATGTGATTTAGTTATTATTAATGGTAATATCGCAGAAAACAACAAACGTAGTGTATTATATGCATTTGAACTTGCACATCTGTATCCTAACATACACTTTGTGTATAATGAAGGCTATACAGAAAGATACCAACTTATCTCTGAAAAATGGGAGTACGAATACGAAAACAGCATGTCTATTCGTTCAGAGCAAGACGCATGGCCTAAAAACTTACATTGGAAAGATCCGAGATCACCTCAAGGGTTAGAAATCTTACTACAAACAGGTCAAACTGTATCTGTTTGGTGTGCATTTGGTTTCCCTAACGTTGTAAAGTGTAACAGTGATTGGGAAGATACATGGTTTTATTGTAATATATGTCAAGGTCAAATACCAGTATACAATTTAGACTCAGATATTTTGCCAAGTACAGATTTAAAACTTTTTGGAGATATGGATCTATGGGCTAGTAAAGAATTTATAGAACAAAAGTATACTGAACAACTTGATATGATTAGAGATTGGGAAACTAAACAGATAGCAGACAAGTATTACGGCATATTAGTAACGCATTTAAGTCCTTATAAAGATACTAGACTTGAAGGCATATCATATACAGGATATAATATTCATCTACATAATCGTATATGGGCAACTACACACATAGAATCAAATGTAAATTATGTGGGTGCAGATTTAGTGTCAAACCCGGGAAGAGGCTCAGGGCCTCGCGGGAAAGTGCTTGAAGTAGATTGAATCTAAAAATACTTTTTGATCTTTCGGCACATCTATTTCGTAGTTGTTATTGTCTACTTTAGTTCCGGGTAATCTACTCAAAGGATATCTAAATTGTTTCTCAAATGCCCAGCCGTCTCCAGTCTTTTCTTCAAATAATTCTTTGACTTTTTCAAACCCTGTATACTTAGTTGGTTGTTGCATAATATCAAAACCTATACGTTTATAACCAATTATTTTTTGCTCATATTTAAGATGACGTAATTTTTGATATTCGTCCCAGTCTGAAATCGTATCTGGTAATTCTTCTTTTGTCATAGGAGTAGATACTGCTAATGCTAGTGCTAGTTCAGGACTAAACGATAAAAAACTACCTTGCACTGCTATCTGAAATTTATCATGGCATGTTACCCAATGCATTTGATTTTTTTCTAAATTTCTACCATAGCCTGTTAAGTTCTTGTCTGGAGCATTGCCACCAAAACATACACCAGTATATCCCATGTGAGTTAATACTTCTACAAATCTATAATGCGTATTAAACTGAGGACTGAATCCACCGTACTGTTCAGTCACTGATAGATTGTCTCTAGTTAAAAACGAAACAATATCAAACTCTATTTCTCTATATGGTATGTCGAAAGTATGACAGTATGCTTTGGCATGATCAACGTCATGTTTATTCAAATCATCATTGTACTTAAATATAACAACATGTGCTTCAAGGTCTGCTTCTGCAAAACAATGTAACATTGCTTGACTATCAATGCCACCACTGAAACACAATGCTGGAAAGGGTCCTAGTGTTTCATGGCATCTTTTTGCGGCATCTACTCGCCACTTTTTTAATTTTTCATCGTTGATGTTTTCTAAATCACGTATGAGTTTTGTAGATACATTCATTTTGTGATGTTGACCATCGCCGGCAATCATGCCAGACATGTCTAACCAATTATTATAGAAAGGAACTGATTTATACTGCGACAATTTTTTTCACCATTTTCTTTAAAATATGCTCATCTGTGTTTACATTAAGAACTAACATTAAACAATTATCAACAAAACTAAACAAACTGTGTAGTCTGCTTGTGTTAATAAAGTATGTTGCTCCTAAATCGAATCTTAATAATTTTTCTTCTTGCACCCACTTCATATCATTAATACCAAAGTTGTATATTGGTATCATAATTCTAAATGTAGGTACAGCAACTATTGCTCCGTTATCTCTATGCGGTGGAAAAAATCCACCTTTATCTAATCTAAGAAAATGTGTTCTTCCTAAATTAGGTTCCCAAAAATTCAAATACTCATCTAGTTCTGGAAGCAATGCACAAACATTTGTTCGTGTAGTAAAGTCTGCTTCATTGTAGGCTTCACCATGCATACGTTCCCACTCTCTTAAACTATTTAAATCGGGTCCGTCAAATCTTCCATCTAAACTTGTAACACTTAGTCCAAATCTATTGTTGGGCTTTTTATGACCTTGATACTCTTTCCATCCTGGATGATTATCACAGACTTCTTTGACTTTGTTTAAGTCCATCTTAGGGAAGTCTAGTTCAACAACATCTCCCCAGTTAATTATAAAATCTGTTAACGTAGCCATATATCATATTTATTCAGTAAATAGATGTATGCAATTAAACTTTATCTTTCCAAAAGACATCACTGACCCTAACAAATGCAATGTAGCACGTGCAATTTGTGATGGTGTTGCAGAGATGATATCTTTGCCTGACACACTTACAATAGAGTTCTCGTTTATGCCTCAGAATGTATATGGCGATTCTACATTAGATAACAAAAGTAATAAACTAGTAAGGTTAAATATAGAGTTGCGAGTACAAGATATAATGATTCCTTTAGTACATGAGTTGATACATGTCAATCAAATGCACGAAGGTAAGTTGATGATAACAGAAGATGGTATTTTTATTTGGGATACTGTGCCCTATGAAGTCGATTTAATAAACATACATTATAAAGACTATCAGATGCTACCCTGGGAAGCAGACGTTAGACACAGACAGCCTAAGGTGCTACGAGAACTACTTAAATCTTACAAGTGATCGATGTAGTATCTACATAATCAGATAACGAAATTCCATATCTTTCGCATTCAGTAATTTTATCTTCTTTCGTCATCGTGGGCCATTCTCTACTTTTAAGTAATAGAGTTTCTGTATCTCTACTATCTAGCCAGTCCAGTCTAAACACATTAGGGCGTACCATATGAGCATTACACCAGTCTTGTATACAAACAATCATCGGAGTGTGAAGGTTAGATACAACGTACTCTCGTATTTCTATCTGAGTTCCCGGACCGTTGCCATTTGTGTATATACAATAGTCTGAATGATATCGCATGTTAAATATTTCAAACTCATCACTTCTCATATACATAAACCAATCTTGCATTGCAATATCTAATTCATTTGTTCCGGCATTTGTTTGCAGTTCTAATCCTGAAAAGTATATCGTGTTAGGATCAGGATAAGTTACAGATAAATCGTTACCGGCATCTTCTCCCCAAAGGATTTTATTTCTAGTAGGTAAAACATCAGGTCTAGAATCAAAAATACAGTCATACTTTGTACCTAAACGTTTTTCTTGTCTTCTAATATGAGGCAACATTATCATATTCATATACGGAGGTCCAAGATGTCCGTTATAATACTCGCCTTCTTTTTCTCCTTCGGATAGTTCTGCGTTATGCATTGAATGACCAAGAATATGAAAGTGTATTAAATTTTGATTTGTAAATGATTCTTCAACGCCTTCAGTATTAGAGGTGTCCCAAGTTATAAAATAATAGTCAACATTGTCTGCAATTTGATTATAGAAGTCAAATACTTTTGGTGCATTAAAATGCCATGTTCGCACATGTCCTCTTAGCACTACAGCAATGTTTTTCATTTTCTTCATCGTCTTTTCTTTTTAGTCTTCTTTACAGTTTTTCTCTTTATGGGCGACAATTCGTTAACATAATCCCAATCTTCTCTGAACATACAAAAACGTCTGTTCTTGTCTACTGTTTCATAGACAAATTGCATTGCTAACAACTGTACAACTTTACCTTCAAATCTGCCGTTAAGTTTACATATGTGATATATTAAGTCTCCTACTTGCGGATTCTTTTTGCTTTTCTTTTTAATTACCATAGTCCTCTTTCGTTACAATGTTTATATAAATATTCAGCCCAGTGTTTGTGTCCTTCAGCACTAGGATGAAAAATAATAAAAACTTCTTCGGCAGTCCCTTTAGTTAGCATATGTTGCCATGCTGTTGTATCTCTTATAAATGATTTATTATCTATGGCTTCCCAAAGTGTTTTATCACCCGGGGTAATCTTATTAAAGTTCTTTTCGTATTCTTCATCGTCCCATTGATAAATCATTTTTTCATGGTGATGATAAAATGCTTGATGCATAACAAACTTAATGTTATACATTTCTAATATCTTTGACATCTGCCAAACTTGATTAATGTGTCTATGAATAAACTCAGACTCTGACCAAAACTTATCAAAGTATAAACGAAAGAATTTATTTAAATCTTCATCTCCTTCATGGTCTTGATCCATACTCCAGGGTCCGAAAGGAATATAATGATCGTCAAAGCCCGTATCACTATGTCGCCAAGGCTTTCTAGTATAAAATTCTCTACGTTCAGGACTAGTCCAACCTATAGATATGAATAAGTCCGCAGTATCTCTACCTGTAAGATACCCTTCTGTAGACAACCATTCTATCAATCTTCTAGTTATCGAATCATTTGATAATGATGGATCACTTAAATCAATTAGTTCAACGTGTCTTCCTTCATCATATAACATGTCTGCAAGACGATTAATGTATCTATTCTTTAATCTATATTCTATGTTCTCTGGTATGCTTTGTCGTTCAAATCCGCCCCCGGGCAAATTCATAATTGGTTCTGGATCTATAGCAGGGTCTACTAACTCTGCACCCCAACACCAACTATCACCACAACCTACTAATCTCATCCTCTCATCACTTTAATCTTTTGTACGTAATCACTACAGATGCCCGCACATTTTACGTCTATTGTATTCTGCAATGATTCGTCATCAACTTCAGGCATAACCATAATACTACGTCCTGAAAGTTCTTTGCCTATGTTTGTCCATATATACTTTTTGTTTGTTAAAGTATAGTCATCATTCTCATGCCAAAACGAATTTGTTTCATTTAATTCTATTCCACCAAAGAAACGCAATGCATCTATATTTTTGCAATGTAACCAGCATCTTTTATTTAAGTCTAGTAATGTTCCTTTATACTGAGGTTCATCATGTCCATAAAATATCTCTCCGTCGACTACCCACACATCAATTTCTACATCAAAGCCCGCTTGTAATGCTTCTCTTATATGATCAGGATGATTTTCTAATGCAGACGGCCCGTTCATATTTCCTCTGTGTGCTATAAGTTTCATAATGTTTTTAATATTTCCCAAGTTTGTTTGTAGCCGTTATCTATTTTATAAGTAGTTCCTCTGTTTCTGGGCAATGCATC
>Ga0209645_1000005_pt1 | contig 127116 bp, 153 predicted proteins | sample ETNvirenome_6_30_FD_184070 | JGI IMG/M metagenome (GOLD analysis project Ga0209645, IMG submission 184070) | Marine viral communities from the Pacific Ocean - ETNP_6_30 (SPAdes) (version 2) | ecosystem: Environmental > Aquatic > Marine > Oceanic | place: Pacific Ocean | collected 2013-06-19
GCAGCATACCATAGAGATTATGAGCGGTGAGCTGCATCGTTATAAATTTCCAGAAGGTCATGAAAAGCGCTGGAATCATAAAATTGATCAGCATCGTCCTGATGATAACAGCACGTTCGAATTCAAGTATGAACGTTATGAAGATAGAGTAAAAGCGCGTGAAGCACGCGCTTAACGCTCGGTTATAGTTTATATCGCGAAAATTAACTGAAAAAAATCAGCTGCGGATCGCTAAACCATTGTAGCTACAAGGCAACAAAGTTGTTGCCGAAACCCGCAAAAGCCGCCATAATATTGGTGTTGTTGATAGAACGATAGAGAAACATGATAACGATAGATACTAAGACGATAGAGATGACGATTGATAATCATAAAGAAGCGCATGATGATAACAATATGGATGTCATCGCAGAGCTTGATTCTAATCTGCATGAGATTAGAGAATTATTGAATAAGATTCAATACATGAGTGATTATAAAGCTAGCGCTGCAAGTGAATTGATTATTGAAGCGGTAGAAGATGTTTACGATTACATCCGCGAGCGGTAAAGTAAAAGTAAAGTAAAAAAACAGTTGCCGAAATCCGAGCTAGAGCCGATAATATTCGAAGTTGATATGACAAAGCAAACCGAAACGATAGAGAATGTGCTGTGCGAGATGGAAGATATTGGTCTCGTTGATAATGATAATAGCAAATACAATCTTGCAAATGAATTGCGCTGCTATATGGGAGAAGATGATTTTTATAAATTTCTAGAGTGGTCGTGCCAAGTGTGGGGCTTTGATAATCTGAGCCAGCACTTCGCATCAGCCGAAAAATAACAGTTGCCTAAAACCGCAGAATATCCGATAATATTTGAGATGATGAAAGAGATCAAACTAACAGAAAAAGAACGAGATAACTTGAACAACTGGTACCGTTGGGGCCAGAGAATGAGCTTCCTGAAAGCTATCCATCGTGAACTTGAACCTAAGAAAGCTGCTATGGAAGAAGCTCGCAAGTTCATCGGCATTACTAACTAATCTAACTTAACCTTTAAATCTAAACTTACTTAATAATAATATGAAAGCACCTAAACTTACATGTGTCATTACCGGTCAGAGTCGCGTTACTTCTGAGAACTACCTGAAGCAAAAAGCTGATCGTCTTGGTAAGAGCGTTAGCTGGCTTCTTGAGAACTATATTAGCAAGCACGTATGCAGCCGTCTTCGTAAGGGAGTTAAGCTCAGCGAGATTACTGATAACGTTATTGCTGATCATCGCCTTACTGACCTCGTCAAGAATAACAGTAAGTGCCGTGAAGAGTTCTCTTTCGTAGATGGTGTCTATACTCCATCTAAAACCAAAGCCCCTAAGGTAGCTAAAGCCCCTAAGGCTGATACTGCTACTGAAAGCAAAGTAACCACGTTAGAAGAGGTCGTTGCTAAAGCTACTGATTCTTATATTCAAAAGAAAGTAGAAGAGCCTGTTAACCATAAAAGCACTGACGAAGTGATGAACGATATGGTTAATAACAGCAACCCGTTCTAATAACACTCGGAGAGCGCTACACTAGAGAGATCTAGACTGTAGCGCTCTCTAGAGACTCTTAAGTACGAGAATCTGCTATATATAGAAACCCAAAAAAAGGGTATAGAAATCCCATGGGAAAAATTTTTTTGCAAAATTTAGGTGGTTTTTGGTATTAGGATTTGATATAATAAATAATGTTATGAGTAAAAGACAAACTGTAAGAGAGACAACTAAGAATGGAATCAGAACACGTAAGACGGTAACTGTTACTAAGAAGCGTGTTGGTAAGAGGAAGAAGTGATGGAAGTACAAGAAATTATTAAACAAGCATCTGGAGTACTGTTATCTGTATGTTTCGCTATTGCATACTTTCCACAGATTATCAGAATGATTAGGAATAAGAGCTCACGAGATGTATCATTAGGTATGCTGATTCTCAACCTTGTGGGTTATTCTTCAGGATTAATCTATGTTACATCCAATGAGATTGCTAGATTCTGGGTAGTGGTTAACTATACGTCTGGTATTGTGATGACTATACTGACTGTATTTTTCTGGAAGTACTATATTAGAAAGGAAATTGACCGATAGGATGGCGAAGATGGTGATTAGAATTAGGAGCCGCCGGGTAAATATAATTTGCGTGCCGGAGAGGAAGAAGAGATATGAACGAGAAAGTGAGGAAGATACGGGTTGTTATACCGTGGAATACAGGGACAAGGCGACATAAGCCAAAGAAGGGTAAGGGATCTTATAATCGAAAGAAAAAAGGTGGTTTCGGCCGCCTTTTTTTATAAATATTTTTATGCAAAACCCTCGAAGGCGACGACCTGTCGCAAGAAGATCCCCGGTAAGGACATTAATTACTAATTTACAGAAGTCCTTAAGAGAAATTGAAGAACGTCTACAAGCAGTAGAAGAAGAATTATACGACAGAGATGAGTATGATATTGAGTTTGAACTAGAGGAAGAGGATGCAGGGATAGGGATTGGTTCAAGTGCTCAAGTAGAAGAGCTTGGTCAACAGCTTATTAATATATTAGCTGCACAACAGTGTCAATGTACTGGTAATATAGGTATAGGTAGTTCAGTACCAGCATGTTCTGTAGTAGAAGACTTTTCTGCATGTTGTAGCCAACCAACCGGTATTGGAAGTAGTTCGGTTGGAGTCGGTAGTAGTTCCGCGGATACTTGTAGTTTCTGTGGATCTTATTGTGATTGTTGCGGTTGTTAAATAAATAGCTTGCAAAATACAAAACATATACTATAAATATTAAGGTATGAAGAAAACATTACTATTGATTGGTGCAATGGTCGTTAGTCTTAACGTCTTTGCGCAGACAAATGAGCTAAAGATTGCTAAGCCTAGCATCTCATTGGAAGCAGGCTATGTGGATCGTTTATTTAGCAAAGGTGTATCCTACACTAGTACTGCATCACAGTATCTCGGTTTAAACTTAGCTTCTCCAGCGGAGAACAACTTTATCCCAGTAGATATCTATGGTGGAGGATTGCTTCTCACTGAGAACACAGATTCCTTTTGGACTGTAGGTCTTGGTAAGGATATCAAGCTAGGAGGGTCTGATAAGTATAAACTACGTATTGACACAGCATATGCTACTCGTAAGACTGATTTAGACGAGCCAGCTAACAACGAAGTATCAGGAACCATTGCTCTTGTTAATCCATTTGTGACACCATATATTGGTTATACTAGGGATTGGAAGATTGAGCAGAACGGTTTCACGCTAGGTGTTAAACGTGATTTTACTGTTAGTGATTGGCTAACAATCTCACCTAATGCTGCATATCATACGTTTGACGACTATGAGTCTATTGAGTTATCTACTCGTCTTTCTGTAACTAAGTGGAGACAATTGACTCCGTTTATTGAAGGTCGTTATGTTGATAACAATTTCGACAAAGCATCGTTTAACTGGGCTTCTTATGAGGCTTCAGGAGACACAACTTGGTTAGCAGGTTTATCTTTAAACTTCTAATCTATTATAAATGAAATCGGAAAGAGCGGCTTCGGTCGCTCTTTTTTTGTGGACTGTATTCGGAAACGCTATATAATATTGTTATATGAAATGTTCTTGTGGTAATGAAGTAGAGGCTGCTAGGGTTGAATTTGGCTTTAAGAATTGTAAGTCATGTGCTTTTTCTAACCCTGTATCTAAATATAAAGGAACTATGAACTGGTCGCATAAGACTGCTCCTACTATTCAGGTGATGACTGCTGAGTGCTTTGCTGAGCAGAAGAAATACTATATGCCTAATGGAGCACGTAGCGCAGTTAAGAACTTCAGCAAGCATGTATGTGCGTAAATAATTATGAGTATGAATATCAGTGAATTCGAACGAGCTAAACCAACGTTAACTTATCAAGCGATAGAGAGTGCTATCAATAAGTATCAAACCTTATTAGAAAAATATCAGTATGGTAATCAGCAATTGATTATGGAGAATGCTGATGCTGTGACTATACAATGTTATAGGGAGTTTATTGCTGACCTAAACAATATTAAAAGTCATTTTCTATCTGGACGTTAATTACAAGTACAGCAGGTCTGTGCGCTAGTTGTACCTGCACCCACAACAACAGGAGCTGGTAATACTTCTTCAGGTTCTACCTTTCCTAAGTTGACTGTTTTTAGCGTATCATAATAAGGGGTTACTTTCGGTAGCTCCTTTTTAATTTCATCTCTCAATTTTTGTTTTAACGTCTCATCTGTTATACCGAGATTTTTAATATCAACATCATACGTGTTGGTATTTTTTTCTGGTAATCCAAATTTGTAGACCTGATCTATCGTGTCAATGTAGGTTCTCTGACCAATTGGCAGTGACCACACCGTGTCTCTGTCAAAACTATGGTAATTATAGTGAGACCTGATTTCATAGTAGTCTAGCACGCGCCCATACATTTTAAACCCTTTGAGCTTTAGGTCTCTCAATAGATACTTACCTAATTGCTGTAATCTACTTGAAAAGTTCAGATAGTAGGGAGTGCTTAAGGCTCCTATGAAGACTCCAGTCCCCAGTGGATTGTCGAGTAAAAAGGTACCAGGACTGAAGGTTTCACGTTGATACTTGTGTCCGTTCACATAAAGGTCCATCCAACCCTGTTTCATGCTAACATTTATCGCGAAATGATTGTATCCGCCATTGAGTTGAGTTATGTCATACTCTATATGAGCTTCAGTTTTCTTAAATCCACCTGTCTTAGTAAATTTAGGTTTCGCCTTTAATACAATCTTGAAAGTATTTTTACATGCGTTATATTTTTTGAGGAAATAATAACTTGTTATCGTCTTAGTAAGATTGAGATTATTTATAACTCTTGATCCTAAGCTTCTTGTTTTTGATAAATTGAAGTCTTTATCGACTTTATGTAATACTGTCTTATTAGAAAACGTTTCTACGATCAAATAATACTTAACATAATTTTTACCTTCAAAGTCTAAAATGACATCAATATACTTTTTAGAGTCTCTATCTAAGAAAGTTAAGTCTTTAAATGTTACTAACTCTCTAGAATTTTTAAATTTAGAAATTCTAATACCATCATGTATTGTTATAATAAAATCCTCATCATCTACAATTACATTACTAATAAAAGACTCCGTACTACCGCCAGATACTTTCACAGTATTTTTAGTATTGTTAGCGTATTTGTTTTTATATAATAAATTATATCTTATATTTCTTTCAGTAGGGGATTGCTGTCTAATAGTAAATGTATTTTTATTACTATCTATAGCGATTTCATTTCCTGTATCAAGTTGCGAATCTGCTTTGAAGAAATTAACATTATTAGTTTCTTTATTATCACCATCTGGCCCGACATACAGCTTATGTTTGTCTCCCAGGCTATCAGCGCTTACAGTGCGTTTGAGATGAGTACTATTATTTGTAGAATCATAAAAGAAGTATCCTTTACTTCCTGATGGATTAAATGCCGCATAGAATCTATCTTTAGTAACGTCAATGTCGTCAATTACTAAACTACTGTAACCTGATAAGTCTACGACTTTACTAACTAAGTTGGGATTACTATTATAAATGTATATTACGTTGTTTTCACCTAAAACATAAAACTCGCTGAAGTTATCTTTTCTCGCTATGCCTTTAATTTTTACTGGTTCATTATTTTCTAAAACCTCTATTTCATCGTAGATTTCTAAGTCGTTATTTAATAGAAGTATTTTATTACCTTGCGGTAAGAATATATTAGGTGTAACGAAATCTGTATTAAATATACCAAAGCCTTCTTCAAAGTAATTACCTAACAGCTTATAACCTAAAGGTAAGGAAAAGTCTTGAGCGCTTAACCAGAAAGATAATGACATATCACCGTTGTGATCTGTTTTAAACTTACTAAATCTATTACCATCAAAATCTATTTCAATATCATTCTTAACATTATTAAATGTAGCAACAGAGCCTTTCTTAGTTAGTATCTCCATATCTCTTGACAGCTCAAAGCTACTTAAAGAGTTTATATGGTTAGCATAATCCAACTCTCCTATATGATAATAAGCATAGTCATTATTTTTTTCAAATGTCAAACTAGAGCTTAAATCAAATACATAAGTAGATTGAGCTCCTGCTGCAGTTACTGTATTTGTAAATGATGTACCTGATATTGTAGATAATGCTGTGTTAAAATCTTTCGCATCTGGATTATAGTATCTATCCATCCAAAGTTTATCACCGCTAGTATTACCTGATAACCAACTACAAAGATATGTAGCGTTTATATCATCTGTAAAATTATTATTTTTAAAATCAATTCTGCGTTTAAAAACTTTATCTGATATTAAAGGGTGGTTACCTGCTACTGCTCCTAAGTGATCAATTTTTGAATCATTGATATTCAATTTTGTATAAGGAGATAGACTAGACGGTGTTGTAAAGTAAGTTAATTTAGATGGTGGAAAATGGACATCTTTCGTACCTATATTATATGATAGATATACTTTGTCATATCCTTGATTCTGTACATTACCAGTAAATAACTTTTCGTATTGTCTGTTTAAATTAGTGGGTTGAGAGTTATAATGATTATTGTTCGAGTAAAACTCTTCTACCGTAGCTTGGTTTTTCAACGGTAAAACATCTAAACCAACTTCCCAGTTATCATTATACTTTAATGTATAATTATTAGAAAAACCTAGGTAGTTATTACTTACACTATTTGTAGTTGTATTTAAATTTAAACCAATATTGTCTTTGTTATAACTTGATAAGTAAAAACTAAAAGTATTATTAAGAGCTCCTTTGAGTCTAGTAAGAGTATTTCTTTTTATTTCAAACACAGAACTTACAGCATTACCAGCTGATGTTCCGGTTAACTCTACACTACCAGAGTTGAAAATTAATTGATATTTTTCTAAAGGTTTGTCTAGGTCTTTTACAGGAAAAAGTTTTACCTTTTCATCTTCAATAACGTATTCAAATAGATGAGAACTTAATGTAGGTACTTCTCCTGATAACTTTATTGTTTCGGCAGAACAGTAACCGTAATAAGTTTTATCATTTATCTCTTTTGTAATATATAAGTATCTATTAGTACTAATATTAAGAGTAAAAAAGTATTGAGAACTTAAAGTACTAAAACTACTATCAGCAGACAGCTTTGACGATGTAATAGCGGTAACAGCTGTAGATGTTGTAGACTTAGCGTAAAATGTTCCTGCGTTAGAAATATTTTTTATGTAGGTAGTAAACTTAGAATCACTCTGCAACGTATACGGAGTTTTTAAGCTCATAACAGAGCTCAAGCTATATAAGTCAGACAAGTAGTAAGATGTATTATAGTTAGTAGTTCTATCGCTAATATTTTCAAACAAGTTATATGTTTGTAAACGTAAACCGAAGTTGTAGTTTTCTACGTTACCTTTGAACAGTAAATTTTTATCCGATGTGTGTTTCATCGTTACCGGTTTTACTGACTCTGTATCAAAGGTAAATATTTTCATTACATTATTCTGATGCCTGAGAATGTGGAAGCTTCAATACCGCTAAATTTTGTAAGATGTAGTGTTACTTTATCTCCTTTTTTCAAATTCATATATACAGAGAAGTTATATGTACCATGACTAAAAGTATTTGACGGAAAGCTATTAGTGGGTGCATTTGCAAACATTTGTAAAGGTTGTCGCGCGTAAAATACTGCGTTTTTATGTATAGTCAAAAACCGCTTGTCATTGCCTATAGATCTAGGTACTCGAACCCCTATCATACCGTTGAATAACATTCCGTAATCGTCTTTTGCTTTATAGAAAAAACTGTTATTATCGATATCAGTAGTGCCGTCACCGAGTTGAACATCTGTACCTTCGACAAGACCTGTTCCTTTGAAATCGAACCTCTCAAAAAGTAGAGAACCGTTTGTATTATTTAAAGCCTTATCTACTGTGTTAGATACTGTAAAACCTACTTTTGAATTAGTGTTAGATGATATATCAGACGCGTCAATAGTAGATGTAGAAATACTATCTACAAATGTAGCTAAAGAACTAAACGCATCATTAATTCGCGACGCATTATTATTTATATCAGCTGTCACTGAGCTTAGAGTTGTTAAGATAGCATGATTAGTCTCGGCTTTAGCACTTACAGCTGAAATATCAGATGTCTTTAGATACGTACCCGAAATTCTATCAAAGAAGGTAATATTATCGACCCCGATAATAAAATCTTTAAAATCTAATAACCGTGTACCATCAGTCGTTTCTAACAATACATAGTCCCCTATCTTGACTTCGGTGGCAATCTCTAAGTCTTCTATGTTTACTATTTCATCTTCTAAAGCCATATGATTATTTATTCCTTTTTTTAATTATAAGTTAGTATGTTATATACGCTGTTAAAGTACTTGTTCCTAAAGTTACAGTTTCACATCCATCTACATCAAATAAATCTACAAAGAAATAACCTCTATTTAACGCAGAATAGGATGTACCTATACCTGTTGTTACATTCTCTAGTTGATATGTAAGACCTGGTTTGAGATTAGCGCCATGAATATCTATTAATGGTACGTTAATATCTTTTACTCTCGTGCCTTCATGAGGATGGAAATTTAAAAAGCCAGTAACATGTATAAATTGAGAATTAGGTATAGCGGGATCAAAGTTACCTACACCCGGATAGTTTGCAGTTCCAATACCTGTTCTAGTTCTAAATTTTAATTTAAAACCTCCATCAGCACATCCTTCAGCATTCACATTAAATGTAGCATGGCTTAAAGCGGCCGCAACAAAGTCATATTCATCTTCAAATCCAACCTCTGTAGAGCAAGAACTTGTTGCAGTAGTACCTGAGTCATAAAAGAAATAATCATCAGTATTAGTACTTAGCAAACTTGTTCCAACTAACCCTGGGTTATCAGCTTCAAACGTTAGTAGTACGTTATCCTGAGTAGTATCTGTATCTATGAAATCTCCTTTAACGAGATTTACGTCTAAATAGTCATCTAATCTACTTGCGTACATTCTAAACGAAATAGTATACAAATCAGTTATACCATCATCTCTATGTAGCAGTATTTCTACTTCATTAGGTCTACCAAGATCAATAACATCATTATCTAGTACTTCTGTAAACGTAGTAGCACTTAAAGATTTTGTATCTGTTGTTGAACTCAAATCTCTGTTAAAAACTACCTCTTTGTCGTTCTCAGTAAACGTGACAATTACTTTGTCTACAGGTGATTGAGCTTGATCAATATCATTAAGATTGAAAGTAACTTCTGTAGTACCGGTTAAGTTTTGAGTTAACGTACTTACAGTAGCAGTCGAAGTCTGCTGAGTTGTACTTAATGTATAAGTAAATGTCTTCATTTGTCTGCTACTCCTTGTACTCTAAAACTCTTAAGCTCAAAATTAAAAACGCTAGTGGATGTCGTACTTGTTAAACCTGCTTTGAGTACCCTCGGAGTAGTAAAATTAAAATTAGGTTTATTTAAATTTATTCTATAAAGTTCTGTATAAGTAGAATCAGTAGAAAGTTTTCCTGATACAATAACTGTTTTACTTTTCTTGGTCAGCTCGACTCTAAAGTCTTTATATACTGCAGCTGAAGCTGCTGATACTGTTTCATGTAAGGGTATAGATGTAATTGCGCTAGATTGGCCTAATGTTTTGTAATCATTATCAGCTCCTGCTCTAACGCCTATACTACATGGTACTTGTGTGAATGTTGTACCATCATATGACCCAGGTTTATCTTCATAAGTAGTAGTAAAGTTACCTGCAAGATCAAATGCTATTCCTACGTAACCGCTTAAATTTATACCTTTAGTAGAAAATGCAGGATAACCGTTAACCTCAAACGCGTTCATCCCAGCTGGGCAATATCCCAAAGAGCTATTAACACCATCAAGTTCTACTTCGTCGGTGTCGCTCGGTGTATAGAAAAACACACAAAAACCTTCTGCTGGACCAGCACTCAGAGTGTATTGTTTAATTGATCTAGTAGCAGACGGAGGTGTAGATGTTAGGTTATCAGATCTCGTACTTATGAGACCTAATTGTGAAGTACTAGATAATGAATACGATTTGCAAGTGAAATCCACTCTAATATAATCATCAGTCTTATAACTAGGTGTTTCTTTTTTCTTTGCTATAAAACCACCGCTATGGCCAAAAGGTAGAGATGAAGTAGCAGTAAGATCGGTTGACGTGAGAGTAAATAGAGCTGTATTAAAGAGGATATCATTCCCTTTATGCATTGGTCTCAATTTGTAGTTTGGCGGTCTTTCATCAACATTTAAACCGTAAAAAGAATCTACACCTTCTGTAGAGTTGCCTTGTATAAAATAGTCTTTATGTAAGTTACTACCTGTATAATTAAATACTGAACTTGTATGCTTACTTTCTGGTACAATAGCTCTACTGTACACCGGATACATAAATTCATCTACATATTGAAAAGTATATGTAAAGATTGTGAAACCGTCCGTAGAATCTGTATATCTACCTAAGTATGTAATATTATAAAAGTCGGTCTTTTCGTTGTAAGTGATTACTGGCTTACTTATCTCGCTTAAATTTATATCTGCACTAACTTCAGGTACAAAGGAATAAACATAGCCTGGTGCATCCTCATCGGTAAGTTGAGCTCCTGAAATACTATCTACATCATTAGGAAATACTAATCTTTTAACATTAGTCTTTTTATCTATACTATATATAGCAGGGTAATGAGCGATTAATGGGCCTTTACAAGTAGGACCGTCTGCAGACACTGAAGTAATAGCACATACAAGAAACTCTCTTGTATCTTCTTTAAACCAATAATCTGACTGCTTACTTAGGAACATTTATTTAAATATTTACTACTAAATCAAAGAATTCGACGGTAAGGATAAAGTGAAATCAGTACCATCGTAGGTATAGCTTTCTGTGAAAGTATCCGCAGATGTTTGTATAAAGATTGTATTACCTATAACATCAAAACTTATAATTTCATTAGAACTTATAGAACTCTTTAATGATGTTGATTGTTTACCTAAAACACTGCTTAATTTTTCATAAAATGTAGATACTTTCTGAGAGCTTATATCTCTCACAAAAACTGTACCATGATTTATATATTTTTGTTTGTATAAAGATATAGTACTTACTGATGGCACGTTCAATCCAGTAGCTTCATATGTTGTTGTGAAACCAGCTGGAACAGCTAAGCTATTAAAAGAAGTAGCTTCATATTTATTAAGATAAATTTGCGCAAAATGAGCGCCAGCGCACGGATGACCTTCGAATAGATACGCGTCTACAAGATCATTACCACTAACAGCACTACAAGCTACCGTGCTTAATGGCGCAAAAAAACCTCCTTGGCCTTCGCATGTACTTACATCGTTAGTTAATACGGTGTCATACATACCAGTGAGACTAGTGTAATTCGAATGTGTATCTCCTGCGGTTATAGCACTAAGTACACTATTAAAATATAATCCGTCATACAACTCGCAACTAGTAATATCTTGAGTAGAGGAAGATGTATCCTCATTATATAATGTATAGGACGTACCTGCGAATCGTTTAGGTGATACATTTTTATACACTATAAATTCATTACCGTATATATCATTTTTTAATACAACTGCAGTTTCATTTTTTATTAATAAGTCCTCTAGTCGTTCATTCTCAGGCCATTGATTGAGAGATTCTCTTTTATATGCATCGGGATTTTTCCAAATATTTTGATTCTCTCCTGACCAGAAACTTATTTCATCTTCCTTATGATTTATACCTGTATGAGAATATTTTAATGAATTTTCTTTAGATTGGTATCCATATGACTTTAAGGATTCTGTATCATATACTTTTATACTATCAGAGTCATTATTCTTAATCCATCTATTATCACATGAAAAATTAACAGGTGTAACTACCTTAGAATCTTTATTCTTTAAACCTATACCACTTTGTACTCGTTTAGGGTCAGGTAAAAAGAATTCACCATTTACAGCGGACACGTCAATATTGAATGTTAAATTTTTTGATAAAGCTTGAGCTAGTCCAGCATTCTCAAAACTTAATTGAAAAGGTATAGTGTTGTTTCTTATAATAGTACCATAACTGTTTGATACTATCGGATTGTATCTATTCAAATAAGAATTACTATTTTCCGCAGTAAGTACTTTTTTAAGTTCGTAGCTTTTCGAATCTCCAGATAAGTAAAAAACATCACAACTTAAATATTTTTCTAAAACTTTATTCTTTAAATTTACATTTAGATTTTCTTCACTTTTAACTTCATTAGCAAAAAAACGATCAGTAAGCTTATTATAGTCAGTATATAATTTGTTTATAGATATTCGTTTTTTTGTATTAGAGGTAAGTATATATTTTTTACCTTTTGATTTTATTCTGAGAGATTGTATTAACTTTTTTGATTCATTTTTAACTTTAGTATGTAAATCTTCTTTTACCGAACTTGGTAATGTTTTTGAATCGTCTGTGATACCTACTTCAGTTGTACAATAGCGTACAAATTGAATAGATATTTTATTCATGATTTCACTTACATTAACTGACGTAACATCTGTATTATTTTTTACAAAACTATCTTGAGTTAATAGTCTCGCAATTAAGTTCTTTAGATATATTTCTATACCTTTTTTAGAGGATTTAAGATTGTTTTTTGTTTTTACAAACTTAAGTTCGTCCCTATAATCTTTTAGTCTAGAAAATTCTCTTTTAAGATTGTCTGATACGTAATGAGCAGCAATATCTAATTCGTAAGGGTTATTATAATTAAGTTGCTTTAAATAATCCTTTACTTCTTCATTGAGATCTGAATGATCTATATTCTTTAATAACTCCTTATAACTATCAGAGATATAATTGTTATCAGTTACTGTATTTGCATCCTTGTTAACTTTATAATCTGTTAAGTATGTACTATACAGGTCTTTTAATTCGTTGAAATTATTATAGTTGTTATAGTAACTTCTAAACTCTTCAAATGTTAATGGTGATACAGTATCAAGACTTATCATAAACTTAATCCCTTTCTAACTTGGAAGTCTATATTTTTATATACTTCAGTATTCCATGCTGATACACTAGTCAATGTGGCAGTTAAGCTATTATGACTATAAGTTGTGTAATCCAAAATATTATTTTTTCTTTTATTATTATAATTTTCAACGTATGGATAAAAATCGTAAAAATGTTTTAAACCACTTGCTCCTGATACCGTACTATCTAAATTCCATCCCCAAGTAGCTCCTGCTTTTTTATTATAAGCAGATAAAGGATATGAAGTTAATTCCGAAGTACCTGATGTTATAGTACCTGAAGAGACTTTTTGAGGTTTGATACGTATAAATTCATTATTAAATTTTTGTACTGCAACAAAATCTGTATAAGCAGTAACAGTATATGTGGTAGCATCAATAGGATTATTATAATCTATATTTTTACCATATGCAGAATTTGATGAATAAAAGGTCTCAAAACTTTCATCAAACTTTTCATCCATACCCATTAGACGTCTAAATCTTATAGTATATAAATTGAATAACCTTTTTAAATCAGGAGGTGATTGAGTTATATTAAAATTAGCTTCTTCGTTGAATAAATCATAAAGCTTACGTAATACATCAATATTACAAGTGTCTACATCTGAAGTATTCAACACAAAGTTACTAATCTTTTCAAAAACAGATTTACCGAATGTATTAGGATTACTTGATAACGTACCAACGATTGAACCTAGCACACCATCAAATAAACTATCATATTCATGTAAGAAATTTTGAAATCTATAACTCTTTAAAGTTTCTTTATAATCAAAATCTAACTCGTTTACTTTATAATATTCTTCTCCAGCTGATGGAAGTACTGTAAACGTATAAGAACCTGATAGTTCAGCTTGACCTGATTTTGGTATACCTCTTACATATAAAGTATGTGTACCAGTAACGCTAGGAGTATAGTTAAAGTAAAAGAACGAACTCAAATCACTACTACTCAAAGAGGTGTTATATGAAAAGTCCGCAGAACTTACACTTGATATAGCAGTACTAGTTACACTCCCCGATAATGTACTACCTACTGTAACTTTAAATCTACCCGCTGTACTGCTATTATACCCTGCGTTATCATAATTAAACTTACCGAAAATTTTAGCAGGATTATTATTTTTATCTGCAGCACACACAAATACTTGAAAAGGGTCACCTTGTCTTTTATATACTGGTAAGGTCATGTTTTTATTACCAGTACTTGTAAGGGATAGTTTAGTTCTAGGATTATAAACAACATCAATAATCATAGAATCTACTGCACTTTCTAAGTGATTTAAACCTGATAGATTCAAATTAGTATCTACATTGTTTATGAAGTAATCAGCTATAGTGTGCTTATGAGTATCAATTGCAGCAAATACTTTTACAGTCTCTTGTTGATCATCAAAGTAAAATATTTCACCGAGTCCAGATGCACCTAATATATGTGAAGACGCTGTCGGTGTAGTTACCTTTACAGGTGTGTTACCACTTAATTCATAGTATATAGGAGTTAAGTTTATTTTTTGTTTATTATTTTTTATACGGGTAAACTTTTTATTTTGTCTAGTATAAAAAGCTCTATAAGGTAACAAAAAAGCATACTTATAAGAATCGTCATACAAATCTGACCTACTTCCTGAAGCTGCGAAAAATATAGTATTACCATTAGGGTCGTAATCTTGCCATGTTACGTTGACGTTATATCTTATATTTTTCTTAATGTTAAGCTCACCTGCACGGATAGTTGTATCAACACCTGTATCAGCAAGACTAAATCTATTTGTTAAAAAATTATCTACTGAAACTGTTTGGGTTAAAGTATTGAGTAACGCTTTGCCTTCATTATCATAAAAGTAACACGTCACAGTATACTGACCAGGGTATTCGTATTTATGAGAAGCTTGATATGTATCAGCAGCACTTAAAGTATAACCATCACCGAAATCCCATGATACTTTAACTTGACTAATATCTGTATGATATGCATCAGCGAAAGCTCCTGTAAGACCAGGTGTAAATGTAAACTCAGTAATTCTAGTGTACCCTGTAAGCGCTGGAGTAATCGTCAAAGGTACAGCTATAATGCTCGGGCATTGCGGTGTATATGATATAGGTGTACAATCAGCCATTATTAGTATTCTATAACTGTTTTAGATTTTGTTACTGTTTCAACGATAATTTTGCTTTTCAAGTCTTCTAGATTCTCAATATAAGGTATTTGGAAATATTTTAATTTTAAATTTGTATCAATAATATTTAAATCAGTACCAGAATGAATCGGGTTGTAAATACCTAAACTCAAGCCGTTAGATTTTAAATCAATATCTGTTCTGTATGTATAAAAGCTGTCAACTCCTTCTATACTCGTTATATCAGTATTAAGTTGTTTTACATCAATAATTTGACCTAATTTAGCTTTATCGAAATAATCTTTTAATATTGTAAAGACTTTATTTTTCAAAGTGTCATCGTTAGCAATAGTGGAAGAATTTCTTACGATCCTTAATTGAGTATAATCTTTATAACTCACCTTTTTACCTTCGTTAGCTTGTTTTAGCAGTAAGTCTACTGTTAAGTAAACCGGGTCGATAAAACTAACTTCACCATTTAAGAGTTTGTAATCTCTTATAGTATATAAAATTTCATTTTTAAGATTAGTAGAAATATAATTAGATCTTTTAACTACAGAATTACTCTTTTTAAATTTAGGTACTATAGTAACAAAAATATTATTAACATCAAAACTATCACTAAAATTATACTGGTTGTATAATGCGTTGTTATAATCAGTATAGGAATCTAATTTTAAATCGTCTTTCAAATATTTTTTAAAGATGTTGAGATAATCAGAATTGTTACTTACTTTAATATCGTATACAAAGTTTTTAAAATTACGATCAATAAAGTTTTCATAATCTTGTTTAGTAATTAATTTGTATTCTGAATTAAAGAACTTAGGTGCATTCGATCGAATATTTTCTACTGTTTCAGGCTCGCTGTACAGCGTACTATCTTCAGTATTTGATGCATTTACATCTAAACTATTACCTACTGTAATATAAGATAGAGTATTATCTTTTGTATCTGTATATATTGCGTTATATCTTGTAGTATTGTAGATATTAACCGATGTTTCTGAAAATGCGTTTTTAGTAATCTGTCCTTCTTTACCTGTAGAAGCAATATAATAAATTCCAATAGTTTCATTTGCTTCTAATTGTCTACCATTAACATTATTACCAAAAGTAATTTCGTAGTTCTTATTTTGATTTAATCTGCATTCGAAAGACCTATCTCCAGGTTTAGCGAGATATAATGAAGGTGTTCTTTTATACTCTTTCCATTTACCGGAAGCATTTTCTTTTACATAAACATATATACTAAAATGATCTACTTCATTATTATCACCGGGTAACAAAGTAATTGATTCGAACTTTTCTCCAATAGCAATAACATCTGGATACTCATTTACGCTTCCTTCGTAAAACAAAGAATTTTGTACTGCTGATAAAGTTTCAGCTACTGAGCTATTAACCTTTTGGAATGTTAAGTCTTTTGTAGTAGAATAAGTTTTACCATTACTACTTACATATGAAAATTTAGGTAATGTATGATAACCAGTTGATAGATTAGCTGAACCTTTCATTGTCATCGGCACAATAGATGTTTGAGAACCTAGAGGCTTATAATCAATAAGCTTAACTATACGATTCATATTTTCATATAGTTGCGCATCGGTAAATACTGCTTCTGAGCTGGTCTGGTTCAAATAGAATAATAATGTATGAAACGAGTATGAAACTATGTCGATTACAGCATTTAAGTTACTACCCTCAAAATTCTGATCAGTAAAAGAGATAGACGAGTCGTTATTGAGTCTCTCAATAATAAGGTCGCGCATACTTTGCGCATCAAACGATGCGTAACTATTCAACGGTAAATCAAATTCTGTTATGTTATCCATAATTATTCGTATCTAAATCCTTGCGTATCTAAAACACCTTTCACTATCTGGTCTTTATTATTTAATGTAGGAATGGTGATGCTTAGTTCTATAAAGTACTCATTCTGACTGGGTCTACCTACTATATTAACCTCGTTTACTATAACTCTAGGTTCATATAATGGTAGTCTTTGTATAGCTTCACCGATTAATGTACCAGTGTTTTCACTAACTGATTCAAATAAGTACTGTCTCAGATCTAAACCAAATTCTGGATTTAAAATTTTCTGACCAGGTATTGTGTTAAAAACATTCTTAACACTTTGATAAATAGCGTCCTCATCATATAACAATTTAACATCTTTTTTACTGTCAGTTCTATTGACAGGAGTATTGTTAATATCTGAGCTTAGCTCAAAATCTAAAGACAAATCACTATAAGAAAAGGTTGTTGTTTTATCCTTTACTTTGTTTTCATCTAAGAAATCTAAGTTAATAGCCATTTTAATTATTTAATAATAAAACAAAAAGCATAAATAATTAAAATGGGAAAATTTAACGAAATATACGAAGAGGTATACCAGCGTTATGAGAAAACATGCGCGATCCCAGGAGATTACGTCAAAATACGTTCTAACGTAAAAGGCTCTGACTGGTATAAAAACTTAGATGAAACCAGGAAGACTTACGTTGATGGTATTATTCAACTCCAAGAATCTGGTAAGTACATTCTTTTTAGTGCTATTAAATCTACACAATATGAGACTAACGCGCTTGGATCTAAAGAATATATTGCTGATATTACTGTTGAAGAAGCTCCAGGTTTCTATACTAATCCATTATCAATTCCTATGGAGTTAGTAGAATTCGATATGTCTAGTTCAGATCATAGAGGTACTCGAACTGATAAGACCAACGAAAAGGAAGAAAAAATTAACCACAAGCCTGAGCCTGTCGCTGATCAAGATGTTTTAGTTGGTAATAAAACTAAACATGATAACGGTAGTTACAAGCTTGCAGGTGAGAGTTACACTTCAAAGTATTTGTCTTGATAGCTCGATCAGACAAGTATAGAAGTTAATTTCTTTGTCAATAACTATATTATTACGATAATAATACTCAGAGACTGTAATCATGCAGTCTCTGTTTTTTTGTTCTGATACCTCTAATTCGTTGCTATATAGCTTATCAAATAATACTTTGAATAGAGTATCATAGTCATTACTAAAAGCACTTTCATTCTCTATAATGAACTTCCTTACTTTATAGAGTTCCTTTTTCTTCAATAGCTCGAGACTTTTAGTAATAACGTTATCTGCTCCATTTACTACATTGGAGTTCTTTCCTGAAATTACATACTTTTGAATACTATTAATACATCTGCGTAAGTCAGGGTAAGATCTATTGATTAATTCAGAAAGATTCGATTGCTCAATAGATACCTTTTCTTCATTTATTACATGTAGAACTCTCTTAACATATTCCTCTTTCGGTGGAGTGAGTACGAATGTGTGACATCTTGATTGTAGAGCTGGAATAATTTTATGCTGATAATTTGCGGTGAGAACGAAACGAGCAATATCATGATATTCTTCAATACTATTACGTAAAGCTTTTTGTGCGTCTAAGCTTAGCCCGTCACACTCATCTAATACGATAACTTTAATAGTACCAAACAAGCTCTGCGTTTGAGCAAAGTTTAATACTTTAGTTCTAATAGTATCAATACCATTCTCGTCTGATGCGTTGATATAGAGATATTGAGTCTTTAGTAGATCATTAATAATAATCTTCGCTAAAGTAGTTTTACCAACACCTGGACTACCTACTAAAAGTAGATTAGGTAAGTGCCCAGATTGTTGAACTGTCTCAAAATATTCTCGAGCATCTTGAGTTAGTACGATATCGTCTAACGTACTCGGCCGATATTTCTCTACCCAAATATCAGATATTTCCATTACTTATCTTTCTTATCTGAAGAACCGAATCCTTGATCTCCGCGATTAGTATCAGTCACTTCTTCAGACCATTCACATGAAACCTGCACTAGCGGATATACTACAAATTGAGCTACAGCTTTACCTTTCTCAATCTTAACATCCACATTACTGAAGTTATATAGCTTTACTGCAAGGTCTCCTCTATATTGGTTATCAATAACACCAAGGTGAGGTTGAATGTTATGCTTAAATCCAAGACCAGACCGTGGTTCAATTTTAAACCAATAACCAGGTGAGATATCAGCAACTGTTACACCTACTGGGGCGATGCAAGATCCGCCACCAGGGACAGTAACATCTTCAACACAAAAAAGATCATACCCTGAATCACCAGTAGCCCAACCATCATTATTAACTTTAGGTAGAATGGCATCTTCATGAGTCTTTAAAAATTTTACTTTTATAGCAGGTTTATCTACAATATTCCAATTCACATTTTCGCTCATACCCGTATGATATATCTATTCCGATTTTAATCAAGGTTTAATTATCGGAAACATTGATAAATAATCCTATGGAAGAAGCTAATGATATTATAGAGCAGCTTAAAAATATTCCAAAAGAAGCTAAGCAAGCTACAGCTAAGCCGCAAATGGAGCCGTTAGAGAAAGAAGAAGTCGAGCAATTTATTATTGACAAATCTTCTAAACTAATTAGCGATAGTATGGAAATGATCGAGAATATGAAAGAAGTTGTCTTTCATGTGCCTGATGCAGATAATGTTTCTTCTTTAGCTGAATTAATAAAAGCATCAACAGGTGCTATTGAAACTCTAAACAAATTAGTTACTCAGGATAAAAAATCTCAAACTCAAATACAAGTTAAACAATTAGATATACAATCTAAAAAAATGCTTCAAGATAGTGAGCAAGATCATAAGCTTAAATTATCTAGAGAAGATATACTAAAAAACTTAATTGATGGAAAAGATGTAATTGAAGTTCCTGGAGAGGAATTAACTGAGTAGATTTTTAGTAGAAGCCTTTTTAGATTTTTGAATCTTGTCTCCTTTAAGGTCAACTTTAATTGTTGTACCTTCTACATCTTTATCAAATTCTACCTTAATAACTTCTTGTAAATTGTTTAGTTTATAATTAGATAAGAACAAAAACGACTCGAATGCTCCATCTAATTTATCAGCTACAATTTCATATAGGGTAGTTTTGTTTTCTGCTATTCTATTTATATGAGTAAAATCAGTTACTAAATCCCCGCCATGAGCAACTCCAGGAGAAGATGGTTGTACTATCTGTGATATATTTTGATTGAACAAGCTATTCACTTTAGTGCTCAGTTGAGATACATTAGCTTTATAATTTAAATTTAATTTAGCATCAAGTATATGATTGTAAGGTAGAGGTGTGTTACTCTCTAACTCAACATCAAACATTGGAGTATATCTACTATCTACAACTAAGTCTTGATCTAAAATATTCGCTAAACTATCACTTAAAGTCTGTAATGATGTTTCTTCTATATTGACGCTACCTTTTAAATCTTCTAATACTTTAGGGTTTGCATTAGCTAACCTACGCATCCAAAATAAAACAAACTCAGGTTCTAAATCTTCAAACTTAGATATATTATTTTTCCAAAAGTTTACTTCACTTGTAATAGGATCATTTTTTGTTTTAGTGTTTTCATACTCTACATATAATTCAAAATGATCTTTATATACATTGAAAGGATTATTAGTCGCAACATTAGCTAATTGAGCACTAGCAGTACTTTCTAGTTTTGTACTTACTAGTTCTTCTTTTAATGTTTTTGCTGGTGTTAAGCTCATACTGTATATGGTTTAGTTGCGATTACGTTACTGATATATTCTGTATTATTAATTATATGTTGAGTGTCAAGAATAAAATAACATCCTTGTAATTTTCTTTCAAATTTAGAATCTATATTAGTCTCTCTAATTACATTTATAAATTTACCAGATCTTAAATTTATATTACCGTTAGTTTCTAATTCTATATTACTAGAAAGATACAACATGTTCTTGATTAATTCATTCCTACCTTCATAACGAGCTATACTCTCATCAGAAGTACTATACATTGTAGTAAATAAATTTCTGTTTAGTACATTTTCTCCAGGTTCAAAAGATATGTGAGCATTTTTAGCTGGTACATTAGTTAAAAAGTTTTTATTAAAATAATCTATACTGTTTTTTATATCTCCTTCTTTTTTATAGAAGTTGAATTTTTTATCTTTAAAACTGTAGTTAACTACATTAGTGGATCTCAAGCGCTCTAAACTACTTGTAGCAGAAAAGTTAAGATAATTAAATTTACGTACTGGGAAATTAGAAATTAACGGAGATATATTTTTATTAGGTTTTCTATAATCATTACCAGCTTCGTTTTGTTCAGTAGGAAGTTCATAGCTACCTACTAACTCTGACCCAATAGCTTTGTTTCTTTGTATACCGTTAAAAATATCTTTTATACTTAAAAAGTTAAGCTTACCGAATTTATCTTCTCTCAATAAACACATATCACTATTTTTTTCAGATACGTGATTTTCAATAATATAATCTATGATATGCATTGGTGTGGTATCAATAGATGAAGAATAAAATAGTTTTGATAGGCCTCTATCCCATCGATCAGGATTAATTACGCTTTTACTTACGAATGTTTCTATAACGTTTTTTAAAGCATCGCCTGTGTAAACCGCTCTTTCGTCATCGCTTAACTGTGAAAAATCTCCTTTATCAGATAAAACTTGATTAGTACTCCATTGTTTTGTAGGGTATGATAATTCGCGGAATTTAACATCCATTAACTCAAATAGTTTATACTTAACACCATCCTCTTCAAACTCTTCTTCGTCTTTTATAAAACAAGGAAGCTCTAAGAGATAAGGAAATTGATCTTTTTCGGACAACGGACCTGTTTGTAAATCAGGTTTGAACTTTATTAAAACAAATTCATCACTATTTCCCTTAAATTCAAACTGTAAATTATCAGGGTTTACATCGGTAGGTGTTGTAACTAAGTTACTTTCAATTTGATTGTTATTATTTTTTAATACAAGAGTAATAGAGAGAAATGGGTTGTAGATGCTATCTCTAAACTCTAGTTGTTTGAAAACATTAGGCTGTACTTTAAAAAATCCATCAGAGTTTACAAAGAAGATATCCAGGACATACTTAGACCCGCCAACCTCTATTGTAACATCTCTGTTTTCAACACTTGGATTTTTTGATATATTAGGTTGCATTATTGTTTAAGATTTTCTTCAATCGCAGCTAATACCTTATTCACAGCATCACTAGTTAAAATTTTTAATTTTGTACCAGGAGTAATATTGGTAATAGGGTTTTTAATTTCATTAACTAAACAAATCAACCACCATAAATCCTGAGTACCATAATACTGATTACTCAACGTAGTGTATGGTATGTTTATAGAAACTATTACTTCATGAAATAGTCTACTATCAATATTTTCCGGAATGTTTATTTTCTTTAAAATATTATAAAAATAATAATTATTATTTTTTGCTACCTGAAAAATATTTTCATAACGAGTATATTTTATATTAACTAACTCGTCAATTTCATTACGATATTTTTGTAAGTCTTCTATCATATTATTTTAATCTGTTTCAAGAGTAAAACTTACTTTAGGATCATAACTCTCATAAAATAAGTTTTTTGACTCTGGTAGTAATGAAGTTATCTTTAAATTTAATTCAAATACTTCAGGTATTAAAGTTTTTACTGATTTAGTTTCACTGTTAAGTTGAAAGGTTACTATCTTTTCCTTTCTTACTCCGTGACATTTAACCTGTAGCTCTGGAATATAGCAATACGGTAAGTAATGAAGACCTTCCATTCTCAATTCATACAAAGCTGATGGCTGAGCTAAAAACCTGTTAAATCTATTAGGTAGATTTTGATATACTAATAAAAATATAAGCTGCCAGTTTTGCTGCCAGCTTGGTGCTTGACCGTCTTGATTTACATCTTTAGTATTATCAAGAAATATTGTAGTACTAATCGTCGGACCGACTTCTGGGTACTTATAGCTTTTTGCGGCCTCCATACTAAATCCTTCGACAATTGCTTTAGTGAAAGAGAAAAAATTCTTAGCTAAACCTTCAAGCATGCCTTCGCCCCATTGAGATTGTGTAGCCTTCCATTCATCTTGTAGGTAAGGTATACTATATATAAACCCTGAATCTTTAGTTCCGTATATATTATAATAACTTTGCAGATGCTTCGGTGTTGGATTCTTTGCATCACTGTTACGTAAGTCTACAGCTTTCGCACCTTTGTCTAATGCATCTTGAAAGCTATCAGCACCTCTTTTAATATAATCTCCTACGATAGGTATATTAGCACCAACATTACCTATAGCTTTTGTAGCTATTTCAGTAGTATCAACATAAACATTAGCAGCATACGCTAAATTGCTTATAAAAGAACTTCTGTTTACATATCGTTCTCTTAATCGCATTTTAGGTACATTTACTCTACCCTCTTTCAATGTTTTAGTCCATTTAAAATCATTAACTACATCTATAGTTTTTTCTTTACCATTAATAGGCTTAGCTAATGGAGCGTTATTAATCGCAGTTTTAAACGTCATACCATCAGGGTATGAAAGAGGCTGTTCATCATCTAATTTAAAAATATTCATATATTACTTTCTTACTTTGCCTCCGTTGCTATAGCTTTGGGTCGGAGCTGGTTCAGTATTATTGATAACAGTAGTACCGAGATCTTTCTTATCTATTGTATTAATAAGAAGCTCGAAGCTTTGATTTAGTTTTTGACTTTGTTGATTATTTTCCTCTAAAGATTTATTATGGCGTTCCAACATTTCATCGCTTACTACGCCTTCAATTTTTACCGGTGGTAAATTATTATAAATTGTACCGCCTTGGAAATCATAAGGAGTGAGTTCTTTAATTTCAACAGGTAGAGGTTGTTCTTCCTCTCCACCAAAAAAACCTGTTACTCCATCCCAAATACTACCAGCTGTTTCTTTTACAGTATCAGCGACTCCTCCAGCGAAGTCCAAAACAGCAGTTATTTTTTCTTTTATAAAATCAATAACACCACCGAACATCTCGACGAGAGATTCTTTTATACCATCAGTAACAATTTTAAATCCTTCTTTAGTATCTTCCCACCACACAGACGGTGTGGGAGGATCACCCCAGTAGTTTGATACCTCTGTAGATAGATTAGCTATTTCGTCAGTATATTTTTTTAATCCCGGAAATAACTCTCCTATATAATTCGAACTCTCTGCTATTTTACCTGCAAAATCACTTGCTGATGTAGATATAATATACCACCAGTCATCCGGTTGAGGCGGGTTATTCCAAAAATCTATTACAGCTTGTTTAGTATTATTAAATGCGGTTTTGAGCTCTCCGACTAATATGTTAAAACCTTCTTTGGTATCAGCCCACCATTGTTTTACAACACCTGTAAGGTCTTTAAACATTTCTATCATGGCGAACAGACGAACACCCAGAAATGCAATTGCTCCTGAGATTAAAAATCCTATAGCTCCTTGTAATAATTTAAATGCCTTGAGTAATATATTTGCTGCTATACCAATCGGTCCAAGAGCTCTCATTATTATTGGCATGAATTTAGCAATCTTACCCACCAGACCTCCAAGGCCGCCAAGTGCTCTTCCCATACCACCGGTAGCTTTGGCACGTAACCCTGTTTGAGTAGCTGCCTTCGCTGCATATTGTTGAGATTTAGCTTGTAGATTAGCCATGACAGGAGCAAGACCAGCAGCTATACTTTTACCTGTTTCTCCTCTTTCGCGATCATCTTTTAAAAATTTACCTATGATAGGAATACTTTCTTGTCCTTTGGTAATCGCGTCAGCTTTTTGTTTCGCCTCTTGTGCCTTGGCATCTTCGGCTTTCTTTTGCTCAAGACCAGATTGTCTTTTTTTAGCTGCTTTTTCAGCATCTTCAGCTAGTTTAAGTTGAGCAGACTGAACATTAACTATACTCTTAAGAGAATCTGTGAGTTGTTGAGTCAGAGACTCCTGTCTCTTAGAGCTTTCGCTTACGTTATCACTAAGAGCAGTAAAATTCTTCCCAAGTATGTTTAAAACATTTACAATTGCAGCGTCGTCAGCCATTGTAATTATTTATCAAATACTCACAAATATAGTCGGGTCTTGCTCAATATCGTTATCTTTTTGTGTGTCCTTAATCTTAGAAGAAATATTAGAGTTTATATAGTCTATTAATTTACTGCACGTAGACACTGGGAGAGAAGTGTAGACCTTATATATAGAGTTAATATCTGTATCAGATACATCTATAGATAAACTTTCATCGTTATTAATAGTAATTGTCTTTACAAACCTAAAAATATCACAGAAAGCATACTCTACAATTTTGAGTTCTTTCTTATTATTAAAGAACTTAATAAATGAGTTTTCAGTTTTTACAGAAGGAGCATCTAGAGCAAATTTAAAATCAAAACCATCTTCACTATTCTCAAAAGCACTAGGGATGTCTAGCTTTGGTATATCATTTAAAATATCAGTATATTTGTCTTCGTTATTTAATTTATTAGCTACACTGTACAAATAAAAGTGTTTGTCTAAAATATTGATCTCATTGCCGATGCTAGAAGTGATATAATTATTAATATATTTTCTATATGAAAGTATAGCTGCTTGTTCTGAGTCATACTTTTCGAATAACTGAATTATCTCTTCTTGAAATTTGAACTTTGGTTTGGATAATTTAACTTCTTTTTTACTAAAAGGAAGAGTAATTGTATCTTCTTGTTTTTTAGATAATTCGGTTAAAATTAAATTTACATTACTCATTTTTATTATTTACTTCGTTTTCTTCATTTACAATCTTGTTACCAATTTTAATTAATTTTAATACATCGAAGAATTCTATATTTTTAAAATCAGTATATGTAAAGTGGAAATGTCTCATTAACGATAGAAGTATTTCATTTAAGTTCTCTGTATTATAATGAAAGTTATCTATAATAAATTTTACTAAATTTTCAAAAGTAAGTTTTTCGTCTATTACATTAAACTTTATATACTGAAAAGAACATATCTTATTAATATACCTATCAAAAGCTATCTTGAGTTTGTTAAAGTCTTGTAAATCTATAACCTCAAGTATTTGTTCTACATCTCTTATATTATAAGAATTAACATCTATCCATTCCTCTTTAACTTGTATTTGTTTAATAATACTAGCAACATTAACGTTATTATTCTTAATAGATAGAACATTAGGATAGTTTATTTTGTAACTATTATTACCATGTAGAACATCATCCTTTTCAGGTCGTACTACGAGAAAGTTTTCTGGTTCAAGATTTAAATTATAAGTTCTACCTTTTAGAGTTCGTGTGACTTTGTATACTGGATCAGAGAGAAATATTTCGTACTTAATTTTTTCTATTAAATCTATACAACAATAGGGTTTGTATTCATTATTAATAGTATAAAATACGTTATCAAAATCTTGTAATGTTATTTGTTTTGATAAATTTAAAACACTAAGAAAATTCATTTCTTAGGTAATTTTATATCATACCTATCAAAAGTCCATCTAATTTCTTTATTAATTAAAGATGGTTCGTCTGCATATGTTTGTATACCCTCTGCGGCTACATCATATGGAAGGCAGTTATAAAAAGTATATACTTTGCGTATAGAAGGAGTACCTGTATTACTAAAGAAGTTAAAAAATCCTGACTTAGAGGATCTTTCAAGATATAATATTTCTAAGTTAGTATGTAGATTAGTATCTGAAAAACCACCATCTCGAGCTACCATTCTAACCCATGGCTTAAAAATAAAATCAGCTACACTTACTACGTTCTCTATAAACTGAGTACTTAGATCTGTGGGATCAAAATTTCTATTTTTATTAAAAGAAATAGGTAGGTAACCGTTTACTTGATTACCTACCTTATCTACAGCTATTGTTTCTGTATTTACATTAATACCGTTACAAACTGCGAATCCAGTATTGGTACTTATTTTTGCATCTTTAAATAAGTTCGCAGCTGCATTAATATTAGTTTTTCCATCACTGGGTGACTCGCCTAGAGTATCATGAACTTCATCTGAGATTGCCGATGGAATATCAAACTTAACTATAAACAGGTTGGGTATGGGTATGGTAGTCTCCAGCTGGTTTAGCAGCTGAAAGAAGTTACCTGTCAACGACCCGCCATTCTGCAAATCAAGTTCTGATAGCTCTATAGGCATACATTATGAGAAAAGCGCGCCGACTTTATTAACTACTTGACCAATCTCGTTATCTCTGCGGAAGAACTGATAAGCGAACCCAGCTTGGAAAGTAACAATCTCTCCTGCATTTGTCATATCATATTCTAAGTCACCAGCAGTAACAGGGAATACACCAAATAGTTTATAAGTACGTAACACTTCAAATTGAGTATCTAATTGAGCTAATGTAATTGTACTATTGTTATGTAATATACCATCACCAGTAGTAGTTGCATCACTGAATGTTTCTTCAATCCAGTTTTCCATTTTAATTCTTGTAGAGTTCTGAGCGTCTGCATAGAACTGAATATTAAATGCTTCTGAATTGTTGTAAGAAACAGTACTAGGTACTCTAAAGGTAAATCCGTTATATGGAACTTCTTGAGCTCCGATAGTTTTACCTGGTAGAGTTGCTGTTGTTGCGTACACTAACTCTGTCTCATCGAATACTGATGCGCCTTTATTAGAAACATCAAGAATCCTAAACTGATACTTTCTTGCAAAATCTCTCGATTGAGCTACTTTGTAGAAGTCCTGTATTGTTTGTTTGATATCTGCCATACTGTAAATATTTATATCTAAAACACGCAATTAAGTAAAAAAAAGAGCCCGAAATACATCGGGCTCCGTGTTTATGAATACTATAACTTACTGTCCTACAATCTCTTCAAAGTTAACATCATTGTTAACAGCGTAGAAATTAACCAAGATGAACTCAGCAGCACGTACTGGTTTCAAGTAGATATCTACTATCAACTCATTATTTTCAATAGTAGCTGATGTGTTATTACGTTCATCACATACAATCAAGTAATCGTAAACACCTTCTGTTTGCTTACAATTCTCAAAAATAGGTGTTAAAGTATTAACAACCTTAGTGCGAGTTAAGAATGTATTTGGCTCGAAAATGAAGAACTTAAGAGTTTCTCTTGTACGTTTCTCAAGATCCAAGAACAATCTACGAACATTAACTCGATCAAATGCTGTTGGCTTACGTTGTAGCGTCTTCTGACCAAATACAATAATTCCTTCACTAGGGAATTGAGTTACAGGGTTAACTGCAATTCTGTATAATTGATCTCTCTGACGTTGAGTTGGACTAATAGCAATATCAGTTGCTCCTGTTACAACTCCTCTTGTATAACCAGCTGGTGCGTACCAAGGAGCGAAGTTAGCATCGTTTCTTGCATACAATCCAGCAGCGTTACCGGAGAAAGGAATCCAGACTTGAGTATCGGAATTACCATCATAAGTTTTAATCCAGTTACCGTAAACTGTAGCATAGTTACTATTAGCTGTTCCAAACTGATGTCTAATCGGCCAATATACATGCTGGCTAAAGTTCTTATCCTTATCGTCTAATACCTTAGCGTTTTCTCCTTGAACAACAATGTTACGCAAGATATCTGCAATAAAGATATGATCTTTACGAGTCTCTCTAGCAAATTGCTCAAACTCATTGAATACTGTTCTATATGCATCTCTTATTTTAATTTCATTGCCGTTGGCTACCATGTTTTCATTAATAGTATAGAAGCCGGTATTGCTTGCAGGAGAGCCTAAATTGATACCAGCAGTATCGTCAAAGCTTTCAAGACCAACAAGAGCGCTATCTCTTGAGTATTGTTGGTTCACCCAAATTGTACCCAAACCAGCTTCAATAGTTACATCAATATTGAACCTGTCTACATTAGAAGCAATATCAAATATTCTATTCAACTTTGTTGGAATAGAACCTAACTTCTTACCAGTAATTTTACTTTCTGCAAAAGCTCCTAATCCTACAAGAGATTGTACTCCGCTATAATTTGATTTAGCAGACAGTACTTCAGACTGAGCAACATGAGCTACTTCAGAAGAATTGTTATCTGAAGTTCTGTGAACTCTCACAAATTTTGTAGGGGCTTCTGTAATACCAGACGTCCAATCTCCTGCATACTTGCTAATATAAGGATTAACAAGAACTTTAATATTAGGAGAATTGTTTTCTACATCAGGTAAGAAAAACGACTTCTTATTACCACCGTTTTGATTTAATACCCTTCTATAAGAGTTAAGAGAACCAGTATACCCTTCTGCGAGGAAGTAACTTAATTTGCGATCAGTATTGCTGAAAGGTGTGTTACGTACCTTAAACAACCCTAAACTAATAGTATCAACAAAATCCGCTCCTTGAATATTAAATTCAGAGAGATTCTCTAAAGTCTTACTTACATTAGTCTTTTCTGAAGTACTTGTCGCGCTTAAAGAATACTCTAACCTAGATGCAGGCACTGCAGTAAACGCTGAAGGGATTTTATCACCTGATGTTGAAGGAGCTAACTGTGATCCAAGTACATCAAAATCTGTAGCAGGGTTAACGTTAACACCATCTGTCAAACCAACATAATAACCTTCATAATCAGAATTAATTGTTGTTTTTGCAGTATTAAGAACAACAAGGCCAGTTCCTGATGCGTTTGTAGTAATCGTAGATGCGCTAAATAGTTGAGTATCTCCTGCAGAGGCATTGTCACTCCAAGTGAATTCTCCGTTCAACGCAGCGTTATACTGAGTAGGAGTTAATTCTACTAATGTTGGATTACCAATAACAAAGTAATCAGATCCTGATAAAGAAGCATTTAAACCAGAAAGACCATCTACACTCTTAGTACCATCACCGCCAGTGTGAGCTACTGCCTTTACGAATGTATGACCGGAAAGATCTCCAATAGATGATGCAATATTTGCGCCTGTTAGCACTTTCTGGTCACTACCACCAGATAGACCCAAACCTGTTAAGGACTTAGTGGTATAAACTGATTCACCATTAGCATCTTTGGAAATAATTTCAACGCTTAAATCAATTTCATTACCTGCATTAGTACCGATATTTTCGGAAAACTCAATTCGGGTTCCACTAGTTGTAAGAGTGAATGTTTTAGTATTAAGACCCACAACTGGATATATTAAGGCTGTATATTTGTTTTCGGTCGAGTTGAGGCCGCCACCAGAACCGTAAGGTAACCTGGAGACATAAACATTGGCGTCGCTATTAAAGACTTGTTTAACGCTGTGATAAAAATATCGCTCGGCAGCATTTGTTGGCTTACCGTAGATTTCCTCGAAATCAGAAAAGGTACCAACATTCAACACTTCATCTGTAGGGCCTTGATTCGAAAAACCAGGTACAAATACACTGGTTCCTAGTGGCGCTGCAGGACGTTGCGTTAGATCAATTTCTCTAATTTCTACACCTGGAGATTGTATAGTTCTTCTAGACATAGTTATAACTTTCTTTAATTATTTATTGTATTTCAGGTGAAAAATATAAAAATAAATATCCCTGGATTTTTTTAGAAAATTGAATACAATATAAATATATGAAAGGCATTATACTCGCAGGTGGTTCAGGTACAAGAGTTTACCCGAACACTAAGGTTTTATCTAAACAAATCTTACCAGTATATGATAAGCCTACTATTTATTACCCTCTGTCAACTCTCCTCAAATTAGGTATTAAAGACATACTTATTATATCTAATAAAGTACATTCTTTTCTAGATCTACTCGGAGATGGACACGATTTAGGTATCAATATTTCATATAAAGAACAAAAACAACCTCGCGGTATAGCAGAAGCGTTAATTATTGGAGAAAAATTCATAGGAGACGATAATGTAGTGTTAGCTCTAGGTGATAATATATTCACAGGTATAGATTATGGATATGTTCCTGGAGCAGCTATTGTAGGTTATAAAGTAAGTAATCCTAAAGATTACGGAGTTGTAGAGTTTGATACCAACGGATTAAACGAAAGAGTAGTTACTGGTATTGAAGAAAAGCCGGAGAGTCCTAAAAGTGATATTGCTGTAACTGGGCTATATTTTTATGATGATACTGCTTCTGCTCGTGCAAAAACTCTAACTCCTTCAGATAGAAACGAGTTAGAAATTACAGACTTAAATAAAAGTTATTTAAAAACAGGAGATTTGAGTTTAGCAATACTAGATCCTGAGCATGCTTGGTTTGATACTGGGGACCATGATCAAATGTTCGAAGCTTCTATGTTTGTAAAGAGTATACAAAATAGAACTAATAGTATGATTGGTTGTATTGAATTAGAATCTTATAAAGCGGGTAATATTACAAAAGAGGAAGTATGTAAATTAGTATATAAGATGCCAAGTTGTAAGTATAAAGATAATATTATTAGATCAGCTTCGCTTCCATCCTAGTAAAACTAAACGTTGCCGCAGCAGTAATTTCTGAACTATCACCGTAACTCCATTTAATTTCAGTTAAACTAGTCGGGAAAGCTCCTACATAATCAAACTGAATCTTTCTATTTTCATATTCATCTAACCCGTAAACAGTAAATGTAGAGGAATAATTCTTTAGAGCTTCATGTCTTTGTATATTGATAAGATCATCGCTGTTAAATATACCAGACTTTACATCATTGAGAATATCTAACCATTTATATATTACCCAATAGTTTTTATATTCGTTATCGATTTTAAAATCAAAAGTAATATCTTCGTATGCTTCTCTTGCATGAGATGAAATCTTAATAGACTGGGTGCCGTATGGAACAGTAGTAGAGTTAATTTTTACAGACGGTGTTAGCGTGCCGTATACACTCATTTCAAGACTATCAGCGTTTACTCTATTATTATTACGAGATACATTATCGTTAATTTCTTTAACAATATCAGGTAAGTTTAAAACTAATATAAACTTATCGTTTCTATTTTTATTCAGCGGTGCTTGATTCATTGTAATATCTCCCAACCTTGTTCTACAAGATCATCTATTTCATCACGTCTCTCACCAATATTTATATCTTGAAACACTACGTTAGGTGGTTCCCATGTATCTGAAATATTTTGAGTCTTGTAGTCATTTAGAAAGCTTTTAAAATTTTGATGTACAAATTCCGATAAGATAATATTTTTTGGTTTACCGTTATCATCTGTCTCTACAACATCATAGTATCTTTGTACTAACGTATTATCAAGAATCATTAACGCCCAAATCATAGCCATAACTCTATCATCCTCGTAGCCTGGTTTTGCACTCCATGTACCGTTAGGTTTTCTTTGAAAATTACGTAACTCTTGTACTAATTGTTCACTTCTAAAACTAATACATTTAAGTTCATGAACCCAATATCTCATATTAATAACACCTTTATATTTGGTATTAGTATGAGCATATACTCCTAATCTATCAAACTTTTGTTTACCAGTTCGAGGACTATAACTTACTATATTAGGGTATCTATATGTTTGGTATAATAGATCTACAACCTGAGCTCCACAGTTGTTACGTTCTATTAGAATAGGAGGAGCACCCCAATGATGACATATCTCATGAACTTTGGAAGTGAATTCAAACGGATTGATTGTGTTGCTTGCATACTCTGCTACTTGTTTAATTTCTGCTAAATCTGAAATATCGAATACTTGTATAACTGAATAGTTTTTATTAACACCTTCTGCAACATCTACTCCAATTGTGTATATACAATCTACATCAGGCTCTTCCCATACTTTATACGCACCATCATCAAATACATGTTTTGGTTCTATAATTAATGATTCAAGCTTAGCATAATATTCTTCATCAATAAAAGAGTCTCCTGTTTCTATAAACTCACAATCAAATTCTTGTCTAAAAGCTTCTTCGCTTCCAATAGACTGAATTGTCTCTTGTTTCCATTTTTCGTCTCGACCTGGTATTTCATACCACATCATCTTCTCAGCATACCAATTACTCTTTTTATTTTGACCATCAATGTATAGTTTATAAAATAAGTTATCAGTGCCATTAGGAGTAGAAGCGATAAAAATTTTAGATTTTTTAGAAGAAGAAATAATTGGATAAACTGATTTCCAAAATGCATCTACTAAGTTATTAGGAATAAAAGCTAACTCATCCAGGATAAGAACGTTACAAGAATCACCACGACCAGCGTCTGAGCTTGTAGTACTAATACCAATACTACTTCCGTTAGCTAGTTTCATAGATGTTTTTCCGTATTCTACAACCCCTGGTTTTAGATAGTTAGGTAACATCTCGTATGCTGTTCTGATACGAGAGAAAATATTGATAGCTGTTTGTTCTTTGTTAGCTACAACAAGTATGCGTTGATCTTCTTGAAAGCATGCAATCCATAGCGCATAGATTGTCATCATAGTAGTCTTACCAGTCTGTCTAGATGCTAAGCACGCTACAAAACGATTATCTCTCAAAGATCTAAGAACGCGCTTTTGACTAGAGTATAAAGGTATTTTCATTTTACCTTTATCTAGATTGACTATATAAAAGAAGTTTTCTGCGAAGTATAAAATATTTTGCTTAGCTTTTTTAAGCTCTCGAACCATCTTAGGAGTCCATTCAAACTCCATGTTCGCAGAAGGTAGATTACTATTACCTAAGTAAAATTTGTCATCAGTCTTTTTTGGCATAATGTAGCCGGTACAGGCCTTTTATTTTTCTTTGGGTGGGTTATACCTACGCTCAATCATGTCTCTGACTTGCTTGAATTGATTCATTAAATCTTCAGCAATATCTTTATGATTAAGATCCCAATTATATCCTATAATATTTTTATCAATATGATCGTATACTCCCGCGAGTACCCAATCTTCCATTTTGAAATTAGGTCTCCGACTTTCTTCGGAGTATTGTTTGAAGCTCTTCATTATAGTTATTTATTATTACTTAAAGCTTTTCATAGTTTTCTTTATATTTTCTATTTGTAGTTTTGCTTCTTTATACTCTTGCAAGAGTTCATTGTTTACTGGGAATTTCATTACTGAACTACAATTAGGGCAAGCTGCAATAGGGTTTTCAATTATAAAGTCCATATTTACATTGAGTTTAACCCCACAGCAAGGGCAAGGGATACCAGAACCGATCATTTCGGATTAATGTTTTGAATAAGCTGATCTTCTATACGACAAACTTCTTCTGGTTTATCTGTAACTTTGAATTTCAGTTTTACTTCTGCGAACCCTGCTGCATCTTCTTTTGTTTTTCTCATATCAACTTGTATGTCTTTATGTATAAAAGGATTGAGAGGATTCTTTTTTATTTGATGTACCAAACCATATTTTTCTTCTGTATTTTTATCTTCATCAGAATCATAAATTTTAGCCTTAAATGACATTTCAAGTTCATCCAAGGCTAATGTTTGGTGATTAACGAGAGTATATAACGGTACTTGAGTTTCTTTACCGTTAAAGTTTAGAGTCCTACAAATAGGAGTTCCGTCATCGTTGAAGTACTCAGATATTTTTTGGATATGACTCTTTTCAAGTATATCTGTCGATTTAACAATAGAGAGCTTAATCGACTTTATCAGGTTTTCCAACGAGACGGACTTCATGTATCAATAATAACTTACTTCCCAGGATTTGCAACTACAGGCTCAATCATGGTGATGAGACTGTCACTGAGCTTTTTCATTCCTTCAGTTTCAGGAAGTTGCTCTGCGTGTACTTTAACATCGTACTTCGCTGTATTATCTGTCTTTCTCGTGTTTTCCGAGTGAGTAGATACTTTACCGTGTAGTTTAGATTCTACACTTAATCCCCACCAAGACTTATACTTAACATCTACATCAACAGTAGTTTCAGTATCTTTGCTATCAGTATGAGAATCATGCTGCTGTACTTCCATAGTGAATTCAATATCAGCTTGAGTAACTGCTAATGAAGGTAATGGAATTAAAGGCAACAATGGTACCTTACTTTGCAAAGTTTGAAGATCTGGTTTATCTGATCCTTCTACTTTTACATATCTATTGATCTCTACGTCAAGAGCTCTTGGTTTGAATTTTCCGTCTTTTTGTTCAAAACCAACTTCTTGGATATACTTCCAAGTAACGTCGTTGAGTTTTGCTTGTCCTTTTGAAATACCTACCAAGGGAGAAACAATTAGTTCTTCAATTGGTAGCCCTCTGAATTGATCTGCAATGCTTGCCATAATAAAACTTTCGAGAATATTTAGCTTGAAAGTATAAAAATACTACCTATAGTAATAAATAATTACATGAATCAGTCAGACATTAAAGACTTAAACAATCTTTATTCTACAAAAATTATCAATGAGAGTACCGAACAACAAGATATGCGTAAGGATATCGAGGACCTCAAAAAACTATATGATAATCCAGATGAAGCTTTCGCTGTAAAAAATTACGGCAGTGTTGAAGCCTACAAGAAGATGCTAAGAAATAAAATCGAAGATATTGTATCTAAATTAGACGCCCCATATCCAGTATATCTTGAAGCAGAACAAAGACCAAAGGATGAAGTTAGCGCAGAAGAGATAGACGGAGATGGTGCCGATGTTGAAGGAGTAGAAGACGCCACTGAAGAGTCTGAAAAAAATACAGAGAAAAAGGTAAAAGAAAACATAAATAATTTAACGAAAGATAAAGTCATGACTGAAGATAAATCTATTTTCGATAAATTATTCGAACAAGTAATGGGCGAAGCCGACGATGAGGAGTTGGAACTCGGTATTGATCTAGACGGTGCCGAAGACGAAACACCCGCTGGCGACGATGAAGGTAGTGTAACAATTACCTTAGACAAAGAACTAGCAGCTAAACTTCATGAAATTTTGATGGACGTTTTAGGTGATGAAGAAGGAGAAGAAGAGCCTTCTGATGAAACCGAAGAAGGTGAACATGGTTATGGAGAAGATGTTGAGCCATTTGAGGAAGAAAACCAGCACACTAATGACGGAGCTCAACCTGGTGTTGATCCTTCTGATGGTGGCGGTAAAGCAACAGAGCCTGATGCAGATAGCTTAGGCGGAAAGTCTGCTGGTACAGGAGATGCTTCTGCGACAGACGAAGTCGGTAGTAAAGACACAGGTGAAGGTAAGAAGCCTGGTCATTCTTCTGCAAAGAATTCACCCACAGTTTAATTAACAGTAAACAAATATTTGTAAGAGCCTCTGTAATAGAGGCTCTTTTTTTATAAATAATTATATGTTATTTGAGAAGCTATTCTACGAAGCTTTAAAGCCTATGAAACTTCAAGGGTCAACTGGTTCTTATAGAAAGAGACAAAACCTTGTAGCTGATTATGATAAAACTAATCCATCTTATCCTCAAGTTTTAGAAAGGCTTAAAAAACTAAATGCAGGTACATTTAAAATACCAGTAGAAACAGCTAAGAAAATAATTAGTATTTTTAAAATTACCGATCTTACTGAATCTAATCCTAGGAAGCTAGGTAATACTGGTATATCTTTATCAGTTAACAACGGAAAATATGTTATAAGTAAATGAGCTGTTACTCAACATCTAACATTACAGGAATTAATTACTATACTAGTACCGGTAGGTTTACTGATAAAAGTAATAATTCTAATGAAAGAGATAATCTTTTCAAAGTATGGTGGAAAGATCAAATAGCTCAGTATGGTACAAGTACTACGTACTTTGTGAGAGATTTTACTTTATCTGCTGCTGATAAATTCTACGGGGAGAATACAGTATCAGGGTTTAAATCTGGTACTACATTAGTAATGGTTATGAACCTTAGCGATAATTCCATTACGTTTTCTAAATTTGGATTAACATCAGACGATGAGGTTGAAGCATATATTGATATAAGCACGTACCAATCTACATTATCCTCTTCTTATGTATCAGGAGAAGTTATAGAACCTAAAGCAGGAGATGTATTTCAATTAACTGAGTTTGGTAATGACAGACCAGGAGGACGCGATGGTAAATACTTTGAAATTACTGAAAGAGTTGATGAAAGTATTAATACAATAAATCCTTTACAAGGTCATTATTTATATAAAATTAAAGCAAGACGCTTCGACTTCTCATACACTGATAATGATGTTGAAGAAGGGGCTTCAGAACAAATCACTGATGATGCGTTGAGTGGTAAGACTACAGATACCATACAAGATTATATTAATGATTTAGATACTGAACAAGCGACTTACTTTAATTACGGTGATAATGATGATGTCTATGGTGATTACTCTTGATGAGCTTTTTCGTATTCCAAGTCTTTGAATACCGCAGGATATCTCTCCTTTACATACTTCTCAATAGGTAGAGGCTTAAGAAACGTATCACTCTTAACTCCAATATCTTCTGCTTTTGCTGCAATGATGTTCACTGCTTCAAATAAGCATAACCATCTTGCTTCTTGTTCATTATTTAGTATACTCATAAAATGTTAGTTTTTGTAATAGTTTTAAACTCGATGTTAAGTATATTATCAGTCCCACAGTGAGTGCAAGTAAATTCATTACTACCTGATAAATCTACCCGTACACTATTTGTTTTTTTACAAGAACTACATTCTAATATAACATTATTAGTATTGATGAGCTGAATTGTTTCGAGGTTTTCTCTCTCTAGTTTTAACCTTGTAAAATATGAGATAAGACTATTATAGAAATAAAAGAAAACAAGCTGTAAAACCGTAGCGAATAAAAATATCTCAATGAATGACTTTGAGGTATACTCCCAACCAATATAAGCTGCTAATCCGCTAACCGAGCATAGTAAAATTATACTTTTAAGAATCTGAAGAATCATTTTTATCTAAATCTTTCGATATAGATTGTATAGTCTCCATAACTTTTTGCAACTTCTTTTTTACTAAAGTTTTAGTTTCATCGCTATAATTTAATGTAGGATTATCAAACAATTGACCGATAAGATAAGATGCATCACTAGTTTTAGTATATACAGCTCCTAACGCTTCTACAACAGCATCACCAGGGTAAGGTACCATATTAGATGTTTGTTTATTATACTGATCTGGACTATTTTTAACAATATCAGCTAATGTTTTAGTTACTGGTCTTGCTGACCGAGCAGCTACGTCCTTATAATATTTGTTGGTATATGTATATAAGTCCTCGAAAAGTATGTCATTCATAATAAATATTTATATGAGTAAGTTCGAAAAACAGTTTTTTTCTTTATTAAAAGAGCAAGAAGATGTCGATGCTTTAGCGGCTACACCAGAAGATGATGCTGATTCTTTTGACGGTTCCTTAGATGAACCAGGTACTAGCGGAGATTTTGAAGAGGTACAAGAGCCTAATGTTGACTATCAACAAGACCTCGAAACCTTAAAAGGTTGGATTAATACTATAGAATCGTTTAAAGATTATCTCAACGGAGAAGCTGGTAGTATTTTAGGCAAACTTAAAGCAGAAGCTAAAGTAGGTACATTATTTGATGACGTAAGTGATGCTACGAAGGCTAATGTACTTGATATCGCCGAGCGATTAGCATCTTTAAACGAGCAATTCAAGAATTTATATACCGAAAAGCATAAATAATCTTATTATGGGACTATTTGATCAAATGACATGTGGTTGTTCAAACGAAAATACATCTTGTACAACCGATAACAAACCAGCAGAAGCTCCTAAAGCTCCAGAGCCAGCTCCAGCTCAATCTTGTAGTTGTAACGTGGGTGTTGGAAGTTCATCTTCCAATACATGTTGTAGTGTAGGTGTTGGAAGTAGCTCTCCTTCAGGAAGCTCTTGCGTAAATAAAAAAGCTGCAGCTAAACGCCGCAGAGTTTTAGGTAGATAAATTTAATTTTACAATACCTTCTACTCCTTCAAACGTATTACTCAGAATAAAAGGCGAGGTGATTTCATCTCGCCTTCCTTTTGTACATATGTCATTAAAGTCTTTAAACATTTTAAGCTCTTTAGGCCATATAAAACATTTGTGACCTTCTTTTAATAGAATTTTAGTTTTTAATTTTGCGGATTCATCTACAAACTGATTATCTAAAACCCATACTTTATCGTAAAACGGATACTTATTGATTTGAGTTTCTTGACTAGGGGTAAAAGTATTCTTAGATGTACTTTGAATTCCTCCTACAGCTACGCCATTTTGAACAAAAAAGGAATCTATAGGTCCTTCAAATATAAAAATATTATTAGTTACAGAAGATATATTATCGAAATTGAATATTGTTTTTTCTGTACTGACCTTAGAGAGATACTTAGGTTTTTTATCACTAGATAAAAGTTTCCTGCTTTGATAGAAAACTATATTTTTATCCTCATAAAAAGGTATAATTATTCTATTCTTATGAATATAATCTTCTTTACAATACCATAAGGTCTTAGGCTTGTTTATCGCTGTATCTAAACGACGCTCTCTTATGTATTCTAATGCCTTTACTACATTTGTATCTTTAGAATAGAAAGCTGTCTGAGCTTTATCATAAAGGTTTATGCAGTCCCCGGGTAAAGAAGCTAAATTCTTTTCTTTTTCTATTTCTACATCTTGCGGGATAAATTCATGTTCGATATTTTTAGCTTCTTGTAAGATATCAAACTGACTAACTCCTTCAACCTCGGAAACCCATCGAAGAGGTGAACCTGACCAGCCACAGTTATGGCAGAATATACTCGACTCTTTTACAATATAATAAAGTCGGCGCTTTCTACCCCAAGATTTACCTTCTCGACATAAAGGACAACCACCTTCGTAAACGTTAGTGGTTTTTTTATATCGCGGATAGCCCGCATGCTCATAGAATTTTTCTATGATGAAGCTTTCAGGTATTACTTTATCCAGCATCAACTTTTCTGGTTTCTACTACAACTTTAGTAATAAATCTACCAGTGTCTGGGCATACGTAATGAGCTTCCGTACGGATTTCATTACCAATTCTTACTTCTCTTATTTGAGGTCTTACTGTAGCCCCTGTATGAGGTGATTGAATATTTCTAGGTTGATTTAACATTATTTGTTATCCTTTCTTTAATTATATTTATACTTTTATGTAATCCACTATCTTGGCTAGTTTGGAATGAATTTTGCCAGTCATGCGCGTTTCTTACAATTGAATGGAAATTTAAACTTTTGCAGTGCTCTATAAATACTTCCATAAATATATTTCTCTTCCAGTTTTGCATATATTGAGCTCTATAAGTTACAGTTTCTTCAGGGTAATAGTTATAACCGATATTAAGATCCATTAACTGCTGATTACGTTCAACAATTAATTTTTGATCCTTATTGAGATTGAGCTCTTCAATATTTTTTAAGTTCCAAGCTTGAGTTAGTTTTTGATAAGTCTTAAGACCGAAGCGTTTTATACCATCTATATTATCAGATTTATCCCCAGTAAAGCACCTATACCAAAAATAGTCTTTAGGGTTTCTAAGTCCTGTTATCTCTTGAAAATTATCTTCTTCAATTATCTTTTTAGATATGGGATTAAAAATCTTTACATTAGAGTTTACTAACTGTAACATATCTTTATCGGTAGATATGATTATTTTTTCTCCTTCAATCGTATTTGCTAACCAAGAAATAGCATCATCAGCTTCCATGCGCCAAGGATAAAAATTATGAACCCCTAGGTGTTTCAGTATATCAATTATTTGATCGAGAGAGTCGAATACGTTTTTAAATTTTTCTTTATTACGACCTCCTTTATATTCAGTCTCGCATACTTCTGAACGGAAGTTTTTTTGAGGATAGGCTAAGCGTTTATCCCAAACACAGTAAATATTTTGCCATGGAGCAAATTTATCTGCATATGATTTTACTGCTTTGAGAAAAATATAAATACCGCGGTTAGGGTCTTCACCGTCAGTCTTATAATTTGCAGCCCAGAAGGTACGATAAAGTAAATTATTACCGTCTATTAGAATTGTTTTATCATCCATTGTTCCACCAATCTTGGTTTTTTACATACCACATTATAGTATCATCCAAATCTCTTTCAAATGTTTTTTGCAGATGTGGTAGTTCGTATTGGTGGGGTCTAGATCGATCAGCTAGATGTCTTAGTTTTTTACCATCTAAGCGATATCTCAAATCATGGCCTTTTCGATCCGTAACATATTCAATATACTCATCATAGCTATCCGGGTTATATAAGCTTCCGATGATTTTATGAACTAAATTAATATTATTAATTTCGTTGGGAAGGATTTTATGCTGTAAGTCTCTATAGGATGGAGCTATGTTATATATTTCTCCTGCTTTTCCATAAAGCATAGCATCATAAACTTGTTTACAGTGATCCTTTACATATATCCATTGACGCATATTAGTACCAGAACCGTAAACAGGAATTTTTTCATTTTTAAGTAACTTATTTACTGCTACAGGTATTAGTTTTTCTGGATATTGTCTAGGTCCGAAGTTATTACAGCATCTAGTTACTATAACATCTGTTTTATGCGTCTTATGAAAAGAAAGAGCAATTAGATCGGCTGATGCTTTAGTAGAAGAATAAACTGAAGAAGGTTCTAAATTATCTTTTTCTTTACTTGGTTGAGCATTAAAGCTTAAACTACCGTAAACTTCATCAGTACCAATTTGTATAAATCGAGTTCCTTCATTTACCTGTTTTAAGAGACTGTACATCCCGTTGACGTTAGTCTTAAGAAATTCATCTCCTGAAGAAATACTCCTGTCAACATGAGATTGAGCTGCGAAATTTACAACGTAGTCATATTTTTTTTCAAATATAAAATCATTAATATCTGCTTCAAATACTTCTAAGCTATTGGAAGTATCTCTCTCTTTATCTAATAAAAAATCTTCAGTCTTATCTGATACACAATAGTCTAAAATATCTACAACATGAATATCACACTCGTTGCATCTTTTTAATAGTAGTTCTACAAAGTGACTACCAATAAAACCTAAACCACCAGTAACCAATATACTTTTATTTTTCATTATCAAGAGCTTTTATAATAGATTCTTTCTCAGTTGGTAAGCTAATACCTGTTATTTCTGTTGTATATTCGTTATCTAATACACAATTTGATCTACCACATTTAGTTGATTCATATAACTTCTCTAAATCAATCCATTGCCAATTAGGATTCCAAAATTCATAACCATCAAGAATTTCTACAACTTCTTTAGTTGTTAATGGCTCCGGATTTACAACATTATAATTACCGCTAGGTAAAATATTTGTTTTGTTACGTACGATAAAATTATAAGTAAAGGATAATAAGTCGTTAATTACTGTTTTGGAGTTCTTATAATCTATAAGATTATTGTATTTGAGAATCTTTGTAAGATAGTTTTTCTTTTCGTTTAAATTACCAGTGACAGGCATTCGTATACGAAAGTTAAATACATTTTCATAGTTAGCAAAACTCATTTCGCAAGCGTGCTTTGATTTACTATACCAACTACTTTCAGGGGTCCATAAACCGAAGTTTGGTTTACATTTCTCGGTAAATGCTTTTTGATAACCTGTATAAATACAACCTGAGCTAATATTAATAAGATTAGATCCGTATCTATTACAAATATTTGCTAACATGGATGGAAAGGTTACATTTAGATACCATGTATCTTGTTTATTGTCCTCGCACCCGTCAACATTAGGACTACCGGTATATCCTACACAATTAATTACCCAATCAATTTTACTATTAACTATCTTATTCTCTATAGAATTTTGGATTTGCTTTGGATCAAAGTAGTTAAGACTGAATACATGATGAACATTAACGTCTTGTACTTCAGATAAATATTTTTTTAATTTACTTCCTACAAATCCATTACCAATAATAAGTACATTACTCTTCATTATTTTCGCTATCTTCTAATTTACTTAAATTTAATTTCATGTTTGTAAACCTATTAATTAGACATTCTAAAGAATCAAAATCTTGTTCTGTTTTTCCGTTAACCATAAGAACACTTCCTTCATCATTATCATACCCTACCAAAAAATAAGCTTTGAGGTATTCTCCTAGATAGTTTTGCAACATGTTTAAGTTGACATCATTGCTTTTATTCTCCATTGCATTTAGGAGATCGTTTAGTTCACTTTTTTTGACCATGCTCAGTAGGTAATATTTTTCTTTCTATTAGATGGGTAATTATAACTTCCATGCTATCGGTTTTCAATTGAAAGTTTTTAGGAAAAAGGTTACCACCGTCATTAAATTCAAACATTAAATCATTATTAAAATCTTTATTGAAAAAGCATGTTATTAATACCGATTGTACACCTGGATTGACGATAATAGTCCACCTTCTAGGGTCGGTCTGCCCGTAATCATTGAATAATCTAAAAGAATAAAAACCGTTATCTCTTATCCTTTTCAAAAAATAACCGCATGTAGTTACTTTGTTTTTCATTAACCCTTGTGACTTGAAACAACGTAGTTAAGAGTAGCGCTTTCTACTTCACACTTAATATTAACTACTTTAAATTTACTATTAATATATACTTGCGCGGTTTCGAAATTCAAGGAATTAATCATTCTAAATAATTCAAGATTAAGAATAATAGTATCTTGTTCTACGGGATCTCCTTCAAAACTTTCACTAATAACAGAAGTAAATACATCTGTATTTTGAAGCTTTTTATCACATAGATCCCCGTAAACAAAATTATGAGGTACGTTACTCTCTAAGTTACGAGGCTTAGGCGCAGTATAAAGATATAGCTTACTAGACTCTGTAAGTAAAGGTAAAGTCTTTAAAACTCTGCGAAGATCATCTTTAGTAATCTCGAATTTAGTATTGTACGAATCTTCAAGTTGCTTTAGATGATCAAATATATGAGAATTATCTTTCTTAATTGAACGATCAAAAAGAAAATATTTAAACTTGAAACTTTTATTACGATACTTAATATAATTATCTTCTATAAGAAGACCGATCTGATCACCATCAGAGCATTGTAGAGCTTTAATTAATTTATTTGCGTCAGGTAGAACAAAATTATCAATATCTCTATCTTCAATTTTGCAATCATATCTTGCAAATAAAAATACATCTGAGCCTCTGTCTACAAAACATGAAAGCTGGTTATCTTCAACTTTAATATCTGGAGTATTATCAATTTTTGATAAAGGAGATAAAAACGTACGAATAAAGTTACTCTTGTTCGGTATTTGTATTTTCATTCAACTTTATTCTTATGTTAATCTCTTTTGCGTTTTTTACAACTCTTCTCTCAATTAGATTAAAAAATCTATCAATCTTTTTTTCAACACTAGTTAGTCGCTCAATAAAATCTTTAGCTGTATTCTCATCAATATTATTTTGAGGTACATTAGGTGGAGGTATATTAGGTACTTGCGGTTGAGCAACAGCCTGAGGGTTCAATGGTTGTTGCGGTACAGGGACTTTTGACGCGGGGTTGCCTGAATAAATTTGTTTATTCAAAGGAACTTTTTTCATACCTGCGGTCTCATTTATTATATTTTTATTAAGTAAATGAGTCTGCTTATTAATATCATGTATAAATTGAGCTGCTGGGTCTTGCATTTTTTTATTAAAGTTGAAGGCGCGACCTAAGCCGCGCCTTATTTGATTGTATGTGTTAGAGATCCATTGAGGCAAGAATCTCTTTGACTTTAGTTTCGTCATCTTCGCTCTCCGCTTTAGTAGTGCTAGATGATGGACCGTAGTCAATATCATCATCATCTTCTACTTTAGAAGCAGTAGGTGCGCTTGCAGTAGCGACTGACTCTGGTACAGCAGGTACAGCTGGTTCATCAGGATCAGAGCAGTAAAAATGCTCATTAAGCATTTCCTTAAGCTCATCGTAGCTCTTTACAGAGAATACAGATTCAAGATCATAATTCGATTTATATACCTCGTTAATAGCTTCGTCGTTAACTAATCCAGGAACAGCTTTCGGAGATTCAAACCGAGAACTAACGTAAGTCGGAAAACCTCCTTGCTCTTCGATCTTAATCTTCAAACTACATCCTTCGCTAGAAAGATCAAACACTCGATGACCGAATTCTTCAGCATCTTCTCCTTCAATTGCACTCATAATGATCTTATGAAGTTGCTTGCCAAAGCGTAGAATTTTCACCTTACCATTATTTTCACCATTAGTAGGATCGCTTACTACATACACATTAATGAGCCAGTTTTCACGTCGAGTGAGCATCTTAGAATCTTCTTTTTCTTGTTCAGATCCATGCTTTGCAAGACGGAACTTAGCTTCATCGATTGGGTCTCTTTCACCCCAAGTACTAGGACTGATAGCACTTACATACTGACCAGTTGCGAGACTATTCCAACCATGTGAATAGTAATGAAACAAGGTCTTATTCGGTGCTTTCACGTTAGGTAGCAAACGTACAGAGTACGTATTACCTGGCTTCAATCGAAGAATGTTACCAATATTCGATTGCTGACTGTTGTTGCTTTTCATTGCTTCGCTAATTTTAGCGAACATCTCTTGATTATATGCTGCCATATCTTTTTAGTATTTCGTTTAGTTTAGTTATTATTTTTTCGTTTAGTTTTTTCAGTTTAACTGATCTATAATATCTCGCTCTTAACGAGTCGACAGTATTATAGAATCCAGTCACGATAAAATCAACATCTTCTTTCGGGAAAGTTTTGAGAATTTTATCATAATTATTTATCGCTAAAATATTATAATAATTAATATCACGCTCACTTAAAGCGATGAGAAAATCTGGATAATATGTTTTAAGGGTGAAGTATTCTTCTACGGTTTTCAGTTTATTTTCTTTACATTTTTCAAAGATAAAAAGGAAACCATCCTTCACCATATTAATAACAATTTCATTATCAGGTTCTTCAATAAATAGTTTTTCTATCCATAAATTATAAGCTTTGATTGCTTTAAATTTGGAAAAATAATCTAACGGATAATATTTTTTGTCCTGCCATAGCTCATAAGGAGCTCGGAAATAATCATCCGGTTTTATATTTTTTGTGTTGAGTATTGAGTTAATCTTTTTAATTAACTCCTCCTCTACTAATGGAAGCTTTTCAAAATTCTCTCTTGGTCTCCAAGGTTTATTTTGATACGATCTAGAAGTTTTTAGATGCGCGTTGTAGATATATTTTTCAGTATATGAAAGACTCATTTTCTATATTTGTCGTAAGTTTTGAAAAACTTTGTTATATACTTACTTTTATATAAAAACGGGTCATATTGCAAGAACATTTTTACCAGCTCAAATTCATTTTCTATTTCTAAAATATTTAAAAATAACCATTTGTATTGTTTCTCCTTAAGAGATAACAATAAAATGTTAGCTAGATTCATTTTTTTGTTTTCGCAAATAGAAACGTAGGTACATAAACATAAAAATTTATGATCATTATCTTTTTTTTCTAAAATTGAAAACGGGTCGTTCATAAAGGTTGAAATTCTTTGCTCAAAGTTTTTACAGCTTCGGTTAGTTTGCCGCCAGCAGCGTATTTATGACCACCACCATCACATATCTTTTCTGCAAATGTACCTAAATTAATATCAGAACTCTTTTGTCTTCTTAAATATACTCTTTTATTATTTGCGTTAATTAATAATACTACATCGCAATTATCTTTATTGTTCTGTAATATATGATGAGCTACATCATTTACATACTTGTCAACAAAAGCGCTAATAAATTTATATTCTCTATTTTTCATAGGAATATTAGCGGAATACATCCTCAAATTTTTATAGTATTTCTGAAACTTACGATTGTACGAATTAATTAAATTAGCCTCTTCTTTAGTAAAACCATAAAAACCGTTATTAAACCTTTTTGCAAAATACTCTAATCGATTCGAATTATAATACCAAAATAAAATATTAAGATTATAAGTGTCTTTATATTTTAAAGTATAGCTATCATAATCATCGATTAAAGAAAGTAATCTTATTTTTTCGAGACTTAAACTATCTTTATTATCATTAAGATTATTGAGTATAAGTTTTGTACAAGAAGTCGTTATGACTATGTCAGCTTTTGCTTGCTTATATTCATATGTATTAGTCTCATGATGATCAAAAATATATACGTTAGGCTTATCAATTAAATCTCCAACCGCGGTAGTGTCGAGATCGAAAAAATAAATTTTATCGTATTTTTCAAATGAATTATTTCCTAACCAACTAAGAAGCTTTTCTCTAAGATTACTCACCTTAAGCGGAATTACCTCCGTGTTATCATTATTTGTTAACCACTTGTATGCGAGGTAACAACCAACACCATCGAGGTCGTAATCCGTAAAAACAATGCACCGATCCATGTCCATTTATTTATGCCCTTTCCCCGTATTCTCCAGCGGATAGCTCTATATCATCAATCTCATCATTCTCGTTCAAGGACTCATCCTCGTATACGGTCATTGTACGATAATCTACTCCAAGTCTGGTTACACCGTTGTTTCTACCAAAGCGGTTTTTCATAACGTTAAGATGAATAGCATTATCTTCTTTATCTTGATCAGTACGAAATATACCAAACACAGCATCGGCTGTTGCTCCAGTACCATAACTCTCACTCACAGAAGACATCCCCGGGCCGTTTCTATCATAGATTTGAGTTTGACTGGTAGAACCTGCGCCACTATAACCAGTACGATTTAATTGCGTAGCTGTTATGACAGGGCACTGAAACTCGTAAGAAAGCGCTCTCAACTGCTCACTTATATTCTTTATTTTTTCATATGAATTATTACCATCTCCTGCAAGAAGATTAAGATAATCCACAACAATCATATCTGGATTAAATTTTTTAGTAGATACAATCTGCTTAATATAAGTTTTAAGTACAGAAGGTGTTACGGTATTAGGTGGGTATTCTTTAACAATAAGACCAGTATCTGGTCTTAACATTCTAAAGTTATCAGCTCCTTTTTTAATCTCACTAACTTTAGTTTTAAGCTCTCTGTTATCAATTTGGGATATAGTAGATGTAATTCGAATGTTATACATTTGCTCGGACATTTCGAGACTAAACAATATAACTTTTTTATTTTGCTTCATTGCATTGATAGCCATATTATGCAAAAATATAGACTTACCAACATTAGTTTCACCAGCAAAGATATACATTGATCTACCTTCTTGTAAGAAACCTCCTTGAAGTATCTCATCCATCCAATCTAAACCAGTTTTAATATGATTAGTTTCAGTAAGTAGATCATCAATATGCTTTTGTATATCGTCAAAATAATTATGACCTTCGCTGCTACGTAAACTATAACCAATAATTTTTTCTACTGAATTATAAAACGTAATTAGATCATCTTTATCAGAAACAGAATCCCATTTTTCCGCAATTCGAAGTAAGGTGTTTTGAAAACTTTGTAGCTTAAGAAACTTCTCGGCGTGGTCTAAAAGAGTGTTATACTCTACTTCTTCATCAATTTCATCGGAAGATTTTTTTACTACAGAATAAGCTTCCTTGAGTTTATCACTACTAAGGAATGCAGATAATTCCGCGCTTGTAGGTCTTTTGTTAAATTTAGAAAAATACTTCTGTAGTAACTCAATAAGTTTTTTATTATGCTTATTGCTAAATAAATCGGAATTAAGATAAGGTATAACTACAGAAAGAAACTGCTCATTTTCTAAGCAGTTTTTCATAATTAACCTTTCTATGTATTCAAAATCTTCTTTAAGATTGCTATCTTTTGTCATATATTGTTTTTAAGGATTCGTAAAAGTATTGCTCTGATTCACGAAATTCATCAGTAAACTTAGTTAGTCCTGGTGAACCATGAACAACATGAACAGGTACAGTACCTAGTATAATGCCAGCTTGAAAACAATCAACAGAAAATTTTAGATCATAATGATGAAAGCCTTTTATGTTTTCATCAAACGTAATATTTTTTTCAATAAGTTTTTTTGGTTGTATAGCGAGAAATAAACCGTCAAGAAGAATCACCCTTTTACCTATCTCACCGAATATAGTAGGCATATAATTATCTCCGTGCTTGTGACTCACGACTCCTGACCACGAGGTTTTATCAGACATTAGATGCCACAATAACGGTTTTTTTATCTTAAGACGAGAACCACCAGCAAGCCCACAAACATCAAACTTTTTAAAACCATCAAAAACCTTTTCTACGAAACTACTGCTATCAATATATACATCATCGTGAGCAAAAATAACACAATCCCACTTATCATCTATATTTTCATTGTATAGCTCGCATAAACCTTTTTTATTGTTATTGTAGAATCTTACGTAGCCATCATACTTTAAATCATCTAAGCTCTTGTATAAAAGAGTATCAGTATAATCTTCTTTTTGAGTAGCGCTAACTACTAAAACCTTATCATATGAAAAATCCCGTCGAGGCTTGAAACGTATCATATTGCTCATATTTTTGCTTAGTGAAATTAAATCTATAAATTATACCCTCATCTAATAATTTCCAATCATATACAGGTTTAGAGCTAATATTTCTCCCATCAGTATAGACTGTACTACCAGATCGAAAAACAAATAACTCAGAAGTTTTTGAATCATACAACCAACAACCAAACGTACCTTCTAGTTCTTGTAAAGTTTGTTTAAGACCTATTTTATCTATCATAGGTAGTATAATACTACTATCGACTTCGTTAACAGTACCGTCAGGTAGATACTTATCATATTTTGATTTCAGTTTATCAAAATTACTAAGCACTCCATTATGAGCTAAATATTTTTCTTTATATTCGAAAGGGTGAGTTGTAGCTTCTGAAAAGTCTCTCTTAGATGAAGTAGGGGATTGTAGATGACCGAGATAAAATACAGTATCGTCTTCGAAGTCTATTTTTTTATCGAAGTCAGTATCTTTAATAACCTTAATAGTGTTACTTATATTAAATTTAATAACCCCATACGCGAAGTTACCTCTCTCTTTATTGAGGTGAAATAAATGATCGAAGCCGTGTCTATCAGGAGATCCTATTATACCGCACATAATTACTCATTCCATGGTATATCATTTCTTTCATATTGCAACGGATCTTTAATACCAGCATCTAAAAATCCCTTGATACGAGAACTACAAGCAGTACAGTGACCACACGCTTTATCTCTACCTTCATAACAAGTCCATGTATCAACAAAGGATACATCATGTTCTACCCCTTTGAGAATAATGTCTCTCTTAGTTAGAGTAATTAAAGGTGCTAATATATTAATCTTATTCTTCCTATTGAGAGCGATAAGATTATTAATACTATCAAGAAATTCAGTACTACCATCCCAGTATCCTGCTTGACTATCAATTAAAGCTGCGCCGTGATAAACAGTATCTGCGCCTACGCTTTCTGCATATGCGCACGCAATAGATAATAACATTTGATTTCTAAAAGGCACATAATTAACAGTTTGCGCATCTCCAAGAACATCTTTTGTCTTAGCAACATCAATACCGTTATTAGTTAAAGAAGAAGTTGAAGCAATATCTCTAAAAAAAGATAAATTTATCTCTTTATAAGCTTCTCCAGATTGCTTTTTTGCACAGTCAATTTCTTTTATATGTCTTTGACCGTAATTAAATGTAATAGGAAATACTTGCGTATGTTTACTTCTAGCATAACTTCTAGCATACGCAAGTATGACACTACTGTCTATTCCCCCACTTACTGGAACTACTGCTTTACTCATCTTCGTCTATTATATCAGGTATTGCGTTTTCGTTCAACTCTTTACCGTAACGATATTTTTCTTTAATAGACTCTTCTAGTTTAACTAGAATCTTATCCCAGAGTTCCTCGTCGTTTCTCCAGTTTTTATAATACCCTAATTTTTTATCATCCATAACGAACGTTGAACCAGTTTGCTCAATTACTCCATGAGAAACAGCAACATCGCGTAGACCTGAAAATTTATCTAATCCAGTTTTAAAATTAAGATATGACTCGCATTGCAAAAATGCAGGTACGAACCTATTTTTGACGGTTAACATTCTTAATGTGACACCGCTGTAGTTTCGAGATTCTGAAATAGCAACATCATTGTCATTACTCGAATCTGTTTTTTCTTTCTTGGCAGCCATTTGTACGAGAATTGACGCCATATAAATAGGTCCTGAACCACCTGCTTGTTGTTTTACTAAAGTAGGGTGCAATGCACCAGGATCAGCATATGTATGATTACTAGCAATAATGGTAGTACCAGTTACTGCTGCCTTGTATGTAATCATACGCATCATGGATTTGAGCTGCTTTGCACGTAGACCCATATCCATTGCACCCTTTCCAGCACCAGCGTCGTTAATTTCCTTTTCTGATGCTAAATTACCTAATGAATCAATAGAAATAATAAACTTACCGTGTAACTCAGGCTCCTTTTCTACATTATCAAGAAATGTCATAATTTGATTACGACAAGTCTCTACAGTATCAACAGGTACATACTTTACGTTTTTGCTATCAAGTCCGACACCCTCTGCGCTAGCTTTATCAACAGCCACCTCAGTATCAAAAATGACAGGAATCAGATTCATTTTTTGAGCATTAGCAAGAATTTTATTTAGAATAAAAGTCTTACCACAACCTGATTCACCTGCAAAGATAGTAATTCTACCTTTAGGTACGCCACCGTATAAAGAACCTGATAGAATTGTATTCAAGGCCATGCAACCAGTATCAATCCAATCAGTTACGTTACTCAAAGTATTATCTTCAAGTACTGTAGCATTCGCGTTTAGTTTTTGTAAACTAGCAAAAGCTTTATCGGCAAGTTTATTAATATCCATAATTATTTCTCGAATAGTTCAACTACTGGCTCTTCTTCAGTAGCTTGAGGTACTTCTTCAGCTTTAAAATTAATCTTAGTAAAATAATGCTCTAAGATTTTATCAGTGAGAGTAACATCTACAGGTGTAATATTACTCTTGCTAAAGTGAAATAAGCTTACCCTATCTCCATTTTCAGCTGGAGTAATAAACTCATTAAAGAAAAGAGGAATAACATCTACTTTCATTTGATGAGCTTCATTCGGAGAAACCATAATCATAGCAGGATTCTTTAGTACATATGTACTATCAGTCTCTTCTGCTAGTTCACCGAAACACGTTCGGCCGATGCCATCATTAAAAACTACTAACTTATAATTTTCGTACATACAACAATAATAACATATGGTTTTTATTAATCAACGGTCTATTTTAAAGAAATCAAATAAATCTGTTTGATATGCTTCACCAGGCTTATACGGTCGCCATTTGACTGAATCATAAAATCTTTCTATTACTTGAAACAGAATTTTTTCAAACATCTTTTCGTAGTCTACTAAGAATAAACTCTTAAATTCATCAGGAAAGTTATACTTAAACGCTAAGCTGTTGCACCCATATTTGTTAGGTTGTTGTACGTAGAAGTATCTTACCTTATCTCCAGAACCAATAGTTTCGTACTTACCGCTAAGATTAAACTCTTCTAATAATTCATTGTAAAATATAGATGACTTAACGTGTATAGGTGTACCTTTACCAATGGTAAAATTATCAGCTTTAATAGCATACTTATCGTAATCTTTTATACCCATTACAAATGCTATATCTTCTACAGGTAAGCTAGAAAACAATTGGTATACCTTATCAAACATCTCATTAGTCTTAGCTTGATCCCGTGTCATGATCATATTTTCAATAATACCTCTCACATGAGGCTTGATAGGTTCTGGCATAGTAGTGCGCACTACTTCTACTCCAGTATACTTGAAAGTATTACAAGGGTCTCCTTCATCATCTAGTTTATGAAGTACGTATCTTTTCTTCTGCAAAAACATACCCTTATCGCAAATAGATTCTCTCTTAAAGACGAACCTCGGGTCGATGGTATTAAGTGTATTTCTAGCCCAAGTCTCAATATGCTTATTGAGATAGTCTTCTATATTTTGAACTAAATCATACACCTCAGGTTTAACGACAATATTTTTCGTTGCAGGAGAATGCGCTTCGATAAAAAGAGGTATATTCATATGCTCAAGTAAAGGTGATATAGTAACATAACTTGAGTCAGTATCATTGTATATAACCGGGTCATTATTTTTAAGATCTTCATCAGAGAGATTAGTATGCTCTTTAATGTAGTTTCTTAGTATAACATTACTTTGTTTAATTACATCCTGTCCTGTAAGTGTAATAGACCTTGCAATATCACCATCACCCATTTGAGAGTGTTTATTACCAAAGTAGCCATATATTCGATTGATAAGAATTTTTAGAGTAAGCTGATAAATTTTAGCTTGGTTAATCTTAGTAGGTAATTCCCCAATACGTTTATTAATTTTCTCCTTTTCTTTTGTATCAGTAATATCATCTACTTTATTTTTAAGATCAGTTAACTCTTTTTTAAGTTCGATCATTAAGTCTTTCTTCTCTCTTCTAATCTTATAGAAGTGTTCTGATATGGTAGGGAAAATACCTTTAGGTTCTTGAAAGAATAGTTTCTTTGCTCTTGTAACAGCTATTTTATTCTTTTTAATCCACTTAACAAAATTAGGTTTTGAGAACTTGAAGTCTTCGTTATTGATTGACTTTACATAAACAGTATCATCATCAGTAAAGGTAATTTCTCCAAACTTAGTTTCAGGACTAAGATTAAGAGTAATCATAGTAGAAGGGTATAGAGAGTTAGCATCAAATGATATAATATTGTCTTGAAATCCTCGCTGTGGTTCACTTACGTAAGCTCCTTCATACTTCTCTGTACGAGATTTATCTTTAATGAATGTAGGGATAACTCGAGGGTCTTCACCTCTACGAGCTTGAATTATAGCTCTTCCATTTACAGTACTAATGGTGCCTAGAGCAGCATTAAATGGAGTTAAACCAATATAAGATAACATTCTTACAAGATCTAAGAATTGTAATTTTTCATCAAGTTTGCAGAGAAGAGTAACGTCTTGAATATTGTAATCTACGAATGTCTTCCAGTCTTTTTTAGCAAGAGTAGCTAAGTTAGTATTATTAGTATCTATCTTTCTACCTACTCCTTCGTATTCACCAATTGAGTCAAGCTTATAACTATCTCTCATACCCATTGAGAATGTTTTGTAGATATCAAGATAGTCAAGCATACTAATACCTTCTACTACATACTTTGTTTGCTCTTTACCAAACGTACCTCTGAATTGTCTAGCATAAACAGGTTGTTTAAGTTCTTCACTCATCGGAGAGATCATATTCCGAACATCTTCTCCAAAAACATTTTGTAAGCGATTTATGATATATGGAATATCAAATGTCTCACTATTCCATCCAGATAAGATATCAGGAGGGTCTTTACGATAGAAGTTGAGGAAGTTCCATAAGAGGTCTTTTTCTGTCTTACAGTTTACATAAACAACATTATCTAGCTCGGGTTTGTATTCTCCTAGTCCCCATGAATAGTATGTTTTATCTAAAGTATCATATACCGTAATAATGTTGATAGGAAACTTAGCATCTTCAGGTTTAGGGAATTCATCAGGAGAATAAACCTCAATATCAAAAAACCAATTCTTTAACGGGAATTGATCAAACGTATCACTCTCATTTTCATTCCAATATGAGTCTATAAGAAATTGTTGATAGGGAGTAATGTTCTCAAAAATACGATCAATACCTAGATCTTGAATTCGAGTTCTTCTATCCTTTTCAGACTTACAAACAATACGTCTGAGCTTCGTACCATACAGAGAGGTAGCAACTTGAAGTCTAGGATTAGAGGTTTCGTAATAGAAGTAAGGTCGATAATCAACATCAGTAGTTATTCTACCACCGTCTTCCGACCAAGTAAATAACCGCATTTTACGCTCATGCGGCATATATGATAAACCTCTATACATAAAAGATAGTATAGAGGTTTTCCGTTAGTTTACAACTACTTTATTTAGCTTGTTTATATTTTTACGATCCGGATGTCCGTACGGATACTTATATAGCTCTTCGTAAAAACCTATGTTGTCTTCTAACCAACGATTGTTACTGAAAATTTTAGCCTTCTTACTAGCTGACATATAACGCTTACGATCTGAAACCAAAGCTTTAATTTGATCAATTAGTTCATCCCCAGTTTTAAATTTATAAGGAGCGTTTTTGTATGTAACTAAATCCTGACAAATAGTAGGAATACCCATACAGCAACCTTCAATAAATTTGAGATCACTCTTAGCTTTATTAAAGGTATTATCAGCTAAAGGTGCATACATTAACTGACATTTAAGTTCATGAATTTTGTATGGATATCTCATTAATCCTTCCCAACCGTGAAATTCGACTTTTCTTTCTCTTACCAAGTCTGCTAGTGGCCCTGGAAAACCTCCAAAAAATACCCATTGAAAGTCTTTTACAGTCTTTCTGATCGCATCGTTAACTAAAAAGAAATCATCTTGATGCTTTACCCTTTGGTCAACATCAAAATGAGCTCCAGAACCGCAATACAAGATCCTAGGCTTCTTTTTATTATTTTCATAATTTGTAGAGATTTCTGTTCTATCGTAAAAACGATCCATCCAAAACTTAGGTACAAAATTAGGAATAACAGTAATTTGTTCATGACCAGTTTTCTCCTGAAAGTATTCTTTCATAAACTGATTGGTGACAGTCATTTCATCTGCCATTTGCATAATCTCCATTGATGTTTTTCTTATTTCTGGATCTGCAAATGCAGTTTTAAATTTATTATATTCTGGTATATCCTCATGAAAAATAATATCGTCAATCTCGTATATAAGATTCATATTATTTTGTTTTTGTATATCTTTTAAAAAGCTAAAGTATTCTTTTTGCTGTAATGTAGCTTGACGTTGCACGCGTATGGTTTTTACATTATGGAAGAAATTACCCTCTCCTACCATTACAGTACTTCCTGCAATATTAAATTTTTGATTAGCTTTTAGAACTTGTTCAGGCCAAATCATACGCCAGTGACCACAACCAGAATAGTCTGCATAAAAATTTAATACTCGATCAAGGTCGTCTTTTTTCTTTTTAGCTTCTTCTTCTTTTAGAGTAGCTTGCGCTAAAGCAGCTAAACTACCTACCGTTGGTTCTACTGTACTAAATGGTCTTCTTGTTACGTTATTGAAAGGGGATAACATATTAATTGTTGTATTTTAATTTTCTAGTTATGCCGTTAGTTTTTTCTAAGTAAATAACTTCCCCAGAACTTTCCTTGGCTGATTCTTTTCTATGCGATATTATATATATCGACTCATTGTAAGTTTCAACTCTTTCTTTAAGAATATTGAGTACTAACTCAACTCCCTTTTCATCAAGAGAAGAGTCTAGAAGTTCGTCAAACATAACAAGGTTATAAGAAACATCACCTTGCATTCTTCTAATATCCATAAAAGTAAACAAGCAAGCTAAATCAATATTCTTTCTTTCTGCACCAGAGAAATTAAAGTAAGAACATTCTTGTCCTTTGTCATTTTTAATCTCTTCTTCAAAAAATTCATTAAACTTACAAACACAATTTGCGTCCATCTTTTTAAGATAGTATAAAAGTCTACCGTTTAAAATATTAAGAATTTTCTTTACAATAAACGACTTAACTCCTTCTTCAGATAGAATAAATTTTACAAACTCTAATACTTTGTTATTCTTAGAAAGAGATTCAACTTGTTCTTCAAGCATATCTACCTTAGTAGTATAATCTTTAATCTGATTTTCTAGATCCAAATCATTATCATTACTACTTTCAGCATCTTTAATCTCTTTTTCGATATCTAGAATTTCTTCTTTAATTTCGGTTATACTTGCTCTTACTCGCTTATTAGACTCTATCGCAGTTAAACAATCTTTAAGATAAGATTTACATTTATCAGATTCTAATCTATAATCGTTTTTATAATTCTTTAGTTTGTCAACTTGTAATAAAATCTCATCAATATCACTTTCTCTATCAGCAATATCATTACTAATTTTATTTTTTTCATCTTCTATATGAGCGAGATCCTCAGAAGAAATTTCATGCAAGCAAACTGGACACGAGCTTTTATCAGTACCGATTTGTTTAAATGTTCTCTCAAACATTTTAATCTCAGTCTCATACTGCATTTTTTTATAATGCTCTCTTTCGATAGCAGTATCTATGTCGGATATTTTATTATCAAAGTTACTTTTCTTTTCTTTAATATCGCTGACGAGTTTTAAATTAGGTTCAGTAATTTGATCTTCAAGTAAAATTAGTTTGTTTTTCTTTTTATTGATATCTGAATTATATCGACTAATTCTATTTTTAATATCAGACTTTTTATCTTCTAATTGCTTAGAAACTATATCTTTATAATTCTTTTGATGATTAAGTTCTTTATTTGTAGAATCATAATCTCTTAACACATCATTATGCTCGTTCCGAGCTGCTTGTAGCATTTGAGAAAACACCTCAAGTTTAAGAATACCTTCAATAAACTTTCTCTTCTCTACTTTTTTCTGAGCCATAAAAGGTAGAGTGGTATTAATAGACATAATAACACAATTCTGAAATATCTCTTGAGACGCGTAAAGTATCTCTTTGATTCTGTTTGTTGTGTTAATTATGGTACTTTCAGTTTTATCTTCATCATTTATATAAAGGAAACATTTTGTAGGTTTAAGAGATCTAATTATTTTATACTCAGTTACCTTATTACTTTCAGTGACAGAAAATGAGAGCTCTACGTATGTACCCTTTTTAGTAATATTATTAACAATATTACTCTTAGGTATTTCTCTTATTGTCTCCCCAAAGATAGCAAAGTGTATACTATCAGCAATAGTACTTTTACCTACTCCATTACGCCTATCAACCTTATCTTTATTATTACCTGTGATAACATTGATACCTTTCTTAAAGACAACTTCAACCTCTTCATCACCTATTGATAAAAAGTTTCTAGCTTTGATATAATTAAAGTTAACGAACTTCATACAAACTGCTTATAGATTTCTATGGTTTTTTTAATGACATCAACTTTGTATTCGTCATCAATCGTATTATCAATATATTCTATAATGCATTCCCTAGTATTCAAGTCAGCTAATTCATTAGTAAACGGCGTATCTCCAGGATTAAATTTGTGAAGATAATCTACTGTAAGGTCAACTGGGTTATAAGAGTTAACTTTAGAAACAATATTATCTAGATCTTTAATCTTAATATCATTATCTACTAGAAGTTTTAGAATTATATTATGTAGTCTATCTTTATATTGAGGTAGTGTTGCAATATCGCTGGTTTTTATTTTAACATGATTAGGTGAATAATTATTCTCAATAAACTCATACGATAAATCTTCCAGATCAATAATATAAAATCCCTTTTTATCTCCTAGATCACTAAAGTCCATTTCAAAAGTGTTACCCGCATATACTACTACACCATTATCATAATTTCTTTCTTCTCTCTTATGAAAGTGGCCTGAGAATACTCTCGTAGTTTTATTTAAAAGTTCTCTAGAATTAAAACCATGTTCACAAACTTTAAAATTATTATACTTAAAGTTCTGAATCTCAAAATGACCAAATATGATATCAGCAGGCTCAATCTCACTCATATCAATACCCCAAGGACACATCATTAAGTCTCTGCCTTTTTTCCTAATTACTTTAGGAACATCAATGACGTCAATATTATTTTTAGTATTAAGAATTGATAAAGAATTTACTGTAGAATGATCCTTATAATAAGAATCATGATTACCAGTAATCATAGTAATATTGAAATCTTTAAATGTATCCAATATTAGATTAGCTGCATGTAAGCATTTTACATTTACTTCATCTCTATAATGGAAAAAATCCCCTCCAAAAATTAGTTCATGTATATTACGATCCTTTAGCTCTTTTTGAAACCAATTAGACCATTCTAAAGCAATAGTTAACCAGCGTTCGCTATTTTGATGAACACCGAGATGAAGATCTGTAAAAAACGCAATCTTAGAATTCATTAGTCGTTGTAATTAATCATACCATCTTCATCGGAGTTTTTTACATACACTCTCCCGTTTCCTTCAGCGCACATAATTTCTTCGTAGATGGTTTCTTGATATTCATTAATAGTCTGTTTGTATCGCTTTTCTTTCTTAATTCGATTTATAAATGCATGATAAGCTATTGTTGTAAAATAAGAGAAAGGATTTGAATGTGATTCAATATTAAATTTCTTATGTTTCAAAGCTGTAAACATTTTAACTACTGCATCCCCGACCATTTCATCTTTATAGGTGTAATTGATAAAATTAGTTGCATAGCTTAGTCCAATTGCAATCTTATGAACCGACTCGGCAAGAGTATCACATAAATCATCTGTCTCGTAATAAGTTTTAATCTGATTATAAAACTCTTTAGGATTTACGTAATATTCAGTCTTCTTACCCTTTTTATTTTTCGAAGTAGTTTTTTTGTTCATATTTTATATTTTCTGAATCATAAAGTTTTTTTCGCTCATCTATATGTCTTTGACCATATATCAAGTTGTCAGCGATATCGAATATTATAAGCTGCTTCTTATCTTTATGCAAGCGTAAGCCTCTACCTATACTCTGAATAATTCTAACCTTAGCTTTGCCGCCGTTAGCGAACATAATATAGTGAAGGTTTTTAATATTAATACCAGTTGAGAATATTTTCGAAATAGCAATAACAACAATATTGGTTTCGGTTTCCATTAACTTTTGGATATTACGTCTTTCCTCAACTTCAACATCTCCCCTTATAAAGAAAACCTTTTTATCCTTACAAGCACGAGTTACATAATCTAATAAAATCTCTCCATGCTCAATATAATCAATTAGTATAAGTGTATTATTATCTAAAGCAGAAGAGATTTTACTTATTACATTGTTTCTGTAGTTGTTGTTTTTTATAAATTCTCCTTCTTGTAAATAAAAATTTACAGAAGATTTTTTATCATAGATATCAGATTCTTTAGCTTTATAATTAAGCTCTAAAATATGAACCTTTGCAGGGGTAACATAATTATCTTCTCTGAGTTGATATGCTTTTCTTTCATATAACTGAGGCCCGATCTTACCAAAAATATTCCATCTATCTAAAGGTTCATCAGGAAGAGTACCAGTGAATCCAAACTTATGTTTAGTATCAATAGTTTTAATAATATTGTTTATTTTATTGTCTTTTCGTAGCTTGTGAGTTTCGTCAACTATGAGTATATCGATATTTTTTATCCAACTAGTATCACTTTTTTCGCTTTGTAGTATTCCCATATTAGCAATAACTACATGTGTATTCATATCTAATTGATTATTACCAGACCATATAGAATGAGAATAGTTAACTTCATACTCGATAAAATCATTATGTGTTTGATTAACCAGGCCTAGATCAGGTACAATAATTAAACCTTTAAAAAATTTATTGACGTTTTGATAATAATATTCTATCAAGCTAGCCATGGTGAGAGTTTTACCGCCAGCTGTTGCTAACACTACTGTACCTCTGCCAGCTCGAATACATCTCTCAACTATATCTTTTTGATAATCTCTTAAATCAAATTTAAGATCATATTTTATTGTAGGAGGCGGTAATGTGGGTACGAGTATATCTGTAACTCCTTTTTCAAATTTATATTCAATATCTTTAGATTGACAAAATTTAATTATTTCATGTACTAATCCAATATCACATCTACCTTTAGGTGTTATTGCATATATTCTATCTTTAGTAAATCTCCGGAGTCGTCGTTGAAAGTTAGCCGCTTTATTTTCTACACTAAAATGTTCTCTGATTAAATTTAACTCAGTACCACATACGTAAACAAGCTTATCATTATGGAATTTAAATTCTATCATTGAAGCTCTAACTTTTCTAATTCAATTAAGTTTTTAATATCCCATTGTATATTATTCACAATGTTTTGTATTTTTTCTAAATACTCTAAAATTAGTTCTTCTTCTTGAATTTTAATATCTATCTCTACTAATTCTTTTCTATTAGTTACAGATTTTTCAGCAATGGATATGTTAACTTTTACAGGAGATTGATCAATATATTCTGATACCAATTCTCTATATAATTCTTTTTTAGCTACTTTTAATTTAATTAATCTTCTTTTATGATTAATATAACGACCAGCCCATTTATGCTTTAAAGAAGGTAATTTAGTTTGATGATTATCGAGGTTTAACTTATTAATATTGATCTCTGGTTTGAGCTCATTACTATAGTCCTCTAATATCTGATCAACATCCATAGATTTATTATAACTATAAATCACAGAAGTCAACTATAGAAATTTAGACTATAGTTTTTCGTTCCCTCCGTAATTCATTTATTTTGGCACTGTAAAATTGCAACTGTATGATAAATACTTATATGGATTTTGATAATCTATACAAATCTTACTTAGCTGAATTTACTGTAGCTGATGCTGGACTCGCTGGTGATGCAGAGTTCGCGTATAATAGTGATGATACGTATGCTCCTGGGGACGTGAGAACTCCTAAAGCTTTAGGAGCTACTATTTCACGAAAAGGTAAAGTAAAGAAAAAGAAAAAGAAAAAAAAGCTTAACGAAGATACAATATACGACTATTTACTTTTCCCTCCTGAAGGAGAAGATCAAGAAAAAATTACTACTTACATAGCTACTTTAAAATCTGATTCAGATGAAGTATACAGGGGTATGTCTTCTGCGGAATATAAAAACTTAATCAAAGATGGTAGTGTTGTATCTAGAGGCGCTGGTAATACTAGAAAGGGTATTAGCGGTAGTTATGTTTCTGACAGTATACAACTCGCGGGTAGATTTGCTTTTGCAGAATATAAAGATAAAGGTAGAGCTTATTTGGTAGCTTTTGATAAAGATAAATTACCAGAATTAAATCCTGCTGATGAAGGTAATTATTGGACTTCAAATCTCTTTAAAGATGCTATCACCGCAGCTTATTATTTGCCAGATCTGGCTAAGTAGTATATATTAGTACATGCCTAGTAGAGCTAAAGCAAAAGGTAACGCATGGGAAAGAGACGTTGCTAAACATCTAAGTGAAGTTTTTAATGAGAACTTTATGCGTGTACCTAATTCTGGTGCATATACCGGAGGAGCTAATGTATTTCGTGTAGATAACTTAACCGAAACTCAAAAAAGAATGATGGACGGTGATATTATTGTACCAGAATCTATCAGTAATTGGAAAATTGAGTGTAAAAACTATAAAGATCTTGATTTTCATGGTTTTTTTACCAAATCCCGCCAGTTAGATGAGTGGATTAAACAAGCTGAGAGTGGCACAAAGTGGTTTTTAGTTGTAAAAATTTCTAGAAAATGTAGATTTGTTTGTTTCTCAGAATATTACCGTAGAATTTTTCATTATTTAAATTATACTTACTATAAGAAATATATCTTAACTGATTATACTGATTTTTTCGAAAATAATTTTTGGAAAATGCGTGAGTTAAATGAAGAAACTATACAACACATTTGTATTACCGAAAAGTCGGTACAAACTAGTTGACTTGAATGATGTCTTTGTTAATTCTAACATAGAGCATGTAAAAAATATCTTTGAAAATCAGCTCACAAATAAACCTATCATAAGAAAATACTTCTATCATACATATATTTTTAATATATGTAAATCTGTAATTGATAACAATAAAAAGCATGTTCCAGTATTAATTTTTAATACAGAAGATGAGAGTTTATCTAATGATGAATCAAAAATTTTTGATAAGTTTTTAAGAATGTTCCCTGTTATTAATATTAAAACTAAAATTAGTTTTAATTACTTTATAAAATCATTATCTGACGCTGGAATGAGAGAAGAGATATCTAACGTAATATATTGTAGTCAAGATAAAATATCGCGTAAGCGTTTTTACTTCTCAAAGATAGAAAACTTTTGTAAGAGATACGAATTAACGTTTTTAGACAAAAAATTCTTTGGGGACATAAAAAATAAAATGCTTATGATATAAATAATTATAATGAGCAAGTTCCTATCTGTTATTGAAAATTTAGCGTCTAAGAAAAAGTTAGCTTTACCTCCTGAAGATGAAGCTCTCAAGGATATCGACCGTAAAAAGAAGAACAAGGAAATTCTTTCTCCTCAAGAAAAGGAATTAGATAGGCTTAATAGTTTAGTTTTAAAGAAAGCTAAAGACAGGCTCAAAAAACAATTAGCTACTGAGGAAGAAGATCAAGTAGCTCAAGAACCCTCTACCGAACCAGAAACAGCTACCCAGGTATTATCCCCTGAAGGAGAAGTGTTTTATGTTGATCAAATAAAGAAGGCCTTATTTGTAGACTTAGATAACGTTGAGTTAACTTCTTCAGAAAAAGAGGCTATAACTCACGACGTTACACCCGAAAACGCAAAAAAAGTCGCTGAAGTACTACAAAAGATCATCAGCGACTTTGGTTTGTGAGCTTAAATTTTATCTCAATCCAGTAGATTCAAATACGTCTCTTGCTACCCCAGCGGTAAAGCCTCCTGGTACACCTTTAACTATAACTGACACTGCATTATGACTATGTAGGCTCTCGTTATGAGATGCTACAATCTTAAAGTCTGTAATGCGGGATTCATTAGTTAGTTTATCATATAACAATCTTACTGCATCTTCTACGAATTTAAGATAAGCACCATTCTTTTCTGCGAATGCTTGCTCATCTTCTCTCTTTACCATTACTTGAGTTTCAGTTTGTAGAGCCTCTAAACATAATTCTTGAAGATCTTCTACCCATAGCATTTCATCGAACTTAACACTAACACGGGCCACGCTTCGTTGACTATGAGGAACAGTTGCTCTATTTCTGTATTTCTCTGCATGTTCACTTAACTCAAAACTGCAAGGACATGCTGAGGAATAAACAAAATCAAAGTGAATATATTTTTTGAACTCACCGTCTTTAGTTAAGTCACCTTCAAATACCACATCGTAGTATTGATAACCTTCTAAACCACTTCGTAAACTTTTTTGTTTAATAGGATAAGATATTTTCAACATAATACGAGAGTCAAAACTCTTAAGATTATTTTTATATGTTTCTAAAACATCTTTAATTTTACTGATACTGAATACCTCGTCTTTATGATCATAAAAACTTCTCATAATTCGAGACATATTAATACCTTTTTTATGAGCCTCTAAACTTACACTACCAGTAACACTAGTTTCGAGCTCGATAGTATCTCCGTTTCTCTTTTTATAATTTAGAGGTAATTTAAAATTATGTATTCCTACTTGTTGAATAGGTACTGCAGCTCCTTGAATTAAGCTTGATGGACCGTTTTGTAGATCTGGTAAAGAAGAAATATATTTTTTATCAGCTTTTACCGAATTATCATATACACGAATAGGAGGGAAATAGCTCTTACTGTATTCATCTCCCATTATTTCTTTAGCGATGATGTCCTTCTCTCCAGTCAGCTCGTCATCTTCGCCCAGCCATTCATAATTTTTATCCATGGCTTTATTATATAGTGTTTCCTTTTAATTTCAAGCCTTGATTTTAGTTCGGATAATATTATAATCTTTTTATGAGCGATTTTGAGAGTACAAAAATTATTGAACTTGGAAGCTGTGCTTTTCGTCAACCTAACGCTACTAGTCATTGTAAATATCTTCATGGATATAGATTAGTTGCTAAGTTCTGGTTTGGATGTAAAGAGTTAGATGACAAGAATTGGGTTGTTGATTTTGGTGGTTTAAAACAATTAAAACAAAACCTTGAACGTCAATTTGATCATACTACAATTATATCTTCTTCTGATCGATTTTTAGATTCTTTTAAAAAATTAAATGAAGCAGGAGCGATTGATTTACGTATTATGGATGGAGTTGGTATTGAAAAATTTGCTGAATACTGTCTCAAAACCGCGCAGAACTTTATCGACGATATGACTGACGGTAGATGTTGGGTTAATCAAGTTGAAGTATTTGAACACGAAAAGAATAGCGCGATCTGCAAGAAAGGTTAACTATGGGAAAGGGAAGTAAAGCTAGACCGTATACTGATAAAAAGGATTTTTATTCTAATTGGGATAATATTGATTGGGATAATAAGAGAGAGGAAGTATCTGCAGAAGCACCGTCTCCTGATAAAATAAATAAGTTGCCATTTGGTAATGATATTGAATACTATGAAGATAGAAATTAATATGACCGACGAAGATTATAGCACAAAAGAGTTAATACTATCAGACGATAAGATTTTTTATACGATTGAAGGTGAAGGGGAATTTGTAGGTCAGCCTTCTGTGTTTATGCGATTATCTATGTGTAATCTAACATGCATTGGATTTGCGTCACCTAATTCTCCGCATGGATGTGATAGTTATGTTTCTTGGAGCGTTAAGAATAAAATGCAATTTAAAGATATTTTATCTTTCCTTGAAACTAGTGGCTATAAAGATCACTTACTTAATGGAGCTATTCTTAAGATTACTGGCGGTGAACCTCTAATACAACAAAAGAAATTATTAGAGCTTATTGATTATATTAATATTGAATGGGGCTGGCTACCTCGTATAGATTTTGAAACTAATGCTACACTTATGCCTGATCCTCGATGGATTCAAAAATATATTGGAGCAACGTTTACTACATCACCTAAGCTTACTTCTAATGGAGACCCTAGAAATAAAAGGTATATTCCTGAAGTACTTGAATGGCACTCTACTTATGGTTCAGGTTTTAAGTTTGTAGTCAAAGATGAATCCGATATGGATGAAATTATTAATGACTACGTTGATAAGTTTGATATTCCTGCATCCAGAGTATGGTTGATGCCATGCTGTGGTAGTAGAGAAGAGCATTCTCGTGTTTGTAGTACGGTTGCAGAGCTTGCTAAGAAGCATTATTTTAACTTTAGTCCTAGATTACAATTAGTTATATGGGATAAAGCGTTGAAAGTTTAATTATTTAAGTAAATATAACTAATGAGAATTGCAATCAGCGGCACTGCATGTCAAGGTAAAAGTACTTTAATTAAAGACTTTAAAGAAAGGTGGCCGAGTTATAAATCTCCTGATAAAACTTATAGAGATATTATAACTGAACAAAATTTAGAACATTCATCTACTACTAATAAGGAGACTCAGATGGCTATTCTTAATTTTATGATTGATGAGCTTCAAAAAACATCTAAAGGAGATAAAGTTATCTTCGATAGATGTCCTCTTGATAATATTGTCTATAGTATTTGGGCTGAGGCTAAAAAGGAGTCAGATATTGATGATGCTTTTATTAAAAAGTGTATGACGTTAGTCAGCGAATCTTTAAGATTTATTGATATGATTTTATTCGTACCTATAACTAAGGTTGCTCCAGTAGAAATAGAAGAAGATAATTTAAGAGATACAAACGAAGATTATATTGAAGAAATAGATAATATTTTCAAAGCAGTTCATAGAGATTATATGAATAATCCTCGTTCTTCTTTTTTCGTAGAAGATGATAGACCCGCTATTATTGAAATTTTCGGCAGCAGGAAAGAGCGCATAGAATTAATTAAATTATATCTCGATAATGACGGGGATTTCATTGAACCTGGTAATATTATTACCGAAGAAGAATTGAGAGAAATGGAAAAACTCAAAAAAGCGTTCGGGGTTGACTAAATAATTTAATGAACTATGACGAGCTATGCGAAGGGTATCTTACCGTTAAGACCCGAATGTTTTATCCACGTAATCTAGAACTGTCTAAAGAGTTTGTAGAAGCTTTTAAGCGTGAGTACGCTAGACTTTCTGAATCAGGTGAAAATAAGAAAAACTTACACTCTAGAATGAGTAAAGCTTTACGTTTTCATCTTTAATTCATCTAATCTACCAACGATATACTTCAAAATTTCACTACGTACTACTTCAGTCGCAGTAAATTCGTAGGTATATATCCCTTGACATTCAGACATATAGTCACTGAATAAGTTATATATATCCATAAAACCAGATCTATTACCGATATCGGATTGTCTTGCATCTCCTACAATAAAATACTTACAATTAGTACCAATTCTAGTTAAAATAGTAATAATTTCTGGTAGAGTTAAGTTTTGAGCTTCATCTACAATAACACAACTATTACGAAAAGTAGCACCTCTAACAAAATTAACTGGAATACCTCTTACAATATCTTCAGAAATTAAATTTTTAGCAGATGTTTCAGTTAGTAATTCCTGAAGCTTATCAAATAAAGGATACATCCAAGGTAAGAACTTTTCATCAGCTTCTCCGGGAAGAGAACCTAGACTCCTAGAAGAAGATTCTACAATGCTTCTAACATATACTATCTCATCTACGTAATTACTTTTTAAACATTGCAATGCTGCTAGTACAGATATATATGTTTTTGCTGATCCAGCTGGACCGTCAATCATTGATATTTTAGTCTTTTTATTTAAAGCTAACTCAATAAACGATTTATGAATATCTGTAAGTTCAAATTCTTGGTTAATTTCAAAATTGGTGAAGTAATTTTTTTGAATCCTCTCTTCAATATCCTTTGAAGCCTTACTGGGCTTCTTAGATTCCCGTTTTTGTCTAGGCATATCGTATAATTATTTATTGACTTTTCTCTATTATCGATATAATAATAGCATGGAAGTTAACTTAGTTTCAATTACTAAACCAGAAATTAAATTTGATACTGAAGGAACGGCTGAAGATTTAATCGCTTACTGTGCTCGAGTCTCTAATCCCACTAATCAACACAATACAGCAACTGCACCTAAGCTTTTAGGTTACCTTATTAAACATAAACATTGGTCTCCTTTTGAGATGGTTGATATGTGTCTAGAAATTAAAACCTCTAGAGCAATTGCAGCTCAAATTTTACGACATCGTTCTTTTTCTTTTCAAGAGTTTAGTCAGAGATATAGCAACGCTACAAATTTAGAAGATATTACTTGGCGTCTACAAGGTAAAACTAATAGACAAGTCGGTGAAGAGACATATTATTTGGATGATGTAAACCAAGATATTATTGATCAACATCTCAAACTATCTACTACGTTATATAATGATTTAATTGATAAAGGAGTAGCAAAAGAGTGTGCTCGTATGATTTTACCTTTGTGTACTGAGACTACTATGTATATGAAAGGATCAATTAGATCTTGGGTACATTATATTGATTTAAGATCTAAAGAAGACACCCAACAAGAACATAGAGATATTGCATTGAAATGTAGAGATATTTTTGTAAATAATTTTCCTAATACTTCTAAAGCATTAACATGGACTCAGTAGGTGTAATAATTCTCACAAAAGATAACTTTGATGTAATTAAAAGATGCTTAGATTCTTTTGTAGAAAAAAATACCTATGATAATATTAATTTTTATATTGGGGATACCGGGTCAAGCCAGAATAATTTAGATAAATTATACGAATATGTTAAAGAGTTTAAATATACTACTAGAGTTATAAAATTTAATTATTATAATTTTGCAAAAAATAATAATTGGATAGTCAACAACTTAATAAAAGAGCGTTTCATTTTATTCTGTAATGATGATATTGAACTTATTAACGACTCATTAACTAATTTAGTTAATAACTGGTCTGAAGATTTGGGAACCGTGGGCTGTAAGTTACTCTTTTCTAATAATCTTATACAGCACGCTGGCCAAATACACGTTATGTCAGGCTCTGACCCTATTGGTGCTACTCACAAGTTATATAACGAAAAAGATAGAAAGTTAGATATAGAATATAATGCTGGCAATACTTTTGCATTTTGCTTAACAACTAAAAAAGTATTTGATACGGTTAATGGCTTAAATACAAACTTTAAAACATGTTTTGAAGATGTAGCTTTTAATATATCTTGCTCTCAGGTAGACTTAAAGCATAAATTTGTCGGAACTACCTCGTGTTACCATCATGAAAGTGTTTCTCGTAAGAAAAGTAAAAATGATTATATAGCAGAAAATGATTCTCTTTTATTAATGTCGTTAATGAGAAAATTTTATAAAAATAAAACAAAGTAATATGAAAACTTTAAACAATTTATTTGATCAAAACACTAAACCTTACCTGCTTATTGGCAAAGGCCCGTCGTTTAATATAATTGATAAAATTTTATTAAACAAGTACTTCACAATAGCATTAAATCATGCAGTAGAAAACACACAATGTGATGCTGTCTCTATTATTGATATAGATGTTGTTAGAGATTGCCCTGAAGCAATATACCGCAATGCTAAAACTCTTATAATACCGTGGCATCCTCATGATAAAAATAATAATTTTCAACCGTGTAGTAAAACTATCGTAGATTATTGTAAGGAAATAAAGGTTTTAGGAGATATGCTTGCTGAGGGTAGAATACACTCCTATAATGCTAGTAGCGCAAAAGCTTTTAACTTTGAAGACAATAAAGAACTACCTAACTATAATGTTTTTATTAATAACGGAGACAGTATATTCACTATGCTAGTAGCTAACAATAATAAAAAAATATATTCTATTGGTATTGACGGTGGTACAACATATAGTAGTTCGTTTTCTAATTATAAGCCTGGTGGTAATGGTCGAAGCTTTGAAGAGAGTTTAGCGGTCATTAAGAAGGTAGAAGAACAAAGTAATGCTGAACTTATTAGATTAGGGGAATTAGAAGAAATAAAAGTATTTGTAGGTTGTTCTGAAGCAGAGCTCGTACCTACTAAAGTATTAGAATATTCAATAAAGAAAAACACTAATAATCCTGCATCTATTATTCCGTTATTTCAATGTGATACTAAACATAGAGTGCCTCAGAACCCTCAATGTCGACCTAGAACTCCGTTCTCTTTTCAAAGATTTTTTATACCTTCTCTGACTAGCGGTAAAGCATTTTATTTTGACTCTGATATGCTGGTCTTTAAAGATATGGCAGAGTTACTCTCTTATGATTTTGAAGGGTATGACGCCTTGTCTTGTAAAGACATGAATATATACGGTCATTGGAAAGGTTCTGAGTATGCAGTATTAATGCTCGATTGTGATAATATTAAATGGGATATCAACTCTATTATTGATGATTTAGATTCTGGTAAACTTACATACGAAAAATTAATGTTTGATTTTGCCATGGCTAAAGTAAATCCGGTTTTTGATCCATCGTGGAATAGTCTTGATACATACGAGGAAAATAAAACAGCAAATCTTCACTATACTAATATGAACACGCAACCATGGCGACATAATGGTAGTCCGTATATGAATTTGTGGTTCAAATATTTAAAAGAAGCAGTAGATAATAATATTTTATCTAAAGAGTTAGTAGTAAGTCATGGCCAAAAAGGTCATATAAGAAAATTTAAATAATATGATAGGTATCAATTTAAGTAAGAAAATATTAAACGAAGTTAATAACTTATTACCATGGCATACCAAAACTAATATTTCTAGAGATATAATTTTAGGCAAATCTCAAAATTCTAATAAAAGAAATTATATTGAGAAAATACCTGATGATAGAATTACTAATTTAGATAGCTTAATTAATTTATCTGATAAAACAGTACTTGAGATGGGTTGTCTTGAAGGTTCTCATACCTTAGGTTTACTGCAATATGCGAAAGAAGTTGTTTCTATTGATTGTAGACCGGTTAACGTTATTAAAACTTTAACTCGTTTGAGCTTTCATGGTAAAACTTCCCGAGTTTTTTGTTTTAACGCAGATGACTTATCAGTAGATAATTATGGTTTTTATGATGTTATATTTCACTGCGGTGTTTTGTATCACCTTAAAGATCCTATATCTCATTTAAATAATATTTTTAAAATGTGTAACTATATATTTTTAGATACACACGTTACAGAAGGTTCTAATAAAATAGTACCTGAAAATAATTGGAAAGCTCCGTTTGCTGGTAAAGATGATACTGCTTTGTGGTTAAATGTGGATGAGCTAGAAAAAATTTGTACTGATAATAGTTTTACTGTTAATAAACTTGAAAGAAGAGATGAGCGTAATGGTCTTAGAATATCTTGGTTACTAGAAAAAAATGAAAAATAAATTAGGTAAAATATGGGGTAATACCTTTCCTCTTTTTAATAAAAACAATGTAGAGATACATAGAATTGAAATTAATAAAGGAGGTTTTTGCAGTAAACATAAGCATGTATATAAGTATAACTGTTTTTTTGTGGAGACAGGTAAGCTTAAAATTTCTGTATGGAAGAATGATTATGATCTTAAAGATATAACAATTCTTAACAACAAAGAATCTACAATTATACCTCACGGAGAATATCATCAGTTTGAAGCATTAGAAGATACTATATGTTATGAGATTTATTGGGTAGAATTAAATGAAAACGATATAGTAAGAGACAATCACGGAGGTAACATAAATTATGAAACATAGAGTTGCTATTTGTCTATCTGGCTTAGTAGGCAATAGCAAAGGTAAAAGTCATGACCACGAAGACGACGACTCTAAAGTTCTAGAATTATCTATACCGCATTGGAACTTTTTTACATCAAATTATGAATGTGATTATTTCATTCATACTTGGTCCGGTCATTTAAAGCAAGATATTATTAACGGATTAAAACCTGTTGATATCATAACACAAGATCAACCATCGTTTGATATACCTAAATATGTGCCTGGTTCTTTTGAGAGAAAACATGCTCACTGGTGTAGATGGTTTTCTATAAAAGAATCTGTGAGATTAAAACAAGAGCATGAAGAAAAGAATAATATACGTTATGATAGTGTTATAGTTTCTAGATTTGATTTAGCTTGGGCTAAACAAATCGATTTTAAATATCTCGATATGAACAAAATGTGGTTACCTAGATGGTTTGAGAACGGTAATCTTGTTGACCCTATAAACTACAAATGCAAAGATTATTGGTTTCTTTCTTCATCCAAAAATATTGATAAATTTTCTTCTCTTTACGACTCCTTAAACACCTATACAAAAACTGGAGCTTGTCGTATTAATACTGCAATGGGAGTATCTAGTCACTACTTAGCTGCATATCACATAAAAAATCTCGGTATTGAAGTTGGCCATGTTTTAGAAGCTCGAGATAATTTTTTAAATTGCGACTTTCCCGTTATAAGATTTAAATACTTTTCCGCAAATATTTAATTGAGTTTTTATTTTTATATCTTATAATTTAGCGTAATGAGTACATACCAACATAGTGATAAGTGGATCGAAGAAGCTCTTAATCAATATAAAGATAAGATTGATAACAAAAAAGATCATCGTTTAGATGTTAGTTCTTATAAAGTAGAAAAGCCGTGGGGTCATGAAGTATGGTTAGAATTAAATGAGTTCTATGCATATAAAATCATTCATATGAAAGCGGGTAACCAAAGTAGTCTTCAATGGCACGAAAAGAAAGTAGAGACTAATTATGTAATTGAAGGAAAAGCTGAGGTATTGCTACAAAATGAGAAAGGTGAAATCGACTCTAAAATTTATGAAGCTGGTTCCGGTTGGTCAGTGCCTCTCCAAACTAAACATAGAGTAATCGCTATTACAGATTATACCGCACTTGAAGTATCTACACCTCATCTAAATGATTGTATACGTTTTGAAGATGATAGTAATAGATCTAGTGGTAAAATCGATTCAGAGCATAGCTAATATATGCCTAAAGTATGTATATTAGCAGCAGGTATAGGTTCAAGGAATAAATGTATTGAGGGCTTACATAAAGCTCTCTTACCCTTGAATAATAAACCTGTTATTTCTCATATAATTGATTCATTTCCTCAAGATATGGAAATAGTCATTGCTCTTGGGTATAAACAAAAGCAATTACTTTCTTATTTAGAAGAAGTACATACTTCTAAAAATATTACTTATGTTACTGTAGATAATTTTGATAAATCTGGATCAGGTCCCGGATATAGTCTTTATCAATGTAAAAACCATTTACAAGAGCCGTTTATTTTTACTTCAGTAGATACTTTATTAGATGAGTTTCCTGTAAGCGTTGATAGTAATTGGATCGGTACTTCTAATATAGATGAAAAAAAATCTTCTAGTTATTGTTTAGTTTCAGTAGATAACGAAACCGTAAAAGATTTATATTACGGTAGTGGTAATTTAGCTTTCGTTGGAACTGCTGGTGTTAAGGATTATAAGACATTTTGGAATAATTTAGAAAAAACATTATTATCAGTTAACGAAATACAAGTTATACCTGCATTACAGAGTCTTACTAATATTAAGGCTATTAATTCTGTATGGTATGATACTGGTAACATAGAATCCTATTACAATACTAAAAAGGTATATAATAATGATATTGTAGCCCCTAAAAATAACGAAACAATATTTTTAGACAATAATCTCGTAATAAAATACTTTAGTAATTCTAAAAAGAACTTAAGTCGAGTTGAACGAGTTAAATTCTTAAACGATTGTACACCAGATACAACATATCTTAATGACAACATGTATTGTTATGAATATATTAATGGAGCTCTATTAAGCAATATTACTAACGTTGAGATTATGAGAGAGTTTTTTAGTTTTTGTGATAGTAAACTCTGGTTAAAGAAAAATAGAGATGATATTTTTATTAGTAATTGTAGGTCTATGTATGAATTCAAAACTAAATCTAGGATAAATGAATTAATAGATAGTGATTTAGATAAAATACGATTTATTAACGGGCTTGAGGTACAACCTATTAGAACAATTTATGAAAAAATAGGTTGGGGACAAATTTATAATAATGCTTTACCGGTTTCTTTTCACGGAGACCTACAACCAGAAAATATTATATACAATAATGAGAGATTTTTTCTTATAGACTGGAGAGAGTCTTTTGGTAACAGTCTTGAAGTGGGGGATATATATTACGATCTATCTAAACTGTATCATGGTTTAGATATTAACGGTACTTTAATGAATAGTAAAAATTATTTTTATAACATTGAAGATAAATCTGCCAATATAGGATACAACATAAAGAGTAATTTGATCGATCTTAAAGACACACTCAAAACTTTTGTTATTGAAAAAGGTTTGGATTGGTATAACATAAGATTGTTAGGTGCATTGCATTATTTGAATATTTGTACATTATATAAAGACTTTCATAACGGAGAGTATGGTAGGTTTTTATTTCTTTATAGCAAATATCTTTTACAAAACATCTTGCAAAACAAATAATTTAGAATAAAATATTTAGTAAATATGAATACGGGAGATTATATAGATTTATACAAAAAAGAATCTATCGATATTGTTAACAATGTTTCTAGCGCTTCAATAGAGCAGTTTATTAATTTAATCTATGAAGCTTATACAACTGAAAATACAGTTTATCTTGCAGGTAACGGAGGTAACGCTGCGTACGTACAGAATTTCGTTGTTGACCTAAACATGCATCCGTTTGTTTCAGAAGATAAATCATCTAATTCTAGTATACCTCGTAATTTATTTAAATCTGTTAGTCTTTGTAGTGATCCCGCAACTATATCAGGTATAAGTAATGATTTAGGATTTAATTCTATCTTTAAAGAGCAAATGAAATATCAAGGTATCCGAAATGATATCTTTATTGGTATTTCCGGTTCAGGTAATTCTAAAAATATTCTTGAAGCTATGGAGTTCAATTCTCGTAAAGGTATAAAAAATATTTTACTTACGAGAAATAAAGAAAATAAATGTAATGAGTTCGCAGATTTAACTATTAGTGTTGACGGCGTTTCTAAATTCCCTGGCCAAACAGGTGGTAATAATAATAACTTTCATTTTGAAGATTTTATTTCTAAGCTGTCTCATATCACTGTAGGTATTTTAAAATTAAGAGTACAGCAAAGGATACAAAATGCTTAAACCAAACATATTACGCAAAAAAGTTTTAGATTTAGTCTATAAAAAGAAATCTGGTCATATAGGTGGTAGTTTTTCTATTGCAGAGCTTATATGTACTTTATATAATGATTATAATATCGGAGAAACTGATAAGCTTATTTTATCTAAAGGTCACTCTGTACCTATTGTTTATGCCGCCTTACATGAGTTAGGTTTAATTAGTGATGATGATCTTGATAAGTTTAGAGAGATAGACTCTCCCCTTCAAGGTCACCCTGATAAAAATAGGTTAAAACATCTCCACGCTACTACAGGCTCTCTCGGCCAAGGCTTAAGCATCTCCGTCGGCCATGCTTTAGCTAAAAAGCATAAAAAACTTAATGGTACTGTTTTTTGTATATTAGGCGACGGAGAAATTCAAGAAGGTCAGGTATGGGAGGCATTTTTATCTGGTTCCAAATTTAACTTAGATAATCTTGTATGTTTTATTGACTGGAATAAAGCTCAAAGCGAAGGATTTGCTTCTGATGTTATGCCGATGTATGAAAATTTAACCGAAAAAATATCATCTTTCGGTTGGCATAGCGTTTTAATAAATGGTCATAATATATACGATATTAAAAGTAGTATAGATAATAGAGTTAAAGATAAGCCTACTTGTATTGTACTCGACACAGTTAAAGGTAAAGGTGTTTCTTTTATGGAAGAACCTAAATGGCATTCTAAGTGCCCTACAGAAGAAGAATATAATAAAGCAATAAAGGAGTTATTATGAAAGCAACAAGAGATGCAGTAAATGATATTCTACCACAAGCAGGAGAGAAGCACTCTAACATAGTTGCGTTAGATGCCGACTTAGGCGGAGCTACTAAGATAAAAGCTTTTGGTCAGAAATACCCTGATAGATATTTTCAAGTAGGTATTGCCGAAGCTAATATGATTAGTATTGCTTCAGGTATGTCTGAATATGGCCTCAAAGTATTTTTAGCTTCTTTTAGTGCTTTCCTTACTGGTAGATATGATATTATACGTTGTAGTATATGTTATCCTAATCAACCAGTTGTTTTAGTTGGTAGTCATGTTGGAATGGCTATAGGTAAAGATGGTGTTACTCAAATGGGTCTTGAAGATGTTAGTATAATGCGCGCATTACCTAATATGAATATTTTAAATCCATGTAATTATACACAGGCTTGTAAAGTTATTGAGTATCTTTGTGATACTGAACTCACTCAACCACATTATTTACGTATTGGTAGAACACCTGTAGAAGATTTTGATATAGATTTTGAGTTTAATAAAGGAGTGATCGTTAGACCGGGTAAAGATGTAACTTTGTTTAGTACGGGTTGTATTTTGAGTGATGTATTAGAAGCTTCTTACATTATTGAGCGAAATACTAATTTATCTGTACGGGTAGTAGACTTCTCTACTTTAAAACCTATAGATAAAAAATTAATATATAAATGCGCCACTGAAACTGATCATCTATTTACAGTCGAAGATCATTCCATAGTAGGCGGCTTAGGATCGATAGTTTCCGAAGTATTATGTGAAACATATCCTGCAAAATTACATAGAATAGGATTGAATGATCAATTCCCTGAATCAGGTCCTCCAGCAGACTTGTATAGCAAATATGGTTTGAATGCAGAAGGTATAGCAAATTCTGTATGCAGTAATATTAGCTAATGTTAATAGACAATAAGACCAAATTATTTTTCTCAGCAGCTATGTCTCCAGGTAATTTTGGAGCTACTGTATATAATTCTCTTTTTAATCACTATCAAATTAATGCAGTTTACCTTCCAAAGAGATTTGATAACGCTGAGTCGATTATTACAGCGTTATCTGTTTTAGATATACAAGGCTGCAGTATCACTATGCCTTTCAAGAGCGATGTTCTTAAATTCTTAGATGTAACTAATGATATAGTTGACAATACCTTTTCAGTAAACACTATAGTTAAAAAAGAAGATAAGCTGTATGGATATAATACAGATTATTTTGCGGTTCAACAAATAATTAAATCTCTAGACTTTAAAACAGTTTTAGTTTATGGATCTGGATCAGTTACTAATACAGTAATTCACTGCTTGATAAAAAACGGTATAAAACCGACTGTTGTATCTCGCAATAAGGAGGCATTAAAAAATATATATTGTAGGTATTATGTTGAAGCAATATATGAGAAAGATTTTGTTGTAGAAAATAATGCATTTGATCTTTTAATAAATTGTACACCAGTAAGTAACAACGAAGATTCCTTTCCGTTCGAATTATTAAAGGTATGTAATCAATTATTTGACTTAGTAGTGGATAAGAAGGAGACTAGGTTATGCGAAGTTGCGAAACAAAATAAAAAGAAGTATATTAAAGGGTGCGACATGTCAAAATGGCAGCTACAAAATCAATTCTTGCATTATATTGGATTTGCTCCTAATATGGATATAATAAATCGTATACTTAACAGTCAGTTCTATGAATAACGACCATCGCCCTTATACTATTTTTTGTGACATTGACGGTACTTTAACTAAACAGGCAACAGCTAGTGAAGTAGCTAACCCTGAGTTTGTTTTAGAGCTATTACCAGGTGTGATACAGAAACTAAAAGAGTGGGACCAAAAAGGGTATAATATTATTCTTACTACCGGGAGGAAAGAAAGTATGAGATTTTCTACAGAGTCTCAACTAAAACGCGCAGGCATTTTTTATGATAAGCTTATTATGGGTATAGGTGGTGGTAAGCGCTTTCTTATAAATAACTTCAAAAGAGATAGCGATATACCGTACGCTAGTAGTATCAATATACCTATTAACACAGGATTAACTGATATTGAGATTTAATTATCTTAAATCTTCTATATTTTTAGTTAAGTCTTCTATTGCTCCTTTATACCCTTTGTATTTAAAAATATCTTTCTCGCGAAAGAACTCTACAACTCTACCATAATTGAGTTTATTCTCTCTTGTAAAATCACATATAAACCTATTCATTTCATCTAACCATATGTGATAATATCTCATGGCTTCTGGGTCTGTATTTTTATCATGCTTTTTATAGTAGTACTCTCGAGCTACAGCCCAATCGATAATAAAGGTATGCTGAAAGCTTATTTGGTTTTTGAGCCCAAAATAACCCCATCTTATTTCTGGCGGTGCATGTCTTAAACTAGCCCAGTATTCATCCCATATGTTAGGATGGTTATCTCTTTTATTAGCGAGAATATCGGCTGACATTACTGTCATATTTTTATGGTATTGGTCCATTGCTCGCGGTTCCCCACCAAACATTTGATCACCTATTTGTAGAACCCCCTTTCTCACATCTATATATGGTATACCTATTACTGATTCAAACTCCGCTCTGTTATTTACATACTTAACCCAGTCATAAAAATAATTCTTATGAAACCTATGATCAAATTTTCCATTATACCAATAAAAATCAGGTCTTATCCTCACAACATAATCATATTCAAAGTCGTTTTCTAATTCATATTGTCTTCTCAGCTCAAGAACTCTCTCAGCTTGATAAAATTGACCGAAATACATATAATTCCAATGCTTCGCGGCTTGTAAATCGTCTTTATCAGATATGTTTTCTTCTATTATTTTTCTTATACCTTCATCGTCTGATTCAATCTTCATTGAAACAGGTTTAATAACATTTTTAACATTGTCTATAACTGCACTAGGAAGCTTTTCTGTGTGCGGGTCACCTGCAATATCTGCAAAAAGAGTATGTTTACGAGTTATGTAATCAGGAGCGTATATAAAATAATCGATTTGAGAGTCATAATAAAAATAATCAAAGGTTTCTTTTATATTTTCCAACGTTAAATGAACATCTCTCAACTGAGAGCTAATACACACTGCTAATCTGTTAAGTTTTTTTACCATTTCTAAAAATAATCTGATATGTTACCTTTTTCTAGTTTATCATACTCTTGTATATTTTTAAGTACGTTCAAAAAATCGTTATGCGATGGATGTCTCTTATCGAAAATATCATGTTTCATAAAATCTATAGGAGTAAATGTGCCCCAGTTAACTATTCTTGAAGTAGCGCATCTAAAATTATACTTTCGAGCTATATCTAAAAATTGAGGTATTGTTTTATAGTTATTATATTGTACAACCATATCCAATCTCACATCTTCTACTTTACCTTCTTTTTGTAATTTGCTTATAAATTCTAAATTTTGATTGACATTATTCCAGTTACCACCTACTCGAGTTAAATTATAAGCTTCTTCTGTACCTGCATCAAGACTAACGATAACATCTACATGAAACTTATGTAAGTTTTGTAGGCCTTCCCATCTTTTTTCATTAAAAAGAACACCGTTAGTTTGTAACGTTATATGTAATAGAGGGTTCTTGCTATAATTTAATTGCTTCAAAAGATCAAAAAAGTGTTTCGAACCAAAAGGGTCTCCAGACCCGGTAACAATTAAGTTAATTAGCTTTTTTTCTGAATGTACATACTTAAGAACAGCTTTATTTATTTCAGTTAATTTGTCAAATTGTTTTTTATGCGTTTCTTTCGTATAATATATAAAATCATTTCTACAAGAAGGACACTTCAAATTGCATGATCTATCATAACATAAGTTTATAATATCTGGTTTATCTGCTTGGGTTAAACCAAATTCTAATATTGTAGAAAATTTAGATCCTATTTTACCTGATCTTACTTCATTCAACGTAGGTAAGGAGTTACTCGCTATATCCGGGCATAATTTCTTATTACAGTACTTAAAACTTCCATCAAGAATTGACCTTCTAAATTCTTTTGCTTTTTCTCCGTTCCAAACCCCTTCAATATCTAAATCATCTGTAGTCTTACCAACGTAATTATGATTTACCCATGTAGGACAACAATTATAAATTTCATTCTCTTGTATTTCAAAAAACCCCCATGGTTTGTAGCAAAATTTATCTTTTAAATCAATCATATGTTGTTGATATTTTCAGAATATACTATAATTTATATAAGAGATAGCTAAAAGCCATGGAAATTACATATAATAGCGAAACAATTACCCTAAATGAGGAGAAATTCGAAGATATTGAGTATTTTGACATAAAAACCCCAAAAACAATCACCGACGACGGGTCTGAAATTTATTGGTGTCCGTTTGAGTGGGATTGGCGCATAATTAATCATAAAGATCAAATGGAAAAGCGGTTTAAGAATTGTATGAAGACAATTTATTTTACCGAGAAAGTATTTTTAGTTGAAAAGAAGTCAATGCGCAAGCACTTCAAAGACGGTAAATTAGTTGATGTGTGCCTATTGCCAATTGGTATCTATGTATATTGGGATAATGATACTGAGGAATGGTCTTTTCTTGGTTATAAGTAATGCCTTCATGTAGAATTTACTATTGGGATAACGGGGTTGGAGTTAAAACTGATGCAGCTCTTATTTCTGAATGCTTAAGTAAGAAATTTGAGTGCGAGATATTCGATTTTTCTTATTCAGAATGTAATGAAAATTATTTTAATTATACAGTAGAAAAAAAGCCTGTCGATGTTGGTATTTTTGTACAAAATTATTATACAGATTTACTGTCCGATAATAAAATCAATATTTTAATTATTAATGAAGAGTGGTTAGCTTTTGAAGACTTAGATGGTCTTAAAAATTTCGACCACGTTATAGTTAAAAGCGAGTACGCAAAAAAATTATTATTCGAAGCTCATCCGAGTATTCATGTTTTGCATTTTTGGTCGAGAGATCTATATTCAGATTACTACTCTGGATTTAAAAATAATGACGTACTTCATTTCGCAGGTAAGTCTATGCAGAAGAATACTGAGAGTGTTATTAATAACACTGATATACATATATTTGACAGTAACGGTCGTTTTAAAGATGTAAGAACCGAAAAATATTATTATAATTTTATTTCCGATAACAAGTTACAGCGAGTTTTTAACGTATGTGATACTCACATATGTCCTTCATTATATGAAGCTCATGGACATTATTTTTTCGAAGCATTATTATGCAATAAAAAAGTTATAGCATCTAAATGTCCGGTATGGGAAGAAATAATTGATCCCGAATATTTAGTTTTTGTTGAAACAAGTGCTTGTGTTATAAGTAGCTCTGATCATGATTGGCTTAACGGTGAGCAATCTCAAGGTAAATTTACTAAGTTTCCATTTAGAAGAGGATTTATAGTACAATCTGAAGCTATAAATGCGGCTTTAGAAAGTAGTAAATTTAAAAAACCAAGAAAGTATATCCTAGATTTATTTTCTAACAATCAAAAAAAGTTTTTTGACTTTTTTACAAACCTATAATAATTTATTATATAAATTTTTAAGCTCAAAAAACTCTTCATTATCTAGATTATATTTGTTTGTAAGTTGATCTAAAGAATTTATACATTCCTCTACACTAAACTTTATAAGATTCATATCCTCTATTTGTCTTAAAGTGGTTATAGAAGAAATATGATTAAAATTTATCGTATGAATTTTCTTTGAGTAGTGTTGAAGTACATTTGAACTCTTTAAAATAAAATCTATACCATTATGATGGTATAAATGATTCAAATTTTTTTTAAAAAATCTATTAATTAAAAATAAACTATTTACTTCTTTTTTTAAAAACCTACTAATTACTCGAAATTTTTCTTTAAAAGGATTTATAATCTTTACTATACTTTTTCGTTTATTTTTTAAAGGTAGTTCTGTAATTGAAGTTAAAAAAGAGTTTACCGAGCTTTTAGATACTAAAAAGTATTTGTTAAAATCTTCTTTAGTTATGTAAAATAGAGAATGATTACTCTGAATAATTATATCTTTACCTACATAATTGGTCTTACTTATTAAATCTGCGTAAAACCAATCCCATATATAAAGGTAGCTTTCTTTATATAAAATTTTATCTTCTATTTTATTAATAATTAAATCATCATCATCTTGACTATAAAATAATATATCTTCCTCTATTTTATTAGACATAAAATATGTAAGAAAATCCATATAATTATAAAACACTAAATCAAAGTTTTGTTTAATTATATTTCTTATTACGATATCTCTAATTTCAGATCGAAAATCCCAGTAATCATATTGTAAGGAGTTTTCCCAATCTTTAATTTTTTCTTCAAGTATTATTTTATTTTGTTTACCATACGTAAACTCTCTACCCGCAATATAATCCTTACTACCTCTTATTAAACAAACTTTTATCATTTTATATTCTTTAATATTTCTTTATATTCGATTTGCTGACAAGGTATTTGTTTAATTATATCTGTCCGTTTACATTTATTCCAAGAAGCACACCCTACGCAATAAATTAAATCCTTTAAAATCTTCATATTATTATCTGGAAATAGTAAGTTTACATTATTTGATTGGCTTAATGTAATAATTTTTTTATTGTAACCGTTAGCTATGTGGAGCGGTCCTGTTACAGGTGTGATGATTGTATCACATAAGTATATAAACGTAGTTATATCTAATACATTGTTGATTGGTAATTTAGGTATATTTGTTTTATCATAATCTAGTATAAAAGAGGTGCCGGGCAAGTTTTCTGCTGTCTTCTCCATAATATGTATAGGTATCTTTCTAGTAATATCACTATAAGACCCGTGTACAAATATATACCACGGTTTTTTAAAATTTTCTAGATATTTTGTTTTTTCAATAACTTTATCTTTATAAATTTTTAACTCAGGTTTTTGTATTTTATAATCTATTTTTTTGTTATGCTTTTTTAAAAAATTATTAGTTTTATTTATCCAATATTTTGGTTCTGCATCTTTTCGAGTAAGAGTATTGTTAATATTAACATATTCATATACACCATCATAATCAATATCTATTCTCCCTTCGTATTCATTAGTGTGATATACATTAGTAATATATGGAGATAGCAGACCTACTTCTTTATATTGTTCTGAAACTATTAAAGTAACTTCATAACCAATACTAACAAGTTTTTCCGCTACTATAAAAGTAGTAATTATATCACCGATCGCTCCTGACCTCTTTAAAGTTATATTCATTTGTGTATATAATATTATGGTAGTATTCGCTAATATTAAAACAGATCCGGAGAATTTCAATAATACTGGAAACCGTTTCTGTACTCCTTACATTTATTATAAATTCCCATTTGATTGTACTCATAGGTGTATTGTTGGGGATTCTTTTAATGAAGAAGAGTATCCGTTAGTTTTAGGCGGTGGTGGAATGTTCCAAGGTTGGTTTATTGATAATGTATTTCCTAAATTTAAAAATAAAATAAAAATAGTATGGGGATCCGGTACTAATTACCACCATACTAGTGAATATATTTTACCAGAGTTCCTCAACAAGTGGGATATGGTAGGTGTGAGAGATAAAGAGACAGATTTTTTTCGTAATAACAATATTGAGTACGATTGGGTGCCCTGTGTTAGTTGTAAAAATGAGTTATTTGATATTTCGTATACTTCAAAGCACGATATTGTTATCTATGAGCACTTACACGCTCCTATTGATATTGATTTTTTACCTAATGCTCCAAAGCTTAATAATATAGGAGGTAATCTCGAAGAGAAAATTAATTTTATAGGATCAGGAGATATTGTTATTACTAATTCCTATCACGGAGCCTACTGGGGATTACTTTTAAATAAAAAGGTTATTATATATAAACCATTTGCAAATAGATATCTTTATTTCCCATGGGATATAAGTATAGCTCATGAGTGGGATATTAAAGATACAATAAAGTCATGCACTAGTTTTAATATTCTACAAGAGTGTAGAGAAGCTAATGATGATTTTTATCAAAGAGTTTGCAATCTTATATTAAACTAACAAAATCTCTTTTGTAAATATTTTTTAGTAAGTGTTTTTTCTCTAAATTTACACTAACTGCAACACAGTCATTTATACCGCCGTGTATAGTCAAACAATCTTTTGTTTCTTCTACATTTTGAGGGAAGAATATATCTACTACCCATGTAGAGTTAGTTCTACTTCTCCAATTGACAAACTCTTTTCTCTGTTCTTTATTATAATTATCAAATGAACCAAATAATGGTATTCTGTTATAAGAAATAGGTATATAATCTTTAGTAACTTCCATTATACCGCAAAAGTATTTCAACTCCCCTGCTATACCATACAATGTAGATGGATCTTCAACACAATATTCTTTTATAATTTTAGTTTTTATACTACTATGAAATATAGTATATGTTTTATTTCTTAATTTAAATGTGTTAGTGCTTAGCCTTGGTATACCATATTTCTTTATCCAAGGTTCCCATTTTTTATTCTTTTCAAGTTTAACAATATTCCGATTGTTGCTATTATATATTTCTAATGGCTCTATTTTGTAAATAAATTTCCTATTATGTATTTGCCAGTTCTTTTCGTAAGCCCTATTATTTAAATTATAGATATCACAACTTCTTTTTTTTATAGAACTATGACCCATCTTACACCCTAATACACTTGTAGTTTTTTTATCAAAGTAAGTTAAACAAAATGTGAATTTACTTTTATTATAAAATCTCGGATCCTCGTATGATTCAAGGAAAAGACCATCTGTATTACTCTCTACTAAAATATTATCTTGTTTATCTACTATACTACTTAAAACAAAATCTACTTCATCCACGTATCTTTCCCTTCTGTATATAGGTGTATCATTTAAACAAGACATATTTAAATAATTCTCATAACCATCAAAGGATTTGTGTTCCTTTATATCGAAATCTTTTACTAATGGACCCATCTAAAAATGCTTGAAATTAATTATTTTGTTTCCTTAAAATATCTCTTGATAAAATTAAGATAGATAATATTATCGTTGTATGATTCTGCAAGGACAAGAAGAAACTAAAATTTATGATGGTAATCTCATCCATAATCGGTTTGCTTATAAATACTTTGGCAAAAAAACACTACCTATCGGAAATATTATTGCTTTTCGTGCTCCAATGCATGTAGAAGCAGAAGGAATGATTGATAATGAAGACCTTATTAATAATGATTATATTTACTCTGATGACGCTATTAATTTTTGCTGGGAACTTCCTAATATTTGTCCTCTTGGTGCTGTTGCATTTCAGAGATTGCTTAACACGCAGATTGCAAACATTCTTTCAACGAAATACCTCAAGAAGCCCATCGAAGTAGACGGGGATGATCTTATTGTTCATGCAGAACATAATCAGCATAACATTATTCAGCAAAAAGGTAAGTGTAGCGTAAGCATTACCTACTCAAAAGATAATGTCGCTATTGGTCACACCGCTATTAACATAACTGCAGGTAAGAAAGCTCCTGCTTTTGCTTTTAGTACAGAGCTAAAAGATAATGAATCTATTGATTTCATGAAAGATGTTATTGATGTGTTTTATGAAATGGCTGATGATATGTTTATCGCTACTACTAAAGTGATTGTATGACGTTATTTGACTTCCTTAACAATATAACACATGATAAGAATAAGCCTGAATTAGATATATCAGACTTATCTAATTACAGCCCTTATATTATTAATCGCTTTTTGTCTCAATACAGTCCTGAGATAAGTTATATAATCAATCATACTGTAAACAAAACGTGTGAGACTAATTCAGATAAAGAGCATCATTATAAATTTTTAACTTATGCATTACCTGCGTTGAAGAAAAAATTTATACGTTATATTAAGAAGAAAAATGAAAAAAATAAAGATTTTACTAAGTGTGCTTCTTTACATGAAATATCGAAAAGAGAGGTAGATTTGTATTTTAAAGAATTTAATGTAAATATAGAAAATTATGAGTGAGTTTGAAAAGGCCCTTGATAAGTCAGGTATTGAACTGACAGATTCTCAACGCGATGCGTTTGATGTTACTGCTAAAAGAAGTTTAATTAATCTTGATACCTATGAAAATGATACTTTCAGTTTATTAGGTTATAAACTTAGAACAGTTTTAGATGATATTCTTTTAGTTCAATATGTAGATCTATCTAATGATGGTAAATCTATTATGCGTAATGGTATTTTAATTCCGTTAGCGCAAGTTCAGCGTACATGGCGTATTGCTCGAGTAATCCTTAAAGGACCGCTATGCAAATACACTAACGTTGGTGACTATATTTGTTTTCCTGATGACAAAGGTATTAAAGTAGATAATATTTCTGTCGCTGGAATCGAAGGATCAGCTAGAGATTGCGTATTTTTAAATGAAGCGCGAATCTTTGGTGTTTGTGATCCTGAAGAAATCGAAGTAGTAAACAACGAACAAAATGAAGATCAGTAGAACAGCATTATTAGCTGAATTAAATAACAACGTTTGCGAGATTAGGTTTATGAGACGTAACCCAAAAGAGGGTTCCCCGTCAACAAGGCGTATGCTTGCCTGTAATAATCTTAATCTGTTAGGTAGTGTTAACGGTCGAACGGTTTTAAATTTTAAACCTAGTAGTTCTAGTCCCAGATATAACACTGCGAATGAAAATACAATTATTACATGGGACGTTTTTATGCAAAACTGGCGTACTATAAACTGTGATAACGTGGAGCTTTTGAATACATGGTCTGATGATCAATTTTGGGATGTATTTAACGAAAGTTTCGCTCCATTATCTTCAGATGATAAGATAGCCTTTATGAATACATGAGTCAAGTTGAATTCATAGAAACACAATTTAAGTCAATTTTATTGGAAACTATATCTGTAGAGCTGAGAGGTAAAACTGTAGCTAAAGGTAAGTTAGTTTTCTATGAATTCAAAGACTTTAATTTCAAATTTATATTTGACACTAATAAAAAATTTGAATTCCCTTATCCTTTCGATGTTGAGTCTAAATCTAAAGAGATTAGGCTTTCTTACCACAACAAGTTCATACATCACAACGATCCATTACAAAAGTTTAAGATGGTTAATTGTATGAAAAACTTAAAAAATAAGTTTTATAATTCCACGCTAGTAGTTAAAATATAACTCGAATGAGAAAATACTTTCCTCAAGGTTATACCCCTACGGTTAAGCAGGAGTCTGTACTTGATTTGATTGGTGATAAGTTTTTTAACAATAAAAAGTTTCTTATCATACAAGCACCTACTGGAACAGGTAAGAGCTTTATATCTAAAACTGTAGCAAACGCAGCTAGACAGTGCACTAAGCAGTTTAGGGAGCTAGTTACATCAGGGGACATATACAAGACTCATGGCTTTGACGGCAGTTACGTTTATGCTGATAAAGTCTATAGTGAACCAGCTCATGGTTGCTTCTCGTTAACTATAACCAAGACGCTTCAAGATCAATATGCTAACTTATTTGATGATACAACTGTATTCAAAGGTAAGTCAAATTATGATTGCGCGTTATTTCCAGAGTTTGAAGTTGATACAGCTCCTTGCTCCTATATTGGTAAACAAAAAGTAGAGTGTTTAGCTAATAAGTGTTGTAGCTACTACAATAAGCGAGATGAATCTCTTACTAGTCAGTTTAGTAGTTTGAGTTATAGTAAGTTTCTTACTATGGAAGACCATACTAAACGTAGACAGTACTTAGTATTAGATGAAGCTTCAGAGTTAGAGTCGGAGTTAGTTAAAGAATTTACCTTCTCTCTACCTCATAAAGACCTCCGAAAGAAGGGTATCATATTTAAAAATAGTTCTAATAGAACAAAGCTATTTGAAAACCTATTTGAGTGTTATGGTGAGTTAAAAAACTACTTAGATGACGTTAAGAGACTTATTAACAGAAAGAAAACCACCTACACTAATGAAAGTAACCTGGTAAGAGACTATAAAAAGTTTAATAAAATAGCGCTCGGTCTAAAAACTCTAATTAACACTTATAGGGAAAGTAAGTATATCGTTGAACGAGATAGTTTAGAGACAACGTTTATACCTCTCAAGGTAGATGTACTCAGTAAACACATATTCGACCATGCTGAGAAGATTGTTTTACTATCAGCTACAATAGTAGGTGTAAAGAGCTTTGCAAAGTCGTTAGGTATTAGTGAAGATAACTTTGACTATATTAATATAGAGAGTAATTTTGACGCTAAAAGGTCTCCGATTTTCGTTTATAAAGATACTCCCCTTAATGCTAAGAACTTAAACTCGACTTTACCTACTATAGTAGATAGAATTGAAGGATTATTAGAACATCATCCTGAAGATAAAGGAATTATACATACTCAGAGTAATGTAATTACAGAATATATTAGAGACTTTATCGATAAGAAGTATGCTAAGAGAATGTTATTTAGGGAACCCGGTATTAAAAACGAGACAATACTAAAACTTCATACTGAAAGTCCTGAGCCTACAGTGTTAGTTAGTCCATCTATGACATATGGGGTCGATTTGAAAGATCATTTAGGTAGATTTCAGGTAGTAGTTAAACTACCATACCTTCCATGGCGAGATAAACGAGCAGAAATGATTAGAAAGATTGATGAGAAATGGTACACTTATAAAATGCTTTCTAATCTCATTCAAGCTTGTGGTAGAACTACTAGAGGTGAAGAAGATCATAGTGTTACCTATATAATGGACTCTACTTTCTTGCGTATATTAGATATATATAGCGAAGATATTCCATCATACTTCTTAAAACGACTATGAAAATATGACAGAAGTAATAAATATTATTATTGAAAACTCAATATTACGGCTTTGAAATAAAAGATATTATGAAGCAGTTCGTTTCTGCTTTTAATAGTATCGTTATCGACAGATATAATAAAAACAGAGTTGTCCAAGAAAAGATTCAAGCTAATTTCGTTTATGCTCCTAAGGAGAGAGTAATCCACGACTTAGTAAATAAGAATCAACATTTAAAATTACCTGTAGTAGCTGTTTCTATGAACAGTGTTACTAGAGATAATGAGAGAGTGTTTAATAAGATACCTGGTTTTTACGTATCAAGAGCTCCTTCCGTAAGCGCAGGAGCTACCACAACAAATTTCTTTCCTTCTCCAATACCAGTTAATATAGGAGTTACAATGGATATATTAACTAGGTTTCAAACTGATATGGATCAAATTATTAGTAATTTTGTACCATATAATAACCCGTATATTATTATAAGTTGGAAGCTCCCTAGTTCTCAAAACTTATCTGAAAATTTAGAAATAAGATCTGAAGTATTATGGGATGGTAATATTAGTTTATCTTACCCTGAAAAGCTTTCTGGGGTAGAACCATACAGAGTTTCTGCGACGACTAACTTTACAATTAAAGGTTGGTTGTTTAAGAAAAATATTGATAGTACGGTCGCTAATATTTTCACAATCGACCAAAAATTTGTACCAGTAAGCGGATTCGAATATGAGTAGATCAATAAAATACAGCAGTAAACTAACCTCGGTTACTAGTTTTAGCGGTAACTTTGACGCTCAATCTCTTTCAGCACGACCGCAACTTACTCGTGGCAATACCTTTACTACATTAACTTGTGGTTTCTCAGGTCAGAGCAGAACGTTTGAAGGTTATAGTTTTGATAGTGTAGAATCAGTTTTATTGAGCTGTCAAAATAATACTAATGTTTTTGTAAGTGGTGGTGACCCTAGTCTTACAAACTGGCCTATATCAGGTTTTACATCTATTTCAACACTTTGTGACGGTACAACCCTTGATCCTCCCATATCTGGTATTATAATTGGCGGATACACTATAAATAGTTACAGTAGTATGACTATCAAGTTCCCTGAGATCTCAGCTACAGGTAATATTGACATTTTATTAATGAATGCTGCTGGTTACGGTAGTATGGTGAAGGATTTAAGTACAACAATAACAATAAACTAACATGGATACAGGTAAAAGTTCAACTTTTGGAAGAAATTTGCAGCAATTTATATCAAACGCGCTACCATATAGGTCGCCAGCTGCGATTATCGACGACGTACAGCAAGATAACCCTAAGTTTAAGGAATTTTATCAAGCTGGGTCTTTGCGACAGGATCTTTTATCGAAGCACTCCGTGGTTACACCTAAAGTACCTGAATCTGATCACCCTGTAGGTAATTTTTTAGCTGATCGAGCATACAACCAGTTAATGTATGCTAATCTTGACGTTGATAAGGGTAAAAGATTAAGAGATTATCGTATGATGGGAGCTTTTGCTGAAGTTGCTGATGCCTTAGATGAGATTTGTGACGAGTTTTTGTGCGAGGATGATATGGGTAAGGTTATTGAACTACAATTTAGAGATATAATCGACTTTGATCCTTTAGTTAGTAAGCAACTACGAGAAGAGTTTAATAATTTTATCAACATCTTTGAGCTTAAAGAAAAAGGTTGGGAGTATTTGAGGTATTTGTTAACAGATGGTGAGGTTTATTTTGAAAATATTATTCATAAGAAACATCCTGAGAGCGGTATACTTGGTGTAGTTAATATTCCTACTCATATTATTGATCCTGTGTATGATAATTACCAGAATATGTCTATTAAAGCTTTTTTGTTGCGTAAATTAAAACATCACAAAGATGATCAACGTAACGCAGGTCAAAGCTCTGTGCATTTAAAAGATAAAGACTTTATTCCTCTTGATAGAAATCAAATTACGTACATTAACTCAGGTACTTGGAACGAAGATAAAACGTTTAGAGTGCCATTTATTGAAAATGCTCGCCGAGCTTATCGTCAGTTAACGTTGGTAGAAGATTCTGTTATTATTTACCGACTAGTAAGAGCTCCTGAACGTCTTGTTTTTAACGTCGACGTTGGTAATATGAGTCCTCCTAAAGCAGAAGGATACATGCGCAAGCTAATGCAGAACTATTGGTCTAAGAAAACGTTTAACTTAGATGAGAGTAAGAGAGTTAACTCCTTTAACCCACAATCTATACTTGATGCTTTCTGGTTCCCTAAAAGAGAAGGCAGTAATGGTACGTCAGTTGATTCTTTACCTGGCGGAGCTAACTTAGGTGAACTTCAAGACTTAGTATACTTTGTTAAAAAGCTATATAAAGCTCTGAAGGTGCCTACTAATAGAGCAGAAATCGAAAGCACGTATCAAGCTGATGCGAATGTACTTAGAGAAGAGCTTAAGTTTGCTAATTTTATCGTGAGACTACAGGCTAGTTTTGCTAAAGGATTGAAAGAGTCTTTTGTAACTCATCTTAAATTAAAAAAGATGTGGAAGAATTTTGAGTTAAGAGAGAATGCTTTTGATTTAGTTTTCACTCCACCTCGTAATTACCATGAGTTACGTAAGCAACAAATTATGGACTTGAAGTTAGGTAACTTCAACACTATTACTCAGAACGAATCCATCTCTAAGGGGTATGCTCAGAAGGTATACTTAGGTTGGAACGATGAACAGATTAAAGCTAATAGAGAATGGCTTCGCAAAGATGCATCTCTTCAACACGAGATTGGTAAAATTCAAGAAGGTGGTAGTGATTGGAACGCTGGTAGTGCTGCAGGACCAGATCTCGGCGCTGGAGTAGATCAGGGTGAAGATACACCTCCTGAATTCGGTCCTTCACCTGGAGGTGAACCCGAAACTGGTGAAGAACCTGAAGCTTCTGCACCGGAGCCGCCACCAGAAGCCTAAATAATTAAAATGGCAACTACAACATGGTCAGATTCATTTTTAAGCGCAGGTAGTCATTTATTCTCTACTAATCTTGCTAATAAAATAGCTAAGTACCAAGATTTAGCAGATAGAATATGTTACGATCTAGGATACCCTTTAGTTAATCTAGAGATTCACGGTCAGCAACTGTATACTAATATAGCGCGCTCAGTGGAAATGTTTAGTAAGTTCGCTGGGTACACAGAAGAATTTTTAGTTTTTGATAGTAGCCTTTATACTCGTGGTAAAGGTTTAAATATAGAAAAATTATTAACCAATACACCTGAGTTAACAAGTACGTATGCTACTACTTTACAAACTACCCAGGCTACAACTAATACGGTTGCTACACTTACTTCAATTGATTTCGAAGCTAATTCTGACGATACATTTATTACAGTCTTTCAGTTTGATGTTTCTGATATAGTTGTAGATCCATCTGAATATACCTTTACTGTTACACTAGGAGATACTAATACTCAAATTACTAAACTACTTTCGGTAGCTACGTCTGGTGTTCCAACAGCAACAGTAAGTGAAACTGAGTTCGGTACTGTTTTTACCACTTCCACTGAAATTTTTGAGCTAAGTACTACAGTAGCTAGTAACTTAATATCTATTGGGTTAGTTCCTAAGACTGATAAATCTGGTTCTATAGTAGCAAACAGAAACGCTACAGTTATTAACGATACTACGACAACAACACTTACTACACAAAAAGCTATTATAGCTAATTTTGATGAACTAACCAAACAATATCGTAAAGTTATTGAAGTATATAGCTTTGACGAAGCTAGTAATAGCGGTATCAATAACCTTTTTACCATCGAGCAGACATTAGCGCAACAAACTTATTTTAGTTATGCTATGGGTAACTATGGATTTGATTTAATTAGTTGGTATATATTAAAGCAGTGGATGGAAACGAGAGAGAAAATGCTCTCTATACGTCGTACGTTTAAGTTTGATGATAGGACTCAGCATTTACATTTGTTCCCTGAACCAAAAACAGGAGAAAGCTTTTACGGGGTAGTAGGAGCTTATGTTGAAAAACCAATTAGAGACTTAATTGTAGAGCCATGGGTCTTTCAGTACGCATCTGCATTAACTAAAATATCAATCGGTAGGGTTCGTAGTAAGTTCGGTGGTACTCAATTATTTGGTGGAGGTACATTAGATACTTCCTTGTTACAAGAAGGTCTTTCAGAGAAGAAAGAGTTGGAGCAAATGTTATTGACTGGTACTCCAGGATTTGGTGACGCAGCTCCGCCTCAATTCTTCGTAGGATGATACATAAAAAAGGAGATTTTAAAAAAGGTCTTTTTAGACCAAAAAATAAAAACAAGTACATCGGTCAAAAGCACCCAGCTTACAGAAGCTCTTGGGAGCTTTATTTTTTTCAGTGGTGTGATCGTAACCCTAATGTACTTGAATGGGCTTCTGAAGCAGTAATTGTTCCATATATTTCCCCTTTAGACAATAAAGTACATAGATATTTTGTTGATAACATATTAATACTAAAAGAGGGTAGTAAGAACGTAAAATACCTTGTAGAGATTAAACCGTATAAACAAACTATACCACCTAACGCTACAAGAAGAAAAAAAAGAGAGACATTGCTACACGAACAAGCAACATATGAGGTTAATAAAGTTAAATGGGAAGCTGCGTCAGAATGGGCAAAGAAAAACGGTTACAAATTCATTATCATCACAGAGAAAGAACTATTTCCTGAGAAAAAGTAGTTTATAAGTATAAATATTTAGTAAAAGTAATTTAAGCAAATGGCATTTAAACTTTTAGTAGAAAAACCGGACCTTAGCGAATTCGAATACATCGTTGAAGAAAAGAACTCTAAAGAGCCTTCCAAGCTTTATATTCAGGGACCATTCATGATGGCATCTGAGAAAAATCGTAATAATAGAGTTTACGATCTCGAAGAAATGGCTAAAGAAGTCGACCGCTATACAGCAGAAATGATCGATGAAAACAGAGCAATGGGTGAACTTAATCATCCTACTACTGCAGAAGTTGATCTTGAACGTGCTTGTCATGTCGTCACAGAGCTCACTCAAAAAGATAACGTCTTTTATGGTAAGTCTAAAGTTTTAAGTACTCCTTGCGGTCAAATCGTAAGAAGTCTTGTTATGGACGGTGTAAAAGTAGGAGTCTCTAGTAGAGCATTAGGTCAAGTAGCAGAAAATCCTGCAGGTCATTCTGAAGTAAAGGATATGAAGTTAATTGCCATTGATTGTGTTGCTGATCCTTCCTTTCCTGCAGCTTTTGTTAACGGAATCCTCGAATCTAAACAATGGGTACTTGCTGATGATGGTAAGTATGAAGAAATCTACAATAAATTTGAAAAGGGTGTGAGTAAGCTACCTAAAAAGGATTTAGATAGCTATTTAAGGGAACATATAATTAGTTTCATAAAAAACTTTTAATTTACAATAAATAATTATGATGGACAAAAGCTTAAAAGAATCAATTAAGTCTTTTTTGAGTAATCTGGGCAATAAAGACTACAGTAACGCTAATAAAGACTTGAATAAAGCGATTGAGCGTAAGCTTCAAGAGCGGATCAATAAAGCATATAAAAAGGATTTATTTTAAAATGAGCAACATAACTGATACACTAAAAGAGGCTGCCAAGGACGTTGTTTCTGAGGAGACCCTTCAAGCAATTGAACAGGCCTTCCAAGAACAATTAGACGAGAAGGCAGAGGAGCGTTCTAAGATTGCAGTCGAAGCTGCTCTTAATGAACAAGACGAGAAATACGCAACTAAGTTAGAGGCTTTACTTGAGGCTATCGACAAAGATCATTGTCGTAAGCTGAATAAGGTGGTTGAGTCCCTTGATACTGATAGAACTAATAAGCTCAAGCAGATTATTAAGAAGTATCAAACAGAACTTAACACAGAAGCTGCTAAATTAAGAGACACAATCGTAGAGAGTGTTTCTGATTACTTAGATTCTTATATTGACGAAGCTATTCCTGCTGATTCAATTCAGGAAGCTGTTGATAATAAGAAAGCGATTAATATTCTTGAAAGCTTCCGTAAGACTCTTGGTGTTGATCTCGCTCTTGCTAACGAATCTATTCGTGACGGTGTCATGGATGGTAAGAAGCGCTTAGATGAGTCAGTATCTCATGCTACTAAGTTAGAAGAGAAGAACAGTGCTCTAGAGAATGAATTAACTGAACTTAAGAAATCAGTTTATCTGTCTGAGAAGACAAGATCTTTTGATGAGAAGAAGACTAAATTCATTAATAAGACTTTCGAAGGTAAAGACATGGAATTCATCGAAGAAAACTTTGACTATACCGTGAAAATGTTTGAGAAAAAGCATACCGAGGTGCTTGATGTACTGAAGGAAGATGCTATTTCTGAGTCAGAAGTGAAAGATAACGTCGATCAAGAGTTGACTACTGAGAAGGTTGTTAAGAACCCTTATGTTGACCAATTATCTAGAATTATCTAATTTAAACTTGTTGAGGTACTTGCTACCTGATCTCCAATGTAAAGGACCCTTTTAAACCCAATATATAAAATATTATGAACGAAACACAGACAAGACCCAATACAGAATATATTGACGGGAACAGGGCACAACAGTTGTTGGAGAAGTGGAGTCCAGTTTTGGACTATACCTCTGACAAGGTTGGGGCTATCACAGATAGTCATACCCGTCTTAACACCGCCATGCTTTTGGAAAACCAAGAGACATGGTGTTTGAAGGAAGCCAATACCTCTTCCCCCGGGAATGGTACAGGTGCTTTAGGATCCCCGCTACGTGCTGATGGACAAGGTGGCGGTATTTATAACAGTGATGATACATATGCCGATGGCGATCAGAGACTTCCTAAGATTCTGATTCCAATGATTCGTCGTACGTTCCCTGAGTTGATTACTAACGAAATCGTTGGTGTTCAGCCCATGAGCGGACCAGTCGGTTTGGCATTTGCACTTCGTTATAAGTACTCTGCTACTGGTATCGGTGGCAACCCTGCTTCTAACGATGGAAACCCAGAAAGCCAAACAAGCGCAGGTGGCGGAGGTACTGGTGAACTTGGTCATAACTTGTTAGATACTCGTTATACAGGTGATACCGCAGGATTCATGAGCACTGCAGCAACATCCGCACTTAAAGGTATCGATGGTACCAACGTCGCGATTGTTACTGGTGATCAAGGTTTTGCAGCAGCTCTTAGCTCATTTGAGATGGACGGAGCATCTGGAATGCCTACTGTTGAGCTTAGCTTCGAAAAGACAGCTGTTGAAGCTGGTACTCGTAGGCTTGGTGCTCGTTGGTCGGTTGAGCTCGAGCAGGATCTTAAGAACATGAACGGTATTGATGTTGACGCTGAGTTGACTAACGCCATGTCTTATGAAATCCAGGCTGAGATTGATCGTGAAATGATCATTCGTATGATTCAGGCTACCTTAGGTGCAGGATCCGGTACAGGTTATACTACCTTTAATATCGCTTCTGCTGATGGTCGCTGGGTTGCTGAAAGAAACCGCGCTTTCTATCAGAAACTGATCATTGAGGCAAACAGAATGGCTGTGCGCAACCGTCGTGGTGCTGCTAACTTTATTGTTGCTACCCCACGTGTTTGCTCTATCCTCGAAATGCTTCCTGAGTTCAGCTGGATGACAGTTGAAGGCAATGTTAATACATCGCCAGTTGGTGTTGCTAAGATCGGTAACGTTGGTGGGCGTTTTAATGTCTATCGCGATACTCGTACCGAAGCTAACTACAACTTAGGTGGAGGCACTAAGGTTGAGTACGCCTTGCTTGGTTATAAGGGCCCAGAATATTATGATTCTGGTATTATTTACTGTCCTTACATCCCTGTGATGATCCAGCGCTCGATTGATCCTAACGGATTCTATCCGAAGGTTGGTCTCTTAACTCGTTATGGTGTCGTTGATCACCTCTTTGGTGCTTCTAACTACTACCACACCGTGTTTGTGACCGGTCTGGAAACAGCTGTTGGCGGTTACCAACCATATCAGTAATTCTGATATTCACAATATAAACAAAAAGGGTCCGCGAAAGCGGGCCCTTTTCTTTTTATATGAACACTTACCTTATTGTCTACCAGTCTTTGACCATGGAACATCTTCGTTCCATAGTTTTTCTTCTATTAGATGTTCATGAGAACATCGCTGTGGGTTAATATCCCACCCACCTCGTCTCACATAGAGACAAGTAACAGAAAGTTCTTGAGGATTGAATTTATCCCAAAGCCTCTTATAAATAGTCTCACAGATCTCTTCATGAAAGTGACATTCATCTCTAAACGATACAATGTACTTTAGCATGCTACCATATGTAGGGACTTTATTACCTTTCATATGAATATAAACATCCCCCCAGTCAGGTTGCGAAGTAACCCTGCAGTTACTCTTAAGTAGTTGAGAAGATACTTTATAGTCTTCAATACCTGTAGATTCAAACTCCTCTAGAATATCAGGATTCTCGGAATACTCTTCAATATCTAAACTAATAAACTTCTCTTCTAAGTTATCATACAGTAATTGTTCTTTTAAGAACTCATTTACTCCGATTTCAAGATTAACCGGATCAAATAATTGTACCCTTACATCTGTTTGTAGTAGTTTACTTAGATCTGCTTCAGCTAATTCTTTTACTTTCTTGAATACTTCACAAGCATCACCGCCTAATTTCTCCATATTGAAGCTATTCCAATAAAGCTTCATAGACTTTGATTCTACGATGTATTTACTATTACAAGGGTACACTACCTTCGCTGCAAAAGCCGTCGGGAGACCTGAATCTAGAAGGGCAGACACCTCATATCCGTTCCATACATCACATCCAACGAAGGGAAGCTGTGTACTTTTGATTTTAAGGTGCTTTCTATTGTTAGATCTAGGCTCTCTCACGAGTAACTTAGGATCATATGTAGACTTATATTGACTTGACTGGCCAAGGTGCTTACTGATATTACTATTATCTAATTTATCGCTCATATTAAAAAGTTTTTTAAAGTTTGCATACGCTCACTTACTGTTCCTGATATTTTAACTACATTCTCGAATTTTTCAATACCAATCTCTTCGTATATCTCTATAATTCGTTCTCTAAATTTAACATCAGTAGATCTTTCCCCATCATCCACTAACTTAACATCTTTAGGATCAGTATAAAATATCTTACTATATCTATTCAAATATTTTTCAAAAGACTCTTTTAGTATATTATAAGTCTTCTTACTCACTTTATTATTCTCATAAAAGTATTTCGTATAAACATACCCATCAAATATACATCTATCTAATATCCAATTACCCTTCCTATTAATATTATTCATATGATGTTCCCAAATCTGTAATTGAGTATTATCATAAGAACTAGCTTCATTATTGATATCAAAACCTTTTCTTTTGATATCTCTTGTTACTTCATCTACAAATTGATAGCCTTTATGACTATACAATGCTTTACACAATGTAAGTAAAGTAGTCTTTCCAGTTGATTGAGCCCCAGTAAAAGAAAATATCATATCTTGTTTTTTAAGAAGTTAGTCCATAAGTTTATAGACATACCATGCAATTGCAAAGTTAGCTCAGATAAGGAATCAAACGTATTCTCAGTACTATCCGTAGCAATAACGTTACCTGAGTCTAGTTCTGGAATTACTTCATGAATAACACAACCAACTTCTTCGTAGTTGACAGGACTATTCCATACTTTAGCTTGAGGGTTAAAGCCTTTCAACTCAGGATACTTAGTAATGAGACCAGGATGACCGTTATATACCTTAGAGCTGTCGCAAAACTCTTCAGGTAAGATGCGTAGATAACCATGTAATGTCACAATAACATCATCATACCATTTCTCATTTAAGATACTATACCCGAGTTTGTCTGATACGTTTAAGTAGTCTACATCCTTAGGCCACTTAGGTAGTTGATATATTTTATCCCAACAAGCTCCTTTGAGCTCATTATTTACACCCTCTAGATATGTCCTATTAGTTACTACTAAGTCAGGCCATCGCCCTAGAGCAGAAGATATTTGAGCGATTTCACTACCGGTTTGAGAGAAGAATGTTACCCATTTACTAGACATAACGATTTACAATGTGTTTAAACATTTTAGTATTGTACATGATATCTTCAACTTGATCTTCATCAGGCTTAGCAGCAATTAAATCTGCGAGTAGTTGTGAAGGTTTATGATTAAGTCCATGATCTCCATTATATCGATAACCAAGCAAGCCTGCTACTACTGGATTAGAAGTATCAATTGATCGAATATTATATTTACCAGGGTAATAAGCAAACTCCCGAGCAAGACTAGCACCTAATAGATGGTGAGGTTTCTTAAAGTTCCATAAACCTTCTCGTACTAGTCGTTCGATTAGATGCTGACGACCGTATGCAAACTTTTCTAGCTTTGTTTCTCCATTAGCAGTGATCTGATAATAACTAAAATCAAAACTGATCGCAATATAGTCTGCTTTATCAGACATAAATTTATAGCATTCTGAGATCTCACTCCAAGTTTTACCTTGAACAGCACCGATTCTCATACATTCTGGTCGACCAATATAGTCACTAGTGAATTTTTCCCATGACTCCATCGTTCCGTCTGCGTCTTCAAGCACATCTGGTACAATATAGTAGTTAGGATTGATTTTTCTGATCCAGTCAATGTATTTTTGAGGGTCAAAAGAGTGTCCTAACTCAAAAATTGAGTTATCTAGCAAGATTTCCCCGTCAGGATGCATTGCTTTGTATTTTTCCAAGAACCACTCTGCATATTCAGGTTGTTCTTCCATCAAATGTACGAGACAATACTGATAGTCATTATATTCTAATGATTTCTCAAGTAACGCGATAGGTGATTCGTGAGATACTTTGATCATACAGCTATTATATGGGTTTCTTATGTTAAATCAAGGATTAAATATTTCAAATGGCTTTTAGTTTTAACAATTTTGTAAAAAATCAGTCTGATGCTGCTAAACGGGTGTTCAACCCAACCAATATTATAGACAGAGTAACTCCTGGTCAAGTAAAAAGTTTGGTTAAAGCAGATCCGAAAATGATTTTAGATAAAAAACTCGGAGATCTATCTGGAGTTAAACTCGGTCAAACCTTTAAGCAAGCTGGAGCTAAGTTTAAAGATAGTGTTTTGGATACTATTGGTGGTATGGCTACTGCTCTCGAAGCTCGTATTGTGGGTTGTTTAAATAAAGCGATTCGAGATATCTTAAATAAAAATCCTATATTAGAAAAGATTATTTTCTTCGAAGATTTTATCAATAGAGAGCTTTCTAAGATTAGAAACAAGCTAGAGTCTAAAATTGATAATGAGCTTAGAAAGATAGCATACAAAAAGATAAAAATTCAACAAGTAGCTCTTTATAAACAAAAAGTTTTATCAAGTATTAATAAAGTATGTCCTGGGGCTAGTCCTGCTTCTCCTGGTCAAGTACAGCAATATAGAAACATTATAAAAAATATTGCTAATAAAAATAAAGATGTAGGAAAGATAGTTGATGTAGAAGAGAACTTACCTGTAGCGGAAGTAAATAACGTTACTAAACCAGTTATACCTGCTCCTCAAGCTAATGCGGATGCAGTCGATCTTTCAAACAAGACTATAAAAAGAGCAAAAGAAGATCCTGATGAATTTGAAAGGTTAAAAGAAGAGAGTCTTGTAGCAAGTAAAGCAGCAGTTCAAAAACAAGCCGAAAAACAAATTAAAGGTCAGAGTAATCAAACTTGGAGAGATTTATTAGCAGCATGAGTCAAGAAATTAATATCAACGCAAGTAAGACTAGTAGTTTAAAAAACTCACAAAAATTTTATGGTAACTACTTAGGTATTGTTATACAAAATAATGATCCTGAAAAGGCAGGTAAGGTTAAAGTGTGGGTTCCTCATATCAGTCCTTCTGTGTATGAAAAATGGGACAACTCCAGCGAAGATAAAAACTTTAAATTCATCGGTAAGAATATTAACAGCGACTTAAGTGACATACTTGATGATTTAAAAAACATCTTACCTTGGGCTACATGTGCAGCCCCCTTAAACGGTTCTAATAGCTCAGGTCGTTATCATGCAAATGATGAAACTGCAACGATTTCAGATAGTAATAATAAAGATGATTTACTATACGAAGAAGACTTTGTCAAAACTAAGTATGGTTTGAATGACGATGGAGTAGGAGAGAAACCTGCTCGTAAATACGAAGTTGAAGACTTAAAAGTATCAGATGCATTTGTAAATGCTGGAGATACTCCGTTCGAGAATGCTAACAAGTACGGATTCAACTACACTCCTACCTCTTATAGTAACTCTGCAAAAGGTTCTTTCGGTGTACCTAATGTAGGTAGCCACGTATGGGTATTTTTCGATGACGGTGACCCTATGTGCCCGGTTTACTTTGCTGTTAGTTATGGTCAAGAAGATTGGAAATCAATATATGAAAACTCTGAAGAGAATGGTTTAGATTATCCAGGTACATTCGAAAATAAAAACGCTAGTTTACAAGAACAATCTGATCACAATACTACTACTTATAGAAACAAATATGTAATAAACCAAAAAGGCGGTACATTAGAAGTAGTAAACACTGATAACAGAGAGTTACTCAAACTAACACACTACAGTGGTTCATTTAAAGAGTTTAGTAACTATGTTAATACCGAGTTAGCAGTTAATAACGATCAAAAGCTAGTTCAGAACGATCAGTTTTTAACTGTTAAAGGTCATAAAGGAGTTTATGTAGGAGATGATTTAGATTATATTATTAACGGTGATCATTACCACAAGGTAGGTAACCTTAACTATAGTGTATTTAAAGAATACAAAGAGTTGTTAGACGGAGTAGCTGATGCTAAGCAATTATTTGATATTAAGCGAGCTACTACTATCAATACCGAGACGGGTTTCTTTAAAAAGACTAGCGCCAATCAACAACAGTCAGGTAAGTTTGGTCCGTGTCCAGTTTGCACGGCAGGCTTCAGAGGTAACATTTGGGAAAACAAGTATAGCTTTACTTCTTTAACTATACCTGCTTATAATAATAGTGTTAATAGTTACGCATTCACAAATGTATCCTCTAATTATGATAGTTTATCATCTGAACTTATACAACCTAGCTCTAAAAGCGATTTTTTAGGTGGTAGTAATTGTCCTGTTTGTGGTGGAACTGGTTTGAGTCCTAGTACTGAAAACGGTACATGGGACGTAGAAGATAAACAAGAGTTGGTAATAAACAGATTACAAACTATTAACGAAGATCTTATTGCTTTAGAAAAGCAAATGGGTAAAGGTGGTAATGAAATAATTTCTATTACAAAAAATAAAATAGAAAATATTGGTTTAGTATTAAATGATTTTCCTTCTATTAGAGTTGACAAAGCTGGTAAAATTGATACTCATGAAATTGCCGTTTTTGACAAAGGTGTAGTAGCTATACAAAAAGAAAGACCTTTATTTGAATATGTACATGTAGATAATTTACCAGGTGGTACGCATGTACAGAATATTAATAATAAGTGGAATGTACAAGTTGGTGCAGGTGGTGTTTCAATTAAGTCTATTGGTGGGGTAGATATAGGTGGAGCTATAACCAATGTTACAGGTCAGCAAACTAATATTGTCTCAGAAGAAGAAGTTAATATTGATGCTAAGACTGTTAACATTGCAGCAGAGATGATTCTTTTACGTAATAAGAAAAAACGTCAAGTTGTTGTTGATGGTAATTTAGGAGTTAATCAAAATGTAGTTGTTGGTGGTTCATTGCATGTAGAAGGTGAACTAAGTGTTCATCATATAACAGCTCCTGTTGAAATACAAGAAACAGAGCCTGTAGTATTATATGGTAAGTTAGTAAAAGGTAAGATAAATTACTCTGATATTGGAGGCGGAGAAATTGATGTCGAGGGATCAGACGATAATCTTGTATACATTTACGCTCATACTCATCCATTTAAGAATGTACCTCTTAAGTTAATGAATAGTAAAGATGATGTGAGAAAAGTAGGTCAAGCTGCTAATCAAGATGAGAGAGGTAGTGCCATACCTGTTGTACATGAGAAGAAAGACGGAGAAACTATTAGCTAACAATTCTCTCTGTTCTTTTATTGGTCTTTAGGTCAATATTAACAGCTTTAGTAATAACACCGTTCTTATATGTATAGAACACATTTCTACCTGATACTGAAGGCGGAACTATGATTTTACCTGAATTAGTATATGTCTTTTTTATACTACTAGTCTTAGCGTCTCTAATTTCAATAACAATAAAGCCACGACTCTCTTTAGTAGTAACATAAAAATTTTCGGTATCCTTCATTGTAATTATTTATGCGAAGATAAATATTATTATATGGCAGAAATAAAGAAAGCAAGAATTTTTCTACGTAGAGGTACGGATGCTAGCCGTTTAGGTACAGATCTATGCGAAGGGGAATTAGGTTATTCTACCAATGGTAAGCGTGTATTTGTAGGTGATGGTAGTACGTTAGGTGGTAATTCCTTAGGAACCACGGTGTTTTTATTGCCTGCAACATCGGCAACACTACCTACTGCAGACCCTTTTACCACTGTAACTACTCTTACAGCTGTCACAGCTGACGGTCGAGCTGAGATCGGGGATATGGCTTTCGTTCCTGCTAGTACATATAATGTGAGCTCGTTTAATGGTTACGTCTCTGGATATCCTGCAGAAAATGTTACTTCAACTCCACACTCTACATTTGGTACTTTATATGTATTATCTGCAAGAGATGGTGGTACTGGTGCTTTAACATGGACAGTAGCTAATTCTGGTATACCTGTATCTCATCTAGATATTCCTGATAATAGTATTGCAGGTGATAAAATACATGGTGGTAGAATTTCTGGTGACTTAACCTTTAGTGATGATATAACTGCGTTGAGTTCATTAACATTATCCGGCGTAGCAGCTTCAGCCTCTGAAGTACAGAACTTAACCGGTAGTATTATTTACCCACTAGGTATAACATCATCCGCAGAAGTTACTGCAGTTAGTTCAATTTATCAATTAGGAGTAACAACCGGTTCTAATACTGTTCCTTGTTCAGGTGCAAATAAAGAGTTAGAAGCTCAATGGAGTGGTTCAACTTTAACTTTTACTACTAATACTACCAATACTGGAATTACTAATGCAGGTACTGGATCTACTGGTAGTATGAATAGTTATGCTGGATTCGGTGGCCAAACTCAATTGGGCGTGAATTACGCTAAAATTAGAGTTGATATAGCCGATGTAAGAGCTCTCACTAATAGAAGTGATTTACAGTGGAGCAATATCGATGATTTCATTTTCGCTTTCACCTCTGCTAATATGGAAACCAAGTCAGGGTTCTTGGGATATAGAGATCACGGGATGGGTATGAATGTTATTGTTAACTGGGATCTAAGAAGTAACGATAAAGGCTCTATGGATACCCGCACACACGCAAATATGCACTATATACCTAACTCATATACTTCAGCTAATCAATATTTAGAAATGCACCTAGGTGGTGATTATCCGTGTTCGTTAAAATTAATTGCTATAAAATTAAGATAATTACTCCCAAGGAAAGTTAAGCCAAACATCTGCTCCTTCAATACTGCTTGCATAATAATCAGGTTTAAACTCTGATTTAGTTTTGTAGTATAAACAAGCAGTTTTAATATTCGGTACTTTTACTTTATTAGATAGAAATTTATATAGTTCGTGAAACTCTGATAATGTCTTTCCTGAGTCAGCTAAATCATCTACAAGTAGAACATTATTATATTTGTTTAGTTCATCAATTAGAGATAACGTTCCAGAGCTAAAAACAGTAGCCTTCCTTTCATTATCATCATTATAAGATTTTATTTGGATTGTCTTAAACGTAGGTACTTCGAGCTCGTATGATATAAGAGTTGCTGGTATATTACCACCTTTCGCAATACCTATGATACAATCAAAAACAGTATTTGATTGTTGTATTTCTAAGCAAACTTGATGACTTAACGTCTTAATTTCTTTAAAAGAGATATCTTTATATTTCATTCTTCCATTTCCAATGTGACTGATTGTCCAATATATGGTATCAACTTTTTCACATCTTGCAAGAATTCTTTTTTGGCTTTTTCGTTTCCGATTTTTTTAGATTGTTCATACAGCTTTAGAATATAGTCAGCTGTAATGGTTTCGTCGACATACGTAGGTTTTACTTTTTTACGACCCATATAAATACTTATTAGGAACCTAAATAATTCTATATGAGTAGCGTATATTCAGAAGTAACTGCAACATATTCAAGAGACAGAGTGTTAGAGAAATTCGATACTGCGAAGAATACTCTACCATATACTATTGATGATATTAAAATTAGTCATAACGACTATTTAGTAAGTAATGTATACAATGATGCTATAGATAAGCTATATAAAAACTGGCTTTATTTGATAGCAAATGCAGAAATTTTTACTAAAACATCACCTACTACAGCTTTAACAGGTGATGGTGCTCGTTACATACAATTTGATAACAGTCTAATAACTGAAAATTTAACCGGGAACGGCTATAATCCATCAGGAACAACTACACTTTCATCTACTAATGAGATACATATAATTAAATCCCCTAATGAAGAAAAGGATTTAGTATTTTTATATGGTAATAAAAATAGTTTAGTTTTTAAAATTAATACTGACTTTACCGCAGGTTCAACTACATTATTATTATCAGGTAATGAAGCAGAGTTCAATAAAAACTTTAAATTTGATAATATTGTTTCTGTAGATAATTACAGAGACTTCTTATTTGTATTAGATCAAGGTAGTAGTACATTATATAAGTATGATATTTCTGGGTTATTGTACAAAGACCCTGCAATTGAAAGGACTGGTATTGACGATAATACACATCCAGGTAGATACTTAGTTAAGACTGTAGGCGGAAAAGGTAAGACTAACAGAAAAAATAAACTCGCAAGTCCTACTAGTATTAAAATATACAATAAAGAAGTTTATGTTTTAGATAACGGTAATTTTTCTATTAAAGTTTATGATACTAATTTTAATTTTATAAGAGATATAGCTGATAAAGAACTTTTTATAACCAACGATGGTAACACCCCGGTAAGTGTCACCGTAGATAGGGAATCTGATATTTCTTCTACTGGAAAGGTCTTTGTTTTATCAAAACACGGAACTATCACAACATACTCAGTTGATTTTAAAAATAAACAGGTATATAATCCTTTCGGGAAGTTTAGTAATGAGTTTGATTTAAATTACGCAGAACAAAAGAATTTTAAAAAGATAGTATCTTCTAAGTCTAACAACAATATTCTGTATGTAATAACTAATAAACAAATAATTAAGTTTTATAAAACTAACTTAAACAGACCTATTTCATTTTTTGATATCCCTATTAGTACTTTATCAGATGAGAGAATTAATAGCTTAGGAGTTGAGAGTGTTTCTGGAGTAGATAATTTACTTTTGCAAACAAGCTTAAGTTCAGGCCCTACTAAATTTAGTTTATATAAAGATTCAACTGATAATAAAAAATTATATCACGAAAACTTATATACTAATTTTTATACTCTTTCAGATATTGAAGTGAAGCCTCAAGAGATAGTTAACGCTATTACTTTTAATAAGACGACAGAAAAGCTAATTTACAATCATAGTTCTCTTTTCGAAAATTTAAATAAAAAGGTTTACGGTAGATATTCTAATACTAAAACAGCTTTAATAAGCGCAGTTGTAGAATCTACATTTGATTTACCAGATATTTTTAGTATTACGGATGATTTCTACATAGGGTTAAATGAACCTTTATTAACCGATATAATTAACAGACCGTTAACTAAATTATATAATCAGCAAGAGTCTTTATTTGACTTAATTAAAGAAAGTTATCTTAATAACTATCCCCCTGTTAATGTATCAGAGTTTGTTGAATCTACTGTTGATATTTCTAATTTTCAGTTAATAAAATTTAATACATCCAATGTTACTGTTTCTGGAGGAGAAAATATAGTATATGAAATAATTAGAAATACAACTATAGGTACTGCGTCTGCATCCTTTTATCATTCAGTAGGAAATAATTTTTCAACTGACGATCTAAATGGTGGTTTTGTACCTGAATCTGATCCAGAAAATATCTTTTTTCATACCGGGGTGAGTAGTATATCTGCTACATTTTTTACTGATAGTACATTTTATTCTGGACCAGATAAAACATTTGATATTTTACTTTTGAATCCGAGTGAAGGAGCTGTAATTGATAGTAATAATTATATTAGAACTACTACTATAAGACCAACAAGCGCTGACTATACTATTTCTTTATCCGCTACAAACCCAACAACCCTTACAGAAACACAATTAAGTACATTTAGTGTTATAAGAACCAATACCTATAATTCTTTTAATCATGAAATTAGTGCTAATATATTTACTACTAATTTAGGTCATACTTCGGATAGTGATTATCAAAAAATTAGTACAGATAATACATATAAAGGTAGTGTAACGGATTTTGTAGGTACAGCTCCTGCGCAAGTTTCCGCTCTAGATATTCATAGTCAAGGCACTATTATTTTCCCATTCGGGGTTAGCGCTATATTTTTTGATATAAGCGCCGCAGGCGGCTCTGGTTTCGAATTTGGAGAACAATTTAAATTACAAATAAAAAACCCTAGTAACGGGGCTACTCTTGGAGCTGATACTTCTCAAACAATTACAATTACTGAAAAAGTAGAGCCATTATCTATTACAGTTGATACTAGTTTTTCTACCAGACATGCAAATACTTATTATCTTAGTGGAGTTAATGTTTGGGATTTATTATCTGGAGATAGTACATTTCAAGATGTTTCAAATTTTGCAGTAAGTGCTAATCTTACTTTAGCAGATAACTTAACAGTGTATAGTCCAACTACTGCTCGTGGAGCTATATATTTTGATGCTGGTACAATAACTGCCCCTTTACTGCAAGGAAGTACATTAAAAATTACTATCCCATCGAGTACGTATTTAGTAGGAAAAGGAGGAGCTGGAGGTACTGGTCTTAAATGGAACCCTGGTGGTGGTAATGGAACAGATTTAACAGATGTAGCTACAATTACAGTTCTTGGTATAGATGATATTGATGGCAAACCAGGCGGTCCTGTTATTACTTTAAGCTCATTTACATATGTTGAAATTGAAAATGCAGGTACAATATACGGCGGAAGCGGCGGTGGTGGAGCTGGAGTTTTACCTATTACAGCTATGGATATGTCTCCAATTTGGCCTGATATTAATGCTTCTTCTGGAGGAGGTGGAGGCGCTGGTATAGCCCCGAACGGTAATAATAATACTGGAGTAGGAGCTGGTGGTAGTAAGTATGCAGGAGCGGGAAGTTTTGTTAACGCTGGTGCTGCTGGAACTCAAACAGGTCCAGGCGCCGGAGGAAGTATTAATTTACCTGTTCCTCCAGCAACTGCATCAAACGCTTTTCTCGTTGTTTCAGGAGCCCCTGGTGGTAATTTAGGAGAAAACGGAGTAGGTAATGACTTTCCTGATGAAGCAAAAGCAATTGCATTACCTTATACATGGACTGAAGATATCTCCGCTTTATACGCTTTTCGAGGTGTTGGTGGAACTCGAGGCCGCGCCGTCGCCGGAGCGGAAGGTGGAGAAACTCTCCCGAGTGTTGCATGGACTACTAGAACATCAGATGTAAATACTGGTGGAGGTACTTGGTGCGCCAATACTTAAACTTAAAATTATGTTTGATCGTGTTTGTAAGTTTGATATAAGAAGAGACAACAGAGATTACATCTACAACTTTAAAACATCTAATGGTATAGAGTTTGATGTAGTATTTGAATATGTTAAAGCAGGTAAATGTAATTTAGATTATAAAAACTTAACTGAAGATAGTTACAAAGTTTTAAATTATAAAGATAATACTTCTATAGAATTATTCAGCACATTAGTTGCTATTATTGAAGACTTTAATAATTTAGTAGTACCAGACGAGATGGTTTTAGCTTATAAAAAGAGCGATCCAGAATCGAGGTATAAATTAACTAAAAAATTAGTTTTATTTTTTATTAGAAAATATAAGAAGAAACCAGGGTTTGAAAAGGTTTCTTATGAGGAGGAAGAGAAAAACGGGAGAATATATTTTAATCTCAAACGCAATGTAACGAATACTTTTTTACAAGTTAAACGGAAAAAAATAAACAAAAGGGATGAAGTTTAGTAAAAATGCGCAAGCCGCACTCACAATAGCTAAGGAATATGCAAACAAGTTTAACAGTAAGAACGTTGGTACAGAACATTTACTTATTGGGTTAATAGAGAGTGATGACTCCACCCTCAATGATACATTTGATAGATTAAATGTAAGTACTTCTCACATTATAGAAGTAATAATTTCTATTCTTAGTATTGATGAAATAAACAAAACTCAGAAACTATCCCCAGCTATAGATTTCACACCACGAGTTTTAAAAATTATTGAATTCGCAAAAGGTATAGCTCAAAAGCTCAGTAAAAATAACGTAGAGGTAATAGATTTATTTTTAAGTTTACTTTATGAGAATGATGGTGTAGCAGTTAGTATTCTTCTTGAGTATGGATTAGACTTTATAAGTGTAAAAGATATTCTTAAAAAGGAATTCGGAGATGAGATTGATAAGAAACTAACTACTGAATTACCTGAGTCAGTAGCTCCTTTTATATACAATATTTCTAAAGAAGTAGAAAACGATTCTTTACCGGTAAAGTTTGTAAGAGATATTGATTATGAAAATATTTTTATGACTCTAGGAAAGAGGCATAATACTAATCTAATAATTACCGGAGATCCAGGAGTAGGTAAAAAAGATGTAGTAAACGAAATCGCTAGACGTATTCATAAAAAACAAGCTCCTGAAAGTATTTGTAATAAAATTATTTTAGAAGTAAAATTAAAATCTCTTATTAGCGGTACAAAGTATAGAGGAGATTTTGAAAGTAGAATAGAAATACTTCAAGACTTTTTAAAAAACAATAATAACATTATCTTATTCATTAGCGATATTTCTCTTATTACTAGAATTGAAGGAACAACTAATATAGAAGAATACTTTAGTGAATTATTTGATATTGATGATATTAATTTTATAGGATTGTGTGATACGGATAATTTTAAAAAACATATAGACAGAATTTCTTATATTGTTAATAACTTTGAAGTTGTTAATATAGCTCCTACTGACACAAAAGAGACTTTAGAGATACTCAATAATAATATAAAAATGTACGAAGAGTTTCATGGTGTAAAATACAAAAAAGATGTATTAGATTATGCTATTAATATGAGCTCTAGATATATTACTGATAGATCTCAACCTACTGCAGCAATAAACTTAATTGACGAGTGTGGAGCTTATATCAAGATACGTAATCAAAATATAGATGAAGCTATTATTAAAAATGATAGAAAATTAGAAAAATTAGAGAAAAAGAAAGTAGATCTTTTAAAGGATTATAAATTAGAAGAAGCTTCTGTAGTTAAGTCTGAGCAAGAAAAACTTAAAATACCAGAAACAATCCAACAAAAGAATTTTAAGAAGACCAAAATAGTAGACATTAATACGTTAAAGCATGTTATATATAAAAAGACTGGTATACCTGTTACAGATTTAAATGGAGCTCTACCTAATCTTCAAACAGTAAAAGACAAGCTTACAAAGAATTATGTATCACAATCTCAAGCTATTGGTTCTATAATTAATCATTTTAAAAGAGTTAAAACCGGCTTACAAGACCCAACAAGACCATTAGCTAGCTTTTTATTTTTAGGTCCAACTGGTGTGGGTAAAACTTATCTATGCGAATTAATCAGCCAAGAGTTTTTCCATAATAAAAATAATTTTCTTAAGATAGACATGTCAGAGTTTATGGACAAGCATTCCGTAAGTAAGCTCATTGGTTCACCTCCAGGGTATATTGGATATGGAGACTCTTGTTTATTAGGAGACTTTGTAAAAGAGAAACCTTATTCGTTAATTTTATTAGATGAGGTGGAAAAGGCTCACCCGGATGTTATGAATATATTTCTTCAAGTATTAGATAAAGGTGATTTAACTGATGGAACTGGAAGAAAGATTAATTTTAAAAATACTATTTTAGTTTTTACAAGTAATATAGGAGCAGAGAACTTCGATAAAGAAAGTATAGGGTTCGGTAATTCTCCTTCCTCTACCTTAGATATTGAAAATAGTCTTAAAGGTTATTTTAAGCCAGAGTTTTTGAATCGGTTAGATGAGATTGTTCAATTCGATCATTTAACTGACAATGATATTTACACATTAGTTGATATCATGAGTAAAAACTTTGTTGATAAATTGAGGAAAGTTCATAACATAAGATTTGTGTTGACTGCAGAAGCTCGTAAATATATATCTGAACACGGTTATTCCAGAAAATACGGAGCCAGATTCTTACGAAGGTTCTTCGAGAAACACATTGAGTGTGAAGTTGCAACTATTATTATTGAGCGAGAAAACAAGCCAAGAAAAATAACTTGCAAATTAGAAGAGAATAAACTAATTATTGATTGACATGAAGACATACAATATCTTGATTAAAGATGTTTATACAGAGGAAAAGCGCTCTGAAACCATGGAGTGCGAAGACACAGCAGATGTTAGAGACATTCATAAACAAGCTATGAAAAGTATTAAAGTAGCTGAAGATATTGAATGTATTAAAGCTAATAACAAACTTGTATACACTCTCGATAGAGGATTCTTAGCATGAGTAAAACAAACAAACAAGCAGTATTATTAATTGACGCTGTAGCAGCATATTTCTTACATAAAAAGACATCTGCACAGGCGAATCTAGAAAACTACCTGAATAATTCTACAGGTATTGGAGAACACGGAGATATTGTCGCTGAGTGTGTTAAATTAGTAGAACAGATAGACCATTCAGAAAGCTGTCTTTCTATTGTAAACAACTATAAGCCAGAGGTATCCATAGGGGATACAGCAATGGTATAATAAGAAATAATAATAATACAACCAAAAGGGCTTTCTTGCCCTTTTTTTTATGTTGAAATACTAAATAATTATATGATACCTACTGAAATTCTTACTTTGTTCGGCGGTTCAATAACCGGCTTTATATTCAAGTTTATGGCTCAACGAAGTAAAGATAATCAGCAAAAATTCGAGATGCTGATGAAAAGGAATCAATTTGCGGAAGATACTCGTAACGCTGCCGCAGAAAGGGCTAAAGGAAGTGCTGGACAATGGGTCAGGAGATTTATTGTTATCAGTATTATGTTTGGAGTTATTCTAGCTCCGTTTGTAGCTACTTTATTATCTATTCCAGTAGTGCTGGAAGTTGATACTCAAAAACCTATCCTCTTCGGTCTGTTCGGTTCCCGACCTGAAAAGCTATTCGTAGAGTCTTTTGGTTACGTTTTAATCCCTGAGATAAGACAAGCGTTGACAGCCATCATAGGATTTTATTTCGGTCAATCCACAGTTAAATAGTTGAATCCTTCGAGGTTTTTAATAAAATAAAAAACGCTATATGAAAGTAAAGAAGAGGGACGGTCGACTCGAGGACTTTAATATCGAGAAAATTCACGATGTACTTTTTTGGTCTACAAAAGATATCAAGGGTGTTAATGTTAGTGATATCGAGATCAATGCTAAGCTCCAGGTATTTGATGGAATTGAAAGTACAAAGATTCATGAAGTATTAATTTATTCAGCTGCTGACTTAATTAGTGAAGCCACGCCTAATTACCAACAAGTAGCTGCAAACTTACTTAATTATTATCTCCGTAAGCAAGTTTTTGGGGTATCAGATAATATGCCATCCCTTCAAGAGGTTATCGAGAAAAATATTAAGTACGGAGTATATGATAAAAATATTTTAGATTTATATTCCAAAGAAGAGATTAATCAGTTAGATAATTTTATAAAGCATAATAGAGACTATATGTTTGTATATGCTGGTCTTCAACAACTTGTAGATAAGTATCTTCTTAAAGATAGAACCACAGGTAAAGTTTATGAAACTCCTCAGTATATGTATATGCTTATTGCTATGATTCTTAATAGTAATGAGAAAGAAAATAGATTGAAAGCTGTAAAGAGTTTCTATAATGATATTAGCACGTTTGAAATTTCGTTACCTACACCAATCATGTGCGGTGTCCGTACACCCTCACGGCAATATAGCTCTTGTACATTGATTGATGTAGGTGACTCCTTACCTTCTATATTCCATTCGAATACCGCAGTGGGATATTATACTGCAAATCGAGCAGGTATTGGATTAAACTTCGGTCGCATCCGAGGAGTTGGATCTAAGATTAGAAATGGTGAAGTAGTACATACTGGAGTTATTCCTTTTCTTAAAATGTTCGAAAGTACTACTAAGTGCTGTACTCAAAACGGAGTACGAGGTGGTTCAAGTACTACCCACTTTCCTTTTTGGCATAAAGAGATTGAAGACATTTTAGTACTAAAAAATAATCGCGGTACTGATGATAATAGAGTACGTAAGATGGATTACTCTATTCAGTTTAATCGTCTTTTCTATAAACGGTTTGTAGAAGATGGTAATATAACTTTATTCTCTCCTCATGAAGTAACTGATCTATATGATAAGTTCTTTTCTGATACAGAAGAATTTATTAAGCTATATGAAAAGTATGAAAGGAGTCGCAGTATATTTAAGAGAGAAATATCTGCAAGAAAACTCTTCATGCATTTCTGTCAAGAGCGTATAGAGACAGGTAGGATGTATGTAATGAATGTAGACAATACTAATGAACATAGCTCGTTTACTGATACTGTCTATATGTCTAATCTTTGTCAAGAGATTACATTACCTACTGATCCTATAACTCATATAGACGATGCTGAGTCTGGAGAGATTGCTCTTTGTATTTTATCCGCTATTAACGTTGGAGCTGTTCGTAAGTTAGAAGATCTTGAAAGTATAACTTACAATATTGTTAAAGCTCTAGATTATATTATTGACAACCAATACTATCCTGTCGATGCTTCTAAGAAGATGATCAATCGTCGTAGTATTGGAGTTGGCGTTACAAATCTTGCTTACTACCTAGCTAAGAATGGATATTCATATGAAGATAAAGAAGCAATTAATTTAGTAGATGAGTTAGCGGAGAATATACAATACTACCTACTGAAGGCTTCAGTACGTTTAGCTAAAGAGAGAGGTAAGTGTGAGTGGTTTGATAGAACGAAATATAGTAAAGGTATTTTGCCTATTGATACATATAGTAAAGAAGTAGATAAAATTTGTAAAAGAAAACTCACACACGACTGGAAACAGTTACGAGAGGATATCTTAGAACATGGATTAAGAAATAGTACATTAACTGCGTTGATGCCTTGTGAGAGTTCCTCTTTAGTTACAAACTCAACAAATGGTATAGAACCTCCTAGAAGTTTAGTAACAATTAAAAAGTCTAAGCAAGGATTAATACCTCAAGTCGTACCTGAAATTGCTAAACTTAAAAACAAATATACATTAGCATACGATATGAAAGACAATATTGGTTATGTTAATATTTGCGCAGTACTACAAAAGTATTTTGATCAAGCTATCTCAGCAAACCATTACTATAATTTTGCTAGATATGACGAGGGTAACTTACCTATGTCGGTTGTTGCGAAAGATGTTTTATACTCTTATAAAATGGGATTAAAAACTCTTTACTACGCTAATACAGATGACGGAAAAACAGATACTGTTGCTGAAGAGGATGATTGTGCAGGTGGTGCATGCAAACTATGACACCCGGAACTCAGGAAATAGCTGCAAAAATAATTGTTGCACTTAGTCTATATTTTACACTATACTTTCTCTACAAGGAAATCAAAGAAGACTTAAATGGATAAGCAAATTATTAATATTGAAAATGTGGATACCACCAAACAGCCTTTGTTTTTTGGTAAAGGGTTAAATCTTCAGCGCTACGACAAACAGCGCTATAAGAAGATTTATGATTTATTTCTTCAGCATTTAAGTTTCTTTTGGAGACCTGAAGAAGTTAGTCTAGAAAAAGAACGAGCGGATTACGAACAGTTAACCGATCATCAAAAATTTATCTTTACTAAGAATTTAGGTTATCAGATTCTTTTAGATTCAATTCAATCTAGAGGTATTAGTCATTTGCTAGAAGATTGTAGTAATCCTGAACTTGAAGCTTTTGCTAAGACCTGGGAGTTCTTCGAGACTCTTCATAGTTACTCATACACATATATTATTAAAAATGTATACGCTAATCCATCTGACGTGTTTGATAATATTCTTACTGATCCTGAAATTATTAAGAGAACGACGTCAGTAACAAAATATTATGATACGTTAATTAACGGACTACCTGATGATAGTCTGCATGAAAGAAAGAAGAAGTTATATCTCACGTTAGTGAGTATCAACATTCTTGAAGGAATTAGGTTCTACGTTTCATTTGCTTGTTCATATTGCTTTGCGCAGAACAAAACAATGGAAGGGAACGCTAAGATTATTTCTCTTATTAATCGAGACGAGAATCTTCATTTAGCTTTTACTCAAAACGTTCTCAAGTATCTTAAAACTAACGATACAGAAGGCTTTACTAAGATTGTCAAAGAGTGTCAGCCTACCGTTGAGAAAATGTTTAAAGACGCAGCTGAAGAAGAAATGGAGTGGGCTAAGTATCTATTCAAAGATGGTTCAATGCTAGGATTGAATGATGAGATTCTCATTCAGTACATGAAGCACTTATGTAACAAGCGATCAAGAACGATCGGCCTTGGTAACATTTTTGAAGATACTCCTAATCCTATTTTGTGGATTAAGAACTGGACTGAGTCAAAACATGTCCAGGTCGCACCGCAAGAGACACAGATTGAGACTTATAAGGTAGGGTCGTTCAAACAAGATACTTCTGAGACAGATTTTTCGGATTTTAGTTTTTAGGTTTGAATCGAGATAGGTCGAGTTGAGCAAGTGGTTTTTCTATTTTAAGCATAGCTAGTCTCTCGTTTTGAATAACTAACTTGCTCCCGCCTATGATTTTACCATCTACTACATCGTATATAAAAAATACAGTTTTTATAAATCCTACTCTAATTATACGACCAGGTTTCCCGTCTACAAAAACTACATCATCAGTATTATAATCCCCACCGCAAAATACTGCTAGAGAAGCAACTAAGCTTTTTATTGTAGATTGAAGCATTAATCCTGCCATCCCAGCCAGAATCATCCACCCATACTGACCAATTAAATGCTCAGTAACCTCTTTTAATTTTGAAGCTTCATCCATATTAATATTTATTATTTTTTTATCCGGAACTTTAAATATTAAAAAACGGGGTGAGATGAATAAATACTTATGTGTTGAACGACGGTTACCTATATCTCATCACTAATTCTGCATGGCCCGGATGGATTAAGATAGGTACAACTAAAAATATCAAAAGTCGTCTGCGTACATACCAAACAGGTTCCCCTTTTAGAGATTATAATATTGTTTATTCTGTAAAGCATCCTGCTTATCTAGAAGCTGAAAAACGTATCAAAAAACAAATGAAATATTTTGCTTCTGATATTCGTAATGAATGGTTTAAGATTAATATTAATATTGCAAAAGATAGATTGATTGAACAATTAGATAATTATTTTTATGGTGAATGCGATCATGAGCAAAAATATGAAGCTCCTGAAAGAGAATTACTCACCGCTTAATACTCTCCCTTTATATGAAAAAACTTAGAGAATTGCTTTTTGGCAAACACGTAAAAACTATAGGCATAGCTGCTACTGTAATGATTATTTTATTTGTAGTCGCCAAAGTAAGCTTCATTAATAAACTTCAACTTGATAAAGCTGTAAAAAATACTATTACTAACGTTGAAGTAAAATCCTATTTACTAGCTAATGGTGTGAATATGAGCTCGACAGTATTTGCTGACCCGGAATATAATTTATTAGCGCGGGATTGGATTGAAGCAAACGCTCAACCTAAGTATGTAGAATTTTTACAAGAGTTAGGATTTAGTAAATGGGAGAAAAATAATAGCGATTGTGATGATTTTTCAAAAGCATTTACTGTTTTTCTTAAGTCATATGTTAAAAAGGCTCACCCTACTGTATCATCTCCAGCTGTAGGAGAGATTTATTATATTCAAAAGTCTGGAGGAGCTCATGCGATTAATATTATTGTTTTGTCAAACTCGGAAGGTACTGCTTCTATAGGGTTTTTTGAACCTCAAATACAACAGTTTATTACATTAACTAAAAAAGAAATAGAATCTATATATTTTGTTTCTATTTAGAATTTCGTTTCTGCCAATTTAAAGACTTTTCGTCTTCAGTTATAGGGCCACCTTTTGCCCATGTATGACAGCTCCTTGCGCTATGGCATTTGAAGTGATGCATCCAACAGTAACCTAACCTTCCATCATTATCAGATGTTTCTCCAGGCATACATTCATCCATTCTAGGCGAGATATCAAAAGCAACACAGTTACCGCATAGAGATTTTTTAGCTGCTTTAGTGGATGTTTTCCAATACTTGGCAATCTTCTCCCAATAATCCCCGGGTTCAGTTACATTTAACGGACCATAATTAAACTCTCTTATTGTAGCGTCTCTATTTTGAGTGTTTAATTTTAAATTCTGAGTAGCAGCAGGACATTGTTGAGTATCCTCGCAATGATAATTTAAATATCTTTGAGCAGCCTTAGCAGTGTTATTACCTTTATTTTTTTGCTTTGCTTTTAAAGCTCGAGCTTTCGTGCAGGTTAGTTTACCGGTTGTTTGTCTTTTGAGTATTCCTGGTCTTACAGGATCATGTATAGACTTCTTTTCAAGAATACCATTAACAATATTATCAAACTCTAATGTCATGTCTTTGAGTAGTTAGGTTTTTTACCTGAACGCCCTTTGCGTTCTGCTTTGCGTTTACGAGAGACTGATGAACTCTTTTGACTCTTACTCATAGAATAAGCTTTTTTAGCTGGAACGCATTTAGGGTATTTACCCGTATCTGCATCTTTTCTACCGCATGGTTGATATTTACCGCCTTTCTTTCTTGCGCCAATATTCACCCATTTTTGCTTAAACCAATCTTTGAGACTTTCATCTACTGCTTCGCTTTTTTTCTTCCAGTCTCTTCTTTTCTTTCCTTTATTATCCTTTACTTTACCAGCGCAGACTTTTGAAGCATAAGCATTAGCATATGCAGAAGGATATACATCGAACTTAGCTTTTGCCGCTCTTTTTCCTCTTGCACATAACTTCTTCTCATCTATACTAGATAAAATATTTTCACATAGATTGTCAAAACTCTCAGTCACATAAATATTTATTACTTCCTTATAGTAAAGCATTAAAAATAGCATAAATAATTGTATGTCAGCACATAAAACAGACGATTTATATGAAATAGGTAATCTTTTAGATCAAGTATCTAAAGGTAAAATTCTCACTCCAATGGATGTAGCTAATAAAGTGCATTCATACGTTACAGAGCAACCTAAGCAAGAACCTAAACAAGATGAAGAGGTTGTACAAGAAGGTCTAGACCCTGTAGGTAAAGAAGACGACGATATTGATAACGATGGAGATACAGATAAGACTGACAAGTACCTTCTTAAGAGACGTAAATCAATTAAAAAGTCTATGAATGAAGATCTTGGTGATGCTCGATTCCAGCCAGGAGACGTTCTTTCAGCAGAACAACTTGGAGAAGGGAGTGACTTCGTTGTTGTTGGTATTACAGAAGATGAAGACGGTGGAGTAGCTTATGATTTAATGGAACTTGGCCAAGAAGGTATTACTGTTTCTGATAAGGATATTCAAGGCGATGACTCTTATCCTCTTTTTTAAATATGAAAACCGAGAAACGTATAGATGAATTATTAGATGCTTGTAATGTTTGTGGTGATGATAATCAATCACAAGATAGTACTCATGACGAGGATTCACACATGGCTAAGAGTGATCTTTTCAATATAGCTGACAACGCAAAGACACTTCATGATATGCTTGATGATAACTACCCTTTAGATGATTGGGCAAAAGCTAAACTGACTAAAGCAGCTGATTATGTAAATGCTGTACTTAAGTATGTTAAATACGAAAAAGAACAGGAAGGCGACCCAGATGGCCAAGATCATACTAAAGTTTACATTGCTACTGACCCTCGTACATTAGGATTATAATATGAAATTCGCTAAATTTTTTGAAGGCAGAACTTACTACAATGATACTTTACATCCTAGTTTTTGGGATGCAGAAGTGTTTGATGAACCCATTCGAACAGCAATTCTCAAAATTGTAGAAGACTTCTTAAAAGAAGACGAGCATGTTGAAGATGATATTATTGATGATATTCAATTAACAGGTTCATTAGCGAATTATAATTACTCTGAAAAGTCAGACTTAGATGTACATATACTTCTTGACTTTGCTAAAATTAATCAGCAAGAAGATTTAGTTAAAAGAGCTTTAGATGGTAAGAGATTTATTTGGAATCTAAAGCATGATATTAAATTAAACGGTCATGAAGTAGAATTATATTTTCAAGACATTCACGAACCACATACTGCATCAGGTTTGTTTAGTCTACAAGATAATAAGTGGATTAAAAAACCTGTATATGATAAACCTGAAGTAGATCATAGAGATGTAGTACGTAAAGCAGAAGAATACAAAAAAGAAATCAGAACTTTAGAACAAATAGTCTCAGAACTTAGTGACGAAAAAGAGTTAAGCTTAGTAAATAAACGTGCTAAAAAGATCAAAGATCGTATTATGACTATGCGTAAAGAAGGATTATCTTCCAAAGGAGAGTTTTCTGTTGAGAATTTAGCTTTTAAGAACTTAAGAGACAGTGAATACATTACTAAGCTAAATGATATTATTATTAATTCTTACGATCATATGTTTAATAAAGAAATTCTTGGCGAGAAGGACTTAAGTTCTTGGTTAAAAGAAAGATGGTACGCATGAGAACATTTAAAGAATTTTTTAGAGAGGCATTTACAGTATTCCCTAAATCATCGAACGAAATATCTGATGAGAATGTTAAACAGTTATTCGATATTATAAAAGCTTTTCCTGGTCTTGCCGTAGAAGATCCTATAGCAATGCAACCAGATAGTTTTAAAAAAATAAAAATAACACGAGCTCTTCAAAAAGATAGTAATTTCATATCTTACTTGTCTGATAAGTTAGGAAAACAAATAAACCCTTTTGTAGCTACTACATGGAACGGTGTTAAGATCGAATTCGGCGAAGGGAGTCGAGGAGGTCGAGGCGTTGAATCTAAAGGATTATCATTTGAATCTGAGTTAGAAAATGACTTAAACAATTATAATAATGGATCTAAAGAATTCAAACATGCTGAGTTAGTTGATTCAATTATTAGAGAGTTTGATTTAGAACCTGGTAACTTCGAAGTTATACCTGAAGGAGGTATGAACAAACCTCGACCATTAAAATTTAGTGAAGCTGGTCCTTATATTGATTTTTCTGATGATACTATCGCAGCGACTTTAACTGACCTTACTTTAGATAAGCAAGGAGAAAAAATTTATCTTTCGTTAAAGCATGGTGGTACAGTTGCATTTTTTAATTCCGGTATTGCAAGAGTTTTACCTGCAAGTGATATAAAAGATGGTAAGATACAAAATGATTACGGCGAAGCATTACTTGATACATTTGGTATTGATAATGAGTTATTTTGCAGAGTATTTAATGAGTATGGGGAAACTAATTTTTCTGAATACAATAAACAAGTAACTGATTACGATAAAGATAAATTATTTAACTTATTATCTTCAGGAATAGGAGATGGTTACTATATGGTTCATCAGTTAGGTAAAAAGTTTAAGTTTACTAACATTGATGAAAATTATAATAAATCAGCTTCGAACGTAACTACTCCTTTATCTGTATTTTATGGTGGAGCAAAAGGTAACGGTAAACGAATTGATGTTGTCTTTGAATCTGATGTTTATAAGTTCAATCTTAATATAAGAAATAAACAAGGAGGGCTTTACCCATCTCACATAGTGTGTGGTTACAAAGCTAAGTAATTACCACATTCTACAAGACCAATAACGAGCTTTAGTCTTAGGTCCAGGGTTATCACAATTATGTCTCGCTCTAAAAGATTTACGTCGCGCAGGATTAGATTTCTTAATTCTCATCGTCTTCTCACCTTTCTTCCTCGCACTACTCCCGCCGTGGCCGAAGTTAACCTTCTTAACGTTCCCGGTCTTAGGGTCCTTGACGTAAACTTTAAATTTCTTGACGTCGCCACGCATGACTTTATTTAACTTAACTTTACGTCCTCTATACTCTGCTTCCTCGAAAACATCCTCATCAACAATCTCAAATTTTAACGTACCGATGTATCCTTCCTTTTCGTAAACAGGAATAGTAATATTTTCGTAGAAGTCTTTAAAGCTCAGCATATAATTATTTATACATGAATAATATATTTTATGATATTTACATTATGGGTTTCCGAGTTCGGATTGTACCCTATAAAATTGTTATTTATGATGACTATTCCAAAATTAAAGGAAATAGAATACCAGACAAAATAGTTGAATATTGCTACAATGAAGGGTTTGCTGATACTTGGCCAATTTCAGGACAGCCAATTAAAGTAGAGATAATGAGAATCAAGAAATAAATAATAATATATGATACTTTTCGAGAAATATTTTGAGCTTTATGAAGATGCAGGTCCTAACAAGCATCTTACTCACTTAGAAGAACTTGTTCTTACTAACAAGAGAGAAGGAGCGCAAAGAGCTCTTAAGTATCTATCTACCATGACTGAAGTATTAGATAGTGATACTAAGAAAGCAGTCAATACCACAGTTAAATATGATGGAGCTCCAGCTGTAGTTGTAGGTAAAGATCCCAACGGTAAGTTTTTCGTAGGTAGTAAATCAGTCTTCAACGCTGAGCCAAAGCTGAATTACAGTGTCAAAGATATTAAAGTTAATCATTCAGCTGCTCCAGGACTTATTGATAAATTAGTACAAACATTTGTTCATTTTAAAGATGCGAACATCAATGGAGTATATCAAGGTGACTTCTTATTTGATAACGAGATCAAAGAAATTACGACTATTGATGGAGAAGAGCATGTTACATTTAAACCTAATACTATCTTGTATGCTGTACCAGCAAATACAGAAGAAGGCCAAGATATAATTAATTCCAATATCGGGGTTGTCTTTCACACTGAATATGACGCACAAGTAGATGCAGAAGGTAAGATAAGATTTACTACTAAGAAGTTTGGAGTAGATGTTACAAGTCTTGATCCAGGACCTAAAGTATATGTTAAAGATGCTTATTTTGAAAATGATGCTGGATTTGTAACTCTTACTGATGAAGAAACATCAGTTATAAAAGATGTTATTAATTCTTCTGTAGCTCTCATTGATGAGATTAATTTCGAAAGTATAGATGATAATATCTATACAGGTCTCAATACATACATTAATACTGAGATTAGACAAGGAGAGTTCCTTAAAGATACTGATGTATCTATGCAGCAATTTATTGAATGGATTACTGGTAGATTAGATCGTAAAATCGAAAGTCTTAAAAGTGAGGCTGGTAAACAAAAAGCTCAAGCACTAAAAGAGAGAATGCTAGGGTTAATTGAAGCAGGTAAAAACGATATTATTAAAATTTTACAACTACAAAACTTTATCAAACAAGGTAAAGATATCTTTATACAAAAGTATAATAATATTATGCGAGGTGTGAACATGAAACATTATCTATTTGAACCTAATGGTGATTTGGTAGTTACTGATCCTGAAGGATATGTTGCTGTAGATGTAACAGGTAATGCAATTAAATTTGTTGATAGATTAGAGTTCAGCCGCGCGAACTTCTCTTTAGGTACAGATCAAAAGTTCAAGAAATAGTTGTTTCTTAATTAGCCGTTGTAAATATTTTTACTAATGGCTAACAAAAAACCTAAGAAAAAATACTCTTTATATCGTCAAGGTGTGAATGACGCTATTAATGTAGTCACTAGTACTATGTTAAATGATATTTTTTCCAATGACCCGTATGCTCGCAAAGAGGATATAGAAGAGAAAGTACTCTATATTCAAGAAAAAGTAAAGGAGTTAATTAATGATTAACTTTATTTTTTGTTTTTATGATTTAGGTTATAGTCCTCAGTTTTTAAAGTCATGGGTTAATCTATGTAACTTTTTAAATAAGAAAAAGGTTAAATATCTAATCACGCAAGGTGATAGCTGTAATGCCTTTTATGCTAAGCAAATGTGCTTAGGTGGATCAGTTCTAGCTGGTTCTAAGCAAAAACCATTCCAAGGAAGAACTAAATATTCTACTTTAGTATTTTTAAGTAATAACATTATTTTTACTGTAGAAGATTTTGTTAAGTTAGTTAATAGATTTAATAAATTAAACTTACCTACTTTATCTGCTAACGTAGAAGGTCGTAATAAGCTTATAGGAGAGTATCATAATAATATAGCTTTAGCAGAAAGAGTGGAGTTTGATATGACCTTAATTCGTACAGGTATTATTGAAAAACTTTCTTACCCATGGTTTAAGCCTCACATTCCAGAAGACAATATAGATAGAGAATTTGTTGATGTTGAGATATGTAGGCGTATAAGAGAAGAAGCAATGACTGATTTGTATATATCTAATGAAGTTAATTTGAAAAAGAGAAAGGCTGGCTATGAATAAAATAATGATATGCTGTCCTGGTAATAATTTTAGTACTAGATTTGTAAGCTCTATAACCAAATTACTTTTACATCTTGATAACAAAAATATAGAATATAAATTTTGTACTACATTTTCTCGTAATATATATGAAACAAGAAATAAATGTTTGTTAGGTAATCCATCTGGTGAAAAAGATCAGCTACCATTTAATGGAGAAGAATACTCTCATATACTATGGATTGATGATGATATTAATTTTACTACAGATGATTTTGATTTATTATACGATTCTAATAAAGATGTAATATCAGGTTTTTATATTATGGCAGATGGTAAGCAATATGCTGCTGTTAAGATATGGGATGAACAATTCTTTTCTAAGAATGGTTATTTCCAGTTTATGACACCGGATGATATTAAAGACGGTAAAAATCCTACAAGAGTAGAATATATTGGCTTTGGCTTCTTATTAATTAAAAGCGGTGTTTTTGAGCAAATAGATTATCCATGGTTCGAACCTACATATTTACAAATTAATGATGCAGAGGATTTTTCTATGGAAGATGTTACTTTTTGTTTAAAATGTAAGGATAAAGGTATACCAGTTTTCGCTCACCCTAAAGTTATAGTAGGTCACAATAAAGTAATGGAATTGAAAGCATAATGCATGAATTCTGGGATGATTTAATAGAACGTAAGTATTCTAATAGATCTAGCTTCTTCGATTTACATATAACTCAATTAACTAAGTTTAAATCAGGAGATTATAATCAATACTTTGGTTACTGTGCTGATGATATTAACATGGTAAACGTGTGTTATTATAAGAATGATCACGGTAAATTTATAGGAATCGGAAAAGGAGAGACTGAATATCAAGCAGAAGATATGCATAAAATACACTTGCATATGGAATCTGAGTTAAATGATGATATTATATTAAAAATATTATGTAATCATTATAAATGGAAAATTGATAATTTTTTCGACTTATGTGAGTAGCCGGAAATAAATATTAATATATGGCCATTTGCAATAAAGATTTCAGAGTAAAACATGGTCTCTACGTAGGTACAGATATAGATGCATCCCGTGGGGCCTTGTCCGCTTTATCAGTTAACGTAGGAGGCGGCTACGGTGATACAGGTTTAACTGTAACAGCTACTGGCAATTTAAGCGCTAACGGTGGTGGTGTTTTTGATGGTAATTTTATCGCAGAAACTGTTTCAGCTGTAACTTTATCTGGGGATGGTAGAGATTTAGTAACTAACGCGACAGTAACATTAGCAGGTGATGTTAGTGGTTCTGTAGCAGTTAGTAGTTTAAACGGTACCAAGACCATTAACACGACTATTAGTGATGATAGTGTTACTTTAGGACAGCAAACCGCTGGTGATTATGTTAAATCTTTCGCTCTAAATACTACGGTTCCTACTATAACAGGTACTGTTGGTACAGGTGAAGGAGCAACAATTACTGGTATTGGTCTTTCCGCTTCAGGTGTGACATCAGGTATATACGGCTCTACTAGTCAAATACCCTCTCTTACAATTTTAGAAGACGGCCGTGTAAGTAATGTTGATTTATGTACTATATCTACTACTTTGAGTATATCAGGCTCTAGTGGTACTGGTTCTATAGCTCTCGCTACTCAAGGTTTAGGTGTAGTAGGAACAGCTAACGAAATTGAAACAGCCGCTTCAGGTAATGCTATTACTGTTGGTTTACCGAATGATGTTACTGTTAGCAATGATTTAACAGTTAGTAATGATGTATGTGTTTCTAACAATATACAAACTGGTGGTAATGTTGTTGTTACAGGTAATTTAACTGTTAACGGTACAACGGTAACTCAAGACGTAACAACAGTATTAGTTGAAGACCCGGTAATAAAACTAGCAAATGGCAATAGTGCCGATAATAAAGATATTGGTTTTTATGGGGAATATGTTGATAGTGGTACTAAATATGCTGGTTTAATAAGAGATACATCATTTACTAGTACTAATCCATTTGTCTTCTTTGATGGCACAACAACAGATGTTTTATCTGCAAACGCATCAGGTACTGGTAAACCTGCGGTAGCTAATTATGCTGACGTATATTCTGGTAGAATGGTTATCAATACTAGCGCTTATAATGCAAGTAATAGATTAACAGTGTCTGGTGCGATTAGCGGTGATAATAATATTACTATTGACGGAACAGCTAATTTTAAAGGTAATGTTACATTAGGAGATGCTAGTGGCGATACTCTTACAATTAACGCTGAAACAATTAATCCAGCTAATATCGCTGCTGGTACAGACAATACGGTTGTAGTTTACAATGGTTCATCGTTAGTAACAGATGAAATCGATTCTAGAGTATGGGGAGCCACTTTAATTGATACTTCTAACGTTGCTGGTACTTCAAATCATATCGCATTCTTTACTGATACTAATGTTATAGGTTCAGAGAGCAGTGGTGAGTTATACTGGAATAGTACTAATAATCGTTTAGGTATTAATACTGCTACCCCAAATGAAGCTCTTACTGTTACAGGTAACGTAAGCGCTACTGGAACAGTATATGCAGATGCTTTTACTTCAACAGTTGGCGGTGGTGAGATTGATTTTAATGATAATATAGCATTATCAGGCAGCTTATCCTTTTCTCCTTCAAGCGATATTTTAATACCTGACCATGAAGGTGCAGCATTAGAGATTAAAGAAGGTAGTAATTTATATCAAAGATTTGTTACTACTAATGGGTCCGAGGGAGTAGAAATTAGTAAGCAGTTAACATTAACTATGGTAGCTGGCACAACAGATTCCGTAGTTATTCAAGATTCCGGGGTAATTAAGAAGAGAGATATTGACTCAAGAGTCTGGGGAAGTACATTAGTCGACGGATCTGGTACTGATAATAGATTAACTAAATGGACTGAAACAGGGGATACTGTAGGAGATTCTATTGTAGCTGATGATGGTACTGCTGTATGTGTAGGGGTTGGTTCCGCAACAGGTAGAACTAGGTTTTTACCAGGTCTTGCTGTAGGAAGATCAGTGGATTTTGGTAATGCCTCAACTGGTTATCACTCTGCAAGTGCTACAGTAAACGCGAGCGCATCAGGAGCTATTATGTCTATTCCAATTGCTCAGGTTCGATCAGCTAAAGTTATCGTACAATCTGAAATATCTTCACAATATGAAGTAGCAGAGTTACTTGTTTTACATAACGGTACTGATACTTTCCAGACAGAATATGGTAGTATTACATCAGGTACATCATTTGATGTATCTTATACTTCTCGAATTAATGGTTCTAATTTAGAAATTGTAGCAACTAATGCTGACGGATCAAACGCTGCTACAGTTACTGTAGCTACCCTACAGATGTTAACGTAAATTATAACAAAAACAATTGTTTTTAAGGCCTGGGCAACCAGGCCTTTTTTTATAAATAATCATATAAGTGGAAAGTGAAACTTAATGGCAACTAAGAATTTTTATGTACACGACGGTTTAAAAGTCAGAGGGAATTCGTTATTAAATGGGTCTACATATACAGACTCAGCCTCGGCTAAACTACATGTTAAAACAGCAGCTAATGGTGCTTCTGCTAACCTCTCCAGCGTCAATGGTTTAATCATTGAGAATAGTGGCTCAAGTAATTCTAACTACGCTCTCAAACTAGCTACAGGCGCAGGTAATATTTTAAATGTAACTAATTCTGGTCGTGTTGGTATAGGTGAGATAAGTCCCGATGTACAATTACATGTTAAAAGTGCATCAACTACATTTGCTCAAGTTAGAGTAGAAGCTGCAGCAGACGGTCATGATTCTAGCGTCGCGTATTCTCAAGCTGGTAGTATCAAAGGTATATCTGGCTATGATGATTCAACTAATACTGTTGCTATTAAATATGGTACATTTGGTGGATCTGGTATTGATATAGATTCTTCTGGTTATGTTGGTATAGGTAGTACAGACCCTACTGCTAAACTTCACGTACAGGGTGATTCAGGTTTAAAAGTTCACGCAACGACTCCTACCTCTGATGCTCATTACATAAGATTAAGGCA